>Ga0302154_10002557_pt1 | contig 13773 bp, 12 predicted proteins | sample I_Bog_N2_3_FD_193507 | JGI IMG/M metagenome (GOLD analysis project Ga0302154, IMG submission 193507) | Peat permafrost microbial communities from Stordalen Mire near Abisko, Sweden - I_Bog_N2_3 | ecosystem: Environmental > Terrestrial > Soil > Wetlands > Peat | place: Sweden: Abisko, Stordalen...
AGTTCGCCTCGACTGTTCCGCGAACAACGCCACCAGCAGAATCCCCAACCCGATCGCGAATCCAAGCACATAGTCTGCACGATACGCATGCAACAAGTACGACGCCGGAAGCACATACGCTGGAAGCGCCGTCAACAGCACCACAAACACCCATTCCGGCGTCGAGAAACCTCCCTCCCGCTCAGGCGAGGAACTCTCCTCACCCCTTAGCACCAGCGAAACAATCAGCCCCGCCGCAAGGAGGATCACCAGAAATCTCCAGTTCGTCATGAAGTAATCGATGTAGGTCTGCTTCATCAATGCCGCGCTCGGCTTCGACCAGAAGTTCGAACCATACAGCTTCGACGCCAGCAAATCCCCACGCAACACCGGCAACAGCGCCGCTGGAAACAACACCAGCGCCGCCCACATCCCCCAACTCACCGTCTCGCGCCGACGGTCTTCCCACACCTGCGCCACCGCAAACGGCACCACCAAAAACACCCCAAACGTATGCGAAGAAATCGCCAGCGCCAGCCCGCACCAAACCCCCAGCGCACTCCACCCACTCCGCGTCTCCAGCGCCTTCTGCCAGCACATCATCGCCAGTCCCAGCCCGGCCATCTCCACCGCATAGCTCTTCGCGAACGCGGCCATATCCAGCAGCGGAGCCGTCGTCAGCAACAGCACTACCGCGAACGCATACACCGCCGCATACCGCCGCCGCACAAACACAAACACGAACCCCAGCATCGCCAGGAAGCTCACAATCGCCGGCAGCCTCGACCGCACCTCATCGTCCGCCGGCAACCCCCTCAGCGCATGCAGCACCAGCGCATACAGCAGCCCGATCGTGTCCAGACCGCTCGCGTAAAAATTCCAGATGTCATGCCAGCGCGGCAGCGCCGCTACCCGCACAATCACCAGCTCGTCATACCAGAGGTAGTAGCTCGCAGCCAGCCCCACCAGCGCCACGAACAACAGGCAGAGCAGAACCCCCATTCCCACCCTCGCGTGCTGTTCGACCTTCTTGCCCATTCGTTCGAGCGTAGAGCCCGCCTTCTGTTTCGCCGCGAATGCTGAAATCATCTATCTCTCGACTTGGAGCTGGGTCAGTCATCTTATAATCTAGACTTGCGCGAAACAGCGCTGCAAGCAACTCATCATCGCGCGCTTGATCGCCGCCTGCAGCCCAACGACCGAACGTTCTTGGTGAATCGCCAGAAGGATCTCAATGCCGTCTTATGATCTCTGCATCGTGATTCCCACGCTGAACGAGCGCGAGAACATCGGGATCTTGCTGGAGAAGTTACGTAATACCCTCCATGATATCCGGTACGAGGTCATCGTCGTCGATGACGACTCCCCCGACGGCACCGCAGCCGTCGTCAAGCGCTTATCCCACACCCAGGACAATCTGCACGTCCTCCATCGCATCGGACGCCGAGGCCTCTCCTCGGCCTGCATTGAGGGCATGCTCGCCACCTCTGCTACCTACATCGCCGTCATGGACGCCGACCTCCAGCACGACGAGTCCATTCTCCCCGCGATGGTTCGCAAGATATCCTCCGAGAACCTGGACCTCGTCGTCGGCTCACGCAACATCGGCGGAGGCAGCATGGGCGATTTCTCCGACTGGCGCATCCGCCTCAGCCGCCTCGGCCGTCGCCTCAGCGGAGTCGAGCGCCACGCCCACCTCACCGACCCCATGAGCGGATTCTTCATCGTCCGCCGCTCTTTCTTTGAGCGAGTCGCTCACCGCCTCACGGCCATCGGCTTCAAGATCCTCCTCGATATCGTCCTCTCCACCGACGGCGAAATCCGCGTGGGCGAAGTCCCCTACCACTTCCGCCTCCGCCAGCACGGCCAAAGCAAGCTCGATCTCATCGTCGGCCTCGAGTACCTCGAGCTCATCCTCGACAAGCTGATTGGCAGCTACATCTCCGTTCGCTTCGTCCTCTTCTGTCTCGTCGGGACCATCGGCACCGTCATCCACCTGCTGCTTCTCGGCCTCCTCCTCAAGGGAGAACGCTTCACCTTCATCGAATCCCAGGCCTGCGCTACCGGCATCGTCATGATCCTGAACTACGTCATGAACAACTCCTTCACCTACCGTGATCGACGCCGGCGAGGCACCGCGTTCTGGTTCGGCATGCTCACCTTCTGCATCGCGTGCTCGCTCGGCGGAATCGCCAACGTCCTCATCAGCGGAGAGGCCTTCCGCCAGGGAATGCCCTGGCCGCTCGCCGGAATCACCGGCCTTCTCTTCAGTGCTGTCTGGAACTACGGCGTTACCGCGATGATCACTTGGCGCCAGGCCCGACGCTCCGCCGCCCTTCGCGCTGAGCGCCGCGCCGAGGCCTCAGCCCTATCCGAAGACACCCTCCCCAGCGAAATCCGCCACTAAGAACCCGGCACAAAGCATCCCGCCACTAAGCTGGAGGGCACTCTTTCGCCGCAACATGCGCCCGCGCCTCTTCATGGGTGCGGCTATACCCCGTAAGGTGACGAATTCCCGCCGCACCAATCAGCACCAGCGCCAGCCCGCACACTCCATTCCATCCCCACCGCCACCACGCCCATCCCGCCACCGCAGACCCCATCGCCCCGCCCGCAAAGTACATCGTCATATAGATCGTGTTGATCCGGCTTCGAGCCCCCGCACCCAGCCCGAAAATCCGTGTCTGGTTGCCGACCTGCATCATCTGCGCGCCCACATCCAGCATCACCACGCCAACCACCAGCGCCGCCATGTGCCACGCCGTCGACGTATGCCAACCCTCGGTTACCAGCAGCCACACATATGACGCCGTCAACACCGCTCCAGCCACCGTCACCACAAACCGCGTCCCCCGCTTATCCGCCAGCCATCCCGCAAACGGGGCCACCATCGCACCCGCCGCGCCCACCACTCCAAACGTCCCAGCCACTCCCGGCCCCAATCCATAGTGAGAGTTCAGCAAGTACGCCAGCGTGGTCCAGAAGCAGCTGAACGACCCAAACGTGAGCGCCCCCAGCACTCCCGCCTCGCGCAGCAATGGCTCATCGCGAAACAGCGTCCACAGCGACCGCATCGCCTGCCCATACGTCAACGACTCCCGCGGCGCCATCTTCGGCATCAGCTTCCACATCACCGGCACAAACATCAAATTCATCACTGCGGCCACCACAAACACGCTCCGCCATCCCGCCACATTCGCCAGCCATCCCGCGAACGTCCGCGCCAGCAGAATCCCCAGCAGCAACCCTGTCATCACCGTCCCAATCGCCTTCCCTCGCTGCTCATTCGTCGCCAGATCCGGAGCAATCGGCAACACTACATGCGTCACGGCAGCCATCAGGCCTACCAGCGCGCTCGCGACGATCATCCAAGCCAGCCCCCGCGCCATCGCCGCCAGCAGCAGCGCCACGCTCACCGCCGCGTACATCCTCATCATGAGCGAACGCCTCTCGGCAAGGTCCCCGAGCGGCACAAAGCAAAGAATCCCCGCCGCATAGCCCAGTTGCGTCGCGACCGCCACCCACTCCATCGACCGGGCATCGCGCCCAAACGTCTTTCCCATCACCAGCAGCAGCGGCTGGTTATAGTAGATCGACGCAACGCCCACCGCGCACGCCACCCCAAGAAACGGCAACGCCCACCGTCCCGCCATCGCATGCTGTTGCCCTTTATTCACGCCCACCTCTGCTCCATCTCCTAGACCAACGCCTCGCACTATTCTGCTTTCCCTCAGGCAGGCCCTAAAAGCCTCGTCATCTCGACTGAAGCAGGATGGCTTCATCATCCTGCGCAGTGGAGAGACCCCTGTATTTCGCCTCTGCACTCCAAATTCGCCTGGAACGAGATTTCCCGCAAACAACGCGGCAGACTATCATCTTACTAAGGGTTTTTATGCCAGAGCAGGACACCATTGCCGTAGCCATGTCCGGAGGAGTCGACTCCTCCGCCGTCGCCGCGCTCCTGCACGCCCAGGGGCATCCCCTCGTCGGCCTGACCCTACAGCTCTGGAACCAGCGCCGCCTCTCTGCCAACTACGCCGACCTCGGCCTTCCCGAAACCGTTCCCCAGGGCCGCTGCTGCTCCATCGACGATGTCTACGACGCCCGTCACGTAGCCGAGCATTTGGGCATCCCATACTACTTAGTAAATGCTCAAGATCGCTTCGAAGCCGAGGTCGTCCGCCCCTTCGTGAGCGAGTACCTCGCCGGCCGCACGCCCATCCCCTGCACCCTCTGCAACAATCACCTCAAGTTCGATCAGCTCCTTCTAACCGCCCGCCAGATCGGAGCCGAGCGCATCGCCACCGGCCACTACGCCCGCAATCGCTTCGACGAAGCCCGTGGCCGCTGGATCCTCTCCCGCCCCGCCGATCGCAGCAAGGACCAGACCTACTTCCTCTTCGGCCTCACACAAGATCAGCTCTCCCGCACGCTCTTTCCCCTCGGCGAGATGCAGAAGCCAGCGGTCCGCGAGATGGCCGCCGACCACGGCCTCGATCTAGCCCAGAAGCCCGACTCGCAGGAGATCTGCTTCATCCCCGGCGGCAGCTACCAGAGCTTCCTCACCGCCTACCTCGCAGAGCAGGGCGAACCCCTCCCCGACTCCTCCGGCGAACTCGTCTCGTCATCGGGCGAAATCATAGGCAAGCACGAAGGCATCCACGGCTTTACGGTAGGCCAGCGCAAGGGCCTCGGCATCAGCTCGCCTGACCCACTCTATGTCCTGAAGATCCACCCCGACTCGCACAAGGTAGAAGTCGGCACCGACAGCCAGCTTCTGTCCACGCGCCTGACCGCCAACCGCCTCAACTGGGTCTCCATCCCCGAACCCACCGAGCCCATCCGCGTGACCATCAAGATCCGCCACCGCCACGAACCCGCCCCAGCAACTCTCAGCGTCACCGGCCCTGACACCATCGAAGCCATCTTCGACGAGCCGCAACGCGCCATTACCCCCGGCCAATCCGCCGTCTTCTATCAAGACGACGAAGTAGCCGGAGGCGGCTGGATCTTCTAGCTCTTCCGCTCTTCTTATCCCCGCCCGAACGGCGACCGCGCCACCAGCGTCTCAATCCCTGCACGAAGACCCGCAATCACACCGGCAATCTGCCTCACTGGTCCCTTGATCCCGTTCTGAACCGTCTGCGAAATCTCCTCGGTAGCCTGCAGCGCATCGCTAACGATGTTGTCCGCGCGCACCACCTGGAGCCGCGTGCGTCCATTGATCTCGCGCACGGTGTCATTCAACTCGCTGAGCGTCTCGCCCAGCTCCTCAACCCTCACCCTCACCGTCGCGGCAATTTGCTCGGTATTCTCGCCAACGCTCTTCACCTTGGGAGCGAGTTCCGCCAGAATATGGCTGGTCTGATCCAAGATCGGCCCCGTCTTATGTTCCACAATGTCCGCAATCGCATTTACCCGATGCAGCAGCTTGGCCCCAAACGCGCTGCTGACGACCACTCCGATCGCCTGCACCACCAGCGCCAGCGCGATGATGAAAAGAAAGATCATCGCCCAATGAATATCGTGTCTCGTCAGCTCGGAATCCTGCTGGAAGAAGACCGCTGCCCCATTTAGTACCGGCATGAACATGCTCCTGTTCGCTCTGCGAACTTACTGATTCTTGCTACCCTTGGATCTTAAACCCGTTGGGCGCTTAATGCACTTCTCTGCGAGTACAGGACCTGTGGACACCGTTGCCACAACGAAGGGCCGGCATGCACCGGCCCTCCTTCGCGGCAAAAGATCGTTCTGCCAGCTTCAACAAATCCGTCGGACGTCTATACGACAAGCTTATTAAGCGATCGGCCCGGACTCGCTGGTCTTGGCCACATACGCTTCCTTACCAGCTTCAACCGCAGCCTTAGCCGCATCAGTCTGTGTCTGGATCAAGTCCTTACCCTTTTCAACATATTGTGACCACTGGGTGCGGCCCTTGTCGTAGTACTCCTTGCCTTTATCGACATACTCTGCCGCAACCTGCTTGCTCTTGTCCACATACTCGCTAGCAACCTGCTTGCCCTGTTCGGCGTAGGCGCCAACCTGGTTTCTGCCCTGCTCATACAGATCGTTCGCGCGATCCTTCGCCTCAAGCGCTCCGGCCATCAGATCGTCGCGGGTCTCTTTGCCCGACTTCGGCGCATACAGCACACCGACCAGCGCTCCGATACCAAGCCCTGCCAGAAACCAACCGAATCCACCTGCGCTGTCATTGTCTGCCATTGCATTCTCCTTGCGTGACTTGTTTCCTGCGACAGAATACTCTCTTTCAGCCCGCGTCACCGGCTTCCCGGCAGATCTCAGGCCGCAAACTTCTATCGCTCCTACAAGTGGATGCCCTTCCCTCCACACAGGTTGTGTTGACCAGCCCCACGCCGCCTGTACTCACACCCCTTTCAACCTCCGCACCATCCCGTCAGGCCTATCGTGCATCGAATTCCTACAAATCCTTCGTCCAAGCAGTTACGGATCGCCTCGGAGTCTTTATGATGAAATCTTCCCCCGGAATACTTCCCGCCGCCGCGCTCTCCAAAGAGTTTGCGCGCCACCTCACCGCCGCCATTTCCCTCACTACCCTCGTCCTCTTCGCCGTCACCGGCTGCCACAAGCCCGTTACCGACGCGCAACTCACCACCAACGTCCAGGCCGCGCTATCGAGCGATCACTCTATCAGCCAACAACCCGTCCAGGTCGCCGTCCAGGCCGGCGTCGTCTCGCTCTCCGGCAACGTGAGCGACGACACCGCCCGCTCCGTCGCCGCCGAAGATGCCGCCCGCGTCAACGGTGTCAAGGAAGTGGTCAACAATCTCACCGTAGCCGGCATGTCCGTAACCCCCACCGTGACCGCTGCCTCGCAGCCCACGTATGCGCGCCCCGCCACCTCCCAGGAGCGCCAGCAAATCGCCAGCCAGGGCACCCTTCCTCCCCCCTCCGACAGCGCTCCACCTCCGCCCGCGCCTGTCTATCATCAAGTCACCCTTCGCGCCGGCGCCGATATCCCCGTTCGCATCAACCAGACCCTCGATAGCGAGACCACCGAGTCCGGCACGCCCTTCACCGGCGTCGTAGCCCGCGAAGTCGTCTCCGACGGCCTCGTCGTCCTCCCCGTCGGAACCGCCGTCAGGGGCACCGTCGTCGACGCCAAGGACGCTACCCACTTCAAAGGCAGCTCCAGGCTCTCCATCGAACTCACCTCCGTGCGCCGCCACGGCGACTCCATCTCCATCTCCACCGAGCCCTACACCATCGAAGGCAAAGGCCGCGGCACCAACACCGCCGAAAAGATTGGCGGAGGCGCTGCCATCGGCGCCGTCCTTGGTGGCATCTTCGGCGGCGGCAAAGGAGCAGCCATCGGCGCCGGTGCCGGTGCCGGCGGAGGAACCATCCTTCAAGGCGCCACCCGCGGACAACAGGTCCGGATCCCCTCTGAAACTCTCATCCGCTTTCACCTCAACGCTCCACTCACCGTCCGAACCGCACAGCAGCCCTCCGACGACCAATCCACCGGCCTCCGCACTCGCTAGCTCCTCCCCTTTTCAACAAACAATCAGGTTCACCGCAAACTATCTGCATCGCGCACTCGTCCAACGTTTGCGCGGTGCAGCATTTTCACCTCTGCCTGCATCCAACCAATGTGTCATCTCATGAGATAACTTCGCGCCTGGATTTTCCTCCGCGACTCCTGGCGAAGTTCAAGCCCTCCTCCCAATCGAACCGGAAGGGATCCCTACCTTGAGTACCTCCGCATCCCCGGCCGAACACACCAAGCCCGCCGGCTTCCTCTCCTTCACGCTCCACGCCCATCTCCCCTGGGTCGTCAATCACGGCACCTGGCCGCACGGCATCGAGTGGCTCCATGAAGCCGCTGCTGAAACTTACCTCCCGCTGCTCCGAGTCCTCGGCAATCTTGAGCGCGACGGCATCGCCCTCAACTGCAGCCTTAATCTCTCCCCCATCCTCCTCGAGCAGCTCGCTCACCCCGTCTTCAAAGCCGACTTCCCTCGCTACGTCGAGCGAAAGATCCTCTCTGCCCGTGAAGACGAAGCTTACTTCCTCTCCGTCAGCGAGTTCCACTACGCCGAACTCGCCCGCTTCTGGCAGAAGTACTTCACCGACACCCTCAACGACTTCAAGGCCCTCGACGGCGACATCATCAAAGGTTTTCGCCACTTCAACGACCTCGGCTTGATTGAGATCATCACCTGCTGCGCTACTCACGGCTACATGCCTCTCCTCGGCACTGATGAGAGCGTTCGCGCCCAAGTCCGGACCGCCGTCACCACCCACCAGCGCCACATCGGCAAACATCCCCGCGGCATCTGGGCTCCCGAATGCGGCTATCGTCCCGGCGGCCTCTGGAGTTACCCAGTTAACCAGCAGGACGGCTCGCCCATCGCTCCCGCCTTCAACCGCATCGGCATCGAGCAGGCCATCAGCGAGTCCGGCATCGACTTCTTCTTCGTAGACACCCACCTCATCGAGGAGTCCGCCCGCACTCCCTCGCCCTACGAACTCCGCGATCAGGGAGCCGTGGTCGTCACCAAAGACGAGTCGATGATCAACAGCGACTATCGCCGCCTCTACCAGACCTACTACGTCGACGGTTCACATTCTCCCAATCCCGACACTCCGCAGCATCCCGTCACCGTCTTCGCCCGCGACCCCACGACGGGCACCCAGGTTTGGTCCGGCAACTTCGGCTACCCCGGCGACAGTAACTACCTCGACTTCCACAAGAAGCGCTGGCCCGGCGGCCACCGCTACTGGTCCGTCACCGGCTCCAACGTCGACATGGCCGACAAGCAGCCTTACGACCCCATCCGCGCTGCCGAGCGGACACAGGCGCATGCCTCCCACTTCGTTCACCTCGTGTGGGAAGCCCTCCGCGCCGCCATGCACGACCCGGTTCCGCCCATCCTTTCCTCGCCCTTCGACGCCGAACTCTTCGGCCACTGGTGGTTCGAAGGCCCCCTCTGGCTCGAGGCAGTCGCTCGCACCCTCCACGACTACCCAATCGGTATCCAGCTCACCTCCGGCTCTCAGTATCTCGATCAGTACCCCCGCGCCGGCTTCATCCAGATGCACGAAGGTTCCTGGGGAGCGGAGGGAACCAACCATGTCTGGATGAACTCTGAGACCTCCTGGACCTACTCCCAGATCTATCCCGCCGAGCTCTACCTGCGCGATGTCTGCACCGCCGGTAAGTGGAAGCCCGACCACGACGCCACCCAGCCCATCGCCGAGCGCCTCGTCAAACAGCTCTGCCGCGAGCTCCTCCTTCTCGAATCCTCCGACTGGCAGTTCCTCATCACCACCGGCGCAGCCCGCGACTACGCCGAGCTCCGCTTCGAGACCCACATGGACCAGTTCAACGAGCTCAAATCCATCTACCAGCACCTAGAAGCCAACCGCTCCATCACGCCCGAACAGGAAGAGCGCCTCGCGGCCATCGAGCTGCGCGACAGCATCTTCCCCGACATCGACCCTGACTTCTGGGCGGCCGGCTCCCGCCAGCAGCGCTCTTCCGAGCGTCACACCACCCTCCCCACCTCAGACGCTCCCGCACCAAAACGCAGACAACTCCCGAAATACGACGCCACCCCATCGGCCTGATCGCTCCTCCACGAGCTGCGTCTAACTCACAGGAGGCCTCTCCGTCTTCAAGTTTTGACTTCCACCAAAGCTTCACCGCCTTCATGTCACCTGCTTCCCTCGCCTTCCGATGAGATCCTCGCTCTCACCTCACCCATCACGACCGCCCGTTCCCCAACGTCCCTCGCGACCGCAGCTCGTCTCTCCGCAACACCCCCGCTACTCCGCCCTCGCCCTCTGGCACCTTCTCTCGCTCGACGCCCCCACGGTCGCCGCCCTCTGGACAGTCTTCATCGCCCGCTGCTCAAACCTCGCCCTCTCCTGGACCGAGCCAGCCGCCATGTTCCTAGCCGTCTGGATGATCTACGCCGCCGATCGTCTGCTGGACGCCCGGCTCCTCGATGACCGCCTCTCTTCCTCCGGCCTCGAAGCCCGCCACCGCTTCCACCACCGCCACCGCACCGCCTTCATCTCCTGCATCCTCCTCTCCTCCGCAGCCCTAGCCGCTCTCCTTCACCGCACCGATCCCCGCTCCCTCCACCTCTACGTCCTGCTCGCCACGCTGCTCGCCGCCTGGATGCTCCTCATCCACATCCGTCCGCAACCCGACAGCGCCACCCGCCGCCTTCCCAAGGAACTCGCCGTCGGCATCTTCTTCCCCGCCGCCGTCTTCATCCCCACCCTTGCCCGCACCAACCCTACACCCGCGGCCCATCAGGTACTTGGAGCAGCTGCCGACTGGATCCGTCCCACGCTTCTTCCCTCCGCCATCCTCTTTGCCGCTGTCTGCACTCTCAACTGCCTCTGCGTCTACGCCTGGGAACATCCGTCATCCCGGCAGCAGACTCCAGCGTCCCTCCAGAACCCACAAACTCACTGGACCACCCGCTGGGCCACCACTCACCTCACCACTCTCGCCCTCATCATCCTCGCCGCCTCGACCATTGCATCGATCAGCCGCACTCTCGCCGTCGCGCTCCCCGCCCTCGCCTGCTCTCTAAGCACCGCAGCTCTCTTCGCCCTCAACCACTGCCGCCGCAGCTTGTCCCCTCTCCACCTCCGAGCCGCCGCCGACCTCGTCCTACTCACGCCAATCCTCTTCCTCCCGTTTCTGCGATGAACCAAACTCCGACGCCGACCGAGCCGTACCCCCGTGCATCGTCACCTCGACCGGACCGAAGCAGCCCTCCGTCACCTCGACCGGAGCGAAGCGAAGTGGAGAGACCTCTGTATTCGCACTCACCTCACCAACCTCCCAACTTCGACCCCGTGGCTCGCATCTACCGCTTCGCCGAATACCTCGCCCTCGGCCCCCTCCTGCAGCGAACGCGCACCCACTTCCTCCCGCAACTCCCGCCCTGCCATCAAGCCCTCCTCCTCGGCGACGGAGACGGCCGCTTCCTCGCCCGTCTCCTCGCCCAACAACCCGATCTCCAGGCCACCGCCGTAGACACCAGCGCCACCATGCTCCACCTCCTTCGCCGCCGCTGCCGGCCCCATGCCGACCGTCTGCGGACCCACCAGGCCTCCGCCCTCGCCATCACTCCCGCCCCTGAAACAGACCTCATCGTCACCCACTTCTTCCTCGACTGCCTCACCCAGCCCGAAATCCAAACCCTCGCACATCAACTTGCCGCACACACTGCCCCCGGCACCCTCTGGCTCGTCTCCGATTTCGCCATCCCAGAGGTCCCCATCCTCAAACCCCTCGCCACCCTCTACATCCGCCTCCTCTATCTCGCCTTCCGCGTCCTCACTAACCTCCGCGTCACCCACCTTCCCGACCCCGCAACCGCGCTCTCAGCAGCCGGCTTCGCCCGGATCGCCCGCCGCGAGCTCCTCCACGGCCTTCTTTACACAGAAATCTGGCAACATCGCTAAAATCGTTCTAACTCCCATGCAGCCCAATCCCCAACCCGTCAACGACCCCCAATCCAACCCCGAGCCAGCCTCCCCGTCGCTCCCCGAGCCCGATCCCGGCATCTACCACCCTCAACCACCCAACCCAACATCCCCGGCATCCAAACCTAAGCAATGAACCTATATATTCTCCGCCACGCCAGCGCCGGTGTTCGCCGCGCCAATCCGCTCCTCGATATCAAGCGTCCCCTCGACAAGGACGGCAAGGCACAGTGCCTGCAGCTCGCCTACGTCCTCAACGCCCTCAATACCAACTTCGATCTCGTCGTCTCGAGCCCCCTCAAGCGCTCCCAGCAGACCGCCCAGCTCGTTGCTACCGAGACCGGCTACGAACAGAAAGTCCTGATCTCCACCGCGCTTGCTCCCACCGCGACCTTCGCCCAGTTCCAACGCCTTCTCCGCGACTGGGCCACCTCGGAGAACGTTCTCGTCGTCGGCCACAACCCCAACATCACCCAGTTTCTCGGCCACCTGCTCGGCGTCGGCACCAACGACGATCCAGCGACCACCCCCGCCCGCGTTCGTCTGCGCAAAGGCTCGCTCGCCCGCGTCAACCTCACGCGAGGAACCGCCGTCCTTCAATCTCTGATTGACCCCCGCGTCGTCCGAGCCCTCTACACCACTTCGATCAAGAGCTCGCGCCGAAAGACCTCGCGGAAGTAGCCAGCTTCTTTCTTCAGCGACCATTGCTCCAGCTCGGCCCCACCCCGTGCCGGGATCAATTCCAGCACCACACGCTTCGGATACACCTTCGTCCGCAGCCGAACTGCCGTCGTCGCTCGATCCTGGTTCAGCGCCTCCGCCAGCCTGAGCAGCACCACGGCGCTCTGCACATGCGCGTGCTCCTCCACCGGAACATACCGCATCGGCCGATCCATCGCCTCCGGCCGGCTCTTACCCAGGTACCGGGCGATCGCCGCCACAATCGCTCGCTGCATCGGAGAGAACCCAAAGATCTCGGAGTTCGCGATAATGTACTGCGTGTGTCGATGATGCCCCTGGTGGTTCATATATTTGCCCACCTCCTGCATCATCGCAGCCGCCTGCAGCCACAGCCGATACTCCGACGGAAGCTGATGCACCGCCTGGAGTTGATCGAACAACTGCACCGCATGTTCCCTCTCCGGCTCAATCTTGCGCGGATCGACCCCATATCTCCGGCAAACCTCCAGCACCCCCTCCCAGCGCTCGGCCTCCATCGTCCGATGCGCGCTCGTCCGCACATCCGAGTCGGCCAGCATCTGCGCCAGAATCCCATCCCTCAGCCCCAGCCGCGAGAAACGATACCCCTTCAGGTGCATCCGCTCCAGCAGCGCCGCATACACCTGCGCGCCGCCGACGATAATCTCTGACCTCCTCGGCCCAATCCCCGCCACCGCCGCCCTCTGCGCATTGTTCAGCTTTGCCAGTCGATCCGCCATCCTGCGCACCGCGGCCGTGTCGGTCTCCAGGATCTTCACCCGCTTCACCGCGACCTTCTTGGCCGCGCGCCTCCCAATCCCCGCCTTCGCACTCTTCTTCTCCAGCCCCAACTCCAGCGAATTGCTGGCCTCCGCCAGCGCCGCCGCCGTACCCGACGTCGCAATCACCAGTCCCACCTTCGGCTGCCCCAGCTTCCGCTCCGCCCGTCCCAGCTCGCGGTCGATGAACTTCCGCAGCCGCGCCACGTCTTCCTTACTCGGCGGATCGTTCCGCAAGAACTCACTCTGCAATCGCACCGCGCCCAGCGGCAGACTCACCATCTGCTGTATCCGCCCGTGGTCGGATACCGTCACCTCGCAGCTCCCACCCCCGAGATCGATCATCAAACATCGTCCCTGAGCTCCCGGCTCATGCGTCACAATCCCAAGGTGAATCAGCCGCCCCTCTTCCAGCCCCGAAATCACCTCAAGAGTCCACCCGGTAGCCGACTTCACCCAGGCCTTAAACGCATCCGAGTTCCTCGCATCCCGCACAGCGCTGGTCGCCACCACGCGAACCTTGTCCACCACCTGCGCCTGCACGGCCTTCTGGAATCGCTTCAGCGTCTTGATCGTGTTCGCCATCGCCTCCGGCGAGATCACACCCGTCTCAAACACGCTCTCGCCCAACCGCGTCACCTCGCGGTCCTCAAACAGCGTCTTCAGCCGATGTTGCTGCACCGAGGCGATCGCCAGCCTGCAAGAGTTGGATCCAATATCGATTGCTGCAAAGGTAGGCATCGTCTCCTGCATCCTTACACGTCAAATGCGGTGGAAAAACCCGCGCCATCTATACCATCTACCGTCACCCTACCCCTCGCGC
>Ga0302154_10002560_pt1 | contig 13758 bp, 8 predicted proteins | sample I_Bog_N2_3_FD_193507 | JGI IMG/M metagenome (GOLD analysis project Ga0302154, IMG submission 193507) | Peat permafrost microbial communities from Stordalen Mire near Abisko, Sweden - I_Bog_N2_3 | ecosystem: Environmental > Terrestrial > Soil > Wetlands > Peat | place: Sweden: Abisko, Stordalen...
GTAATGGGCGCCGAGCTGGGTTTCGGCAATCGCCATGCCGATCGCGTTCGCCATGCCCTGTCCGAGCGGGCCCGTCGTCACCTCGACGCCGGGTGTGAGACCCCGCTCGGGATGACCCGGCGTTCTGCTGTCCCACTGGCGAAAGCGGCGCAGGTCATCGAGCTCGAGTCCATAGCCGGTGACGTGCAGGAGCGCGTAAAGCAAGGCCGAACCATGGCCCGCCGACAGCACGAAACGGTCGCGGTCGAACCACAGGGGGTTGGCCGGATTGTGCTTGAGCCAGCGGTTCCACAGCGCATAGGCCATCGGCGCCGCGCCTAGCGGCAGGCCCGGATGGCCGCTGTCCGCCTTCTGAACCATGTCGAGCGCGAGAAAGCGCAGCGTATCGATGCAGATCTCGTCGAGTTTCTTGCTCATGCTCGAACGCCGTGCAACTAGCATGCCCGGCACCTCGGGCCGCCGCGTGACGCCACGCGCGCCGCGCGCCGCCCCGTGCGCCCCGCGCGCGGGGGCCAGTGTCAATTTGCGTCGAGTCCTCGTGAAGAAACGTCGTGATTCCGGTGTAAAAGTTGCACTGACAACGCGTCGTATGGAGGGCGCGTGCACCCATCAGCCGCAGCGGGGTTTTCCCATACGCGATCGTGACTTCGTGTGATAGCTTGCCGATTCCATGCGCCGTCAGGCGTAGCTCATCGTGGATGACAGCGAACTCATGACGGAACCCGCCGCCCTCGATCGCACGGCCGCCCCGGCGACCGGCACGCCCGCCTCCCGTTCGAGGCGCCGCAAGTCCCGCCGCGTTTTCTGGGTCCTCGCGATAATCGCCGCGCTCGTCCTGCTGGGGATCGTGATCAAATGGCTTGCGACACCCGCGCCAAAGCCGGCGCCTCCGCCCAAGGTGAATGTCGGCGCGGCGCGCGTGGCGCGCGCGGACGTGCACGTCTACCTCGACGAACTCGGCACGGTCACCCCGGTCTACACGGTCACGGTCGCGAGCCGGGTCGCCGGAGAACTGCTCGAAGTCCGCTACAAGGAGGGTCAGCTCGTCAAAAAGAACGAACTGCTGGCGGTCGTCGATCCGCGCCCGTACAAAGCGCTCGTGGTTCAGGCGCAGGGCCAGCTTGCGCGCGATCAGGCGATGCTCAAGAACGCGCGCATCGACCTCGTGCGCTATCAGAATTCCTATGCCGAGCACGCGATTCCGGAACAGCAGCTCGCGACGCAACAGGCCACGGTCGATGCCGATGAGGGCACGGTGCGACTCGATCAGGGTAACTTGGATGCCGCTCAGGTCAATCTCGACTATACCCGCATCGTCTCGCCGCTCGACGGCCGCGTCGGCCTGCGCAGCGTGGACCCCGGCAACATCGTGCCCGCGAACGGCACGACCGGGATCGCCACGATCACGCAGCTGCAGCCGATCACCGTGATCTTCACGATCGCCGAGGACAATATCGATGCGGTCGTCCAGCAGATGGCGGGTGGCCGCAAACTCGGTGTCGATGCCCTCGACCGCACGCAGAAACACCTGCTCTCGTCGGGCATGTTGCTCACGCTCGACAATCAGATCAACGTCGCGACCGGCACCGTGCGTGCGCGCGCGAGCTTCGCGAACACGCACTATGAACTCTTCCCGAATGAATTCGTGAACGCCCGCCTGCTCGTCAAGACCTTGGACCAGGCGATCGTCATTCCCGATGCCGCATTGCAGCGCAACGGCGACGTGGCCTTCGTTTACGTCATCGGCGGCGACGGTACCGTGCAGTCGCACGACGTCAAGGTGCTCGCGAGCGATGCCGGCGTCACGGCGGTCACGGGCGTGGAGCCGGGCGACCAGGTCGTGACCGACGGCTTCGACAAATTGCAAAACGGCACGCATGTCACGCCGCAAGCCCCGGCGGCCGCCGACAAGGCCAAGGGCGCTGCGCAAGGCGGCGCCGGCGCACGGGCGGTGCCGGCGCCCAACACGGTGAACTAGTCCGGATGAACCCGTCGCGTCCGTTCATTCAGCGGCCGATAGCGACCTCGCTGTTGATGGCCGCAATTCTGCTGATCGGCATCATCGGCTTCCGGCAGCTGCCGATCGCGGCATTGCCGGAAGTCGACTACCCGACGATGCAGGTGCTCACCTTCTACCCCGGCGCGAGCGCCGACGTGGTCTCGTCCGCCGTCACCGCACCGCTCGAGCGTCAGCTCGGCCAGGTGCCCGGACTCAATCAGATGCTCTCGTCGAGTTCCGACGGCGCGTCCGTGATCACGCTGCAGTTCAATCTGAGCCTCAACATCGACGTCGCCGAACAAGACGTCCAGGCCGCCATCAACGCGGCACAGAACTACCTGCCGACCCAGCTGCCGATGCCGCCGGTCTACAACAAGGTCAATCCGGCCGACGCGCCGATCCTCACGCTCGCCCTGACGTCGGAATCGATGCCGCTCTCGCAGGTCGAGGATTACGCGGACACGCGGCTCGCGCAAAAGATTTCCCAGCTGCCGGGGGTCGGCGCCGTGACGATCAGCGGCGGCCAGAAGCCGGCCGTGCGCATCCAGATCAACCCGACGCAGCTGGCTTCCTACGGTTTGCAGATGGAGGACGTACGCGCGGCGCTTACCGCAGCGAGCCTCGACACGGCCAAGGGCAGCTTCGATGGGCCGTCTCAGAGCTTCCAAATCGGCGCCAATGATCAACTCACGACGAGCGCGGACTACCGGGGGCTGCTGCTCGGGTACGTGGGCGGCAATCCGATCATGCTCAAGGATGTCGCGAAGGTCGTCGATGGGGTCGAGAACGCCGGCCAATCGGCCTGGATGAACAAGGTCCCCGCCGTCATCGTGAACATACAGCGGCAGCCGGGCGCGAACATCATCGACGTCGTCGACCGCATCAAGGCGCTCCTGCCGAAGCTCCGGGCAACGATTCCGGCCGTCATCAAGATCACCGCGCTCACCGATCGCACGACGACCGTGCGAGCCTCGGTCGCCGACGTCGAATTCGAGCTGCTGCTCTGCATCGCGCTGGTCGTCGCCGTGATTTTCGTGTTCCTGCGCACGCTCGCCGCGACGATCATCCCCGGCATCGCCGTGCCGCTCTCCCTGGTGGGAACCTTCGGCGCAATGTACGCGCTCGGCTACAGCCTCAACAACCTCACGCTCATGGCGCTCACGATCTCCACGGGCTTCGTCGTCGACGACGCGATCGTCATGATCGAGAACATCACCCGTTACGTCGAGCGGGGCGAGAAGCCGCTCGCCGCGGCCCTGAAGGGCGCCGAACAGATCGGATTCACGATCATGTCCCTGACGGTCTCGCTGATCGCCGTGCTGATCCCGCTGCTCTTCATGGGCGACATCACGGGGCGTCTGTTCCGGGAATTCGCCGTGACGCTCGCCGCGACGATCCTGATCTCGGCGTTCGTGTCGCTGACCCTCACCCCGATGCTCTGTTCGCGCCTGTTGCGCCCGCAGGAGTCGGCGCAGCACGGCCGCTTCTACGTCCTGTCGGAACGGGTCTTCGACAGCATCGTCGCCTTCTACGAACGCACGCTCGACTGGGTGCTCGGCCGCCGCGGCCTGACCCTGGCCGTCGCCGTCGCGACGCTGCTCGTCACGATGGGGCTGTTCGTAGTGGTCCCGAAGGGCTTCTTCCCGGTCCAGGACACGGGCGAGATACAAGGGGTCTCCGAGGCGGGCCAGGGCGTCTCCTTCGTGCGCATGGCCGAGCTTCAGCAGCGTCTCGCGGCCGCCATTCTCGGAGATCCGGCCGTCGAGAGCCTGTCCTCGTTCATCGGTGTCGACGGCACCAACACCACGCCCAACAGCGGCCGCATCCAGATCAACTTGAAACCGCTCGCGATGCGCAAGAGCGCGAGCGAGGTGATCCGCGACATCCAGGCGCGCGTCAAGGACATCTCCGGCGTGAGCCTCTACATGCAGCCGATCCAGGACATCTCCGTCGAGGACATCGTCAGCCGGACCGAATACCAGTACAGCCTGCAGGATCCGAGCGCCACCGAACTCGCCGCCTATGTCGCGCAGTTCCTCGCGCGCCTCAAAGAGCTGCCCGAACTCGCCGACGTCGCGAGCGATCAGCAGCAGGATGGGCATCAAACCGTCCTCGCCTACGATCGCACGACCGCCTCGAGGCTCGGCATCACGACGCAGAACATCGACGACGCGCTCTACGACAGCTTCGGCCAGCGGCAGATATCGACGCTGTTCACGCAGCTCAATCAGTATCACGTGATTCTCGAGGTCGATCCCGACTTCCAGAGCGGTCCCCGCGACTTGAGCAATGTCTACCTCAAATCCTCGGCCGGCGCGGTCGTGCCGCTGACGGCGATCGGTCAGATCACCGAGACCGCGGCACCCCTGCTGATCAGCCACATGGGCCAGTTTCCGGCGACGACCGTGTCGTTCAATCTCGCGCCGGGGGCGTCGCTCGGCGCGGCGGTCGACGCGATCGAGCGCGTGCGCGGCCAATTGCCGGCGCCGCCCGCGCTGCAGGGTTCTTTTCAGGGCACGGCACAGGCCTTCGTCGGCTCCCTGTCGAATGAGGCGATCCTCGTGCTCTCCGCGCTGCTCACGGTGTACATCGTGCTCGGCGTCCTCTACGAGAGCTACATTCACCCGATCACGATTCTCTCGACGCTGCCGTCGGCGGCCGTCGGCGCGCTGCTCGCCCTGCTCATCTTCGGCAATGAACTCACGGTCGTCGCCATCATCGGCATCGTCCTGCTGATCGGCATCGTCCAGAAGAACGCGATCATGATGATCGACTTCGCCCTCGAGGCGGAACGCAAGGAGCACAAGAGCCCGTTCGACGCGATACGCGAGGCCTGCCTGCTGCGATTCCGGCCGATTCTCATGACGACGATGGCTGCGATGCTCGGCGCGATGCCGCTCGCCTTCGGCCACGGCGTGGGTTCGGAACTGCGCCGGCCGCTCGGAATCACGATCGTCGGCGGCCTCATCTTCAGCCAGCTCCTCACCCTGTACACCACGCCGGTCGTCTATCTGTTCTTCGACGGCGTGGCGAGCCGGTTCGCCGCCTGGCGCGGCCATAAATCGGGCGCGCCACCCGGGACACCGGAAGCCCCGAGTTCTGCATGAGCCTCTCGGCCCCGTTCATCGCGCGCCCGATCGCGACCACGCTGCTCACGGCCGCGGTTGCGCTCGCGGGCTTGGCCGCCTATGGAGTTCTGCCGGTCTCGCCGCTGCCGCAGGTGGATTTTCCGACGATCTCGGTGTCTGCCTCGCTGCCCGGCGCAAGCCCCGAGATCATGGCGTCCTCCGTCTCGACGCCGCTCGAACGCGAATTCGGCCGCATTGCCTCCGTCACGGAAATGACCGCGCAGAGTTCGCTCGGGCAGACCAGCATCACGCTGCAGTTCGATCTGTCGCGCAACATCGAGGCGGCGACGCGCGACGTCGAATCGGCGATCAATGCGGCAAGGAGCTACCTGCCGGCGAATCTGCCGAGCAACCCCACCTATCGCAAGGTCAACCCGGCCGACGCGCCGATCATGATCATCGCACTGACGTCCGACGAACTCGCCCCGTCCGCTCTCTACGATGCCGCCTCGACGGTGCTGCAGCAAAAACTCTCGCAGATCGCAGGCGTCGGTCAGGTCCAGGTCGGCGGCAGCTCGGCCCCGGCCGTGCGCATCGATCTGAATCCGACCCAGCTGCACGCCTATGGCCTGCAACTCGAGGATGTGCGCCAGGCGGTTGCGGCGCAGACCGACAACGAGGCCAAAGGCAGCTTTGCTTCGGGCGCCGTGCACTCGAACATCGCCGCGAACGATCAGCTCATGAAGGCGGCCGATTACCGTCCCCTGATCGTGAGCTACAAGAGTGCGGCGGCGGTGCGGCTCACGGACGTCGCACGCGTCGAAGACTCCGTGCAAACGCTGCGCTCGCTGGGCCTTTCGAACGCGAAGCTCGCGGCGTTGATCATCATATTCCGCCAGCCCGGCGCCAACATCATCTCGACCGTCGACGGGATCAAGGCCGCGTTGCCGCAGCTGCACGCGAGCATCAACCCCGCGATCGACCTGACGATTGCACTCGACCAAACCCAGACGATACGCGCGTCGGTCTCGGACATCGAGAGAACGCTGCTCATCTCGATCGTGCTCGTCGTGCTCGTCGTGTTCGTGTTCCTGCGCGACTGGCGCTCTACGCTGATCCCGCTGGTGGCTGTCCCCGTGTCCATCCTGGGCACGCTCGCGGTGATGTATCTCCTCGGTTACAGCATCGACAATCTCTCGCTCATGGCGCTCACGATCTCCACGGGCTTCGTCGTCGATGACGCGATCGTCGTGCTCGAGAACGTCACCCGGTACCGGGAGCAGGGCCTGGGCGCCATGGACGCCGCGCGACGGGGCGCGGCGGAAATCGGCTTCACGGTGCTGTCGATGAGCATATCGCTCGTCGCCGTATTCATTCCGATCCTGCTCATGGGGGGCATCATCGGCCGCCTGTTCCGGGAATTCGCGGTCACGCTGTCGGTCACGATCCTCGTTTCGCTCGCCGTCTCGCTGACGACGACGCCGATGATGTGCTCGCTGCTGCTCGGGGACACTCGCGCGCACGGCCGCTTCTACGAGGCCAGCGAACGGGCCTTCAATCGCATCCTCGGCGCCTACGAGCGGAGCCTGCGCAAGGTGCTCGATCATTCCCTCGCCGTGCTGCTCGTCGCCGTCGCGATGGTCGGACTCAGCGTGTACCTGTATGTCGTCGTCCCGAAGGGATTTTTTCCCCAGCAAGATACGGGGCGGCTCAACGGCAGCATCCTCGCCGACCAGGACATTTCCTTCCAGGCCATGCAGGCCAAGATCAAACGCCTCGTGGCAATCACGATGCAGGATCCCGGCGTCGCGAACGTGCTCGCGTTCACCGGCGGCGGCGGCGGGACGACCACCAACACGGGTCGCGTCTTCATCGCGCTCAAGCCGCTCGCCGAACGCCGCGTGTCGGCCGACCAGATCATCGGCCGCCTGCGCCCGAAGCTCGCCGCCGTGTCCGGCGCGACGCTGTATCTGCAGGCCGTCCAGGACGTGAGAATCGGCGGCCGCCAGAGCGCGGCGCAATATCAATACACGATTCAGAGCGACAATCTCGCCGAACTCAACCACTGGTCGCCCATTCTGCTCAAGGCCATGAGGGCGATGCACTCGCTGACGGACGTCAACAGCGATTCGCAGAACCGCGGACTCGCGGCAAATCTCGTCATCGACCGCGCGACCGCGGCGCGCCTCGGAGTGACGCCGCAGGCGATCGATGCCGCGCTCTACGACGCCTTCGGCGAACGCGAGATCGCGACCACGTATACCCAGCTCAATCAATACTTCGTGATCATGGAAGTCGCGCCCGAGTTCTGGCAAACGCCGCACGCGCTCGACAACGTCTACTTGTCGTCGACCGCGGGCGGCGTCGTGCCGCTCTCGGCGTTCACCCGCAGCGGCGAGTCGACCGCGCCCCTGGCCGTCAATCACACGGGGGTGTTCCCGTCGGTGACCTTGTCGTTCAATCTGGCGCCCGGCGTGGCTTTGGGCGATGCCGTGAACGCGATCGCGGCGGCGCAGCGCAATGCGGGCATGCCCACGACGATCACGGGCTCCTTCAGCGGCACGGCGCAGGCCTTCAGCGCCTCGCTCGCGAACGAACCGATGTTGATCGCGGCCGCGATCGCGGCCGTCTACGTGGTACTCGGCATCCTCTACGAGAGTTACATCCATCCGATCACGATCATCTCGACCTTGCCGTCCGCCGGCGTCGGCGCGCTGCTCGCTCTGCTGGTCACCCACACGGAACTCAGCGTCATCGCGCTCATCGGCATGATCCTGCTCATAGGGATCGTCAAGAAGAACGCCATCATGATGATCGACTTCGCGATCGAGGTGGAGAGGGGCGGCCACAAGAGCGCGAGGGACGCGGTGTTCGAGGCCTGCCTGCTGCGCTTCCGGCCCATCATGATGACGACGATGGCCGCACTGTTCGGCGGACTGCCGCTCGCGCTCGGCACCGGCATGGGATCGGAACTGCGTCGTCCGCTCGGCATCGCAATCGTCGGCGGCCTCATCGTGAGCCAGGCGCTGACCCTCTACACGACACCCGTCATCTATCTTTACATGGACCGCCTCAACTCCTGGATTTCGCAATTCGGGTTTGGGGGGCACCAGGACTCGGAGGGAGCGGCGCCCGCGCCGGACACGCCATGACCAGACGATACACAGCCCGCTGGGGGAGGATCGCGAGCCTCGCGGGACTCGCGGCGCTCGGCGCCTGCAATCTCGCGCCCCACTATGACGCGCCCCGCACCGAGGCCGTTCCGGCCTTCAAAGAGGCGGTCGCGAATGACGCGGCCGGGCCGAATGCCGCCGGTTCGGGCCCGGGGTGGAAACTCGCGGACCCTAAGGACGCGCAGATTCCGGCGAATTGGTGGCAATTGTTCGATGATCCCGTGCTCGACGAACTCGAGAACCGCGTTGCGGTCTCGAATCAGACCGTGGCCGCAGCCGAAGCCAATTATCGTGCCGCGCGCGCGCTCGTCGCCGAAGCGCAGGCCGCTTTCTTTCCGACGCTGAGCCTCGCTCCAACCGTGACGCGGTCGCGCTCGAGTGCGGCGCTCGCGGGCGTCGGCGGGGTCTCGGGGACGACGACCGGGGGGACGACGACCGGCGGCACGACGACCGGCGGCACGACCGGCACCGGCACGACCGGCACCGGGACCGGCACGACGGGCACGGTCGTGACGAACTCGGGCATCACGCCGCACACGATCTATACCCTTCCCGTCGAGGCGTCTTACCAACTCGATCTGTGGGGGAGCGTTCGAAACGCCGTTGCGCAGAACCGCTACTCCGCCGAGGCAAGCGCAGCCCAGGTGGTCACGGCGCTGCTCAGCACGCAGAGCCAGCTTGCGCAGGATTATTTTCAACTGCGCGCCGTCGACGAGCAGCGGCGCATCCTCGACGCGACGCTTGCCGACTATCAATCGAGCCTACGACTCGTGCAGACGCTCAGGAAGACGGGAATCGATTCGGACGAAGACCTCTCGGGAGCGGAAAATCAGCTCTATACGGCCGAGGCCCAGGCTACGGATCTCGGCATTGCGCGTGCCCAATACGAGCATGCGATCGCGGTTCTGATCGGTGTGCCTCCCGCGCGATTCTCGCTGGCAGTCGCGCCTTATAAGCCTGTCCTGCCGATCGTACCTCTCGGACTGCCATCGACCTTGCTCGAGCGGCGCGCCGACATCGCGGCGGCGGAGCGCAACGTGGCCGCCAGCAATGCCGCCATCGGCACGGCCCGAGCGGCTTTCTTTCCGAGTCTCACGCTCTCCGCCTCGGGGGGCTATGAGGCGCTCGGCTTGAGTCACCTGCTCGATTGGCCGAACCGGTTTTGGTCGGTGGGCCCCGCGATCGCGCAGACGCTCTTCGACGGCGGGTCCCGGCGCGCGGTCGTTGCGCAGGCGCATGCCCAGAACGATCAGGCGGTCGCCAACTATCGACAGACCGTGCTCGCGGCGTTTCAGGCCGTCGAGGACAATCTCGCGAGCCTGAGGCTCCTGTCGGAGGAACTCGAACAGCGGCACCAGGCGACGGTTGCGGCCCAGCACACGGTCGAAGCTTCGGTGGTTCGCTACCGCAATGGGGTCGACAGCTACGTCAACGTGGTCACCGCTCAGAATACCTTCCTGTCGAGCCGCGAATCCGAACTCCAGGTGCAACTCGCACAGCAAACGGCGAGCGTCAACCTCATCAACAACTTGGGCGGCGGCTGGACCGCGAGCGATTGGAGCGCCATGAGCCGCGCGGCGGCGGGGTCGCCCGGTTCCAGCGACGGCGCGCAGGCGACGGCCGGAGAAGCTCGACCGGGCATCGCCAATCCGCCGCCGCTGCCCGCGCCGGCCCTCGACCCCGAGGATCTCTTGAAACGAAACGCGGAGTCGATGACGCCCCCGGCCACGGATCACCCCATGTGAGGCAGCGAACAGACTGCGACGCGCCGCGGCGCGCACGCTTTGTGCCGGTTCCCGCAGTTCCCGTACGCTTCCCAATTTCCGCATGTTGCCAATGAGGGATTCCGCATGTTGCAACGTACCAGCAATCTCGAGAAATTTACCATCGGCGCCACCGATGGTCCGATCGGCAAGGTCAAGGATTTCTACTTCGACGATGAGTTTTGGGTCGTCCGCTACATCGTCGTCGAGACCGGCGCATGGCTGTCGAGCCGCAAAGTGCTGATCTCCCCGTTCGCGGTCGGTGAACCGGATCGGGAAGGCAGGATTTTGCCGGTGTCGTTCGACAAGGAGCGCGTCAAGAACAGTCCGAACATCGACTTGCACAAGCCCGTGTCCCGCCAGCATGAAATACGCTACCTGGGATACTACGGTTATCCGTATTACTGGCGGGGGCCCGGCCTCTGGGGCGAGGGTCCGGATCCGGCCTCGACGCTGACCGGCGTCGGTTATGGCGGTGCGGACGAGGAGTACCGGCGCCTCGAGGCTGAAAACGAGCGGCAACTCGAAGCCCAGGCGGAACGCGAGAACTACGACCCCCATCTGCGCAGCTGCGGTGCCGTCGTCCAATACGACGTGCATGCGACGGACGGAGACATCGGCCATGTGCAGGAGTTCCTGATCGACGAACGGAGCTGGGCGATCCGCTACATCGTCGTCGACACGAGCAACTGGTGGCTCGGACACAAGGTGTTGATTTCGCCCGACTGGGCGGTGGACGTCAGCTGGTCCGCCTCGAAGCTCACCGTCGACCTCACGCGTCAGGCCGTCAAGGATTCGCCGCCCTACGATCCGGCAGTGCCCGTGGAGCGCGGTGACGAGACGCGCATGTATGCGCACTATGGCCGCGGCGCGTATTGGCACGAGCGCGGGAGCCGCCGAGTGGCTTGAGCACAGGCTGCCGGGCCGCGCGTGACTGACGAGGCTAGCGAGAGAGCTTCTTGCGCAGCTTCAGCAGTTCCGCGCGGTGCTCGGGGCCTGATCTGGGATATTTCAGCCCCAGCGCCTCGATCGTTTCGAGCACGATCTGCGAGACGATCAAGCGTGCGTTGCGCTTGTCGTCCGCGGGCACGACGTACCACGGCGCGTGATTCGTGCTCGTGGCGCCGAGACACTTCTCGTAGGCAACCGCGTATTGCGACCAGTACTGGCGTTCTTTGACGTCGTCGGTCGAGAACTTCCAGTTCTTGTCCGCCTGATCGATCCGCTCGATGAAGCGCTTCCTCTGCTCTTCCTTGGAGAGATGCAGAAAGAATTTCACGATGCAGGTCCCGTTACGGGTCAAATGCCGCTCGAGATCCACGATCGACCGGTAGCGTTCCTTCCAGAAGCCCGGCCGGGCCAGCAGTTCCTTCGGCAGACGCTCGTCGTGCAGGATCTTGGGATGCACGCGAACGATCAGGACCTCTTCGTAGTAGGATCGATTGAAGATCCCGATCTTGCCGCGCTCCGGCAGATCGCGCGTGGTGCGCCAGAGGAAATCGTGCTGCAGCTCGTTGTTGCTGGGGTGCTTGAAGCTGAAGACCTGGCAGCCCTGGGGGTTCACACCGGACATCACATGTTCGATCGCCCCGTCCTTTCCTGCCGCGTCCATCGCCTGGAATATCAACAGGAGCGCATAGGTGTTCGATGCATAGAGCCGCTCCTGATGATCGCTCAGGCGCTCGACACGGTCCTTCAGGATCCGCGCGTAGTCGGCGTCGGATCGGTAGACGGGGTCGACGATCGTCGGCCACTTCGCCAGATCGACCTTCGCTCCTTTGGGAACCCTGAAATCCTTGGCCTTGCGGGCCATCATGCCTCTCCAATAAAATCTCTGCGGCCGTCAGTCAAGAGATCGGCGGCCGCGATCAGGTGCAATCGCGCGGCGCCCGAGTTGCGACGCCTGAACCGCCCGGCGGAGCATACCGCATTCCGGCCCGGCTCAAGGTACGCCGGCGCACAGACCTCGAATGGCGCCTGTCCGATCCTACGCCGAGATGAACCCAAGAACCGGAGTGAGTGAACATGACCACGATCCGTCGCGATCGGTCGAGGAGCGGCCTGTGGCAACGTCTCGCGATGCTGCTGTCGATGGCCGCGGCGGGAGCCGTGACAGCCGCACCCTTGGAGTTGCCTGCGCTGCAATCGGGAGTGAGCGGCGAACACCACGTCGGAAAGGTGATCTGGGTCGAACTGATCACGCCGGGACTTGCGACCGCAGAGTCCTTTTACGGCGGCCTGTTCGGATGGACGTTCGAGGATACCCACGCGGGCTTGAGCGACTACGCGGTTGCCGCCGCGAACGGCCGGAGGATCGGCGGCATCGTGCAGAGGCCGATCAAGCCGGGCGAACACAAGCAGTCGAGTTGGCTCACGTTCCTGTCGGTGAAGAACGTCGATGCTGCGAGCGTCGCGATCCGGAAAAGCGGGGGCAAGGTGCTGTCGCAACCGACGACCTATGGCGGCCGCGGCACGCAGGCGGTATTCAGCGATCCGGACGGAGCGGTGTTCGCGGTGCTCGACTCGAGCGGCGGCGATCCCGCGGATTTTCTCGCCGAACCCGGCGAGTGGATCTGGAGTTCGGTGCTCGCGAAGAATCCGGACGCGGCGGCGAAGTTCTATCGGAACATCTTCGGCTACGATGTCTTCGACCTGCCGAGCACGGACGGCCTCGTGCACGTCGTACTTTCCAACGAGGATTATGCGCGGGCCGGCGTCAACGCCCTGCCCGCGGATAAGATGCACCGCCGTTCCCACTGGCTCAACTTCGTCCGGGTCGAGGACACCGTTGCGACCGTGCACAAGGCCGTCGCCCTCGGCGGACGGGTACTCGTCGAACCGCATGTCGACCGGCATGGCGGCAAGGTGGCGCTGCTCGCGGACCCCGCCGGCGCGCCATTTGGAATCTTGGAGTGGACAGCCGCCGACAGCCAGGTCGAACCGAAATGAAGGCGCCTACGATTGCTGCCGTGAGCGCGGCGCTGCTGCTCGGTGCCTGCGCCGTCGGGCCCGTCGGTTATGACGGTGACGTCGGCGTGGGCTATTACGGCGGGTTCTACGAGCCCTATGGGTACGACTACGGCGGTTGGGGCCCTGGATATCATGTCGGTCCCCCGCGCGGCGGCGAACGTCGCGGCGACGGCGGTCACGGAGATGGCGGTCACGAAGATGGCGGTCACGGCGGCCCGGGATCGGACCACGGCGGCGGTCCTGGCCACGGCCCCGGTGGCGGCGGACACGGGGGCGGTGCACCCTCGATTCCGGGCGGCGCCCGCGGCGGTGGAGGCGGAGGCGGAGGCAGCCATCACCACTGACGACGCCGATGCGGGCGGCGGTTCACATCGGCGGCGCGATCAGGCCGTTCGCGCCTCCGCGCCGCCGCGGCCCTTCGACAGCGGGGCGATCGCCGAGTTGATCCACTGAATCAGGGCGGCCGCCGGCATCGCGCCCGAAGTGCGCGCGATCTCGCGGCCTCCGGCGAAAGCAATCAGCGTCGGAATGCTGCGGATGCCGAAGCGTTCTGCGGGCTCGTGCTCGTCGTCGGTGTTCAGCTTTGCCAGGCGAACGTGCGGCTCGAGTCGGCGCGCAGCCTCCGCAAAGAACGGCGCCATCGCCTTGCAGGGACCGCACCAGGGCGCCCAGAAATCGACGACGAGCGGCAGATCGTCGCGGGTCAGATGTTTGTCGAAGGTGGCGGCGGTCAGCACCAGCGGCGCACCCTCGAATAGAGCGAAATGACAGCTCGGACAGCGCGG
>Ga0302154_10002574_pt1 | contig 13714 bp, 10 predicted proteins | sample I_Bog_N2_3_FD_193507 | JGI IMG/M metagenome (GOLD analysis project Ga0302154, IMG submission 193507) | Peat permafrost microbial communities from Stordalen Mire near Abisko, Sweden - I_Bog_N2_3 | ecosystem: Environmental > Terrestrial > Soil > Wetlands > Peat | place: Sweden: Abisko, Stordalen...
TATGCCAGTGTTCGCGGCCGACCTCCGCCGCCGGTCTGGCACAGAAGTGCTTTCGCCCGGATCGCCCAAAACGCCCGCGCTCCCGGAGCCAAAAGTAAGTATATAGACTAATCCTGTTCATCAAAGTGCGGCCACGATGCATTTCCAACTCGGGACCAGCCAGTTGCCCCCGGCACGGGGATTGCGGGCGCCCGTTCTTCTGGCACAGGGTCTTGGCTTCGCCTTTACATGCTAGGGGCCATGCGGATGAATGAAGGCCTCCGCCCCCTGAAGAAACTCCTACCCTAGTCACCCCATGCGCTTTGGTCACTTCGACGACACCGCCCGCGAATATGTCATCACCCGACCGGACACGCCCAGGGCGTGGTCAAACTACCTCGGGGACCGCCGGTACGGCGCCATCATAACGAACAACGCCGGCGGGTATAGTTTTACCCGCTCGCCCGCATCCGGCCGGTTCATGAGGCACCGCTACAACTCCGTTCCGATGGACATGCCGGGCCGGCAGTTCTACCTGCGGGACGCCGTGAGCGGCGACTTCTGGTCGGCCGCGTGGCAGCCCGTGGGCAAGCCCCTTGACGAGTACATCACGACCACGCGGTTCGGCCTGGGCTACGCCATCATCGAGAGCGACTGGCGCGGCATCCGCACCGAGGCGACATACTTCGTGCCGCTCGGCCAGGAGTTCGAGTACTGGCGCCTGAAGGTCACGAACACGGGGACCGAGCAGCGGAAATTGAATGTGTTCTCGTTCTGCGAGTTCACAACCGAATGGAACCTGACCCAGGACCTGCTGAATCTTCAGTACTCGCAGTACATCTCCCAGGCCGACTGGCAGGATGGATTCATCCTGGCCTCCTCGTGCCGCAGGCTTCCCGAGGACCCGACCAATTTCGCCAACAACGACCAGTCCCGCTGGTGGTGGATGACGCAGGTGGGCGGCGAGATCGTCGGATATGACTGCGACCGGGACAAGTTCCTGGGCACGTACCGCAGCTTCGACCGGCCCGAGGCCGTGGAGGCGGGAGCGTGCAGGAACAGCGACCATATGTCGGACAACGGGTGCGGAGCCATACAGAGCGACCTGGTGCTGGCGCCTGGCGCCTCGGCGGAGGTCCTGGTCCTCCTTGGGATCGGCAAATCCACGAAGGCCAAGAGGGCCTGGGCCCGCTTCGGCAACCACGCGGCGTGCGACCGGGAGCTTACCAAGCTCAAGAGCCACTGGCAGGGCCTCGTCGGAAAGCTGCAGGTGAACACGCCCGACGCGGACTTCAATCACATGGCCAATGTCTGGGGCGCCTACAACGCCCTGATGACGTTCGAGTGGTCCCGTTCCTGTTCGCTTGTCTATACCGGGGACCAGCGAGACGGTTTCGGTTTCAGGGACACGGTGCAGGACATGATCGGCGTCACGGGGATGATCCCCTCCGAGGTGAAGAGCCGGCTCACCCTCATGCTCTCCGGGCAGGACGCGACGGGAGGAGCCCAGCCCGAAATCCGACCCTGGTCCCATTCGCCGGGAAAGATGAAGCCGACGCCCGCGAGCCACTACCGCAGCGACGACTGCCAATGGTTCTTCAATGCCGTGCCCGTCTATGTCGCGGAGACGGGCGACATTGGCTTCTATGACGAGGTCGTGCCGTTCGCCGACACGGGCAGCGCCACCGTCCTCGGACATCTTCGGCGGGCGCTCGAGTTCAACCTTAAACGGATCGGCGCGAACGGCCTGCCCTGCGGCCTGCTCGCGGACTGGAACGACTGCCTGAAGCTGGGCTACAAGGGCGAGTCCGTATTCGTCGCCTTTCAGCTGCGCTACGGCCTGCGCGCCTATGCCGAGATCGCTGGGCAGCTGGTGCGACCGAAGGAGCGCCGCTGGGCCCTCGCCGAGCTCTCAAAACTCGATGTGAAGATCAAGAAGGTGTGCTGGGACGGTTCATGGTTCATTTGGGCCATCAGCGAGGACGGGGTCGTGTTCGGCTCGAGGAAGGCCCGCGAGGGCCAGCTGTACCTGAACACCCAATGCTGGGCCGTGCTTTCCGGTGCCGCCTCTCCCGCCCAAGCCAAGCAGGCTCTTGATTCGGTCCACAAGAGGCTCGCCTCCGAATACGGGGTGGCGCTCTGCGACCCGCCTTTCGAGAAGACGTCGGTCAAGGTCATGCGCGCGGTGTTGTTCAACCCGGGCAACAAGGAGAACGGAGGCATCTTCAGCCACACGCAGAGCTGGATCGTGCTGGCCGAGATCGCGCGCGGGGACGGCGACCGGGCCTACGCGTACTACCGCGCTTTCATGCCAGCGGCACAGAATGACAAGGCCGAGATCCGGGAGATCGAGCCCTACGTGCACTGCCAGAGCACCATAGCACCCCCGGCCAAGAAGGCGGGGCGCTCGCGCGTACCCTGGCTCTCGGGCACGGCCTCGTGGGCCCACTACACCGCGACGCACTATATCCTGGGCCTGCGGCCCGAGGTGGGCGGCCTTCGCATCGATCCGTGCATCCCAAAATCCTGGCCCGGCTTCACCGCCACAAGGGAATTTCGGGGCAAGACGCTCGTGATCGAGGTGGTCAATCCCTCCAGGGTCTGCCGAGGAGTGAAGTCCCTTTCGATCGACGGGCGCCCGATACCCGGCAACCTCGTCCCGGTCTCCGAGCTCAGGGACGGCGCCTCCATCGTGGCGACCCTCGGCTAGCCGCCGGGATTGACCGTCGGCGGCAACTTAAAAAAAGGGCCCCGACCCTCCGGTCGGAGCCCTGGGATTCCTGCAACAACCGCGGACCTACTTCGTTATCTCGTGGTAGGTGCCGTTCGAAACCACGGTGCGGATCTTCGCCGCCTCCACGTTCCATGCGTTCAGAATGCCCTTGTCATAGAGGGCGTCGAAGAGCTCCCCGATGCGCAGCCCCGTGGGCAGCGAGATCACGACAAGGTGGGTTGTTTTCTCGCGACCGGCAACGGCACGGTAGCAGTTGACCTTCGCGTCCTTGAATCCGTTCGCGTCCAGGATCGCCTTCAGCCCGTCCAGCGCCTTCAGGTAGGCCGCCTCATCGGTGCAGACGATGCCCGTATTATAGACGGCGCCACCTTCATAGACACCGTCGTTGCGAATACCCTTGTAGAGGGTGCTCGGCCCCAGGTGGCGCTGGTCCTTTAATTGCGCCAGGAGGACATCCATCTCCGGATAGTTCTTCAGCTTGTCCGCGGTCTGATAGACCTCGGCCGCCGAAGCGAACGACGAGACGACGAAGAGGTCGTGCGAGCTAGACCCCGCAAAGTCGCCCTCCCAAACGTGCCTGTAATGGTCGACTCCGACGCGCGCCTTGGCCAGGGCATTGATCTTGGCTATCATGGCGACATACGCGTCCGAGTCCTTGGCCTGAACCTCCTGGACGACCAGGACCGGGTTGCCATCGGCGAGGAGCGTTCCAACAGCCATCGAGAAGACGGCGGACAGGGCTAGCAGTCTTTTTTTAATCATGGGTATTTCCTAGTTGGCCGGCGACGCATCGGGACGGAAAGTGTGTCCCGGGGCGGAACTCGGCTTGTGGAGTTTAGCGGTAGTGTTCGACGCCAGAAGGCACGCAGCCTTTGGGTACTGTAGTCGATCTAATAGGTACTATTAGCAGCCAAAATGGGCCCAGCGCAATGTCTATGTTGGACGACACTAGCCCCATGGCTTTGCGTTTTGGAATTCGGCGCCCTGGAGCAAAAAGACCTGATGCTTCGGAAGCCGTTAGCCCAAAAACAGATCCACTCAGGGGAAGGTCGCCCACCCCCGGAGTCTCAAACAGGTTGCAGGACGGCATGGACGATGCGACATTTGCGGCCTCACGTCCCTTCACATGCCCATGCCGAGAACCCTTGTCGCCGCCCTTGCATTCGTGGTCCTAGCGGGCCTGGGTTCGGCGGCGCTGCCCCCGGCGCCCTCAAAGCACGAGGTGCTGCAGGCCATCTCTGTGATCGAGAAGAATGTCTCCAGCCCCGAGGCGACTGAGGCCGCAAAGACTATCGTGATCTACGCCCAGGTGAGCGAGGACGTGCTGGTCGACATCGGGCCCGAGCAGCTGCCGTGGCTTGACGAGGACTGGGGCATGGACAAGGACCGCGAGCAGGGCTGCAAATCCCTGCTCCTTGCGGCGTTTGTCGCCGGCGACGTCAAGTCCCAGATCAAGAATGACAAGGCCGAGGACGACACCTATTCCGGGTGGATCTTCGCGATCGACACCTACAATCGACTCCGCGCCAAGGAGCCCTTCAAGAGCCCCTCGATCGAAGCCCTTGCGAAGAAGCGGGCCGACGGGACGCTCCTGCAGCACGCAAGGGACGTCCGCCAAAAGGAAGAGCAAGAGGAGCAGTCCGAGGAGCCGCACCGGCCGCTGGCCTAGGTTCCCCGTCAGGCCCTAAAGCTCCGCCACTTCTCAAGCGGCAGGTTAGCGATGGCGATCAGCGCGATCTGGCTCAGCACGAACGCCGTGAGCCACCAGAATGCCGCGTCCGTGAACCCGTAGCTGTGGAGGCCGATGCCCAGCATGTTGGTCCCGAACCAGCTCCAGCTGGTCACGATGTTCCCAAACACGGCCAGGCACATGAGGCCGCGCTGCTTGACGAGGCCCGCCCAGCGGGCGTGCAGGATCAGCGCGTTCCAGACCACGATGATCAGGGCGCCGTTCTCCTTTGGGTCCCATCCCCAGAACCTGCCCCACGACTGGTCGGCCCATATGCCGCCCAGGGTCGTCCCCACGAAGCTGAACAGGGTCGCGAAGCAGACAATGCCGTAGACCATGCGCGCCAGGGCGTCCGCCGTGGCCTTGTCGAGGGTCGTCGTGAAGATGCCGCGCAGAATGTAGATCACGGCCAGGACGCCCGCAAGGAAGGTCGAGGCGTAGCCAATCGTCACGACGACGACGTGCGTCCCGAGCCAGAAGTTCGAGTCGAGGACGGCCCTCATCATCTCGAGGGTGTCGCCCGCAAGCGCCAGGTGCTGCGCAATGATGAGGGTCGCAAAGCCGATCATGCCCGCGGCAGCGGTGCCGATGGCATTCTTGTAGACGGCCTCAAGGATCAGGCATAGGCCGACCGAGCCCCAGCCAATGAAAATCGCGGAGGAATAGAGGTTCGTGACCGGCGGCCTGCCCTCGAGCCACATGCGGGTCGCGATGCCCAACGTTGCTACGACCCACCCTAGTGCGACGAGCCCGAAGGCAGAGCGGCGAGCGGGCTCCGTCCACTTGATCCAGGAAAGGGCCGCGAAAAAGAAGGCTCCAAGGTACATCCACATCCCGGCATAGAACGGCTGAGCTACGTTGAAGAGCGTCTCCATGCGCGCCTTCCGGACCTGATTGGGGAAGTGCTTCCGGAGGCTCGACTCGTAGAGCCCGACGATGTGCCCGAACCGCTCGGTGTCCTTGCCCTGCCAGGCATAGGCCATGCCGGAGTAGGCCAGGACGGCCGGATTCACCTCGCCCTTGCCGAACGTTTCCAGGAGCGCGGTGCCGGCGTTGTGCCAGGCGTTCGGATCGTCACCCTCATCCGGGGGAATCGCGAGCAGGTCGGTGTTTTCAGACATGGCCACGAACTTCTGGCCTTCTGCCAGCATGGCCGCGGCCTTGGCCTCATCATGGGGCTTACCGTCCTCCTTGGCGCGGACGGCCTCGACGCCGTCGACCAGGTTCTCCTGCAGCTTAAGAAGCTCGCCCAGGAAGTCTTTGGATCCGTCGGGGAGGATGGCGCGCCGGAGCCTCAGGTAGTGGGAAAGATTTCCATAGAGCTGGACGACGGAGGACTGAAAGTGGTTCCTGTTCTGCGCCTCGACGGGCTCAGCCAGCTTCTCCTGCGCCTCGATCTCCTGGATGTGAGGGGCAATCTCGTTGAACGAGAACCGCCGACGCCTGCTCGGCAAGAAGCCGACGAGCGCCATGACCTGCTCTGATTTCTTCGGGTAGTGGATCGAAATCGTATCGTCGGTCTGGCCGATAAGCGTTTGGAGGTCCGGGTTGTCGATGACGAAAACGTTGTAGGAGTCCGCCTTTTCAGAGGAGAAGAGGACGTCGAGGAGCCACTGGTCGGGCGTGAGCTCGACACGCTCAGGTGTAAGGACCATCTGCCTGCCCTGGATCACGAGGAGGGTACTCCGCGCCAGGGTATCGAGCGGCTTGAAGCGGCCCTCGGAGAGTACGGGAAGGCGTCCGAACCGCGAGACCGCCTCCGGCTCTCCCGCCGGGGAGATGAAGAGTCCCGAAAACGCGCATAGGGCCGCGATCGCCACCACATAGAGGGGCATCCTGCGCGTCATACGGCCCTCCTTCGGGCGAAGCCCCACAGGTGGATCAAGAACTGAATCACCAGGCCGAGCGTTATGGCCCCGCAGGCGATGTAGGGCGCTAGCCAGCTCGGATTGCGGACCACCTCGAGGATCGTCGTGTGGTCGTTGTTGTCGAAGCTCTGCTGGTAGTAGGTCAGCCCCGCGTACCGGAGCGGATTGTTCATGTAGATAAGGACGTCGCGGCTCGGGCTTCCGTCGGCAGGGTTTATCCGGATCCTGCTGGAGAAGTTCTTGGGGATGTCGGTGCCCGGGTAGAGGTCATGGCTGAACTTCTCGAGCGTCAGCGAATAGGGCTCGTAGATCCGCTTGGGCCGCATGACCAATTTCCAGGTCTTGCCCGCGAAATCGAACTTCTGGGGGTTGCCGAGGAGGGGCGAGACGACCCAGGTCCCGAGCGTGCCGTCGGGGCCGACCAGCTCAACGAACGCGGCCGGCACGTTGCGCTCATCCTCCTTGTAGGTGACCTCAAGTGGCGTGACCGCGAGCATCGGGCCCATCCCGCTCGTTGCGAGCGAGGGCGGCGCGTTCGGCACCTGGGAGCGCATCTGGAGCGTCGAGTTCGGGTAATAGGCCTTCGGCACCACCCGGAACGGGAGGCTCGGGTTCTGGACCACGGTCCCACGTGAGAGGAGCGACTCGGGGATTGCCGTCACCTCGTCGAGGTTCGGGTCGGTCGCGTTGATGATGGCAAACTCGTTCTGCCGGCTGCTCTCCGCGTAGTTCTTGGTCTCACCCTCGTCGATGCGCATCTGGTAGTCCTTCTGCATCAGGCCCGAGACCAGCTCGCCGACCAGCAGGAGGATCAATCCCAGGTGGGCGATCCAGATGCCGGCCTTGCGCCATCCCATCTTAAAGCGGTAGAGGTGTCCGGCGACCAGGTTGACGAGCAGCAGGCCGCCGATCAGGTAGCCGCCCGGAAACACCGGGAACGCGACGCCGCCAATCTTGGCGGTCACGAAGAAGGAGTGGAAGAACTTGTGCTGGACCGCCCACACACCGAGGTTCACCTGGTCCAGGGTCGCCCAGAAGATCAGGACTATCGAGAGGGCCAGGAGGACGACCGTCAGCCTGAGCGATACAAAGAGGCTCCGGGCCTGTTTGAGGGTGTCGTTCATTGGGGCTCAGGGTGCGTGTACCGTGCGAAGGAAATCCAGGAACGCGGGCTTCGCAGCCTTCACGCTCGTGCCGGGCCCCGAAAGCTTGAAGAACCAGGTCGCCCCACCCAAGGGAACGATGGCGCCCAGGATGGCCTTGTTGTTCGGATCACCCTTGGAGGAGAGCTCAACCAGGGTGATCTTCAGCGCCCCCTGGTTCACCCGCGTCACGGCACCGTCCAGGTCCTCGGGCGCAAGGGGGGGGAGCGCGATCTGCCCGCGCCAGCGGTTCACGTTGGCGAGTTCCCCGCCGACGTCGCCGGGGAATGCCGTAACCGAAAGGTCGGATTCGCCGGCGTCACCGGGTACCGAGTAGCTCGCCTTGCGCATCGCGCCGGCCGGCTTCTGCGTCCATCCCGCGGGCGCCTGCCATACGAGGGCGTCGCCGGAGGCGGTGGGAACCGCCGTGTCCGCCATCGAGGCTCCCGGGGCGGGGGCCGCGGCCTGTGGCCCTGAATCGGCGGCCGCGACGGGCAAATCCGGCTCCTTTTCCTTCGGCACCTTGTAGACGGACACCTGGTCGTCACCGCACGCCGTCAGCAACAAGGTAGCTGCGGCAAGGGCCAAGATTGGGCGGAGCGATGACATGGAGGGTTAAGCGTCCCCCAATACCGGGGAATATTCAACCCTGTTCCGCGCGAAGGGGCGTCCGGCCGTCGGCAAATTCAGCCTCGAGCCTCTGCCCCGGCACGATGCCGGCCTTTCGGGTGATGGGCTTCCCCTTGTCATCCCGCACGATGGCGAATCCCCGGTTGAGCACAGAGCCCGGGCTCGCGCCCTGGAGCCGCTTGTAAAGGGAGAGGAGCTTGTGGGACTCGATCTGCACGCGGGTCTCCGGGGATGCCCTATCGAGGCGGGAGGCCGCATTTGAGAGGCCCTGGCGCCTTTGCTGCACCGAGGACCTGAGGGCCGACCCGAGCCGGTTCGACATGTCATCGAGCCTCAGGTAGCCCCGCTCCACGAGGGCCGAGGGAGAAAGCAGGCGCAGGCGGGAGCCCCCGTGCGAGACCCTCTCCTTGGCGCGGTTCAGGGTTTCGGAGACGACCTGGGACATGGCGTTCCCGGCAGCCAGGGTGCGCTCGGAAAAGCTCACGAACCCGCTTGTGATCAGTTCGGCCGCGGCGCTCGGCGTCTCGGCCCGCCTGTCGGCGGCGAAGTCGCACAGCGTGAAGTCGATCTCGTGGCCGACCGCCGATATCGTGGGCACGGAGCAGGCGGCCACCGCGCGCACAAGGGACTCCTCGTTGAAGGCCCACAGGTCCTCGATGCTGCCGCCGCCGCGTCCGATAACGATCAGGTCGAAAATCCCCAGGGATTGCGCAAGGCCGAGCATCTCGACCATCTCGGCGGACGCTCCCTCCCCCTGCACTTTCGAGGGAAGCACCACCACCCTGCCCTTCCATCCGCGGCGGATCAGTATCCGCATGAAGTCCTGCACGGCGGCCCCGGTGGGCGACGTGACAAAGCCCACGGTCTGGGGCATCTGGGGAAGCGGCTTCTTGCGCTCCGCGTCAAAGAGGCCCTCCTCGGAGAGCCGGCGCTTCAGAGCCTCGTACTCGCGCTGCAGGGCTCCCACCCCGTCGTCGACCAGGGTCTTCACCACCAGCTGGTACTGGCCGCGCGGCTCGTAGACGCTCACGCTGCCGAAGGCCACGACCTGGAGCCCGTCCCGGATTTTGACCGTCTGACGCGCGGCCTGCATCCGGAACATGACCGCCGAAAGCTGGGCCCCGGCGTCCTTCAGCGAGAAGTACACGTGCCCGCTCGGCTGGATCCGGAGGTTCGAAACCTCGCCCTTCACCCAGCAGGCCTCGATGCCGCCCTCCAGCACGAGCTTCACCCTGCGGGTGAACTCCGTGACGGTAAGGGGACGCGGCGCGGTTTCGGACCCGCCCAGCTCAATTGGTGCGTTTGACATAGCGCTTGCGGACGGCGTTCACGGCGATCGCAGCCACGGTCAACCCCCCTATCCCGCCCACCACGAGCTTGAAGTTGCCGTTGAAGAGCCCGTTTCCAAAGACGATCAGGCCAATGGCCCACGGCAGGCTGCACAGCCACGACACGACCATATAGAGGCGGAAGGGCACCTCGGCCAGGCCCAGGATGTAGGACTGCAGGAAGAAGGGAGGCCCGGGGGTAAGCCGTATGGCCAGGGCGATGGAGAGCGCGTTCTCGCGGGTGACGCTCGGGATGCTATAGCCGTACCCCCTGATGATCTTCGAAAGGACCGGCCTTAAGGCGAACCGGGCGAGCCAGTAGGTAAAGGCGAGGTTGATTGCGATCGCCACGAGCATGGCCGCGATCACTCCGGGCATGGACATCGTCGGCGCAAACAGCTCCCCCGCGGTGATCGTGAAAGCGCTGAGCGGGGCCCCAAAGGCGGGGAGAAGGGCTGTGGCCAGGAGAAAGGTGATCGGTCCCGCGCCCCGGATGACCTCCAGGCACTTCTGCCCCAGGGCCCGGACGTCCAGGCCCTTTATGACCAGCACCGCGACCACGCCTATGACAACCGCAAGTATCCCGAGCTTAAGAAGCGGGAGCTTCTTTTTCGGATGAGGGGCCTCGGACTGCATGGGCCGAGCCTGCCCTCCCGGGCAATGAACCGTCAAGAACTCGCAGATGGCCGGTACCTTGTATCGGCTCGCCTGATCCGGGCCGGTGCGTTGTCATGGCGACCAGTGGCTCCTTCCGCCCAAGAATCCGGATCCCGAGCGGCGGCTCCCGCCGTGTGGGCCGCCCTCACCATCGCAGCCTGCCTCGTGTTCGCGATCACCAGCCCGGTCGCCCGCGTGCAGCGCCAGTCGCTGAACCCCTGGCACCACTACGAGTACCTGACGGAAGGATTTTACCAGGGTCACACCTACCTCTCGGTCGATCCGCCGAAGGACCTGCTCGAACTGAAGAACCCTTTTCTCCCCACCGCGCTGCCCGAAAAGCGGCTTTGGGACGCCAGCCTATACCGGGGAAAGTACTACCTCTACTTCGGGCCCGCCCCGTCGGTCGTCCTCATGCTCCCGTGGAAAATCATATCGGGACAAACGATGCCGCAGTGGGTGGCCTGCAGCCTGTGGGCCATTATCGGGCTCATTGGGCTGTCCATGCTCCTTTCGGAAGCCCGGGACCGGTATTTCCCCCGGGTCCCCCCAATCGGGCTGGGCCTGGTCATCCTCGTCGCGTTCCATGCATCGTGGCTTCCCGTCCTGCTCCGAAGACCCGCAGTCTGGGAGCTCCCGATCATCGCCGCAATGGCCTGCGTCTGGTGGTCACTCTATTTCCTCTGGAGGTTCCACCTGTCCGGGGGAAAGGCCCGGTGGGCCCTCCTCCTCGGAACAACCCTGGGGGTGTTGATCGGCTGCCGCGTCACCTTCCTTTTCTCGGCTGCCCTGATACTTGCCCTCCTTTGCATCCCAACCCCGGGAGGGAACCGGCGCCTGCGCGCGTGGCCCGTGGTGAAGGCCGGGCTCCTGGTCAGTCTTTCGGGGCTGGCCCTCCTGACCTATAACTACGAGCGCTTCGGCCGGTGGACGGAGTTCGGCACGAGCTTCCAGCTGCTGGGAGTTGACTACACGGGCGCACGGTTCGTGGACGCCAGGTACATCCTGTTCAACGCCTGGAACTACCTGCTGTCGCTGCCCACGTTCAGCCCCTACTTCCCCTTTGTGCACCCAACCTGGCCGGGAAGCTTCCCCAAAGGACACATGGGGATTGAGGAGTTTCACGGCATCCTCTTCTCCATGCCGGTGCACGCGGTTGCGCTTGGAACGCTGTTCTGGGGGCTGCGCCGAATCGGGAGCCCCGACTGCAGGCCCCTCATCGTCACCCTTGCGGGCGCCCTGGGCGTCACCCTGCTTTCAGCGGCCATCCTCTTCACCTGGGGCGGCCTCTGCTCCCGGTATGTCGCCGAGCTCACCCCCGGGCTCACCCTGCTGACCGCCGCGGGGCTCCTGGCCGTCATCGATTCCCGCGGCTCGGGTCGCCGGGCCCGTTGGGTGCTCCTGCTCTGCACCGCGGCGGCGCTCTGGACCGTCGCCTACACGTGGCTGGCCTCCGCCGATTTCAAGGGCTACATGAAGCGGACAAGCCCCGGAGCGTTTTGCGCGGTGGCGCACGCGCTCGACTACCCGAGCCTCTGGCAATCCCAAAGCCACGGCTACGTGTTCGGCCCCGCGGACCTGGTCATCCGTATCCCGACCGCCGCCGCCGCCCCGTGGACCCCGCTCATGGCCAGCGGCCGACCCGGCATGACAAACCAGCTTGTCCTGGAGCAGTTGGGCCCGGCCCGCTTCCGCTTCACGCTCGTGGACGACAAGCACACCACCCTGGTCTCGCGTGAGGTCGCGGCACGGGGCGGGGTGCTGAGAGTCCATGTCGAGGCCCCCTGGCTTTATCCCCCCGCCGAACACCCCTATTGGGACGCCGTTTCGGACCCGAAGAGGAGGGCCGAGCTTCAATCGCTCTTCGCGCTGGGAACCGAGGACGGCGAGGTTCGCGCAATCTGGACGCACGCGCCCGACCCGATCGAATACGAGCCCACGCTCCTGACGGAGAAAGCAGCCCCTGCCGGTTCCGCCTGGGTCGTCTCCTTTTCGCGGTCGGGCGATCCAGCCCTGAAGGAAAGGGACAAGCCTTGAGCGCAGGCGCCCAGCCGAGCCGATTGCCCTTCCAGGCGCTTGCGGTGCCTGCTGCGGTCGCCCTTTTCTACGCGCTCGGGCATCTGACGTGGTACCTGGGGACACCCCTTGGCCGCGTCCCGGTCCTCGACGAGCGCGAAAACATCGACCTGGCGCTGGCCATCTCCGGCGGGACGCTCGAGCACGCCCCCTTCTACCGCGCCCCGGGATATGCGCTTCTCCTGGCGCTCGTGCGCCTCTGCGGGATCCCCGCCCCAGGCCTTTTCCCGGCGGCCCTCGCGCTCGGGTGCCTGCTCCACGCGGCGAATGCCACCCTGGTCTCGGCCCTTTCGGGGCGTTGGTTCGGCCCAAGAGCGGCCCTCCTCGGGGGTCTCTTGCTCGGCCTGGATCCCGTGCTCGTGCACTACGCCACCCAGGCCCTTGACGCCACATTCTCCCTCACCCTCTTCCTGGTCGGCATCAACTTCCTCACCCGGGGCTCATGCCAGGGGGGCAAAGACTCCGATTGGGCGGGAGCGAGCCTCTCATGGGCCGGCGCCGGACTCGTCCGGCCGAACTTCCTCCTCGCCTGGGCGGCGCTTCTGCCCGCCGCGGCCGTGATCCCGGGCCCGCGCCTGCGCAGGCTCACCGCGGCCCTTGCCGGGGTTGTTCTCCTTGGGGCCATGGCCCTTTGGCAAGGGAAGGTCGGCGGAGTGGCCAGCTTCATGCCATGGCAAGGGGCTTACAACCTCTGGGCGGCCAACCGCCCCGGGGCCAACGGGCGATTTTACACCCAGCACGTAAGCCTCTCGCCCGAGGCCGCACGGGGAAATCCGGCCCGGGCCGAGTCCATCCTCCTTTACCAGGCCGAGAACAAGGGCCAACCCGCAGACATCCCACGGATGAACGCGTACTGGCGCGGGAGATTCATGGCCGAGGTTACGGGACACCCGGCACGCTGGGCGCTCCTCATGGCCCGCAAGGCCTACGCCCTCCTGAACACCTGGGAGCAGTACAACAACAAGACGTTCGCCTTCCACAAGGCCCTTTCCCCGTGGCTATCCTGGAACCCCATCTGCTGGGGGATCCTCCTGGTCCTGGGAGTGGCCGGAGCAGCGAGACTCCGATCCGAGTCCCCGTTTCAGGCGGTCCTGCTCAGCTGGGTGACCCTGGCCCTCGCCGCCTCAATCATTCTGTTTTTTGTGAGCGCCCGCTTCAGGCTCCCGCTTGTGGCGATCCTCGCGGCCCTGTCCGGAGGCTGCCTTGCCTCGCCCGGGTTCTGGTCCGCGTGGACCCCGGGCCGCCGCGTGGGCCTGCTAGCAGCAGTAGTGGCCACGGGCCTTGTGACCTTCTCCCGCCTGGGCGGCGTGGACGACACCTCCACCTTCGTCCAGGACCATGCGCTCCTGGCAAGGGCCGCCTACACGGTCGGCGACGACGCTCTCGCGCTGGGCGAGGCGAATGAGGCCCTCAAGCTCCAGCCCTGGCATCCCGACGCCCTGGCGGTCGCCGCGGCAGCCCGCAAGGAACTCTCCGAAAAGGCGCCCGCCGTCCATGACGCGCATTAAGCCAACGCCCGCCGTCCTCGGCGCCCTCATGGCGTTCCTCCTCTGCGCCGCGGCGTCCTTTTG
>Ga0302154_10002591_pt1 | contig 13671 bp, 9 predicted proteins | sample I_Bog_N2_3_FD_193507 | JGI IMG/M metagenome (GOLD analysis project Ga0302154, IMG submission 193507) | Peat permafrost microbial communities from Stordalen Mire near Abisko, Sweden - I_Bog_N2_3 | ecosystem: Environmental > Terrestrial > Soil > Wetlands > Peat | place: Sweden: Abisko, Stordalen...
GCGAACTCGGTTTCTAAGGCAGATTGAGACACCCTAACGGCCTAGTCACGCGCATTCTTTATGGATGACTGGGATGTAGGATTTTGATGTGCCCGAGCTCCCCGACATCACGGCCTACCTCACCGCGTTGGAACCCCGCGTCGTCGGCCAGCCGCTCGAACACCTCCGCATCGCGTCACCTCTGCTGCTCCGCACCGCGGTGCCGCGCATTGAGACCATCGAAGGCAAGGCAGTCCGCTCGCTCCGCCGCATCGGCAAGCGCATCGTCTTCTGCTTCGATGACGAATTGTTCCTCGTGCTGCACCTGATGATCGCCGGCCGTCTGCACTGGCGTGAACTCAAGCCCAACAGCGAGCGCCCCAAACTCGGCGGTCGCAACAACCTCGCCGCCTTCGACTTCCCTCACGGCTCGCTCACCCTCACCGAAGCCGGAACCAAACGCCGCGCATCCCTGCACCTCGTCCGCGGCGAACAAGCCCTCGCCGCACTCGACCCCGGCGGCATCGACGTCCTCACCGCCTCACCCGAGCAGTTCCAGCAGGCGCTCACGCAGGAGAACCGCACCCTCAAGCGCGCCCTGACAGACCCGCGAATCCTCTCCGGCATCGGCAACGCCTACTCGGATGAGATCCTGCACGCGGCGCAGCTCTCACCGCTCACCCTCACCCGCAAACTCACGCCGGAGGAGTTCGCACGCCTCCAGGCCGCCACCCTCACCACTCTGCGAGCCTGGATCGACCGCTTCCACGCCGAAGCCGCACTGAAATTTCCCGAAAAAGTCACGGCCTTCCGCCCGGAGATGGCCGTCCATGGCCGCTACCTACAGCCCTGCCCGCGCTGCGGCGCGCCCGTGCAAAGAATTCGCTACGCCGACAACGAGACCAACTACTGCCCCGTCTGCCAGACCAGCGGCAAAGTCCTCGCCGACCGCTCGCTCTCGCGCCTGCTCGGCTCCGACTGGCCGCGCACGCTCGACGAACTGGAAGCCCTGCACAAAAAGTAAGCGAACATGGAAGCGCTGCACCGGAGATAGTCTGTCCCACCCACGAGGACTACCATGGAGATGATCGACCTACCCTCAGGACAGGATATTCCCCGATGAAGCTTCGCACCGTCCTCGCCACAACGCTGCTCCTTGCCGCAACCACGCTCCACGCCCAGCATGTCAAGGCTCACCAGGCCTCGGTCCTCGATCTCCCCGCCCGCCAGGCCTACCTGCAATCCGCGCGCGATCCGCTGCTGCTCTCCGCCATCCAGCATCTTCACTCCTGCCTCAAGCTCGACTTCGTTCCCGCGCCCACGGGCCCCATGCGCATTCCGCATCACTACCTCAACGGCTCCCACGGCCCCACCAACCCTGAGGAGGCTGCCGCCACCCGGGTCTATAGCGCCTTTGAGGGCCGCATCACCTCCGGCATGAACCAGTATGTCGCCACCGGCAGCCACGCCGAGGGACAGTGCGCGCTCGATCAACTAGACGCCTGGGCCAAGGCCGACGCCCTCACCGCCTATGACCCGCACGACAACGGCAACACGCAGTCCTGGTACCAGTCCGAGTGGACCCTCTGCTCCGCCGGCGTCACGCTCTCGGTGCTGGTCAACGACGCCCAGCTCAACCCCGTAGAGGTCAAACGAGTCGCGCTCTGGCTGGACGCCGCGGCCCACAAGCTCATCGGCTTTGAAAAGTCCGGCGAGCAGGGCAACAACCACCACTACTGGCGAGCGCTCGCCGCCACCAGCATTGGTACGGTCAGCTCCGACGATAGCCTCTTCCAGTTCGGCGTCGCCACCTATAAGCAGGCCATCGCTCAGCTTGACAGCAACGGCGCCTTTCCGCTCGAAATGGCTCGCCACGAGAACGCCACGCACTACCAGGGCTTTGCGCTGCAACCCCTCGTCGTCATCGCCGAGTTCGCCACCCGCCAGGGCGTCGACCTCTACGCCTACTCGGCCAACGGCCACACCCTGCGCGACGCGATCGTCTTTTTCGGCCGCGCCGCGGACGACCCCTCGCTCATCCTGCCCTACACTCCGGACGAGCAGACGAAAGGCTATGGCTCCGGCGACTTCGCTCCCTTCGTCTTCTACGCCGCGCGCTTCGGCAGCTCCGGCCTGCCGCCCTCTATCGTCTCCGCACTACAGCACCCTGCTGCGGCAACGCGCATCGGCGGCAGCACCACCGTGCTCGCCGCAAAGTAGCGCCCCCGGTCGCCAGACGGTATCCTGATAGTAGAGAGTTGATTCATGCCCACCGCAACACAGACCGCCTTCGACATCACCGCTCCCACCTACGACGCCGACCGCGCCAAGCTCATCCCCTGCTATAACGCCTTCTACCGCCGCGCCACCGATCTGATCCCCGCGGGCGCCGCGCGCATTCTGGACATCGGCGCGGGCACCGGCCTGCTCTCGTCCTTCGTGCGCCAGTGGTACCCCGCCGCGCACATCCACCTGATGGACGTCTCCGCGCCCATGCTGGACCGCGCCCGCGTGCGCCTCGCCGGCGACGCCAACGTCACCTTCGAGCTCGCCGACCTCACCACTACGGCCTTCCCGACCGGGCTGGATGCCGTCGTCTCCGCGCTCTCCATCCATCACCTGGAAGACGCGGACAAACAAGCGCTCTTCCGCAAGGTCTTTGCCGCGCTGCGTCCCGGCGGCACGTTCGTCAACGCTGAGCAGGTCGCCGGCCCCACACCCGACCTCGATGCCCGCTACAAGCACCTGTGGCTGGAGCAGGTACGCGAGGCCGGCGCCACTCCTGACCAGATCGCCGACTCCCTCTACCGCCAGCAGGACGACCACTGCGCCAGTGTTGAAGACCAGCTCCACTGGATGCGTGAGGCGGGTTTCACCGACGCCGACTGCTGGTTCAAGGACAACCGCTTCGCCGTGCTGGCCGGGTCAAAGACCTAAAGCGCCAACGCGGGCCGCCCGCAGGCCGTCCTCCGTTACACTCGAAACATCGTTCATCGAGTCCACTCTATGAGGCTATCCGTGCGCGTTCGTCTGCCCGCAGCTCTGTTTATCCCACTCTGTCTGGCCGCTGCGTCCGCGCAGTCAACGGCGGCGTCCGTCGTACCCAGGCCCTCCTTCGCGCAACCGGCTATCTCGCCAGACGGCAAGGAGATCGCCTTTGCCTCCGGCGGCGACATCTGGACCGCACCCGCCGGCGGCGGCGACGCGCACCTGCTCATCTCCGACCCCGCCGATGAGTCGCGCCCGCTCTACTCGCCCGACGGCACACGCCTCGCCTTCCAGTCCACGCGCACCGGCGCCAATGACATCTACGTGCTCACCTTCGCCACCGGCAAGCTGCAGCGCATCACCTACACTGACGCTCCCGTCTCGCTGGACGCCTGGTCGCGCGACGGCCAGTGGCTCTACTTCACGTCGTCGGCCAACGATGTCGCAGGACAGGGCGACATCTTCCGCGTCCACTCCACCGGAGGCACGCCGCTCGAGGTCTCCGCCGAGCGCTACATGAACGAGTTCGAGTCCGCGCCCTCGCCCGACGGCGCCTCCATCGTGCTCGTGGCCAAGGGCATCTCCAGCTCGCAGTGGTGGCGTAAGGGCCACGCGCATATCGACGAGACCGAGCTCTGGCTCAAGCCCCTCGCCACCGCCGACTACAAGCTTCTCGTCCCCGCCGACGCCAAGCACGCGTGGCCTATGTGGTCGTCCGACGGCAAGCAGCTACTGTTTATGAGCGACCAGTCCGGCGCGGAGAACATCTGGTCCGCCGACGTTAGCTCAGGCTCCGCAAAGCCCATCACCACGTTCAATTCCGGACGCTGCCTCTGGCCCAGCATCTCCTACGACGGCAAGACCATCGTCTTTGAGCGCGGCTTCGCCATCTGGAAGCTCGACACGCTCTCCGGCACCGCGGAAGAGCTGCACATCGCCCTGCGCGGCGTGCCCAGCACCCCCGGCGTCACGCATACGCCCATCACCTCGTGGTCCAATCTCGCACTCTCGCCCGACGGCAAGAAGATCGCTGTCGCCGCGCAAGGCGAGATCTTCGCTGCCTCGGCCAAAGACGGCGGCGAGCCACAGCGCCTGACCCATACCGATGCCGCCGAGACCGCACCCTTCTGGTCGCCTGACTCCACCAAGCTCGTCTACCTCTCCGAGCGCGACGGCGGCTCCAGCCTCTACGAGTACGACTTCACCACGAACTCCGAGCGTGCCCTCACTCACGGCATCGACATCGACCAGGCGCCGCTGTACTCGCCCGACGGCAAGTCCATCGCCTACCTGCGCAACCGCAAACAACTGCACGTCATCACGTTTGAAGATAAAAAATCAAGTGGAACGCCCGGGATCAAAGACAAAGTCATCGCCACCGGCGAGATCAACGCCTACAGCTCGGGCTCCATCGCCTTCTCGCCGGACTCCAAGTGGATCGTCTACGTCTCCGACGGCGTCGACGGCTTCTCCAACCTGAGCGCCGTGCCCACCGATGGCTCCGCTCCGGGGCGGCCCATCACCTTCCTCGCCAACGGCCAGACCGGCTCGCACATCGCCTGGTCGCCGGACGGCAAGTACCTGCTCTTCGACACCTCGCAGCGCGCCGAAACGCCGCTCATCGCCCGCGTCGATCTTGTACCGCACATCCCTGTCTTCCGCGAAGACCAGTTCACGGAGCTCTTCCGCAAGCAGTCCACCCCCGGCGCTCCGGACGCTCCCGCCACCACTCCCACCGAACCCACCACGGAGCCGGGCCCGCCGGCCAGTGCACCCGCGACAGCCGCTGGATCCCGCGGACCACGGACGCCACCCGAGAAGAAGAAGATCGAGCCCACCAGGATCGTCTTCGAAGGCATCCGCAATCGCCTCACGCTGCTGCCCATCGACCTGCAACTGCGCTTTCCCGTCATCAGCCCTGACGGCAAAACGCTTGCTTTCGTCGCCGAGGTCTCCGGCACGCCCAACATCTATACCTATTCGCTGGACGAGCTCTCCCGCGAACCCGCCACCCCGCGCCAGCTCACTTCGGATACCGGCGGCAAGTCCGACGTCGCCTTCACGCCCGACTCAAAAGAGATCTTCTATCTCTGGGCGGGGGGCCGCGAATCCACCGGTGCTTCTGTGCGCTCCGTCACTCTCGAATCCCGCAACGTCAAGACGCTCGCCCTCTCCACCGCCATCGACGTCGACTTCGATCAGGAGAAGATGGTGGTCTTCGACGAGGCCTGGACCACGCTCAATCACCGCTTCTGGAACCCCACCTTCAACGGCGCCGACTGGCCCGCGCTGCGCGAGGAGTGGCGGCCTTACATCGCAGGCGCGCGCACCGGCCCCGAGCTGCGCCGCGACATCAACCTGCTTATCGGCGAACTCAACAGCTCGCACTCCGGCATCTCGCGGCCCGCGCAGCCCAGCGTTCGCACCGGACGTCTCGGCCTGCGCTTCGAGCGCGCTCTCTATGAGAAGGACGGTTCGCTCATCGTCCGCGAGATCATCCCCCTCGGCCCCGCCGCGCTCGCACTGGACGAGAAAGGCCAGCCCGTCACGGTCCACACCGGCGATAAGCTGCTCTCCGTCGACGGCGCGCCAGTCACCGCCTCCACCAACCTGGACCAACTTCTCGAAGACCGCAACGGCAAGCGCACCGTCCTGTCCTTTGAAGAGTCCGGAAAGAAGTATGTGGCCGTCGTCCGTCCCGTCACTCTGCAGGTCGAGTCCGGCCTGCTCTACCGCGCCTGGGTCGACTCGCGCCGCGCCTACGTCAACAGGATCTCCGGCGGGAAACTCGGCTACGTCCACATCGCCGCCATGGGCGACGCCGACCTCGCGCAGCTCTACCTCGATCTCGACGCGCAGAACCAGTCCAAGCAGGGCGTCATCGTGGATGTGCGCAACAACAACGGCGGCTACGTCAACGGCCGCGTCATCGACGTCTTCGCCCGCCACAACTACCTGCTGATGACGCCCCGCGACGGCACCACCGTCCCCTCGCGGCAGGCGCTGGGCCAGCGCTCGCTCGGGCTGCCCACAGCGCTCGTCACCAATGAGAGCACGCTCTCCGACGGCGAAGACTTCACCGAAGGCTACCGCGCGCTCGAACTCGGCAAGGTCATCGGCACACCCACCGCCGGCTGGATCATCTTCACTGGAGCGCAGCGCCTCATCGACGGCTCCAGCGTCCGCGTCCCCGGCGACCGCATCAAGGACACCCGCGGCCAGGACATGGAGATGCATCCCCGCCCCGTCGACGTAGAACAACTCCGCCCCCTCGGCGAAACCGAGACCGGCGAAGACGTCCAGCTAAAGACAGCCGTCACCACGCTGCTGGGCCAGCTGAAGTAGCTGTCTTCGCCTCCAGCGACATCCTCCGCGCACCTTTGCGTCTTCCGCGTCCTCCGCGTTCGCTGTTGCGGTTGCCTTCCTTCATGCCACCAAAACGCCAATCGTCTACCCAGCTAGAATGGGTATAGAGCGGTCTCTGCCCTCTACACTCTGCCTCTATGAAGCTAACCCGCTACACCAAGTTCACCGGCGACCTCTCCACCAGCTTCGATCTCGAAGACCTGTTGCAGGCGCTCTCGGATTTCCTGCTCGACTCCGGCTTCCAGGACCCCTACTCCCCCTTCAGCAACATGGACGACTCGATGGAGTCCCTCCGCGAGGCCATCCGCCAGGCGCTGGACTCCGGCGAGCTGCTCGATGAGGACGCGCAGGAGCAGTATGAGCAGCTGGAAGAGCCGCAGGTGGAAGAGCTGATCGACAAGATCATCCAGCGCATGAAGGCCGAAGCCTACCTGAATGCCCAGGAGCCCGCCGAAGGGCAGGGCGACCAGAGTGGCGAGGCCGAGTCAGCGCGCTTTGAGGTCACCGACAAGGCGATGGACTTCCTTGGCTACAAGGCGCTGCGCGACCTGCTTGGGCCGCTCGGCAAGAGCTCGCTCGGCCGCCACGACACTCGCCACGAGGCCGCCGGCGTGGAGACCAACGGCAGCTCCAAGCTCTACGAGTTTGGCGACTCGCTCAACCTGGACATCGCCGCCACGCTCAACAGCGTCTTCGCGCGCGAGGGAGCGCCGAATGGCTCCGGCGTGTTGAACCTTGAGTACAGCGATCTTCATGTACAGCAGGCTGACTTCCAAAGCAGTTGCGCGACGGTTGTGCTGCTCGACTGCTCACACTCCATGATCCTCTACGGCGAAGACCGCTTCACCCCGGCCAAACGCGTGGCCATGGCGCTCGCGCACCTCATCCGCACGCAGTATCCGGGCGACACCATCGACCTTGTCCTCTTCCACGACTCCGCCGAGCACATTCCCATCTCGCAACTGCCGCGCGTCAAGGTCGGCCCGCACTACACCAACACCCGCGAGGGCCTGCGTGTCGCGCAAAGAATCCTGCGCGGCAGCGGCAAGGACATGCAGCAGATTGTGATGATCACCGACGGCAAGCCCTCGGCGCTCACCCTCGACGACGGCCGCATCTACAAAAATGCCTTCGGCCTTGACCCGATCGTCATCGCCGAGACGCTGGAAGAGGTCTCCCGCTGCAAGCGCGCCGGCATCATGATCAACACCTTCATGCTGGCCGACGACTTCCAGCTGGTGCAGTTCGTGCAGAAGATGTCCGCGATATGTCGCGGCAAGGCCTACTTCACCACGCCGCAGACCCTGGGCAACTACCTGCTGATGGACTTCATGTCGCGACGCTCCAAGCACGTGAACTAAAGGCCGTTCTCAGCCGGCCTCCGCCTGTCTGCGAACGCGGTCATGCATGGAGGCCCAGCCTTTGGGCATTTCGGCCTTGTGCTCGCTGGTGAGCAGGCCCAGCGCGGTGTGCCGGAAGACGATCCGCGTTCCGCCCTCGACTTCACTCAGCCGGTACTGCACGTTGTTGACCAGCGGGAACGACGCGAAGATGGGGCCGACGAACTCCAGCAGCGTGGGCCGCTTGATGGCCTGCACATGGGCCCAGAGATGCCCGTTGCCGTCGCCCAGGTCGCGGTACCACCGGCCACCGGGCCAGGGTTCGATCTTCAGGCTGAGCGACTTGCCTTCGGGCGTCTCATTGCCCGGGCCCAACTGCTCCAGCAGCGCGGCAAAGGTTACATCCAGCGGCGCATGCACGTGGATCTCCTGGTGGATCGTGACGGTGATGTCTTCGAGGGTCTGTTCGTTGGCAATCATGATGTCTCCTTGGGATTTTGGTCTGCAAGATGGGGGCCCTGAGAGTTCAAATCGGTTGGGCCCTGGCGGACGGTGGCCTCCGCCAGCTCCTTCACGCGGATCAGCTGGTGCTGCCAGTAGCGCTCGAAGGTCTCCGCCCACTCATGCAACGGGCGTATCGCCTCGGCGTTCGTCCTGTAGAGCTTTTGGCGGCCCTGGCAGCGCAACCGGACCAGCCCCACATCGCGCAGGACGCGCAGGTGCTTGGAGACGGAGGGCTGCTCCAGCCCAAGGGCTGCCACAATCTCTCCGACCGGTCGCTCGGCCCCGGCCAGATAGCTCAGAATCTCCCGGCGGCGGGGCTCAGCGACTGCGTTGAAGGCGTCCGAAGTGGTGCTGGCTCTGGCCATGAACGAGACATTACATACCTATATAGGAATATGTCAAGCGCGATTTTTTTTATTCGGGCTATAAAAAGGGAGGGGTGGTAGGACCCATCGCCGCGCTCGACTGAGCGCGCCTCTTGACACGCCCCCTACAATAGAAGGTAGCGGGATCGAGCGCGGCCCACAGGCCTGGCTGCTGCCGCAGGGGCCCAGGGGCTGATCGCTAATCTGCGTACTTTTTGACAATCCAAAGCAATTTCTGGGAGGGCCGAACGATATATCTTAAAGAAATATCTTTAAGATAGAAGCCGAAAGCGCTCTGCTGAAAATAAAGGGCTTACCGGCCACTGTCCATGATCCTCCAGGGACGAGGTCCACGGCTAAGTCTTTATTCTTGCCAACTTTAGCGGAAAACCGGGGGAGGGGGGCGCACCTAAACCCTAATCCCTGTTTGTTGGTCCTTCCACACCCGGTAGACGCCCCAGGCGGCCGCCGTGCAGTTGTCCATGATGCGGCCGTCCAGCAGCATGGCCTCGAACTCGCTCACCGCGACCCGGTGTACGGTCATGTCCTGCTCCTCGGCATCGCGGGCCGTCGGACCGGGTGACAGGCCCTCGGCCAGGAAGACGTGGTGCCTTTGCCGCAGCACACCGTAGCCGATCCACAGTTGCGCCAGCTCGGTCATGCGCGCGGCGCGCAGGCCGGTCTCCTCGGCCAGCTCGCCCCGCGCCATCTCCTCCGGCACCGGGTCGGGCGTCTCCCATCCACCCTGCGGAAACTCCAGAAATTCAGCGCTCACGGTGTAGCGAAACTGCTTCACCAGCCACAAAAAATCTCCCTCCGCGGTGCTCTCCAGAGGAATCACAATGCACGCAGGGTCCTTGTCGACCACGCCGTAGATCCCGCGGGAGCCGTTCGCTAGCTCGATCTCGTCCTCGCGCAGGCTGGTCCAGCGGTTGCGGTACACCTCGCGGCTGCTGATGGTCTTGATGGACATCGGATTTCTCCCGTCGCATCCGATGCTATCAACTTCCGGGGGCGAGCCCTAAACGCTGCGGTCGGTCGCGCCGCTGGTCAGCACCGCGAGGCTTATCGCGGGGAGTTGCAACACCCCGTCGCGCAAGGCAAGCTCCCTCGAGCACAGCCGCAACTGCTCCCCGGGCTTGGCGGCGAAGTCCACGCTATGGCCGCCGAGGTTCACCAGCACGCGCACCGGGCCGCGCTGCATCGCCAGCCAGCGCTGCTCGCGGTCGAATTCCACCTTCAGGTGGCCGAGATCGCCGTCGTTCAGCGCCAGCGTGCTGCGGCGCAGGTGAATCAGGTCTTTGGTCCAGGCCAGCATCTCCGCATGAAGTCCTTCGTGGACCTCGCTCCACTGCAGCTTGGAGTCTTGAAAGGACGAGATCTGCTCGGGATCGGGAATCTCATCGCCGCCGAAGCCAAAGGCCGCGAACTCCCGCTTGCGGCCTTCGGTGACCCGCTTCATCATCTCCGGGTCCTCGTGGTTGGCGAAGTACAGGAACGGTGTGGACGCGGCGAACTCCTCGCCCATGAAGAGCAGGGGGATGAACGGCGCCATCAGCACGAGGCCCAGCGCGACCTTGGCGGCGTCCATGCCGGCCAAGTGCTCCAGCCGCTCACCGCGGGCGCGGTTGCCGATCTGGTCGTGGTTCTGCGCGAAGACCACGAAGCGCTGCGCCGCCAGCGCCTTCACCGGGCGTCCGTGCCGGTGCTTGCGGAAGAGCGAGTAGCGTCCGTCGTAGACGAAGACCTCGGTCAGCGCCTTCACCAGGTCGTCCATGGTGCCGAAGTCCGCGTAGTAGCTGATGTCGGTCCCCGCCCTGGCTTCAGCCCGCCGCTCCGGCGTGAAGTAGAGCAGGGTAAACAGCGCGTGGTGCAGGTCATCGCTCCACTGCGCGTCAATGCCGTAGCCGTTGGCCTCACGCGGCCGCACCAGCCGCGGATCGTTCAGGTCGCTCTCGGCGATCAGCACCAGCTTTCGTCCCAGCGTGGTGCCCAGCCGCTCCACCTCGGCCGAGAGCTGCTCCAGAAAGTTGACGGCGGAGCGGTCCACCATGGCATGGACCGCATCCAGGCGCAGGCCGTCGACGTGGTAGTCGCGCAGCCACATCTCGGCGTTGTCGCAGAAGAACCGCCGCACCTCGTCGCTGCCCGCGTCAGAGAAGTTCACCGCCGCGCCCCACAGCGTGTTGTAGCTGTCCGTAAGGTACGGCCCGAACTTGTTGGTGTAGTTGCCCACCGGGCCGAAGTGGTTGTAGACCACATCGAGAATCACGGCGAGTCCCTTCGCGTGGCAGGCATCGACGAACCGTTTAAAGGCTTCCGGCCCGCCGTAGCTCTCCGACACGGCGAACAGCGCTACGCCGTCGTAGCCCCAACCGCGGTCGCCGGCGAAGTCCGCGATCGGCATCACCTCAATGTGCGTGACGCCCAGCTCGACCAGGTGGTCCAGGTGCGCGATAGCGCCGTCGAAGGTGCCGGACTCGCTGAAGGTGCCGATGTGCAGCTCATACAGGACCGCTCCGAACAGCGGCGAGGGCTGCCAGTGCGCGTCACTCCACGCGAACGTGCCCTGGTCGTAAAGACGCGAGGGCCCGTGAACTCCCTGCGGCTGCCACATGCTGCGCGGGTCAGGATATGGCGTCGGGTCGTCGTCGATGAGGAAGGCGTAGTCCATGCCGCTGTGGGCATCGCTGACCTCGAGCTTCCACCAGCCCATCTCGCCGGGACCTTGCATGGCGCACGTCTGTTGGCCGCAACGCAACTGGATACGCTTGGCCAGCGGACCCCAGATTCGAAACTCATGCATCGGTGCTTCTCCTGCGTGGCGCTGTGTGTTTGGCTCAGTCTGCCTATGGCTTTTGGTTAGATGCGTTCCAGCAACGCCACCGGGAACTCGCTCAGCAGATTCTCCAGCAGAGCGTGGCCGCCCGCGATCTCGCCGCCGGTCAGCCGGTTGCGCCATCGGCCCGCGGGCAGTTGCAGAGCGGTGTCGCCCCACGGTTCGGCAGCATGGCTCCAGCGAGGAGCCACGGTCAGCACCTGCTCTCCGCGCAGATAGGCGATCACCCGTTCCCTGCCGGCTCCGTTCGCGGACAGGGCGGTGTAAGCAGCCTGTTCGCCGAACCAGGCGGGGTGCTCTCCGCGCAGGCGCAGCGCATGGTGGACCACCCACAGCTTGGGCAGGCCCTCGTCCATCCGGGCCATCACCTGGGCTGCGTTCATGCCGCCGGTCTCCGCCAGCAGGCGCCGCCGCAGAGCATAGTCCACCGGGCGGCGATTGTCCGGATCCACCAGCGAGAAGTCCCACAACTCGCCTCCCTGATAGAGGTCGGGCACCCCGGGCGCGGTGTACTTCAACAGCGTCTGGCTCAAAGAATTGATCTGCCCTGCTCGTTGGACGACCGCGACGTAACTCTGTAGGTCGGCGACGAACTCCCCGTCCGCAAGGATGGCATCGATGTACGAGTTCAGCGCGTTCTCGTACTCAGCATTGTTAGAGACCCAGCTGGTACGCTCCTTGGCCTCGCGCATCGCCTTCTGCATGTAGGCGCGCAGACGCTCCGCGTCAATCGGCCATGCGCCCTGGAGCGTCTGGTATAAGAACCACTCCGTGCCGCGGTCCACCTGATCGCCTCGGTGTCTGGCGTTGTGCGCGCTCCAGCGCCGCAGCGCCTCCGCAAAGTCATCCGCGCACTCGGTCAGCACCAGCAGGCGGGCACGAACGTCATCGCTGCGCTTGGTGTCGTGGGTGCTGAGCGCGGTCATGGTAGCTGGAAACGTCGCCTGCATCTTTGCGTTGTGTTGGTGAAACTCCTCCAGGCTCAGACCGCCGCACTCGGGATCGCTGCCCACCTCGTTCATCGCGGTCAGCCGGTTGGAGCAGTAGAAGGCCGTATCTTCCACGCCCTTGGCCATCACTGGACTGGTGAACTGTTGGAAGCGATAGACGAACTCGCTCTCCTGCTTGCCGCTGACCTTGAGCAGAAGGACATCGCGGATAAAGTCGAACAGCATGGGGTCAATGTACTGCCGGTTGGACTTGGCACACTCCGTGGCGCGCTCGATGCGGCTGCGGTCTTCCCCTACGATCTCCATGCGGTCGGGCACAACGTAGGTCCGATAGATCGAAAAGCACGCTGCTACCTCGCGGATAGCGCGGCGGACCTCCGCCCGGGTGAAGTCGCGCTTGTCGCGGTTGGCCTCGCAGATATCCACAAAGAGGCTGGTCAGCCGGTTCACGTCGCTGGCCAGGCCCTCCTGCGTGACGGCCAGCTTCTTCTCGCGAGCAACGGCAGAAAACGGTGCGGTATCGCCGGTAAACGCGGCATAGTGCTCGCCCAGCCGCGCGAGACCCGCGGGATGAACCAGCACGCCCATCGCCACGTTCAGGAAGTCGTAGCCGCTGGTGCCCTGCACACTCCAGTTTTCGCGCAGCCACTCGCCCGGTTCCAGGATCTTTTCGCCGACGATCCAGGCCTGTGGCGCGCGCTCGCGCAGCCGCTGAAAGTACTGCGCTGGATCGCGCAGGCCATCGGGATGGTCCACGCGGACTCCATCCAGAACGCCTTGCTTCAGCCACGTCAGGATCAACGCGTGAGTTTCCTCAAAGACGTGCTCCCGTTCCACGCGCAGTCCGATGAGCGTATTGACGTCAAAGAAGCGGCGGTACCCGAGTTGCTGGTCCGCCGTCTTCCAGTAGGCCAGACGATACGGTTGCTCGGACAGAAACTCGTCCAGCGCGTCGACATTGGCATTGAGATCGGACACCACGCGGTCAATGCTCTCGCAGATGGCCGGTTCTTCACGGCACAGGCGGTCCAGCATGTTGAACAACACTACCTTGTCGCGGTGGCGGGCCAGAATCATCCGGCGGTCCCAGAAGTCCGGCGAAGGCAGCCTCGCGTAGCTGGCGGCGAGGAAACTCATCGTGTCGCTGCGCGAGGCCTCCGCGGCCTTGCTCAGCAGCGACCCCAGACTGGCCGGCGCAACCGGAAGCGACTGGCCCGCAGCCTCGACGGTGAAAGTGCTGCCGTGACGCTCCACATGCACGCCGCCCGCGCTCAACACCCGTCCATATTGGTCGGGGAGGATCGGTACCAGCACCTTGTCTCGCAGGCGCTCTTCGGAGG
>Ga0302154_10002592_pt1 | contig 13669 bp, 15 predicted proteins | sample I_Bog_N2_3_FD_193507 | JGI IMG/M metagenome (GOLD analysis project Ga0302154, IMG submission 193507) | Peat permafrost microbial communities from Stordalen Mire near Abisko, Sweden - I_Bog_N2_3 | ecosystem: Environmental > Terrestrial > Soil > Wetlands > Peat | place: Sweden: Abisko, Stordalen...
AGCGAGCAAGCTCCAGGATTTATTTCGACCCCAGAGTCGTCGGGTTGGTACGATCCAATTGGCGCCACTGTGATTTTGTAATCGCCGGGAGGAAGCGGCTGGAATTCATAGTGCCCAACCGAATCCGTGACCGCAACGAACTGCATGTTATCAGACCGCCGATTTGCTACGACATGGGCGTTCGAGACTGCCTTTCCGTTATATGACGCGCCTCGCACTACCCGGCCTCGCAAGATGCCGAAGTCACCTATCTTCTTCAGACGACGAAGTGTGTTGATTTGCGTCCTTGCTTCGGCAACGGGAAGGCTGTCATTTCCGTAGTAGTCCAGTATGAGCGGCTCGCCATTCACTTTCCGCAGGTAGAAAAGCCATCTATCCCCTACAGCTAAATGAGGCAGACACAACCCCTGCGAGGTCAGGACTGTCATGGGATTATCCGGCTTTCCATAGAAAACTTCCTCTGGAACGATCTGAATTACCTTCTCATCATCCTTGGCGGGCTTGATAGAGGAAATATGTCCAACGAACATGTAGGAATACCAGTCGTCATGTTTGGGGCAAAAATTAAGATCGCTCATCAGGCCGCTGTGCATGCACATAACTGTCTTGTCACCGACCTTACGGAAGGACATAACTTCAGCTTTTGCAATACCCAAACAGGCGACGACCACAGCGAGCACCGGGAGTACTGAAAGGAATCGCATCGAAGCGACCTTACACGCTATCGCCGCCGTTGATGAGTAGGCGGCGAGAATCAAGGCGCGAACAGCCTTCAGCCAGAAGCTTGTGCGAACGGAGATCATACCCTCTTAGACACCGGCAGGCTAAGATTGGTTCCATCTACTGACCTAGTTTCCGGGTTCCGTGCGAACGACCGGTTATCCGGAAGTAATGACACCGCACGAAACAAGTCCCTCTATAGTATGTACCGGCTCAAATCCTGGTCCTTTACGATGGACGCGACCATCTGCTTCACATAGTCGGCGTCGATCAGAAAGACCTTCTCGGGACCGGAGGACGTCATCCGTTCAAGATAGGGCAGCGGCTTTGAGGACTCAGCCTTGATGGCCTCCGACAGCACTGCGGCAGCCGCCTCATCTGGCGCGCGACGAGCCACGTCGGGCGCCAGAAAGCTCACATCTTCAAGTACCCGCTCCATGATGGTATGCAGGCGGCGCGCTCCGATGTTCTCAGTCTGCTCATTCACCTTGAAGGCAAACTCAGCCATCTCGCGAAGAGCCTCGGGAGCAAACTCAAGCCTCACACCCTCGGTCTCAAGCAGCGCCGAGTATTGCTTGGTCAGCGATGCCTTGGGCTCAGTGAGAATGCGCAGAAAGTCATCCACAGTGAGCGATTGCAGCTCCACGCGGATGGGAAAGCGCCCCTGCAACTCGGGGATCAGGTCGCTGGGTTTCGAAACATGAAATGCGCCGGCGGCGATGAAGAGAATATGGTCGGTGCGCACCATGCCGTAGCGCGTATTCACCGTGGTTCCTTCCACAATGGGAAGAATGTCGCGCTGCACGCCTTCGCGTGAAATATCCGGCCCGTGGCCGCCTTCGCGCCCGGCGATCTTGTCGATCTCATCCAGGAAGATAATGCCGCTTGACTCAACGCGCTCCGTGGCCGCGCGATTCACCGAATCCATGTCGATCAGCCGGCCTTCTTCCTCCTGCACCAGGTAGTCGAAGGCCTCGCCCACCTTCATTTTGCGCTTCTTCGAGCCGCCGCCGAAGATGTTGGGCAGCATATCCTTGAGGTTCATCTCCATGTCCTCAAGGTTCTGGTTGCTGATGATGCCGAACTGCGGCGTGTTGCGCTCACGCACATCCAGCTCGACCATGCGCTCATCGAGCTTGCCCTCGCGGAATTGCTGGCGCAGCTTCTCGCGGGTGCGCTGGTAACTATCCACCTCTGGCAAAGTGAGCTGGCCCTCGGCAGGCGGCGGTGTAGCTGGCGGCGGCGGCAGCAGCACGTCCAGCAGACGCTCCTCGGCGTTCATTTCCGCCCGGTCTTCAACCTCTTCCAGGCGCTCTTCCCGCACCATGTCGATGGAAATCTCCACCAGGTCGCGGATCATTGACTCGACATCGCGCCCGACATAACCCACTTCGGTGAACTTCGAGGCTTCAACCTTCAGAAACGGCGAGTTGGTGAGCTTGGCCAACCGGCGCGCAATCTCCGTTTTGCCCACGCCGGTGGGGCCGATCATGATGATGTTTTTGGGCATGATGTCGTCGGCGATGTCGGGCGGAAGCTTTTGCCGGCGCTGGCGGTTGCGCAGGGCGATGGCGACGGCGCGCTTGGCGGCCTTCTGGCCGACAACGTGCTTGTCGAGTTCCGTCACGATTTCGCGCGGAGTCAACTCGTCCAGCGAGAGATCTTGTTCTTCAGCGGATGCGGGTAGGTAAATGGCCATATCTTTCAGGTTCTATTCTCTCAGGCTTTGCCGCCACGTGCGAGGCCAAGGCTGATCTGGAGCGCCCGATCAACCGCCGTCATGGTCTCCGGGGAAAGGACGCCGATCATGCGGCGAACACGCACAAGATCGACCGCACGGATTTGGTCGCTGAGAAGGACGCTGTCCTTGCGCAACCCGCCATCCCCCTTTTTCGCCAGAACGTAGATGGCGGAAGGCTTGCGGATGTGCGTGGCATCGGTAAGGGGAACAACGATGGTCATCGACGAAAATCGGTTTCCGGCATTGTTCTGCACCACCACGCACGGGCGGGAGCGGCCTTGTTCGTGGCCCACCACGGGGTCGAGATCGACCTCGACAATCATGCCGCGAACCGGCCTTCCTGTCACGGAAGCGCCTCCCAAGCCTCGCGGTCCACGTGCTCGAATTCCTTCAAAATCTGAAGGTTCAATTCGGCATTCGCTTTGTAGGATTCTTCGAGTGCGCGCTCGAATTCCGCCTCGTCAATCGCGTCAAGCCGCTGCTCGATGGCGGTTCGGATGAACTCGCTGCGGCTGACACCCTCGGCGCGCGCCGCCTTATCGGTCCGGCGGAGCGCCGAGGCGGGAAACTCGATCAGAACACGCTCCTTCAAGGGCTTCTTCACGGCGCTTGGCTTGACCGAAGCAATCCGGCGTGTCGTTCCCGTTGATGCCATACGACCTCCATCGAGAAGCAACTATATCACTCGATATATATCAATATATATGGATGACTGCCGGCTAAATGAGCGGAGATTCGCCCGCCGCGATTCCATCGAGGGAGAGATATTGTTCTTCAGCGGATGCGGGTAGATAAATGGCCATGCGTTTCCAGTTCTGAATTCCTAGCGCATTCCAGTGGCACGGGATCTGCGGAGTTCCTTGCGGATCACGAATTTCAATCCCGACCAGGTATCGTCAATCGCGCAGACCTTCACGTCTACAAAGGGTGTTTTGAGCGCGTAGTCGCGAATCACGCTCTCAGTCAAATCGGTACGAATTCCTGAAGATTTTTTGGGCCACGCGACCCAAATCATACCGTCGGCGCGTATGGCTTGCATCAGCACTCCGAATTCCGTCATAAACGCCGCGGCAGAATCGGCAAAAAGCAGCACAACATCATGATTCTGTTCAAGTTTCGTTCTCGCGTATCCCTGTAACTCTTCTGGCAGCCTAGAAGGCGCATTGCGAAGAAGCACACGGTGACCATCCTTAATTCCGAGCTTCTTCAACAGGGGTGTACCGGAATATCCTGCCATGGTTTTTCCGAGCCTGCGTCCGTTTTCAGCTCGACAACTCCTCAATGGTGATGCGGTCGTTGGTATAGATGCAGATCTCTCCTGCAATCTTCATCGCCTTCTCGGCAATTTCGCGGGCACTCAGGTCGGTGTTTTCCATCAACGCGCGCGCTGCGGCCGTCGCATAGCTTCCGCCGGAACCGATGGCTGCCAGTTGCTCGTCGGGATCAATCACATCGCCCGAGCCGGAGATCAGAAAGGTTTGGCTTTTATCGGCTACCAGCAGCAGGGCCTCAAGGTTGCGCAGCATCTTGTCTGTGCGCCAGTCCTTGGCCAGCTCCACTGCCGCGCGGTTCAGGTTGCCCGCGTACTGCTCCAGCTTGGTCTCGAAGCGCGCAAACAGCGAAAACGCATCAGCCGTCGATCCGGCAAATCCCGCCAGAATTTTCTCTTGATAAAGCCGCCGTATCTTTTTGGCTGAGTGCTTGAGCACATGATCGCCCAGCGTGACCTGCCCGTCGGCGGCCATCACCACTTCGCCGTTGCGCCGGACACAGATCACCGTCGTTGAGCGGATTCTGGAACGCTGCGCCACAGCTGAACTCTTGCTCGAAACCAAGAAAAACCTCCGGAAATGGGACGTCCGGCAGGCCGGAACTCCTTGAAAGATGCAGACATGAGTATATCGCAGCCAGAATCCCAATGTGGATGCAACAAGCAGTCCATCCGCTCCAGTCTCGATTGGGGGTATCCTTGGATTGGGACCATTGGGGAATGAGCCCCACGCAGAATGACTATTCCCAACACAAATACGTGGGAATTTGCCGCCGACTCGGCTTTGATCGCCATCCTGGGCGCAGTGGGACTCTGGCTCGTCTTCCACAAGCGCCCCACAGACGAGGAGCTGGAGCTCGCGCGCCGCCTATTTCTCGTACAGTCCGGCCGCCTGGTGGACGGCATGTTGCTCGACATCTGCGAGGTCGACGCCGAAGACGGCCGCATCCTCACCATGCTGGTCTATAACTATCGCATTGCCGGCGTGGATTATGAATGCTCTCAGGACATTACGAACATGGCCGCCGTGCTGGATGCGGCTCAGGTCCGCGCCGGATTCCCCTGCACGATCCGTTACCAGCCGGGCAATCCCCACAACAGCATCGTGGTGGCCGAAGAATGGACCGGCCTACGTGCGGGACTACCGGTGCTGCCAGCGTACGACGAGCCGGAGCCCTTCGATATGAGCCACCTGCGCCCCGGACGGGGCTAAACCCCTGCGGTGGGGCAGACGCCCGTTGCACCCCATACCCACCCCCGGTACACTAGTTCCATGCATGTTCATGTTGCGCCCTCCTCGCAGGGCGCCAACCGAACAAAATCCGTCCTCCGCTTCTCGCTCGTTGCCACGCTCGCCTATGTTGTGGTCACCTTCATAGCAGGCCTGCGCGCCCACTCGCTGGCGTTGCTCTCAGAGGCTGGGCATAACGTCTCCGACTTTCTCGCCCTGTTGCTCAGTTTTGCCGCCGTCTACTTCCAGACGCGCCCTGCCAGCCACTCCAAGACCTTTGGCTATCAGCGCGCCGGCGTGATGGCCGCCTTCATCAACGCAGCCACGCTCATTGTAATCTCGCTCTGGATCGCCATCGAGGCTGTCCACCGCCTCTCGACCCCGGTTGCCGTGCAGCCGCGGCTGATGATGATTGTGGCAGCCGCCGGCGTGCTGATGAACGGCGTGATTGCCGCACTGCTCTGGGGCGTGGCCCGCGACGTGAACATGCGCTCGGCCTTTCTGCATATGGCCGGCGACACGCTCTCCACCGCTGCCGTGATCGCCGGCGGTGCTGGGATACTTTTCACCGGCCAGAACTGGATCGATCCCGTCCTGTCACTCGTCATCGCCGCGCTCATCCTCTGGTCCAGCATCGGCATCGTCCGCGAAACTCTCAACATCCTGCTCGAAGGCACACCCCGAGGCGTCTCGCTGCCAACTATTCGAGCAGGCATGGAAGAAGTCGAGGGCGTCATCGACGTGCATGATCTGCATGTCTGGAGCCTCGGCTCCAACTCACGCGCCCTGGCCTGCCACGTCACCATCGCCGATATTCCCCCGTCGGAAAGTGCCTGCATCCTCGTCAGGCTCAACCATATTCTCAAAGATCATTTTCAAATCAGCCACACCACCGTCCAGTTCGAGCACATCGGCTGCGGCGAGGTCGAAGGCTGCGTCGTCCCCATTGAAGAAATGGCCAGCGGCGCGAGCCACGAACACAGCCACCATGGCCACGCACACTAATCGAGTCTTTTGAAACTGAATCAATACGATTCTTTTAGCGCGCCACACCGCGCGAAAGCTAATGTAACGGGAGATCCCCCGGCTCTGCCGGGGTGGCAGTAGCAGTTTGACATTTGCGGGAGTCCATCCAAGAAACTCCGAGAGGTGAGCCGCCAAGCACACTTCAAGGAGAATCCCGGATGGACGATTATGAGAGCTTAAGCCACACGAAGTGGGAGTGCAAGTACCATGTTGTTTTCATTCCCAAGTGCCGCCGCAAAGTGCTATACGGAACGCTGCGTCGACACCTGGGCGAGGTATTCCGTAAGCTGGCCGAGCAGAAAGAGTGTCGGATTGAGGAAGGGCATCTTCTGGCTGACCATGTTCACATGATGATTTCGATTCCGCCGAAGTATTCTGTGTCGTCGGTGGTTGGGTTTATCAAGGGCAAGAGCGCGATCCACCTGGCGCGGGTGTACGGGGAACAGAAGCAGAATTACGCCGGGCAGAGCTTCTGGGCACGCGGGTACTTCGTATCGACGGTAGGCCGAGATGAGGCCGTGATCCGGGACTACATCCGCAACCAGGAGCAGGAAGACAAGCGACTGGAGCAACTGAATATGTGGAAGTGACCAGCCACCGATAAGGTGGCTCCAATCAACCGGGGCCGCGTAAGCGACCCCGCTCAAGCCGCTTCGAGCGGCTCACACAAGGAAGCCCCCGGCTCTGCTGGGGGTACGCTCACTTTATTTTCAAAATATTACAGATAATAATCAAGGTTGTGAAATCATTACCGCCGCCTCCCGCGCCGCAACGGCTCTGATCGTCATTTCTAAAGAATGCTCTATCGTGCGGCCTCCTCCAACTCCGTCCATTCCTCCGAGCTCACCTTCAATCCCGCAGCCGCAACATTCTCTTCCAGATGCGCTACCTTTGAAGTCCCAGGAATCGGCAGAATTACCGGCGAGCGCTGCAACAGCCACGCCAGCGAAAGCTGCGCCGGCGAAGCCGAGTGCCGAGCGGCAATCCGCGCCAGCGTCTGCGCCGAAGGATGTTCCGGCTTGAGCAGCTTCCCGCCCGCAATCGGATACCAGGGTAAAAATCCAATCCTGTGCTTCTCGCAGTACGCCAGCGTCTCCTCATGCCGCCGGTCGGCCAGACTGTATCGATTCTGGACAGTGACCACCTTGACAATCTTCCCGGCCTCCTCAATCTCCGCCGGAGTCACCTCACTCAGCCCGATATGGCGAATCTTGCCCTGCTCCTGCATCCGTTTCAGCGCGCCAAGCGACTCTTCGAGCGGCGTCCGCGAGTCGATCCGATGCAACTGGTAGAGGTCGATGCATTCCAGCCGTAGCCGCCGCAGGCTCATCTCCACACACTGGATCAAATATCCAGCGCGGCCAACGTACTCAGTCTTGGCCGGTCCCTGCCGTGTGATGCCGCCCTTGGTGGCGATGACCACGCCGGGCGCGTAAGGGTAAAGCGCCTCGCCGATCAGCCGCTCGGCAATCTCCGGTCCGTAGGCGTCGGCAGTGTCGATCAGAGTGACCCCCAGCTGAACTGCGCGGCGCAATACATGGCGGGCATCGGCCGCGTCAGCAGGTTCACCCCAGGCGCCGTCGCCCACCAGTCGCATCGTTCCATAGCCAAGACGGTGTACGGGCAGGTCGCCGCCAATGAGAAATGTGCCGCTGGCAGCAGCGGACGGAGCCGCGGAAAGAGTTTGCTTGCTCATGACAGAATTAGATGCTTTCCGCCGCCGAAAGGTCGGCAATTTTGCCCGGCGCGTAGTCGACCGGAACCGCGCAGTAGCCGGTTGCGTATTCTCAAAGTGAAAGCAGAGCAAGGAGAACCAGCCATGAGCAGCCAGCCGTATCCCAACCAGCAGTCCATCTTTTATCGGCAGTATGAGTTGGAGCGTCGCGACGAGGTCGTGGGCATTCTGCTGGCACTGTTTCTGGGCGGCTTTGGCGTTCACCACTTCTATCTGCGGCGCACCGGCCTGGGGATTCTCTACGCCTGCTTCAGTTGGTCGCCCATTCCATGGATTCTGGGCTGCATCGAGTGCTTCTTCATGCCTGCCAGGGTGCGCGAGTTCAACGCCATTCAGGCTGCGGGTATCGCCGGTGCGCTGGGCATCGCGATGCCAGGATGGGGCCAGCCGGTGAACGTGACGGTGAACATGCCGCCCGCTGGGCAAATGGGCCAATCAGGACAAGCCGCCACGCTCATCGCCTGCGGCCGCTGCCATCAGACCAACGCTCCGGGCGCGCGTTTCTGCTCGGGCTGCGGGTCGGTGCTTTAATGAAAGAGTTCAGGGACGGACAAAAACGCCGGATTCGAATCTGAGCATCTTCTGTCCCAAATTACACATCGCTGGGGAACCTCGGCATAGCCGGTATTCGGGACATTGAGCGGACTAGTCTCATCAAAAACGCGAGTTGGGGCTTCGTTCGCTCCGTGCCGGGGTTAAAAGGAAATATTTGCTTCTCGGCGTTAAACGATTACAATCGTGTGAAATCGGTCGGCGAATCCCCAGCCGCTTTCCCCAGTTCACAAGCGGCGAACTTCCAAATCGCAGGCCCGATTCCAACGAAACGCAAAACTGATGCAATCACAGGCTGCCGGTTGCCCCGGACGAAAGGCGGAGTTCTATGCCCCCAGGCCTCGACGCCTTGAAGCACATCGTTGTGCTCATGATGGAGAACCGATCCTTCGACCACATGCTGGGATCGCTGAAGGCGGTGAACCCGCTGATCGATGGTGTGGACGGAACGCAGTGGAACCCCGATACCCAGGGCAACCAGGTCTTCGTGAAGCCGCTCGCCGAGTTTCAGGGGCAGCTCGATCCCGATCCGGACCACGCCTTCCCCGCTGTTGACCAGCAGATCTTTAACGGCGATCAAAGCAACCCTCGCGTGGCCAGCATGAAGGGATTCGTCCAGAACTACTTCCAGCAGCAGCAGGATCTGGCCCACTCACAGAAGATCATGTACTACTTCACCCAAGAGCAGTTGCCCGTGCTTACCGCACTGGCCACCAACTTCGCCGTATTCAACCGCTGGTTCGCTTCCATTCCCGGTCCCACCCTCTGCAACCGCGCCTTTGCCCACTACGGCACATCTTTCGGCCAAGTCGGAATGAGCGTTTTCTACCCCCACGGCAAGAGCATCTACGAACGCCTTCAGGACGCAGGCCACACTGCGAAGCTCTACTACTTCGATCAGCAAAGTTCAAGCCTCGAAGTCGTGAACCTGCTCCAGCATCAGCCCCAGCTATTTGCGACCTACAGTCAGTTCATTGCCGATTGCAAATCCGGCATTTTGTCCGACTTTAGCTTCATTGAGCCCAACTATAGCGACCACGATAACGATGACGGCGCGCAAATTGCCTCAGACCAGCACCCGGACCACAACGTCCAGGCTGGCGAGCTTTACATTGCCTCGGTCTACAATGCAATCCACTCAAACCCCGCTCTCTGGGCCAGCACCGCGCTTTTGGTGGTCTATGACGAACACGGCGGCATCTTCGATCATGTTCCGCCGCCCAGTTGCATAAAAGACGGCCACTCCGCCGGCCCCGCCGACACCGGCCTCAACTACACCTTCGAGTTTGACCGTCTCGGCGTCCGCGTCCCCGCCATTCTCATCTCGCCTTGGGTCCCCAAAGGCACAGTCGTCGGAACCGACAGGGTCTTTGAACACGCCTCCATACCCAACACGGTGACCAAACACTTTATCGGCCCATATCCGGCCGCCAACCCTCGCGAACAGGCCGCGCAGACCTTTCTCGATCTGCTGTCGCTCCCCGCCATGCGCACCGACAGCGTGGTCTTCAGCACCTAAGCCAAAGGAGCTATTGCCATGAGCGACGCTGGACACAAGAAAGCCAAACCGGCAAGCAAACGCGGGCCAACTGCTGCTAAACAGGCTGCGTCCTTGCTTCCCGGCGATTACACCTCGATCCGGGTCCCAATCCCTCCCTCGTCCGCCTTTGACAAGAACCGGCCCGCCGGCTGCTTGCTCCAGGCGCAGGTACGCCACTTTCACCACGCAGAGAGCGCACGGCTGCCCAAAGAGAAACGCGATGGCCGCCGCCCCGAGGACATCCACACCGAGGCTGAGGCCGCAACCTACATCGCCAAAATCACAAAGCTGCTTCACCCGCAGGGCTACAAGAAATCCAAGCGAAAGCCATCCAGCTAGGAGGACCGATGCGAAAACTGACCCTCATCGTCGTGCTGCTGGCAGGATTGCTAAGCGCGGCCCGTGCCCAGGAGAGCCGGACGCACGCCGACTTCCGCGGCGAAGGCGTACGCTTCAAGCAAAGCTGCGAAGACTTCTCGCTCAAGGCCGTGCCCGGATGCGCGCAATTGCTATTCACTGACCACCCTCTGCACATCGCCGTTGGCAGCATTGCTCCTCAAAATGGTCTCGGAGCAGGCGCTGCCTATGTGGGCCACTGGACCCCCAACGAACTTTGGCGCACAAGCTGGGATGCAGACGCCATCGCATCCGATAACGGTTCCTGGCGCGCCGGCTTCTATTACAAGGCCATCCACACGCCCATTGAGAAGATCCATGTCATCACAACTACGAGCGGCCCGCCACCCCGGTCGAATCTCACTGTCCGTCCCTACGCGGTCTACAATTTCGTTGCGCAGTCGATCTCGCTTGACCAGTTGTTCTTCTACGGTCTGGGCCCAAACTCGCTCAAGGCCAACGCATCCGTCTTCGGCATGACGCAGACCATCGCCGGCATAAACGCAATTGTGCCCGTTCTGCGCGGCCTGAATGCTTCGCTTTTAGGCGAGATCAACGGGCGTTTTGTGGATGTGCGGGGAAATCATCACGAGTCCAGCCCTTCCATTGAGCAGTTCTTCACCGAAGCTACCGCTCCGGGGCTGACGACTCAACCCACATTCGTCCAACTTGGCGAAGGCGCGCGTCTGGAGCCGGCGCTCTTCAACGATCATCTGCAATTGGACTACCTGGCGCAGTTTCAGCAGTTCGTGGCGGCGTCTGACTCGCACTATTCCTTCCGGCGATTCAACGCGGACCTTGACCACACCATTCCGCTCTACCGCAACGCAGGATCGTACGGCCCCAAGCCGATCAATGGTCCCGACGAGTGCGCCGCATCTCTGGGAGCTACCAAGTGTGCCGCCATGCAGCGCAATCGCGAAGGCTCAGTTGAACTTCGTCTGCACATTACGGCGTCCATCGCCTCCGCCGGAAGTGTCGTTCCTTTTTACTTCCAGCCAACGCTTGGGGGATCGGACATCGACGGCGACTCCTGGCTCGCGAGCTATAACGACTATCGTTTCCGCGCGCCCAACGCCCTTTTGCTGAGGGAAGGTTTTGAACACTCGATCTGGGGACCGATCGGTTTCACATTCTCCGCGGACCAAGGCAAGGTCGCGCTCACACGCGGCGATGTGGGATTCGACAATCTAGCCCACAGCTTCTCCGCGGGCCTTACGCTGCGTGCGGGAGGTCTTCCGGCGCTCATTCTTGGCTTTGCCTGGGGCGGTCCTGAGGGAACCCACACGATTTCGACCGTCAACAATACGCTGCTCGGCGGATCGTCCCGTCCCGCACTCTTTTGATTCGCAATCACAGTCCTCGTCCGTCTCCAGAAAGCGAATTGCCCGCACAGGACTGCGCGGGCAATTCAGACTGCTTGAGAACTCCAGAGTCACAATGTGGCTGAGAATCTACATATCGATTTACATATTTGCGTGCCCTGACCGCATGGACTCATTGAACTGCGGCTTGGTAAAGTTGAGCGCCGCTTCGAGGCCAGCCTGGTACTCTGGCCCGCGGGAGAGCAGCTTCGGCGTGGCCGCGGCAAACTCGCCATAGAGCGCCAGCAGCCCCTCGCCGGCCTTGTCTCCGGCCATGCGCAGCAGATCTTCCTCGGTGGTGTTCAGGTATTGCGCGTCGCGCGGGTCGGCGATCCACACCGGCGCGCTTTCGCCCAGTACACCACTCAGCCAGTAGACCTTGCGCAACAGATATTCCAGGCGCTCCTGGTCATTGGTCTCGGTGAAGAGAAATTTCTTTTGCCAGCGGCTATAGTAGCGTGTTGTCACAGGGACGGGCTGGCGGTTGCCGCTCTTGATGAATTCAAGCTGGCCGAGGTCAATGGTCTTGCGCACCGCGTTGTAGACAAATGTCTCCGCATAGGGCTGCTCCATGGCGGGCACAATCTCAGCAAAGGTAAGGGTCACCGAGGCTGCGACCTTGGCGTGCAGGTTGTGCGTCCCGCCGTCGGCCAGATGGACTTCGCCGTGGACGATGTGCGTGTCCGCGCCGGAAGTGGAACGGTGAAAGGGCCATTGGAACTGGCCGAAAGTGATCGGCATGCCGCCGAGGGTAACGTAGCTGTCAGGGCGCGGATTGCGCAGGCGCTTGGCTTTGGCCGCCAGGTGCGCCGTCATCGTGGGCAGCAGCTCCGGCTTATCGAATGAGAACCCGTCGCTCATCTCTAAAAGCAGAGAACGGCCGGCAAAATCGGGATCCGCCAAGCCAAGCTGAAAGGCCGCTGTGGGCCGGCCATGGAAGTCGCTGCCGGCGTTGGCGGAGAGCAGAGTTAATCCGGCCTTTGCTGCGGCCTCTTCAAGAGAAGTGACGAGATCGGATTTCAGTTCGGCGGTCATGGGTTGGGAATCCTGATTTCAAAATCGATGCCCTGCCATTTCCGGCCGGTGCATATTCATTCTAAGGGAGCAACCGCCCAGCCGTCGCATTTACAATTTTCAATATGCCAGCTGAAGCGTCTTCGCCCATCATTCTCGCCGAAAACCTGACCAAGGTTTATGCAGCGGGCCGACTTGAGGTTGCCGCCGTGCGCGGAGTCTCACTGGCTGTGGAGCGCGGTGAGTTTGTGGCGATTGTGGGCCCCTCGGGTTCCGGCAAGTCCACGCTCTTTTACCTGTTGGGCGGGCTCACCCAGGCTACCAAGGGCCGCGTGGTGATCGATGGCGTGGATTTTGCCACGCTCAACGATGCTGAACGCACACGGCTGCGCAAACAGCGCATCGGCTTCGTCTTTCAAAAATTCAATTTGCTGCCAACGCTCTCGGCCATGGGCAATATCGAGATTGCATGGGCGGTGAGTGGGCGCAAAGATCCGCTGGACCTGAAGTATCTCAACTATTTAAGCGAGCTTTTGTCGATTCAGGGACGGCTGCCGCACCGGCCGTCGGAGCTGAGCGGCGGTGAGCAGCAGCGGGTCGCCATTGCGCGTGCGCTGATCACCCGGCCGGCCATTGTGCTGGCCGACGAGCCCACCGGCAACCTGGATACGAAAAATTCAGAAGCGGTGCTCGAGATGCTGATCAGGTCGAATCGGGAGCTGAACCAGACCACGTTGATGATCACTCACAATCCCGAAGCTGCGTCCATCGCCAGCCGGATTCTGTACATGCGCGATGGAGAGATTGTGCGCGAGGAGAAGGGTTCGCGGTGCGATGTTGCTTTGCCGCCCTCAGCGGCGGCATTGGCAGGCGCGGCGTGGCCGGCGGCGACTCCAGCCCGATAAGGCGACTCTGGCCTGGTTTTGACCGGATCGCGGTTTGACCTTGTTTTGGCCGCCCGGTATACTCAATCTTGCAACAAGCGGGAGTAGCTCAGTGGTAGAGCATCGCCTTGCCAAGGCGAGGGTCGCGAGTTCAAATCTCGTCTCCCGCTCCATTCCGCCCTCCGGCGCCTGCCGG
>Ga0302154_10002597_pt1 | contig 13661 bp, 9 predicted proteins | sample I_Bog_N2_3_FD_193507 | JGI IMG/M metagenome (GOLD analysis project Ga0302154, IMG submission 193507) | Peat permafrost microbial communities from Stordalen Mire near Abisko, Sweden - I_Bog_N2_3 | ecosystem: Environmental > Terrestrial > Soil > Wetlands > Peat | place: Sweden: Abisko, Stordalen...
CATCAAGCAGGTTTTTGTGAATCAAGGCGATCGCGTCGAAGCCGGAACGCCGGTCTATCTGCTGGGTCTGGGGGAGGCCAATTCCGGCGGCGACTCAGCCGTTGCCGCCGAGATAAGAGCCTTGACGGAGTCGCGCGCCGACCACCTGTCGGAAATCGACCGCGACGCGGCATTCGTCGCCAAGGCGCGCGAGCAGCAGAACGCGATGGCCAAGGATGAGAAGGACCTCAATTCCGCTCTCGATGCTCAGGAGAAAAGCGTCCAGCAGGCGCTGACGCAGGCTGGCCAGAAATTGCAACGCATCAGGCAATTTGTAAAGCAAGGCTACGCGACACGCGATGTCGAGGATTCCTACGAGCGTAGCTACTTTGACTACGAGCGACAGATGACGGAAATCAAGGTCAAACGCGTGGAATATAAGCGGCAGTCATCCGAGAAGCAGCGCGAGCTTTTTAGCTTGCTCGCCGACAAAGATACCCAGATGACCAACGCGAAAATCGCGATCAATTCCATCGATGCCCGGATCGGCCGCCTGAAGACCGAATCAGCGCTGGAGATCCAGGCGCAGTCGGCCGGACAGGTGCTGGCGGTCGCCGGCAAGGTCGGCGATTCCGTGGAGGCCGGACAGTTCGTCGCCGCGGTCGGGGACGACAACGCCGAGCCTTTGATCGTGCTCGACGCCCCGGCGCGCGCCACCGGCTTGGTCAAGGTGGGCCAGAAGGTAGTGCTGAAGTACGACGCCTTCCCGTTCAAGACCTTCGGGATTCAGCATGGGGTCGTCACATCCATTTCGTCCTCGGCGGTTCGTGCGCCCGCCACCGAAGGAGACCGAGGCCTCGATCCCCGGCCGGTCACCCGCCAGTCGCTGTATCGCATCGAGGTGCGGCCGGACAGCAATGACATTGAGGCCTACGGTGAAAAGAAGAAAATCACCATTGGCTCGACGCTGTCGGCCGACATCATCATTGAAAAGCGTCGACTGATCGACTGGGTGCTCGATCCGATCCGCGCGATGCAGGGGCGAACCTGATGGCACTGTTGGCTCGGAAGCCCCGGATCAAGACCGTTCTGCAAAACGAGGCCAATGAATGCGGTCTTGCCTGCCTTGCGATGCTGGCCAATTTCCACCGCCACGACATCGGCCTGCCCTACCTGCGATCATTGTTTCCGCCGTCGCGGCGCGGCATGACGCTGGCCGAGATCGCCGATCTCGGCGGGCAACTCGGCCTCGACGCCCAGGGCCTCGCGGTCGGCAATGTCCGTGAACTGGCCAATCTGAAATGTCCCGCTTTGCTGCACTGGAACGGCAACCATTTCGTGGTGCTGGAAAAGATTGTCGGCAACGCTTTCCACGTCCACGACCCGGCGTTCGGCGTCCGGGTCTATGCCGCCGAGGATGTCGAGCGCCACTTCAGCGGCGTGGCGGTCGAGTTCGAGCCGCGCGTCCAGTTCGAGGCCATCAAGGCGCAGAAGAAGTCGCGGTTCTGGTCGGTCGTCAAGGCCTGCCGCGGCATCGAACGGACCATCGCCATCGTTGCGACGCTATCGTTCGCCTCGAACCTGTTCGCCCTGACCACACCTGTATTCCTGGAGATCGCGCTCGACACCGTGATCCCGCAATACGATCTCGACCTGCTGACGGTGATCGCGATCGGCATGACGTTGTTTATCCTGTTCGAGGCCGCCTCGCGCTGGCTGCGCGATGTCGTGACCTTGCGGGCTGCGACGATTTTCGAAATTTTCCTCACCCGCAATATCGTCGGCCACGCGTTCCGTCTGCCGGTCAGGTTCTTCGAACTGCGGCATCCCGGCGACTTTATCACCCGGTTGTCGTCGGTCGATCACATCAAGTCGTTCCTGGTCAACGGCTTCGTGGCGTCGGTCGCCGACGGCGCCATGTCGGTCCTGATGGTCACCCTGATGTTCTATTATTCGCCTGTGATGGCATGGGTTTCGATTCTGACGCTGGCGGTGGCGATTGTGTTGCGGCTGCTGACCTATCCCAGGATCGCGCAGTTCACCACCGCCGCGCTGGAGGCGCGTTCGGAGGAACAGGCCAGGCTGATCGATGGGCTGCACAGCATCGCGACGCTGAAGGCCCACGACAGCGGCGAGTATTTCTGCCAGAAATGGTTCGACAGCTTCACGCGCTTTGCCAATGCCGGGTTTCGCACCCGAAAGCTGACCATCGATACCGACCTGCTGCTGCATGTGGTCTTCACCTTCGGCACTGTCGCGACGCTCTATATCGGCGTCACCGACGTGATGAAGAGTACGGCGTCGATCGGCATTCTCTACGCGTTCTTTGCACTCCGGAGCTCATTTTTCACGAACATGAATTCCCTGATACTGAACCTGCTTCAGCTTTCAATCATGCGGGCGCACTTTGAACGGCTCGACGATGTCCTCGATGAGACCCCGGAACAAAATGCCGGCAGGATCGGTATCGACCGGGCGATCCGGCGTTCGTTGCAGCTGGAGAACGTGACAATCCAGTTCGATCGCGGCGCGAGCCCGCTGCTCGAAAGGGCCAATTTGCGGATCGACGTGGAAAGCAACGAATCGATCGCTATCATGGGAGAGTCGGGATCGGGCAAGTCGTCGCTGTTGAAAGTCATGGCCAGCCTGCACAAGCCGTTTTCGGGAACGGTTCTGGTCGATGGCCAGCCGCTGGATACGTTCGGCCTGCACGAGTACCGGGCCAATATCGGCGCGGTACTCGCCGAGGATGCCTTGTTCGCCGGTTCGGTCACCGACAACCTCACTTTGTATTCGCCCGATGTGACCCGAGGCCAGATCGAGGAAGCGCTGCGCGCGGTCGACCTGCTCGAGGAGATCTATCGGCTGCCGCAGGGCTTCGCCACCTTATTGTCGGACGAGAGCCCGATCCTGTCGACCGGTCAGCGTCGGCGGCTGCTGCTGGCGCGCGCGATCTGTCGCAAACCGCGCTTGTTGCTGCTGGACGAGGTGACCGCCAATCTGGATCCGCAGACCGAGGAGAAAATCGTCGCAGCGCTGAAGCTTGTTCCGGCGGCGAAGATATTCGTGACCCATAGCGATCGCTTGCTGCGGCAGGTCGACCGCACCTACCGTGCGATCGACGGTCAGTTGATCGAAGTCCCCCATCTTCGGCCGAGGATCACCGCGTAACACCCGCCCACTGCAGCAGTGAATTTCCCGGGCTGGCTGGCGGCGGCGGCGCCCCGAGCCGGCCGAGCGAAGCGGCGAGCGTGAAGGTCTGGCTGTCGCGCAGGAATTCAAGGTTGGACTGCGCAATCTGCGCCTCGGTCAGTTCATTGCGGACGTTCAGGGTGTCGATCACCGTCCTCGATCCGATCGATTGTTCGGTCTGAATGGCATCGACCGCCTGCTGCATCGATTTGACCCGCCCGTTGGCGCTCCTGATCTGCGCGATCGTCGAAAGCCGCCTGAAATAAAGCGCGCTGGCCGCGGCCACGCCGCGCTGCTGGTTGTCGGCGGCGTCCCAGGTCCGCTGCCGCGCGACCGCGCTCGCCTCGCTGATGCCGGCGAGCGCGCCGGGTTCGTACAACGGCACGCGCAGCTGGAACTTAACGGTGGAATCGGTCGCGCTGTTCACCGCGGCCGAAATGTCGCTCTGCTTCATGTAGCTGGCGACCAGATTGACCTTGGGCATGACCTCCGACCAGGCTGCCTTGGCGGTGAAGTCCGCCGCTCTGGCGTCGAGTTGCGCCGCCAGAAACTTCGGATTGTTCTGAACCAGGCAGCGCTGGAATTCCTCGATGCCGGGGGGGATCTTCGAATTCGGTGCTTGCGGCGAGGGAAGGCTGCCCGGTTCGGCGCCGGTCAGCCGCTGATACTCGACCGTGCTTGACTTGAGATCGCCGAGGCTCTGCTCCAGCGCTATTTCGGTCGCCACCACCCGCGACTTGGAAAGCTCGACGTCGGTCAAGGTGGTGTCATGCGTGGAGAAGCGCGTCTCGGTCCGCGCGGCGATGCTCGATATATCCCGAAGCTGCTTCCTGCGGAGCTCGACGATCCGGCGATCGCGGATCACGGCGAGATAGGCCTCGGCCGTATCGAGCAGGACCTGCTGGCGTTTGTCGAGTTGCAGCTGCCTGCCAGCATCAACGCTGATCTGCGAGGCCCGGAAATTGTTGTAGCGCCGGAAGCCGTCGAACAGCGGCAGCGAGGCCTGGATGCCGTACCCGTTCGGCTCGTGCGTCGGGGTGGTATTGACGCCATTGGCGTCCAGCACGCTGAGGTCGGGGGAATAGCTGATCTTGCTGCTCAGGATCTGTTCCTGGACAAAGCTTACCGTTGGCAGGAAGACATCGATGCTGCCGTGCAGCCGAGCGACCGCGGCATCCTGTCGGGCATTGTCGGCTTGCGTCGCGATACTGGAGCGGAGCGCCCAGCCCATCGCGTCGTCCAGCGTTTCGGCATCGGCCGCGCTCGTCAGCCGGGCCGTGACGAGCAGCGCGATGGCCAGCATCGTCAATCCATGACCCCAGGTGAGACCCATGGAAGGCGGCCACGGTCGCGTCTTGTACCGTCGTTGGTAATCCCGAAATGAGCAAAACACCGACATAAAGCCACACACGCCACCACGATTGCGAGAAACACGCTCAATGAGTTTGGTTAACGTGAAGCTAAGTTCCCACCCCGTGGAACTCCCAAGTCTAGGCATCGCCCGCCGAAGCTGATAACGATCTTGCTTCTACAACGATCAGGGCCCCGAGCATGGACAACCGCAGTGACATCTGGCGTGGTGTCGACGCCATCAAGGCGCGCTTCGTCGCCTTGAGCGACACAGTCTGGGCAATCCCTGAGGTCTGCTACACCGAGGCGCGCTCCGCCGCCGAACATCTGGCCGAGCTGCGCCATCAGAATTTCCGCATTACCGAACATGTCGCGGGCATTCCCACCGCGCTGCTGGGCGAAGCGGGCGAAGGCGGCCCGGTGATCGCTTTTCTCGGCGAATACGACGCCCTGCCCGGTCTCAGCCAGGAGGCGGGTGTCGCAGAATTCCGCCCCACCGAGCCGGGCGGCCATGGCCATGGCTGCGGCCATAATCTGCTCGGCTCGGCCGCGCTGCTCGCCGCCACAGCAGTGAAGGATTGGCTGGCCGCCAACAAGCGGCCCGGTCGCGTGCGTTATTATGGCTGTCCCGCGGAGGAAGGCGGCGCCGCAAAAGCCTTCATGGTGCGCTCCGGCGCCTTCGACGACGTCGACATCGCGCTGACCTGGCACCCGCACAGTTTCTGGGAGGTGGCGGTCACGCCCTCGCTGGCCAACACCCGCGCCGATTTCATCTTCACCGGACGCGCCTCGCATGCCGCCGCCTCGCCGCATCTCGGCCGCAGCGCGCTCGACGCGGTCGAGTTGATGAATGTCGGCGTCAATTACATGCGCGAGCACATGCCGAGCGACGCCCGCGTCCATTATGCCCTGCTCGACACCGGCGGCATCGCGCCCAATGTGGTGCAGGCTCATGCCCGCGTGCGCTATTCGATCCGCGCCCGCGACCTGCCCGGCATGAACGAAATGGTTGGACGGGTCCACAAGATCGCGCAGGGCGCGGCGCTGATGACCGAAACCGCGATGCAGATGAAGATCATCTCGGCGGTCTCCAACATCCTGCCCAACATCCCGCTGGAGCAAGCGCTGCACCGGATCATGGAGGACCTCGGGCCGCCGCATTTCGACGCGGCCGACCAGGATTTCGCCGCGCAGATCCGCTCGACCCTGACCGACAAGGACATCGCCGCCGTCTACCACGCCATCGGCATGGACCCGACCGACCGGCCGCTGGCCGATTTCCTGGTGCCGCTGGACGCCAAGCGCAACCCGCTGGTCGGTTCGACCGATGTCGGCGATGTCAGCTGGGTGGTGCCGACGGTTCAGGTCCATGCCCCCACCGTCGCCATCGGCACGCCGTTTCATACCTGGCAGGTGGTGGCGCAGGGCAAGAGCCCCGCCGCCCACAAGGCGATGGTGCAGGCCGCCAAGGCGATGGCGGGGCTCGGCATCAAGACGCTGACCGAGCCGGAGCTGATCGAAGCGGCCAAGGCCGATCTGAGCCGGCGCACCGCCCGCACGCCGTATGTGAGCCCGCTGCCGGACGATATCGCGCCACCGTTGGAGATGTCGCTGGTCTGACGGCGCGAATATCCAGCTTCTCTCGGCTGGCGCCAAAGCTGGATTGCTTCGCCCAAGAGGGCTCGCCATGACGTCGGAGCAAGTTTGTCGGCCCGCTGCCGGACCATATTGCACTCCCTTTGGAGATGTCGCTGGGCTGACGACGCGAACAAATTTTTCGCAATGGCGCGCGGCTCAAACCGCGATTTGACGGGCCTTTTGCGCCGGCGTGCCGAAGTCGTGTGCGGCGAAACCGGGCTCTGCCCAAGTTACAACCAGCACATCCACCAGGTCCAGGCGCCAGCAAGTTGACCTCGGGGCGGTTCGGTGTGCCATCTTGGCGACCGCACCGGCTCGGCTTTGGCTCGGCCGGCCACAGACCGACAACACCACGACGAGGCGACGATGCTGGACTCTGACTTGCGAACCATGATCGACGGGGTGAAGGACGGCCGCATCGATCGCCGCGCCTTCATCCAGCGCCTGATGGCCGTCGGCCTGACCGCGCCGATGGCCACGCAGCTGCTCGCGATCGGCGGCGTCGCCATGGCGCAGAGCCCGTCGCCCTATAAGCCGACCCAGCGCGGCGGCGGCGGCGCGCTCAAGCTGTTATGGTGGCAGGGGCCGACCCTGCTCAATCCGCATTTTGCCACCGGCACCAAGGACCAGGACGGCTCGCGGCTGTTCTATGAGCCGCTGGCGGCCTGGGACCCCGACGGCAACCTTTCGCTCGTCCTCGCGGCCGAGGCGCCGTCGCTGCAGAATGGCGGCCTGTCCGCCGACGCGAAATCCGTGACCTGGAAGCTCAAGCCGGGCGTCAAATGGCATGACGGCCAGCCCTTCAGCGCCGATGATGTAGTGTTCACCTGGGAATACGCCAAGAATCCGGCGACGGCGGCGACCACCATCGGCGTCTACCGCGACATCACTGTCGAAAAGCTCGACGACATCACTGTCCGCATCGGCTTCGACAAGCCGACCCCGTTCTGGGCCGATGCCTTTGTCGGGCCCGCCGGGGGCATCCTGCCGAAACATCTGTTCGCGGACTACGCCGGCGATAAATCCCGCGACGCGCCAACCAACCTCAAGCCTGTCGGCACCGGTCCGTATCTGTTCGTCGAATTCAAGCCGGGCGACCTGGTTCGCGGCGTGCTCAATCCCGATTACCACATGCCGAACCGCCCCCATTTCGACACGCTGGAAGTGAAGGGCGGCGGCGACGCCGTCTCGGCGGCGCGCGCGGTGATCCAGACCGGCGAATATGATTTCGCCTGGAACATGCAGGTCGAGGACGAGGTGTTGCTGCGCCTGGAGAAGGGCGGCAAGGGCAAGACCATCTATGCGACCGGCGGCGATACCGAATTCATCGCCCTCAACTCGACCGATCCCAACACCGAAGTGGATGGTGAACGGTCCTCGATCAAGACCACCCATCCGCTGTTTTCCGATCCCGCGGTGCGCCAGGCGCTCGCTTTGCTGGTCGACCGCGACGCCATCAAGAAGGTGATCTATGGCCGCGCCGGCCGCGCCTCGGCCAACTTCCTCAATGGGCCCGCTTCCTTCGTCTCCAAGAACACGACCTGGGAGTTCAGCATCGACAAGGCGGCCAAGCTGCTGGACGACGCCGGCTGGAAACCGGGCGGCGATGGCATCCGCGAAAAGGACGGCAAGAAGCTGAAGCTGCTGTTCCAGACCTCGACCAACGGCCCGCGGCAGAAAACCCAGGCCATCGTCAAGCAGGCCTGCCAGAAGGCCGGGATCGATGTCGAGCTGAAATCGGTGGTTGCCTCGGTGTATTTCTCCTCCGATGTCGGCAATCCCGACACCTATGCCAAGTTCTACGCCGATATCGAGATGTTCCAGATCCCGATGACCCAGCCGGATCCGGCCCAGTATATGCGCCGCTACCATTCGCGCTATGTGGCCACCAAGGAGAACAAGTGGCAGGGCACCAATTTCCCCCGCTACGTCAACCCGGATTATGACGCCGCCGTCGATGCCGCCGACAGCGAAATCGACCCCGTCAAGCGGGTGGCGCTTTATATCAAGGCCAACGACCTGCTCTGGCGGGACACCGTCTTCATCACCGTGATGCACCGTCTGAAGGTGGATGCCTGCGCCAACACGCTGCGCCCTGTCATCAGCGGCTGGGCCAACGACATGGACAATCTGCAGGATTGGTACCGAGAGGCGTAAGAGGCCAAGGATTAAGGCTATTCCCATGAGCCCTTTTATCCTGCGCCGACTGCTGATCGCGATTCCGAGCCTGCTCGGCATTTCGCTGGTGCTTTACACCGTGCTGGCGCTGGCGCCCGGCGACCCGTTCTCCGAACTGACCACCAATCCGAACGTGCCGCCCGAGGTGCGGATGGCGCTGCGCGCCAAATTCGGCCTCGACGATCCGATCGCACTTCGCTACCTGCATTGGCTCGCGGCGATGGCGCAGGGCGACTGGGGTTTTTCCTTTGCCAGCCGGATCAACGTCGACACCCTGATCCTGCAGCGCCTGCCGACCACGCTCTGGGTGATCGGCTCGGCGCAGCTGCTGGCGATCCTGATCGCGATCCCGGTCGGCGTCTATGCAGCAACAAAACCCTATTCGATATTCGATCAGGTCGCCAGCACGCTCGCCTTCATCGGCTTTTCACTGCCGACCTTCTTCACCGGGCTTTTGTTCATCCTGATTTTTTCGGTCACGCTGGATTGGCTGCCCTTTGTCTATTCGACCGACATTCATGCCACCGGCTTGAACTGGCTCGGCGAACAGATGCGGCAGTCGATCATGCCGATCACGGTGCTCGGCCTGTTTCAGGCGGCGTCACTGACCCGCTTCGTGCGCTCGGCGACGCTGGACGTGATCCGGCTCGATTACGTCACCACCGCCCGGGCCAAGGGCATCGGGCAGGCCCGCGTCATCATCAAGCACGTGATGCGCAACGCCATGATTCCGGTGGTCACCCTGATCGCGCTGCAGATGCCGGCAATGTTCGGCGGCGCCATCGTCACCGAGCAGATCTTCCGGATCCCCGGCATCGGATCGCTGCTGATCGCCTCCATTCTCGCCAACGACACGCCGGTCGTAATGGCCGTGACCTTCGTGTTTGCCTGTCTTGTCGTGTTCTTCAACCTGATCGCGGACCTTCTGTATGGCTGGCTTGACCCTCGCATCTCGCTCCGCTGAGCCGCGACCCCGCTCGCCGGGGCGCGAGACTTGGCGGCGTTATCGCCGCCACCGGCCTGCCGTGGTCAGCGCGGTGCTGCTCGTGATCCTGATCGCGGCGGTGGTGCTGGGCCCCTGGCTCTGGCACGTCGGCATCAACGAGATCGATTTCAATGCCCGCCTCGAGGGACCCTCGCTCGCCCACCCCTTCGGCACCGACGATCTTGGCCAGGACATCCTCGCTCGCATGATGTATGGCGGACGCATTTCACTCGCGGTCGGCCTTGCGGCGATGCTGGTCTCGGTGCTCGTCGGCACGCTGGTCGGCGCGCTCGCCGGCATGTCGCGCGGCGCGCTCGGTTATGTGCTGATGTGGCTGACCGATCTGTTCCTGTCGCTGCCGCAATTGCCGCTGCTGCTGCTGCTCATCTATTTGTTTCGCGACCGGCTGAAAACAGCGTTCGGTCCCGAGGGCGGCATTTTCATCCTGATCGTGCTGGTGATCGGCGGCCTCGGCTGGATGCCGGTGGCCCGCCTGGTGCGCGCCCAGTTCCTGACGCTGCGCGAGAAGGAATTTGTCGAGGCCGCCCGCGCACTCGGCGCCAGCCGCGCCCGTCAGGTGATCCGCCACATCCTGCCCAACGCGCTTGGACCCGTCATTATTGCCGGCACGATCGATGTCGCCGCCGCCATCATCGCCGAATCGACGCTGTCGTTTCTCGGTCTGGGCTTTCCGCCGGATACACCGACCTGGGGACGCCTGCTCTATGACGCCAAGGATTATCTCGACATCGCCGCGCATTGGGCGCTGTTTCCGGGCGGCGCCATCTTCATCGCGGTGGTCGCGATCAATTTCATCGGCGACGGCCTGCGCGACGCGCTCGATGCCAGGCGGGTGATCTGATGCCGCCCTTGCTCGAGATCAGGGGTCTCAAGACTCATTTTGCCACCGACGACGGCATGCTGCAGGCCGTCGACGGCGTCGACATCACCATCCACAAGGGCGAGACGGTCTGCGTGGTCGGCGAATCCGGCTGCGGCAAGACCGTGACCGCGATGTCGATCCTGAAGCTGATTGCGATGCCGCCGGGCCGCATCGTCGCCGGTCAGATCCTGTTCGAGGGCCGCGATCTGGTGCCACTCAATTCGCGCGAATTGGACGAAGTCCGGGCCCAACAGATCGGGTTCATCTTCCAGGAGCCGATGACCTCGCTCAACCCGGTTTTGACGATCGGCGAGCAGATCGCCGAAAGCCTGCGCCGCCACGAGGGCCTGTCCAACAACGACGCGCTTGGGCGGACCGTCGAGATGCTGAAGCTGGTGCAGCTGCCCAATGCGGAAGCCCGCGTGAAGCAATATCCGCATCAATTCTCGGGCGGCATGCGCCAGCGCGTCATGATCGCCATGGCGCTGGCCTGCCGGCCCAAGCTGGTCATCGCCGACGAGCCGACCACCGCGCTCGACGTCACCATCCAGGCGCAGATCCTCGATCTGCTGCAGGACATGAAAGAGCGCTTGGGCATGGCTGTGATGCTGATCACCCATGCCATGGGCGTGGTCGCCGAAACCGCGCAGCGCGTGGTGGTGATGTATGCCGGCAAGGTGGTCGAAGAGGCCGATGTCGACAGCCTGTTCGAGCATCCCAGCCATCCCTATACCCAGGGCCTGATCCGCTCCATTCCACGGATCGACCTTGACCACGCCCACAAGACCCGGCTCGAGTCGATCGGCGGCTCGGTGCCGATCCTGATCAACCCCGCCCCCGGGTGCCGATTCGCGCCGCGCTGCCGCCACGCCATGCCGCTGTGCCGCACAACCGAGCCGGACCTGCGCGAGATTGCGCCAGGCCATCGCATGGCCTGTCATCTCGGAGCGGCGCCATGAGCGAACCCCTGCTGCGGGTGAAGGATCTGACCAAGCATTTTCCGGTGCTGGGCGGGCTTTTGTCGCGTGAGGTCGGGCGCGTTCACGCGGTCGACGGCGTGTCCTTTACGATTCCTCGCGGCGAAACCCTCGGGCTGGTCGGCGAATCCGGTTGCGGCAAGTCGACCACCGGTCGCTGCGTGCTGCGCCTGATCGAGCCGACCTCAGGCGACATCGTGTTCGATGGCCGCGATGTCAGGGGCCTTGGCGGCGACGATCTGCGTGCGCTGCGGCGCCGGATGCAGCTCGTTTTCCAGGACCCGTTTGCTTCCCTCAATCCGCGCATGACCATTGGCGCGACCATCGGAGAAGCCCTGATCATCCACAAGCTCGCCGCCTCGGCCGCCGAGCGCGAGCACCGCACAGCCAGCCTCTTGGTCAAGGTCGGGCTGAAGGGCGAGCACATGCGCCGCTATCCGCACGAATTCTCCGGCGGCCAGCGCCAGCGCATCGTGATCGCCCGCGCGCTCGCCGTCGAGCCGCAACTGATCGTCTGCGACGAGCCGGTCTCGGCGCTCGATGTCTCGATCCAGGCGCAGATCATCAATCTCCTGGAGGATCTGCAGAGCGAACTGAACCTGACCTATCTGTTCGTCGCGCACGATCTCTCGGTGGTGGAGCACATCTCCGATCGCGTCGCGGTGATGTATCTCGGCCGCATCGTCGAGCTGGCCACCGCCAACAACCTCTACCGCCATCCCCAGCACCCCTATACGCAGGCGCTGCTGTCCGCCGTGCCGGTGCCGGACCCGAAGATCAAGCGTAACCGGATCCGCCTGATCGGCGATGTGCCAAGCCCGATGCACCCGCCGGGCGGTTGCCATTTCCATACCCGTTGTCCCCGGGCGGAGCCGCGCTGTGCGCAAACCGTGCCCGAATTGAAAGAGGGCAGCGACGGGCATTTCGTCGCCTGCCATCTGGCGTGAGGGGTGAGGCAACTGACTGCGGCAACTCCTATGTTTTTTGGCTTGCGACAAAGCTGCCTGCATTTAATAATAGGTATCTAAATACTTATTATTGCTCACTCTATGTACATTTTTTGAGTGCCGCCATAATCTATGCCAACCGTACTATTTGAGGCATAAATGGCTGAGAACTTTGTCTTCCGTCGCAAAGAGCTTGCACGACGTATGGCCGACATCGCTCTCGGAACAGATCCGCTTGCCGGAAATTCCGGCCTGTTCCTGGCCGCACCCCGCCGCACCGGGAAAAGCACGTTTCTGAAGACGGACTTGATTCCGGAGTTGGAATGGCGCGGTGTCCTGCCGGTTTATGTTGACCTGTGGGCGGATCGCGACCGCGATCCGGGGCAGGTTATTTCTGAACGTATTAAGGGGACAATCCGTAATTATGACGCAGGCGCTCTGAAACTGGCGCGGAGCGCAGGGATGTCAAAAATCGGCATTGGATCCTGGCTCGCTGTCGATATTGACAAGATCGGAACATCGGACGGAGCGACCATTGCCGACGCTCTCGACTACCTCATTAAACGTGCCGGACTTCCCATCGTACTGATCGTCGATGAAGCCCAATATGCGTTGACAAGCCAGGCTGGAACGACCGCCATGTTCAGCCTGAAATCGGCAAGGGATACACTCAATATCGGAGCACAGGGGACCAATACGTCAAGCGTGCGGCTTGGACTGGTTTTTACCGGATCCTATCGCGATAAGCTCGCTTCGCTTGTACTCGGACGGTCTCAGCCGTTCTTCGGAGCCTCGATCACGAACTTTCCTCTGCTGGGGACCGGTTTCGCCGAGGCCTATGCGGACTACATCAACGCCCGTCTGGCAGGTGATCGTCGCCTCGATAAAAAAGATGTCGTTCGGTCGTTTGAGGTCGTCGCGTTTCGGCCCGAACTTTTGCAAGCGGCGATCCGGGAATATTCGATGGGGTCGATCGGCGAGAACGAGCCGCGGCCGTCTCTGGTCGAACAGGCATTCGTAGTCCGTGAGCGATATTGGCAGGAGTTCGATTCGCAATGGTCTGCCATGACGCCGTTACAACAGGCGGTATTGCGACGCATCATTGAACAAGGCGACAAATATAAGCCGTTCGATGCCGATTCACTGGCCGCGTATTCGGAAGTAGCAGGTCAACACGCCACTGTTCCAGACGCCCAGAGCGCACTTGACGCGTTGCGCGACAGGGGGCTCGTTATTCGTATGGAACGCGGACGTTATGCCCTCGACGACAGCTCTTTGGCCGAGTGGCTTGCCGAACGGGTAACGGTGCCGTCGCGAGGTTAGATCGCAGTTTGCTGGGGGCACCCGGGCCGTGTAACCTGCGGAACTGGTTTCAGAGGATGCCATGGCTATTCCTGACGAGGAAAAACTCACCGTTGAAACAACGGACTAAATGATTGATTTTGCTTTGAGGAAGGTGCCGCAGGTTCTTCACCTCTCCCGAAGGGAGAGGTCGGCGCGAAGCGCCGGGTGAGGGCTTACGGTCCATCGAT
>Ga0302154_10002603_pt1 | contig 13642 bp, 12 predicted proteins | sample I_Bog_N2_3_FD_193507 | JGI IMG/M metagenome (GOLD analysis project Ga0302154, IMG submission 193507) | Peat permafrost microbial communities from Stordalen Mire near Abisko, Sweden - I_Bog_N2_3 | ecosystem: Environmental > Terrestrial > Soil > Wetlands > Peat | place: Sweden: Abisko, Stordalen...
CAGCTCCTGGATGTGCATCTTCGGCCAGGGGTGTCAGGGCGTGCTCACCGGTCCGGCCCCCGAGCTGGTCCAGGGGTGCTGCTCCTATGGGGCCCACTTCACCGACAAGAAGGACGCCCGCAAGGTCGAGCGGGCCGCCGCCGACCTCTCCCCCGATCTGTGGCAGTTCCACAAGCAGGGCCGCAAGGGCGTGGTCAAGAAGCTGCCCGACGGCGACCTCGGCACACGGATGGTCGACGGGGCCTGCATCTTCCTTAACCGTCCCGGGTTCGCCGCCGGTGCCGGGTGCGCCCTCCACAAGGCGGCCGAGGCCGAGGGCCGCAGCCATGTGGACCTGAAGCCCGAGGTGTGCTGGCAACTCCCGCTCCGACGTGAGGACGAGACCGGCTCGGATGGCCGGGTGACCTCGGTGGTGCGGCAGTGGGACCGGAGCCACTGGGGGGAGGGCGGCCAGGAGTTCCACTGGTGGTGCACCGAGGACCCCGAGGCCTTCGTGGGTCACGAGCCCGTCTACGTGACCATGCGGACCGAACTCGAGACCATGGCCGGGCGGAAGGTCTACCGCCGCTTGGCCACGTACCTCGACGAGCGCACCGCACCCGGCGCCACGGTCACCCTCCTGCCCCATCCGGCCGTGCGGCGCCGGGACTGACGCCGCCGGGCCCACCCCCGGTGGGGACTACTCGGCGAGCGGGTCGTCCTCGGCGTAGGCGTCCGACTTCGGCCCCGTCCCGAGGATCTCGTCGTAGTCGTCCTCGGTGGCGAGGCACCACGAGGCGTGCTTGTCGTCCGGCTCGGCCCCGCACTCGGGGCAGCGCCGGTTGGCGGTCGCGACGGACCGCTTCAGACTCCGCGCTTCTTCGAAGCGCCGATGGCGTCCCTTCTTCACGGGAAAACTCCTTGCCCCACCCGGAGGTGGCACCTCACCGACGGTGACCTGACCGGTATCCCCACCCGGCCACCAGTGCAGGCCAGTGTAGTGCGGGGCGTCATCCGTCGTGGCGCGTCGGCACGGCCGGTACCATCTCGCCATGCCCGACGATTTCGATCCCCAGGCCATGGTGGAGCGCTTCCGGGCCAGGGCGGACGCCGTCCGGTCCCGAGGGTTGCCACCGGTGGAGGGACCCGACCGCGAACGGTTCAAGCGGCAGGCCCAGGTGGACTTCATGGACTTCGCCATGCTCGGTGACGCCGAGGCCCGGATCGACGACGGCATCCTCACGCTCCGCGTGGACCTCCGTCCACCCGAGGCTCCCACCGGCACCTGAGGCCTACCCACTCTGTCGGTCCATCCACTCTGTCGGCCCACCCACTCTGTCGGCCTACCCGCCGTAGTTCATGCGGGTGTGCCGCATGGCCAGCACCTCGACGTCCTCGGCCCCCTCGGCCAGGGCCTCCGATTCGCCCACGTCGGCCACCTCCCCCACGAACAGCACGTGGCTGGCCGGCTCGCCGCCCGGTCGGTCCCAGTCGAGCGTCGTGCGGACCTCACACGCCAACCAGGCCAGCGCCGACGACAGGCAGGGCAGACCGCCCAGCACCTCGTGCACCGGCTCCCCTTGCAGGGAGGTCGCCACCCCGTGCTCGTCGGTCGCAACGTCACGGACCGGCTTCACGAACCGCCGGATCACGGCGCGCTCGCTGACGGGCAGCACGCTCACGGAGAACCGGCCGCCCGACTCCACCAGCGTCCGGGTCAGCGACGACGACTCGACGGCCACCGCCACCAGCTTGGGTGTGGATGCCACCTGCATGACCCAGTTGGCGGTCATCAGGTTGCGGCGGTCGCCGTGACGGCTCCCCAGCACGAACAGGCCGGTGGGCATGGACCACAGGACCCGTCGGCGGCGACGGTCGTACTCGTCGGTGCGCCCGGCGTCGCTGCCGTCTTCCCGTCGGTCCGTCTGTCCGTCTTCCTGTTCGCCCGCCATGGTCCGTCCTCCCTCAGCAACCGAACGGATCGCCGCACCCACTGGGTGCCGAGGTCGTGGTCGTCGACGGCGCCTTGCCGGTGAGGGTGGTGACCCGATCCACGGCGACACCGAAGAGTGCGGCCAGCTTGGCCCGGTCGATGGCCGAACGGTCGAGCAGCGATGCCGTGCCCGCCGCACCCTTGTAGCAGTCCTGGCCGGCGGTGGCTGCCGTCTCGAATGCCGAGTTGAGATCGTTGGTCAAGGTGGTGTCGGGGCTGGGCAGGTTGCCGACCCCGGTCAGGGCGTCGGTGGACAACAGGGCACACACCGTCTTGAGGGCCGAGCCCGGGTCGTGATTGCGGACGGCCAGGGACACGTTGGCGCTGTCCGCCTGGACCTGGCCGATCAGCGCGCCCTCGTCGGACGAGGACAGCCAACTGTTGATCTGCGACGGTGACTCGCCGATGGCGGCGCCGGCGGCACATCCGGCCAGCGCCAGGGCCCCCAACGCCAGCATGGCCATGCCCGTCAGCATCCGGCTGGTCCGGCGGCGCTCCGGCGGGGACGACGGCCCCGTACTCGTCACCGGCACTAGGTCGGGATGCCGGTCCAGTCCGGCTGCCACGCCGGGTCGAGCTGCCGCAGGAACTGTGCGCACCGCTCCTCCTCGGACTGCTCGCCGATGGCCCCCGCCGCCGATCGCAGGCCGTCGAGGCACCGGAGGAAGCCCCGGTTGGGCTCCTCGGACCAGCGGACCAGCCCGGAGCCCTTCCAGCCGGCACCGCGCAGGGCGTCGAGACCGCGGTGGTATCCGACCCGGTAACAGGCGTAGGCCTCCACGTCGTCGCGGGCCAGGGACCCGAGCGCGGCCCAGGCGGCCAGCGAGCGGGGATGGGCCCGGACCACGTCGGACACGGCGTGACGTCGGAGCTCGCCCGGCTGGTCCAGGGCGGACTGGAGGTCCGCGAGGAGGTCGGCGGGCTCGTCGGGCAGCACCGTCTCGGGCAGTCCGGACGTGAGCCGGACCGGCGAGAGGTCGTGGGGTGCGCTGCCTGAGGTCTGCATGCGCTCAGTGTAGGACCACCCCCGCCGGGCCCGGCCCCGCGGTCACCCCGTCCGAGCGGTCACTCCACCCGAACGAGGTGGTAGTCCTTCTTGCCCCGGCGGAGGACCAGGTACCGCCCGGCCACGAGATCGCCCTCACCGAGGGTGCGGGCGAGTTCGTTCTCCCGCCGGTTGTTCAGGTAGGCACCCCCGCCCTCGACCGTGGCCCGGGCCCGGCTCTTGGACGTGTCCAGCCCCGTCTCGACGAGGAGATCCACCAGGGTCAGCTCGCCGCCGACGAGACGGTCCCGGTCCAGCGGGGTCGAGGGCGCATCGGCGAAGACGTCGAGGAGGGTGGCCTCGTCCAGCCCGGTCACGTGCTCGCCGAAGAGGGCCCCGGCGGCCTCCTCGGCCCGGGTCGTCTCGTCGACCCCGTGGATGAGCCCGCACACCTCGCGGGCCAGTTGGCGTTGGGCCTCGCGCCGCTCCGGGTGCTCGGCGGTGGCCTGGTCCAGCCCGAGGATCTCCTCGTGGTCCAGGAACGTGAAGTACCGGAGGTAGGTGCCGACCACGGCATCCTCGGTCCGGTAGAGGAATTGGTAGAGCTGGTACGGGCTGGTGCGGTCGGGGTCCAGCCACACCGTGCCGGACTCGGTCTTGCCGAACTTGGTGCCGTCGGCCTTCAGCACCAGCGGGGTGGTGAGGCCCCAGGCCTCGCGGTGGCGGACCCTCCGGATCAGGTCGATGCCGGCGGTGATGTTTCCCCACTGGTCGCTGCCGCCGAGCTGGAGCTGGCAGCCGTAGGTGTCGAACAGGTGAAGGAAGTCGTAGGCCTGCAGGAGCATGTAGCTGAACTCGGTGTAGGAGATGCCCTGATCAGCCCGCTCGAGGCGGGACTTCACCGAGTCCTTGGCCACCATCTGGTTGACGGTGAAGTGCTTGCCCACGTCACGGAGGAACTCGAACAGCGACAGGGGCCGCAGCCAGTCGGCGTTGTTGACCAGGAGGGCGTCGCCCCCACCGGCGACGGCATCGAAGTCGATGAACCGGTCGAGCTGGCGGCGGATGCCGGCCAGATTGGCCTCCAGCGCCTCCTCGGTCAGGAGTGTCCGCTCCTCGGACTTCCCCCCCGGATCGCCGATGAATCCCGTCCCGCCCCCGGCCACTGCGATCGGCCGGTGGCCGGCCAGCTGCAGCCGCCGGAGATTGCACAGTTGGAGCAGGTGGCCCACGTGGAGGCTGTCGGCGGTCGGGTCGAACCCCGTGTAGGCGGTCACCCCGTCGGCATCCAGCCGGGCCTCCAGACCCGGGTCGGTCATCTGATGGATCAGTCCTCGGAACCGGAGGTCCTCGGCGAGATGGGCCATGGCCTCAGCCTGCCACGTCGCACCGGTGGTGATGTCCGTCCGCAGGCCCCATGGTGGTCGCGGTGGTCACGGTGTGCCCGTGGGGGGCGCGGCCGTCAAGGGCGCCCCGATGGGCCGGGGGTACGATCGGATCCGGTTCCGCTCGGCCCCGAGCCGGCCCGAGTCCCAGCGCGAGGAGCACGCCGTGCCCAATCCGTACCTCGAAGGAAACTTCGCCCCCGTGGTCGACGAGCGGAGCGACGACCACGAGCTGCCGGTGACCGGGGTCATCCCCCCTGACCTCACCGGGCAGCTGCTCCGCAACGGTCCGAACCCGGCGGTCGTGCCCGCCGACGACTCGGACTACCACTGGTTCGCCGGGGACGGCATGGTCCATGCCGTCTCGCTGGCCGACGGTAGGGCCACCGGCTACCGGAACCGCTGGGTGCGGACACGCGCCCTCTCCTCCACGCTCGGGACGACCCCCCCGTCCGGGCCCAGCGAGCCGATCGACGGGAAGGCCAATACGCATGTCATCCGCCACGCCGGCACCACGCTGGCCCTGGTCGAGTCGGGCTTCCCCCACGCCCTCTCGCCCGGCCTCGGCCGGGCCCGGGTCTTCGACTTCGACGGGAGCCTGGCCTCGCCGATGACCGCCCACCCCAAGGTCGACCCCGACACCGGCGAGCTGGTCTTCTTCGGCAGCGACGTCTTCGGTCCCCCCTTCCTGCGCTACCACGTGGTGGACGCCAAGGGCGTGCTCGTCCGCAGCGAGGCCATCGACATCCCGCGCGCCACCATGATCCACGACTTCGGCGTCACCGCCACCCGCATGGTCTTCTTCGACCTCCCCGTGGTGTTCGACCTGGAACTGGCCACCGAGGGCCGGTCGTTGCCCTACCGGTGGATGCCCGAGGCCGGTGCCCGCATCGGCGTCATGCCCCGTGCCGGAAGCTCGTCGGACATCCGATGGATCAGCATCGACCCCGTGTACGTCTTCCATGTCGTCAACTGCTTCGACTCGGGTGACACCGTGGTCATCGATGTGGTGCGCTACGACAGCGCATTCGACACGGCTCCCGGCGAGGCCATCGCCTCCACGCTTCCCGCCCTGGCCCGGTGGACCGTGGACGTGGCCGCCAACCGCGTCACCGAGCAGCGGCTCGACGACGTCCCCGTCGAGTTCCCGCGCATCGACGACAGCGTGGCCGGCCGGCCGTACCGCTACAGCTACTGCACCCGATTGGGTGACCGGCCCGACCGGCCGTCCTTCGAGGGGCTCATCCAATACGACCTCGTGCGTGACGAGTCGACCCGCTTCGATCCGGGCCCCCACCGCGCCCCGGGCGAGCCGGTGTTCGTGCGCGCCCACGATGGTCGCGGCGAGGACGAGGGCTGGGTCCTCAGCGTGGTCTACGACGCCACCCGGGACGCCAGCGACCTGGTCATCCTGGACGCCACCTCGTTCGCGGGACCGCCGGTGGCCACGGTCCACCTCCCGGCCCGGGTGCCGTTCGGCTTCCACGGCTCCTGGGTGCCGGCCGACAGCTAGCTGTTCTGCCCACCTAGCTGTTCTGCCCACCTAGCTGTTCTGGCCACCTAGCTGTTCTGGCCGACGGCGGTAGGGCATCCAGCCGAGGAGGTGACCACGGTCGGGCGGTACGGACTGTCGTCAGAGGCCGGGGCCGGGCCATGCCACCCGTTCGGGGGCCACCCATGGGAAACTGTGACGTCCCGGCAGGCACCGGCGGCCGGTGAATCCCCCGGCCGGCAGGCCGGGGCCGGCCCGCCCTGCCATCACCCTTCGACACATGCCCACCAACGATCCCTCCAGCCCTCGCGACGTCCGGCGCTCCCGTGGGTCCACCGCGTCCGCAACGCGACCCTCGGGGCGGTCCTCGTCGAGACCCACCGGGTACCCCCGTGGCACGGCTCCGCACGTCGGGAGGCCCAGCGTGCGGAACAACGAGTTCCCGGGACCGATCCTCGGTGGCCAGGTCGTGGCACCGTCGCGGCGTGAGCTCCGCAGGGCGCGTACACGGCGGCGGTCACGCGGCCAACGCATCCTGCGCGTCCTGATCCTGCTGGTGGTGATGGTGCTGGTGGTCGTCGGCCTCGGGTACGGCTACTTCCGCTACCAGTGGAGCAAGGTGTCCTCGGCGCCCTGCACCACCTGTGTGGCCGCGGCCAGTGGCGCGCCGTACAACGTGCTGCTCATCGGGTCGGACAGCCGGGCCGGCGAGACCGCCGCCGAGGCGCAGCAGTTCGGCAGCGTGAGCGACACGGCCGGGCAGCGCAGCGACACCATCAAGATCGTCCGCGTCGACCCGGCCACCGGCACGGCATCCTCGCTCTCCATCCCCCGCGACACCTTCGTGACCCTGTCCGGGGTGCCGGCCAGCACCGGACTGGCCAGCCAGAACAAGATCAACTCCGCCTTCGGGAGCGGTCCGGATGCACTCATCAAGACCATCGAGAACACCTTCGGCATCCCTATCAACCACTACATCGAGATCAACTTCTTCGGACTGGAGGACGCCGTCAACGCCCTCGGGGGGATCTCCATGGACGTCCCCTACCCAGTGAGGGACGAGGACTGCTCCACCGACCCCTGCTCCAACAACGCCGGGCTGGACATCCCGACCACCGGCTGCCAGGTGCTCGACGGGGCCCAGGCCCTGGCCCTGTCCCGCTCGCGCTACTTCCAGTACTACGAGAACGGCCAGTGGTTCTCCGATCCGACGGCCGACATCGGCAGGATCACGCGCCAGAACCTGATCATCTCGGCGGCGCTGGACAAGGCCAAGTCCACCTACAACCCGTTCCGGCTCAACACCCTGCTGTCGTCGGTGGTCCACGACTTCAGCAAGGACAACGGGCTCAGCGCCAGCGACCTCTTCTCGCTGGCGGAGCGGTACCACGCCTTCTCCGGCTCGCAGCTGCAGGCGTACACCTTGCCCACCCTCGGGGCCACGTCGTCGTACGCAGGGGACGTCGAAGTGGTGGAGCCCCAGGAGGCCTCGGCCGTCATCGCCCAGTTCCTCGGCGGGTCCTTCGGGCCGATTGTCACGCCGCCGATCGACGCCTACGGCAATCCCCTGACACTCACGCCGCCGGCCCCGGTGGCGGCGTCCGGCTCCAGTTCGACGGCGGGAGCCCCGGCGACGACCGCTGCGGCATCGGCGACGGCCGGTGCGGCGACGGCCACGACCGCCCCCACCGACACCATCCCGCCCTACGACCCCCGACCCTGCTGAGCGTCACCCACCGACCCGCACCGTGAGCCGCGGCGGCCTCCGCCGGAATCGCCACGAACGGTCGGCGGAGGCCCGCGTCAGGAGCCGTCGTCGTCGACGGCCCGGACGATCTCGTCGTTGACCCGACCATGGAGGGCGACATTGTCCGGTCGGGCGGGAAGACGGACCCGGATGACCGAACGGCCTCCCGAGGCGGTCGAGCGCCCGAGCGCGTCGTCGAAGGCGTCGGCGGGCGAGTCGGGCCCGATGTCGACGACCGGCCAGCCGAAGCCTGCCGCCACGGCCGCCGGGTCGGAGGCCTGGGGGGTGCCGAAGAGGAGGTCGAAGGAACGCCCGTCCAGGGCCTCGGCAGGGGCCAGGAACGAGAAGATCCCACCGCCGGCGTTGTCCGCCACCACGACGGTCAGGTCGAGCACGAGATCCTCCGGCGAGCTCACGAGTGACGAGACGTCGTGGAGGAAGGCCAGATCCCCCACCAGGGCCACCGTCGGCCCACCACCCGAGAGCGCCACCCCGACTGCGGTCGACACCACCCCGTCGATGCCGTTGGCTCCCCGGTTGGCCACGACCCGGGGCGGCCGGTCACGGGGCAGGCCGTAGGACTCCAGGTCCCGGATGGGCATGGACGACGACACCACGAGGGTGGCCTCCGGAGGGAGCAGGCCGAAGAGGCGAGCGGCCAGCGAGGGCTCGTCCAGGGGCCCGTCCGGTGTCCGGCCCGGGGTGGGGCCGACGGCCAGCCCGGCGATGGCGGCACGGGCCCGTCGCTCGGCTCGCCGCCACGACTCGACCCACTCCGAGCCCGATCCCCCTTCCCCGCTGGTGCCCGCTCCGGGGACCCGGCGTCGCGCACTGAGGCAGAACTCGGTGGGATCGGCCCTGAGCACCGACGAGGCCAGGCGATCGGGATCGGGCCATCGACCCCACGGGTCGACCACGATCAACGGGGCACCGGACCGGACCGACGCCGACAGGAAGCGGTTCACCACTGCGGAGGCCCAGCGCTCACCCAGGCACAGCACCACCTCGGGTCGATGGTCCCCGGCGAAGCGGGTGGACCGGAGGAGCCCGTCGGCCGTGGCCACCACCGCCGGGTCGGGGGTGCGCAGCCCCGACTGGGGGTCGGCCAGGACCGGCCAGCCCAGCGCCCCGGCCAGTGCCGACACGGCGTGGCGGTCGCCGCACCCGGCGCCGGCGACGATCAGGCCCCGCGAGCCTGGCGCCAGGAGTCCCGAGGCCGCCGCCCGGTCCAGCCACTCCTCCGGCGGACGGGCCGGGGCCGACACCACCTCGTGCCAGGGGCGACCGTCGGCACGACCCGGCTCCACTCCCCCGCCGCCGGCGACATCGCCGAGCAGCGGCTCGCGGAACGGCAGGTTGAGGTGGACCGGACCCGGTCCGGCCGGTCCGGTCAGGGATTCGCACACCGCCCGGGCCGCCAGGGAGCGCCACGACCAGCGGGTTGCATGGTCGGGCACGCCGGGCTCGGCGAACCAACGGGCCGACCGCCCGTACAGATGGGTCTGGTCGATGGTCTGCGGGGCCCCGACGTCCCAGAGCTCGGGGGGCCGGTCCGCCGTGCAGGCGATGAGCGGGACACACGACAGGTCGGCCTCGACGACCGCGGGATGGAGCTCGACGGCAGCCGTGCCACTGGTGGTGACCACGAGGGCTGGGAGCCCGGTGGCCTTGCCGATCCCGAGGGCGGTGAACCCGGCAGACCGCTCGTCCAGGCGCACATGGACGGCGATCCCCGGATGGCCGGCCAGGGCCACCGCCAGCGGAGTGGACCGGGAGCCGGGGCACACCACCGCATGCCGCACCCCGCCCCGTGCCCACTCGTCGACCAGGGTGGCGGCGAACGCGGCCTGCACGTCGGTATCCTCGGGTCGCGCCGGCGTCACGGGAACGCTCCCGCCCGCGCCCACCGACCATGTCCACCCCTCCACCCACACCGGAGCCGACCGACCTGGCGACGACCCGGCTGGCGTATCGGAGCACCGGGGAGGGACGCGCGCTGGTCCTCGCCCATGGCTTCACCCAGACCGGGCGCGTCTGGGGCTCGATGGACCACGACCTCGCCGGAGACCACACGGTCATCACCGTCGACATGCCCGGGCACGGGGGGTCGGGAGCCGTCCGGTCGTCGTTGCCCGAGGGGGCGGGCCAGCTGGGCGCGACCGGTGGTCGGGCGGCCTACCTGGGCTACTCGATGGGCGCGAGGTTCTGCCTCCACCTGGCCCTCGTCCGACCCGACCTGGTCGACGCCCTGGTCCTGGTGTCGGGAACGGCGGGCATCGAGGACGATGACGAGCGGGCCCAGCGGCGACGCGCCGACGAGGCGCTCGCCGAGCAGTTGGACCCAAGCGACCCCACGCGGTCCCCGGCCGTGCCGGTGGCCACCTTCGTCCGCCGGTGGATGGAGAACCCCCTGTTCGACGGGATCGACCCTGACGCCGGCGGCCTGGACGAACGGCTGTCCAACACCGGGCCCGGTCTGGCCTCGAGCCTCCGCCTGGCCGGGACGGGCACCCAGCGGCCGCTCTGGGCCGAGCTGGGCACACTGGACATGCCCGTGCTGGTGGTGACCGGCAGGCACGACGCCAAATTCACCTCGCTCGGACGACGGCTGACCGCAGCCATCGGGCCGAACGCCCGGCACGTGGTGGTGGACGGCACCGGCCACGCCCCCCATCTCCAGCGACCCGGCGAGGTGGCTGCCGCCGTCCGGGCCCATCTGGCCGACTGAGGCGCCCCGCCGCCGGCCGGGCCCGTCGCCCCTGCTCGCCGAGACCCGCCGGACCTGCCCGAACCCCGGTGCGCTCGGCGTGCTCGGCACTCTGGATGCGCTCAGTGCCGTGGTCACGCCAGCCAGAGCCACAGGGCCAGTGACAACAGGCCCCCGAAGGCCAGCTGCAGCCGGCCGGTGGCGGCCAGCACCGGCAGCAGTGCCCGCCCGGACGCGTCACTGACCACCATCCTGACCGGCCCGATGACCAGAGGCAGAGCCAGCAGCGGCAGCAGGGCGGCGGCCGGTCGGGTGGTGTGGTGCCCACCGCTCAGCGACCACAGGGCCCAGACCAGCACCCCGACGAAGGGCGCGCCGACACACGCCGTGTAGTACCAACCGCCCGTACGTCGGCCGGCTCGGACGGCGAGCGTGCGCTTGCCGCTCTTGGCGTCGGTGTCGATGTCACGCAGGTTGTTGGCCAGGAGGAGTGCCGTCGCCAGCAGCCCCACCGCCACTGCGGCGTACCAGACCGCGGCCACGTCGAGGCGGAGGGTCTGGACGTAGAAGGTCCCGAGCGTGGCCACCAGGCCGAAGAACACGAAGACGAACACCTCGCCCAGTCCGACGTAGCCGTAGGGTCGCGGGCCTCCCGTGTAGAGCCAGCCGGCGGCCAGGCAGGCCGCGCCAACGGGCAGGATCCACCAGGACGTGGCCGCAGCCAGTCCCAGGCCCACCACGCCCGCCACCGCGAACGACCCCAGCGCCGCCGACTTGACCGCCGACGGGGACGCCAGGCCCGATGCCACCAGGCGGAGGGGGCCGACCCGGACATCGTCGGTTCCCCGGATCCCGTCCGAGTAGTCGTTGGCGTAGTTGGTCCCGATCTGGACGGCCAGGGCCACCACCAGGGCACCGAGCGCACACCACCACGAGTCGACCCGGGGGGTGCCCAACCCGGCCACCGAGGTGAGGGAGTGGGCTGCGGCGGTGCCCACGACCACGGGGACCAACGCGGCCGGCAGCGTACGGGGCCGGGCGCCGAGGACCCACCGCCGGACCGGGCCGGGCACGTCTGCCACCGGCGCCGACCCGGGCGCCGGGCTGCCCGGTGCGGCGTGCTCCGCCGTCATCTCGTCGGTCTCGTCGATCTGTGCGGTCTCGTCGGTCTGTGCGGTCGGACTCGGGCGGGCCTGTCGACGCTCCTCCGCCTCACGGGCGACGGGGGAAGCGACCGAAGTCGGGGGGCCGGTGCTCCTGGAAGGCGTTGCGACCCTCCTGGCCCTCCTCGCTCATGTAGAAGAGCATGGTGGCGTCGCCGGCGAACTGCTGGAGCCCGGCCAGTCCGTCGTCGGCGGCGTGCAGCCCACCCTTCAGCATCCGCAGTGCCATGGGCGAGAGGGACAGCATCTGGCGGCACCAGGCCACCGTCTCCCGCTCCAGATCGGCCAGGGGGACGACCTCGTTGACCAGGCCCCACCGGAGGGCGGTGGCCGCGTCGTACTGGCGGCACAGGAACCACACCTCCTTGGCCCGCTTGAGCCCGATGGTCCGGGCCAGGAGGCTGACCCCGTAGCCACCGTCGAAGCTGCCCACCTTCGGACCGGTCTGGCCGAAGCGCGCGTTGTCGGCGGCGATGGTCAGGTCGCAGACCAGGTGGAGGATGTGACCGCCACCGATGGCGTAGCCGGCCACCATGGCCACCACCGGCTTGGGCAGGCGGCGGATCTGCACCTGGAGGTCGAGCACGTTCAGCCGGCCGATGCCCTGTTGGGCCACGGAGTCGTCACCCATGTAGCCGTCGTCACCACGGATCTTCTGGTCGCCGCCCGAGCAGAAGGCGTCGGGACCCTGACCGGTGAGGACGACCACCCCGACCGCCGGGTCGTCACGGGCCACGGTGAAGGCATCGGCCAGCTCGAACAGGGTCTGGGGACGGAAGGCGTTGCGAACCTCGGGACGGGCGATGGTCAGCTTGGCGATGCCGTCGGCCACGTCGACATGGATGTCCCGGTACTCGCCCCGACGCTCCCAGGCGGGGAGCGGTAGGTCCCGGAACCGGTCCACCGGATCGAGGGGAGGACCGGTGATCACCGTCTCCACCCCGGCATCGGTGCCGGTCGCCGTGTCGGTCTCTTCCCGGGCAACCATTCGACCATTCACTCCTAGAGTCGCTACTCGTACGGTCGCTAGGCTACCTGCATGCCGGAGTTGGTAGCGCTCGACCTCCCGGCCGGACCGGTGTTCGTGGACGCATTGCGGGCGGCCTGGGATGCCGGTGACGCCGTCCTCCCACTCGACCCCCGTCTGCCCGCTCCGGCCGTGGCCCACCTGCTCGACGCCCTCCGGCCCACCCTCGTCACCGGCGCCGACGGCACCCGCCGACGGGTCGACGGCATCCCGGCCGAGGAGGGTGACGCCCTGGTGGTGGCCACCAGCGGCACCACCAGTACGCCCAAGGGTGTGGTCCTGTCCCATGCCGCGGTGCGGGCGTCGGCGCTGGCCACCTCGGCCCGGCTGGCCGTCGATCCCGGCCGCGACCGGTGGGTGGCCTGCCTGCCCCTGGCCCACATCGGCGGGTTGGCCGTGGTGACCCGGGCGCTGTTGACGGGGACGGCCTGCACCGTGCTCGAGCGCTTCGACGTCGACGCCGTCGAGCGTGAGGCCCGGGCCGGGGCCACGCTGGTGTCGCTGGTGGCCACGGCCCTGCGGCGCACGGACACGTCGGCGTTCCGGGCTGTCCTGCTCGGGGGGGCCGCCCCACCCGGAGAGCTGGCCCCCAACGTCGTCACCACCTACGGCATGACCGAGACGGGCTCCGGACTGGTCTACGACGGGACACCCCTCGACGGGGTGGAAGTCCGCATCGGGGCATCCGGGGTCCACAGCGGCACCGCCGACAGCGGCACCGTCGGCAACGCCGGCAACGCCGGCACCAGTCAGGAGGGGACCGTGGGCGAGGTCCAGGTCCGCGGTCCGATGGTGTTCCAGCACTACCGGGACGGCAACGATCCCCGTTTGGAGGGCGGCTGGTTCCCCACCGGCGATGCCGGACGCCTCAGCCCCGACGGCACGCTCGAGGTCTTCGGGCGGATCGCCGAGGTGGTGGTCACCGGTGGGGAGAAGGTGTGGCCGGCCGCGGTTGAGCAGGTGCTCTCGGTGCATCCGGGAGTGGCGGAGGTCGCGGTGTGGAAGCGCGCCGATCCCGAATGGGGCGAGCGTGTGGTGGCCTGGGTGGTGCCGACACCCGACGTCACACCGCCGTCACTGTCCGAGCTTCGGGAGTTGGTGTCCGGTCAGATCGCACCCTGGGCCGGCCCGCGTGAGCTGATACTGGTGGCCTCACTCCCCCGG
>Ga0302154_10002606_pt1 | contig 13637 bp, 15 predicted proteins | sample I_Bog_N2_3_FD_193507 | JGI IMG/M metagenome (GOLD analysis project Ga0302154, IMG submission 193507) | Peat permafrost microbial communities from Stordalen Mire near Abisko, Sweden - I_Bog_N2_3 | ecosystem: Environmental > Terrestrial > Soil > Wetlands > Peat | place: Sweden: Abisko, Stordalen...
CGCCGACATGGGCCACGTCTGGCCCGAGGACAACTGGCAGGTCCACTTCCGCGACACCATGCGCGGCGGCAAAATGCTCAACAACTGGCGCATGGCGCAGATCCATGCCCAAGAAGCGCCCGACCGGGTCTACGAGTTGGAGCGCTGGGGTGCGCTGTTCGACCGCACCAAGGACGGGCGTATCACCCAGCGCGACTTCGGTGGCCACCGCTACGCTCGCCTGGCCCACGTGGGTGACCGCACCGGCCTGGAGCTGATCCGCACACTCCAGCAGAAAGTCGTCTCCATGGGGACCGACGTCTACATGGAGACCAAGATCCTGCGCCTGCTGCCCGACAGCGAGGGTCGGATTTCGGGAGCGATCGGCTACAAACGCCCGACGGGTGAAATGGTTCTCTTCACGGCCAAGGCGTTCGTCCTCGCCACCGGATCGATCGGCAAGTCGTGGAAGTACACGTCGAACTCGTGGGAGTCGGTGGGCGACGGCCACGCCATGGCCATCTGGGCCGGCGCAGACGTCATCGACATGGAGTGTGTGCAGTTCCACCCGACCGGCATGGTCTGGCCGCTCTCGGTGCGCGGCATCCTCGTCACCGAGGGCGTGCGCGGCGACGGTGGCGTGCTGCGCAACTCCGAGGGCAAGCGCTTCATGTTCGACTACGTAGCCGACATGTTCCGGGCCGAGACGGCAGAGACCGAGGAAGAAGCCGACGCCTGGTACGACGACCACATCAACTATCGGCGCACGCCCGACCTCCTGCCCCGCGACGAGGTGGCCCGGGCCATCAACTCAGAGGTCAAGGCCGGCCGGGGCAGCCCGCACGGCGGCGTCTTCCTCGACATCGCCTCGCGGCGCACTTCGGAGTACATCCGGCGCCGGCTCCCGTCCATGTACCACCAGTTCATGGAATTGGCGGGCGTCGACATCACCGCCGGCCCCATGGAGGTCGGCCCGACCTGTCACTACATGATGGGCGGCGTGCGGGTCGACGCCGAGACCCAGGCCGCCACCGTCCCGGGCTTGTTCGCCATCGGTGAGGTGTCGGGCGGCATGCACGGTGCCAACCGGCTGGGCGGCAACTCGCTGTCGGACCTCATCGTCTTCGGCCGCCGGGCCGGCATCGGCGCCGCCGACTTCGCCGAGGGCCGCACCGGTTCGCCCAGCGTCGATGCGGCGGCGGTCTCCTCGGTCATTGACGAGGCGTTCGCCCCGTTCGGACGTGAGGAGGGGTACAACCCCTACGACGTCCACGAGGAACTGCAGGAGACGATGCAGGCACTGGTCGGCATCATCCGTACCGGCCCCGAGCTCGAAGAGGCGCTGGTCAAGCTGGAGGAACTCAAGGACCGCACCTCCAAGGTGCAGGTGAAGGGCGGCCGGGCCTACAACCCGGGCTGGAACCTCGCCACCGACCTGCCGTCCATGATCACGACGTCCATCGCCGTGGCGCAGGGCGCCCTCAACCGCAAGGAGTCGCGGGGCGGGCACACCCGGGAGGACTTCCCGGGACCGGACCCCGAAATGGGCAAGGTCAACTTCGTGCAGCGGCAGACCGCCGAGCATGGGTACCTGGCCCCGATCGCCATCGCGCCTGAGCCCTTGCCGGAAATGCCACCAGAGCTGCGCGCACTGTTCGAGGAGGCCAAGTAGCCATGACCGACACCCAGACCGCTCGCGAGAACCCGGCTGCGGCCGACGCCACCGTCACCATGCGGGTGTGGCGGGGGGACGACGAAGGCGGCGACTTCACCGACTACGTGATGCCCGCGGTCGAGGGTGAAGTGGTGCTCGACGTCATCCACCGCATTCAGGCCAGCGACGCGCCGGACCTGGCCTGCCGTTGGAACTGCAAGGCCGGGAAGTGCGGCTCGTGCTCGGCGGAAATCAACGGGCTGCCCCGCCTCATGTGCATGACGCGCATGGACACGCTGCCCGAGGGCGAGCCCGTCACGGTGGCGCCGATGAAGACCTTCCCCATCATCCGCGACCTCGTCACCGACGTCTCTTTCAACTACGAGGTGGCCAAGACGGTGCCGGCCTTCAAGCCCGGCCCCGAGCCCGAGGGCGGCTACCGCATGATGCAGGTGGACGTCGAGCGCGGCCAGGAGTTCCGCAAGTGCATTGAGTGCTTCATGTGCCAGGACATCTGCCACGTGATCCGCGACCACGAGGACAACAAGCCCAAGTACGCGGGCCCCCGCTTCTTCATCCGCTTCGCCGAGCTCGAGATGCACCCGCTCGACGTCAACGACCGCCGCGAGCTGGCGCACGACCGCGGCCTTGGCATGTGCAACATCACCAAGTGCTGCACCGAGGTGTGCCCCGAGCACATCAAGATCACGGACAACGCCATCATCCCGATGAAGGAGCGCGTCGTCGACGCCCGCTACGACCCCGTGGCGTGGCTCGGACGCAAGATCACGGGTCGCTCCAAGAAGTCGGCCGAAGAGGCCGCCGCCGGCTGAGCGGACACGCCGTCACCCGGGCCCCAGGGGGTCCGACGGGGCCGCGTCCACATGCCGCCGCCGAGGGGAGCAGACTCTCGCCATGCCCCGCTATCTCTCGCCCGACTGGGTGGCGTCGTTCGACGCCGCACTGAGCGCGCTCGACCTCTCCGATGCCATCGCCACGGCCGGGGCCGGCTCGCTGGCCGCGGCCGACGGCAGGTTCAGCGTGGTCCAGGTCATCACCGGCGTGCCCGGGGACGTGCACGCCGGTGGCGACGTCCACCTCGTCCTGACCGTGGCCGAGGGTCGGGCCCGGCTCCAGCTCGACCCGGACAGGACGCTGGGCGGCACGGCGACCATGGTGCTCGGGTACGCCGAGGCCCTGGCCATGGCCCGCGGCGATCTCGACCCGGCCGATGCGCTGGCGGCGGGGCGGGTGCGCGTGCGGGGCGACCTGGCCGCGCTCGTCGCCGGCCAGGAGGTGCTGGCCCAGGCGGCGGCCAGGCTTGGTACTGAGCTCGACGCGCTGACCGACCCCCCCTGAGCGGGCAGCGCGTGACGGAAGTAACGTGGCCCCACCGGCTCGCGAAGGTCGGGCCGCTGGTAGGAGGACGACGTGCATCAGCCGATCGACGACCACTTCCTCTCGAAGTACCGGGCCCTGTTGGATGCCGAAGACGTGGCGTTCGATGAGCTCGAGCACGCATGCGAAGACGGTGACCGCATGCAGTTCGACAAAGACATGGTCGATTGGCAGAACGCTCTGGAGCACAAGCTCGTCTTCCTGGCGAACGCCGGGATCGACGTCAAGCTGCCCGTGCTGGGCTAGGAACACCATCACCCGCCGTCCGTCGTGATGCGAGCAGGATGGTGGAGTGCCAAAGTCATCTGAGAAGAACGCTTCCGCCGCGGCATTGAATGGAGCGGCCGGGGTGAAGCCCGCCAAGCCGCCGGCGGTGCACGCCCCGTCCAACCGGGTCAACATTGCGTTCCCGTTCTCCGAAATAAAGCTGGAGGAACCCAGTAAGGAGCTGGCCGAACTGGCGGCGCTCGTCTTCGATCTGATCGGGACCATGGCCGAGTGGGTCCCCGAGGACCGACTCGAAGAGCTGCAGGCGCGGGCGCTCGCCCTGCGGGACGCCTTGCGCTGAACGTCGTTTTCGCCAGCGGCACTGCCCCGTTCGCGCCGCTTACTGCAGCCCGACAGCCTTCCCCGCGTCCATGACGGTGGCTTCGAAGAACAGGCCGGGGTCCAACACCGTGTTGCGCCAATGCCCGAAGACCTCGAGGCTGATGGCACCGACGATCGTGGTCCATGCTTCGAGCGCCAGCAACGCCGTCTCCGCCGGCATGCCGGAGAAGAGCCCTTCGCTCACGGGTGCCACTGAGGCCCGCAGCTCCGCTGAGGCCGGCGGCCGATCTGCCCCCACGCAGAGCCGGCCCGCCTGGTGGGCGGTCACCAACGGGCGCACCAACGCCACCGCCATCCGGGCGTAGGGGGCGACGGTGTCCTCGGGAGCCTGATAGCCAGGGACGGGGGTGCCGAAGATCAGTCCCCACTGATGGGGGTGCTCGAGCGCCCAGAGCCGCAGGGCTCGCGGCACCGAGAACCAGCGCTCGGCGTCACCCTTGAGGCCGGCCACTCCCCCGGCCTCCGCCTCGTCGGCGGCCCGCTCGGCCTCGTCGGCCAGGTCCTCGTAGGCGGCGAGGATCAGCGCACTTAGCAAGGCGTCCCGCCCGTCGAAGTAGCGGTACAGGGCCGAGGGGGCCATCCCCAGGTCGCGGGCGATGGACCGTAAGGACAGGGCAGCGGCGCCATCTCGGGCCATGTGTGCGCCGGCCACGGCCAGGATCTCCGCCGTCATCTGCTCCCGTACCCGCTCCCGGGCGCGACGCGGGGCGGATGCGGCAGGAACGGCTGTGGGCACGGACATGGGGCAAGTCTGATTGTTCTTGGGTGAGAACACAAGTACTTGACAAGAACACTGTTCACATTTAGTATCGATGTTCATGAACAAGCCGACCAGCGAGGAGCATCCGATGACCGGCACCAGCATGACCCCGTCCTCCCCGACGCCCCTGTCGACCCATTACAAGGAGCCCGACTGGTTCACCCGCACCATCTTCAACAACGTGGTGAAGGGCCTGACTCGTCTGGGTGTGAGTGTCTTCGGCTCCCGGGTTCTCGAGCACCAGGGTCGAACCACCGGCAAGCTGCACCATGTGCCGGTCAACCTGTTGACCATTGAGGGGACGCAGTATCTGGTCGCTCCTCGTGGGGAGACCCAGTGGGTGCGCAATGTGCGCCACGCCGACGGCCACATGGTGCTGATCCTCGGGCGGCGGCGCCGGCCCTGCACGGCGGAGCAGGTCCCGGTGGCCGACAGCGTGCCGATCCTGCGGGCCTACCTGCGTCGCTGGAAGTTCGAGACGGGCATGTTCTTCGACGGTGTGACACCGGACTCCACGGACGCCGAATGGGCTGCCGTCGCGGCCAATCACCCGGTCTTCGTGCTGCGTTGAGGCAGAGTGCTCGCTTCGCATCCAAGAAGGCGGGCTCCGCGTGGGGCATCATGAACCCTTATGACCGGACGGGGGCTGTTGGGGAACACTGACACGTCCGGAAAGCCACCGACAGCGTCAGAGGCACAGCTCGGGCATCGCACCCTCATTGCGTTCAACCGTGCGCTGACGCACTGGAGTAGCCGCGGCGCGCTCTTGGAGAGTGGTGGAGCCGTCCTGTGTGCAAGCGGCACGTGGATCCCGGTTGTGGCCAACGGGGCCTTCCGCTCCGACGATGCACTGAACGGTTCCGCGCTGGTGGCGGCGGCCGACGCCTTCTTCAGCGGCCTCAAGCGGGGCTTCACCATCAAGGTGCGCGACAGCGGGGAGGACGACGACCTGCGCGCCGCCTGCCTCCAGGCCGGTCTGGAACTCTTCGGCGACCCGGTGCCTGAGATGGTCTGCCGTGCTCCGCTCTCCGACGTACCGGCCATCGACGGCGTCACGGTCAGTTTGATCGACGGCGACGCCGGCCTGCGCGATTTCGTCAACGTGAACGCCGAGGCGTACGCGACCTACGGGATGCCACCCGAGGTCCTCGTCGACGTGTTCGACGAACTGGGCGTAGTGCTCAATGACTCGGCGGCCTCCATCGTGGTGGCCCGGCGAGACGAGCAACCCGTTGCCACAGCCATGGTCTACGAAAGCGACGGGGTGGCGAGCGTGCAGTGGGTCGGCACCGTTCCCGCTGCGCGCGGCACAGGGATCGGCGCGCTCGTCACGGTGATGGTGACCAACCTGGCTTTCGCTCACGGCGCATCGTCCTGCTCACTGCAGGCCTCGCCGATGGGTGCGTCCGTCTACCACCGGCTCGGCTACGAGACGATGTACCACTATGAGGAGTACGTCCGCTGGTCCGCGCCGGCGGCGCGCTGATTCGACCCCCGCATTCGGCCGTCCCGACCGCACCGAGCCGGACGCTCCACCGCATACGTTGTCGGCGTATGGAACAGGCTCTCGCCGACCTGGTCGGCCCCGATCTGCGGGTTCTCTTCTGTGGGATCAATCCGGGAACGCTCTCGGGTGAGCTCGGTCTGCACTTCGCCCGGGCGGGGAACCGGTTCTGGAAGTTGCTGCGCGCGGGAGGGTTCACCGAATCCGTTCTCTCCCCCGCCGACCAGCACATCCTGCCTGAGCTCGGCATCGGCATCACGAACCTCGTGGCGCGGGTGACGACCACCGCCAGCGAGCTCAGCAGCTCCGAGCTGCGTGAAGGTGCAGCGCAGCTGGAGGCCAGAGTGGAGGTGTTGCAGCCCCGCAGCGTCGCGGTGCTCGGGCTGCAGGCATACAGAACGGCATTTCGCAGGCCACGAGCAACCATCGGTCCGCAGCCCGAACTCCTCGGCCATGCCCTCCTTTGGCTCCTCCCCAACCCGAGCGGGCTCCAGGCCCGCTACCAGGTCCCCGAGATGAGCGAAATGTACACATCGCTCTTCGTCGCTACGGCGGTGGCTTGACGGGCTCGGGGACTCGCCTGGCCGCCGTTATGTCGTTTCGCGACCACGGCCGATCGGGGGCGGGTCGGTCCCCGGGATACCGCCGTCGGTGACGTGTTCGGTCCATTCCGATCCCGACCAGTAGCGCCGCTCGTGTCGGCCCGACGGGTCGATAAGCCACCCGGGGGCGATCCCGGTGAACGGGATCCGGCCGGATGACTCGTCCACGCCGTGCGACGAATGGGTCACGGATGTGGCGTCGATCGATGAACTCGTCGGGCCTGGGACCCTCGGGTGCCCGCGCCCGCGTCGCCGCCCCGGGAGGACCCGCAGCGCGAAGAACGCAACGAAGACGACCAGGAAAAGCCAGGAGCCATGACCGTAGAAGTACGTGGACGAAGTCTATTTGGTCGTGGTGGTGCAAACACCGCGCCAATCTCACTTCGGTCTCATCGGCCTCAAAGCCCAGTGCGGACCGTTCGCTCCAAAATACCCAGCGTGGCGCGGAGGGCGGAATCCGGCACGATCGGAAATCGTTCCTTGAACTCGCCGTCCACCTTGGACCAGTCGTAGTAGGACGTCACGTTCGTCACCCCGTCCTCTCCGGCCTCCAAGCGGTACCCGTAGAAGTGCGGAATCCCGATGTCAGGACCGAGATCCCAGGCGATCTCCTTGTCGGGCTCGAACACGATGATGTGCACGGTCACGTCGTACTTGCCGAGAGGGAAGTCATTGAGGGACTCGCGATCCATATGGATGACGAAACGGTCCCCCACCTTCTCGGCCGGCTCACCGCTGAAGTCCTGCAACATTCCAGAGGCGTCAATGGCCACATGACCCGCCGGGCTGCGCACAATGTCGAAAATGGCGGAGGGCGGCGCGGGAATCGGCCGCGTCACTTCAATGCGGTCGGGCAGGAAAACGGTATCGGGCATCTCGGACTCCTCTTGCGATGTGGGTCGGCCGGCGGCCGGCCTCGGGATGTTCGCTCCGGCGAGTCTCGCGCGCTCCGTTCGTTCTAGTCCCGAAGAAGTCCCCGCACGTACGCCGCCTGCCCTGCGTGCTGCAGGCTGTCGTCTGCGATGCTGACGAGGCGGACGCCAAGGGTGACGGGCGGATCCCAGCGCCGGTCCACCACGCGGTCCAGGTCCTCGGCACCGAGTCCCGCCAGCATGGTCGTGGTGCGGCCCTGGACTTCGTGCAGGTAGTCGATCAGCACCTGGGCATTCTCGGGCCGGACGGCGGCAACCTCCTGCCCGCTGTGGCCGTAGCCCGTATTGGAAGGATCGGGCTCGAGCCCGTGCCGGGCGGCCCAGTTGCCGCCCACCCAGACCTGCTCGGTGCCGAGCAACTCGGAGACGTGATGGTCCTGCACCCGGGCCAGGTGCCACACGAGCCACGCGATGGTGTTGGCTCCTGGCGCAGGGGGGCGGCACAGCTCCTCTTCGTCGAGACCATCAACTGCCCGAGCCGCCAGCGGCGGGATCCGACCGTAGAACTCGAGCAGCAGCGAGGCAGTGTCCATGGACCGCACCTTACGGACTAGGAGAGCAGCGTCGGACGCGCACGACGCTGGAGGGCCCGCAGGGCTACGTCCCGCCGGCGACCTCCACCCCGCTTCCGGAGTCGGGCGACTGAATGTCGTAGCGAGCAATCGCCGTGTAGGCGACAAGGACGACGACCAGGAACGTGATGACGCCTGCCGTCCCGAGATCCCCGAGGCCGAGTCCGCTGCTCGCCTTCGGCTTGCTGAAGTAGTCGGCGAATGAGGCACCGATGGGCCGGGTGACGACGTAGGCGAACCAGAAGGCGAAGATCTCGTTCATGCGGAAGCGGGACCACCCGACCCATGGGATCAGGATGACGACACAGAAGAAGATGGCCGAGGCGAGGTAGCCGAGCCCCAGCGTCTGTGCCGTGAAGTCCCCGACCGCAGTGCCGAGGGCGAACGTGGCGAAGATGGTGGCCCAGTAGTACTTCTCCCGCCGACTGGTCGTGATGGAGTGGATCGACAAGGTGTGCTCGCTGCGGTCCCAGAAGTAGAACACCAGGGCCAGGGCGACAGCCCAGAAGAGCGACGTCCCCGCGTAGGGGATGCCGAAGGTCAGGTGCATCGTGTCGGACACCCCCGTCCCGGCAATGGCGATGGCCAACGCCAACAGCCAGTAGGCGGGGGCGAAATAGCGCCGCGTGCTGAACTGCACGATCAGCGCCACGACGAAAACGCTGATCTCTATAAGGGCGCCCACTGCTTTGTTGCCGGTGGACAAGTAGTCCGAGATGGCCTCGCCGGCCGCCGTCGTCAGGATCTTGACGACCCAGAACAAGGCCGTGATCTCTGGCACCTTCGCCGCCAGAGGCTGCTGGGTGAAGAGCCGGAACAGCGAGCGCACGCTCGGGTCTCCTTGTGTGGAGGGTGACGGAGGTCGTCGGGCGGCGCCGGAAACCGTGCGCCCGAGGCTCATGGTAGCCAGTCCGTCCTCCCGCCCCTGTGCCCCCTGTGCCCCCTGTCCCACTCGTTCCCCCTGTTCACACAGGAAAAAGAGGTACCGGCCTCCACCTTGCGAATGAAGCCTCCGGCGCCGATTTCATCCGCGAGTCGAGGACACTCCGATGGGCGCTCCCCCGTCGGCGGCCGAACGGTAGGCCGCGTCGACCAGGCGGTGGGCCTCGAGGGCAACGTCGAGCCCGGGCTCGGGGGGCCGGCCACTCAGCACCGCGTCGACGAAAGCCCTGTCCTCTTCGACATAGGCCCGCACGGCGAGTCCGACCTCGTCATCCGCCAGCGGGAGCGCGTCCACCCACGGTGGCGACGGACAGGCCCGGACCTCGGTGCTCTCGCTGGTCTGCAGGTGGAGCGGGCCGCGGAACTCGTCGTCCAACCACACCATGCCCTCACGGAAGAAGACCTCCAGCCGCCGCGTCGAGCCGCGGCTCATGATGTCGTGCCAGACGCTCGTCAGCTGTGCCTCAAACCCGGACACGAAGGACAGCGTGACCGCAGCAAGGTCCTCAATGCCTCGGTGGCCGGCATGGTTGGCCGTCCGGGCCACGACCGAGTCGACGTCGCCGAAGCAGTACCGGAGGATGTCGAGGTCGTGGATGGAGTGCTCAATCAGACAACCCCCGCCCGCCTGGGCGACATCGGCCCGCCACTGCGATGCGTACGTACCTTGAATGGGAAAATACTGGTCGTCCCGGAACACGGCCGCCATCGGAGCACCCAGCGTCCCGCCCCGCACGAGCTCGCGCAGGGCACGGAAGACTGGCGCGCTGCGCAGGACGAGCCCACTCTGGCTGGCCACACCAGATGCGCCCACGGCGTCGACCAGCGCCGTGGCGCGGGCCAGGTCCACGTCGAGCGGTTTCTCGCAGAAGACGGCTCGGCCCGCGGCCACGACATCATCGACCGCGCCCCGGTGCGCTGCTGTCGGCGTGCAGACCCAGACGGCATCGCAGCGCCGGGCCACCTCGGCGGCATCGGTCACGACCTCGGCACCCGGCCCGCCGAGTATCTCGGCAAAGCCACGGGCACGCTGTGCATGCTTGTCGTAGACGGCCACTATCGCCGCATCGACCACACCGCCGTCAATCAGCGCCTTGAGGCTCAGACCGTGGGCCCACGCAATGAGGCCGGAACCGACGAACCCGACGCGCAGCATCCCCGGACAATAGGCGGTGGTCCCCGCGTCGTCAGTTCGTCGCTGTGCCGGAAGCTGCGGGCTACCCGGTCACCGGCTCGGCGACGACCCGCCCGGCCAACGCATCCATGAAGCGCGACGCCACCATGACCAGGAGCGCGATCTCATGCCGCTCCCGTCGCCTGATGGAGGCCGGGCGCCCACCACAAATGGTGTACCCCGTATCGGGGACGGTCTCGATGAAGACACCCGAGCCCGTGGTGTCATTGGCCGGATCGGCACCGCTGCGCGAGCCCTCGGCGAAGGCGGCGACCCACTGCACGGACGGGACATCCCCGTACATTTCGGCGAAGGTAGTCAGTTCGTCGTCCGCCAGCGCCAACCACGTCAGGTCGAACAGCGCAATCAACTGACCGGTCAGCGCGTTCATGGCGGCCGTCGGCGTGCCCGCTTGGAGAATGCCGGCAGCGGCCGCCAGGACGGTGTCCTCCCGATCCCTCGCCTCGGCCGTCAACACGGTGACTTCTTCGACGCCCGCGCCGGGGACGTTGCGCACGCCCCGACAGGCCGCCTCGACAGCTTCGGGTTCGTCGGGCAGCTCGACCACGAGCTCGTCGATCGCCACTCCCGCCTCGCGCTCGAGCACCTCGAGGCCCACCACGTTGCCGCGGACCGCCCCGATCTCCGCCGCCACGGCACCCAGGACGCCGGGCGCGTCGGGGAGCCAGATCCGCATTCTGGTCAGCACGAAGTCACCGCCCCTTCTCCGGATCAGTCCCGATCCGCGACGATCAATGCACCCGCGCCATGCGTACGGCCACCCGCATGGTGTTCTCGGCGTTGCCGGCGTAAATGCCCTTCACCGGCGGCACGTCGCCGTAGTCGCGCCCGCGCCCGACGGCGACATGGCGCTCACCGACCGGAAGGTCGTTCGTCGGGTCGTAGGCCCACCAGCGGCCCGTCCACACCTCCACCCACGCGTGACTCTCCCCCATGATCTCCTCGCCGATGGAGGCGTCCGGGTCCGGGTGGAAATAGCCCGACACGTACCGCGAGGGCAGCCCGACCGACTTGGTGAAAGCGAGCGCCAGGTGGGCGAAGTCCTGACAGACACCCGCCCCGTCGGCGTAGGCCTCATAGGCGGACGTATGCACGGAGGTGACGCCCCGTACGTAGCGCAAGGACTCGTGCGTGGCAGCCATGATGCGACGCGCCGTCTCGAGCGGACGGTCGGCCCGCAGTCCCCGGGCGATTTCGTACAGCTCCGTTCCCGGAGCCGTGTAGAGGTTGGGTGAAAGATGGTCGGCCATCGTCATGGAAGCGTCGGCCACGTCCTCCCAGGTGCAGTCCTCGGGCTCACTGGAGTTTTGTGTGTCGACGAGTGAGTTCCCGGTGATCGTCAGGACTTCGTGACCCCGGTCGACATTGAATGCCACCACGCTGGTACCCCAGTAGTCGAGGTAGGAATACTGGGGGGCCGGCGGCAGCGTCACCACCTTCGTCTCCAGCGCGGTCTGCCGCGTCTCGGTCCGTGGCGTGAGGCGGAGCTCGTTGTAGGAGGCGCGCGCTGGGGCGTCGTAGTCGAATCGCGTCTCGTGCGAGACCCGCAGCCGCCACCCGTCCGTCCGGCTCATCCGCCCCCACCCCCCTGCCGCCACTGCAGCGGGAGGTCCTGGGCGAAGTAGCGCCTCGTCACGGCGTCACTCACTGAGGAGATGGAAGCCTGCAGGCGCTCGAGGCGGGTTTCAAGGCCGCGGGACAAGGTCGCCGGAGCCGAGTACTCCAGCTCGGCCCGGGCCAGGCCGATGAGGCCGCGGGCGTCGTCCCACGCCCCTTCGCGCCCGGCGTTGATCTGGTCCAGGCACTCCTCCGCCAGGGTGAGCGAGGCAAAGGCGGAGCGCGGGAACAAGCGGTCGCGCAGGAGGAAATCGAGGACGCGACCGGGCTCGACAACGCCCTGGGAAAGGCGCAGATAGGGCTCGTAGCCGCCGCAGGAACGCAGCAACATGACGAGACCACTGTCGAACACCTCGTCGAAGGCCACGGTAGCCAGCTGGCGGGCCACGACATCCGTGCGCTCCAGGCAGCGGCCCAGGGTGAAGAAGAGCCACGTCTGGTCGCGACTCATCATGGTGTCGGCCAGGCCCATCATGCCGGCGCACTGGGTCTTGACGAAGGAGAGGTAGAACGCGGGCCCTGCCCGCCGGCCGGCCTCCCAGCGCAACGGCAACTCGGCCCAGGTGGCGTTGATGTGCTCCCAGAATTCGACGGGGACAACGTGACGCACGGCGCGGGTGTTCTCCCGGGCGGCCGCCAGGGCGCCGGCGATGGATGACCGGCTCGTAGGATCGGTCGCCAACCGCTCGGTTGCCTGCCACAGGGTCTCGGTTCCCGAGTCAGGCAGGCCCATAACGGCCAGCAGCCGTCGTGCCGCGTGCGAGCCTTCGACGTCGCTCTGCTCGAGGGCCTGGTACACCGACACGTCGAGGATGCGCGCCGTTCCCTCGGCCCGCTCGACGTAGCGGCCGACCCAGAAGATCGATTCGGCCACACGACTCAACAACGCACGGGTCACTGGCATGACCCCCCCATTTGCTGCTGCTCTTGCCCGAGTTGGCTCTGCTGCTGTTGCTGCTGCTGGACACCCAGCTCGCCGTCCGAGGCAGGCCCGACATCCATCGGTGGTCCGGCCTGGAACGGTGCGACCTGGCGCGGCGGGAGCACGGGCATGGAGAGACCGCCGCCCACGACCCACGTGTCCTTCGAGCCACCTCCTTGGCTGGAGTTGACGACCAGGCTGCCCTCGCCGAGGGCGACCCGGGTCAGGCCGCCGGGCAGGACCCAGATGTCCTCGCCGTCGTTGACGGCGAAGGGCCGCAGGTCGACGTGGCGGCGCACCATGGTGTTGTCCACCCAGGTGGGGGACGTCGAAAGGGCGACGACGCGCTGGGCGATCCAGTGGCGGGGATCGGCCTCCACCTCGAGGGCCAGCGCGTCGAGCTCGGCGCCGGTCGCCGAGGGGCCGATCACCAGTCCCTTGCCACCGGAGCCGTCGACGCGTTTGAACACCAGGTCGCCCCGGCGGGCCAGCGCATCCTTGCGGACCGCGCTGTCCACCAGGTGCATCGTCTCGACGTTCTGCAGGATCGGGTCCTCGCCCAGGTAGTAGCGGATCATGGCCGGCACATAGGTGTAGACGAGCTTGTCGTCGGCCACGCCGTTGCCCACCCCGTTCGCTATCGTCACCCGTCCCGCCCGGGCTGCGTTCGTGATGCCCGGGCAGCCCACCAGCGACTCCGGACGGAATTGGAGCGGGTCCAGATACTCGTCGTCGATGCGGCGGTAGATCACGTGCACCGGGACCTCGCCCTCGGTGGTGCGGAGGAAGACGTCGGTACCGTGGCAGACGAGGTCACGCCCCTCCACCAGGTGCACACCCATGAGCCTGGCCAACAGGGCGTGCTCGTAGAACGCCGAGTTGTGGACGCCCGGGGTCAGCACCACGACCGTCGGGTCCTGTACGGATGCCGGTGCGGCGCGGCGCAGCGCG
>Ga0302154_10002612_pt1 | contig 13619 bp, 10 predicted proteins | sample I_Bog_N2_3_FD_193507 | JGI IMG/M metagenome (GOLD analysis project Ga0302154, IMG submission 193507) | Peat permafrost microbial communities from Stordalen Mire near Abisko, Sweden - I_Bog_N2_3 | ecosystem: Environmental > Terrestrial > Soil > Wetlands > Peat | place: Sweden: Abisko, Stordalen...
AGGCGGGCGCCGAGGAACAGCAATGCGCTCATGGCGCCGGGCCGTCGAGGTAGACGCTTTCATCGTCCTCGTTGAGGCTGGTGGCGGTTTGCAGCAGGTTCTTGACCTGGCTGTGGAACAGCGTCGGATAGCGCATTTCGAAGATCGGCGCGATGGGCAGGTCGCTGTTCAACTGGTTTTCCAGGCGGCTGTAGACCTGGCGGCGCTGCTCGCCTTCCGGGGTGTCGGCAACCTGGTTCCACAAGGCATCGGCCTGCGGGCTGTTGTAGCCGCTGACATTGGCGAACGGCGAGGTCTTGAGGATGTAGTCCGAGCGATAGAGGTAGGCGGTGGTCAGGTAGGGATCGCCGATCTGGAAGATAAAGTTGTAGGTCAGGTCGAAGTCCCAGTCGCTGACCCGCTGGAACCAGGTGGCGGCATCCGAGGTGACCACCTGGACCTTGAAGCCCAGGGGTTGCAGGGCCTGCTTGGTGTACTCGGCCAGGCGCTCCCAGGCGCCGCCCTTCTCACCGTTGAGCAGACGGATGCGCACCGCGCCGACATCCACGCCGGACTCGGCGATCAGGGCCTTGGCCTTCTTCAGGTCATAGGCGTATTGCGGCAGGTTCGGGTCGTGGTACGGCGTGGTGGAGACGAACGGGCCCTGGGCGACCTTGCCGGAGCCGAAGAAAATATTGTCGACGATGAACTGTCGGTTCAGCGCATAAAGGATCGCCTGGCGCACCTTGGGGTTGTTCAGCGGCGGCTTGCGGGTGTTGATCTGCAGAAACGCCAGGCCGGCATACAGCTCCCAGCCCTGCTCCGAGGACTGCACGCCGGGCAACGCCGTCAGACGCTTGAGATCGGAGTAGTCGGCATCGCCGCTGCGCAGGGCCTGGATATCCCCGCGCTCGAAGGCGGCGGCCCGGGACGAGGCGTCGGGAATCACGTGGAAGACAATACCGTCGAGATGCGGCAGGCCCTTTTTCCAGTAGTCCTTGTTCTTGCCCAGTTTGATATAGGCGCCGCGCTTCCACTCTTCGAAGACAAACGGCCCGGTGCCCACGGGCTTGAGGTTGTAAGGGTTGTTGCGAAAATCCGTGCCCTGGTACAGGTGCTGGGGCACCACGGGACGCAGGCCGCTGCCCAGGGAAGAGAGCAACGGGGCGAAGGGTTTCTTCAAGTGGAAGATTACCTGCAATGGCCCCGTGGCCTCGATGGAGGCCACATAGTCGGTAAAGATCCCGCCCAGGCGTTTGTCCACCTCCGGGTAGAAGGTCTGGAAGCTGAACACCACGTCGGCCGAGGTGAAGGGCTGGCCGTCATGCCAGCGCACGCCGTCCTGCAGGTCGAAGGTGTAGGTCAGGCCGTCGGGAGCAATCGTCCAGCTTTTCGCCAGCACCGGCTTGGGCTGGAGCGTGGTGTCGTAGGTAAGCAGGCCCTGGAGGATCTTGCCACTGACGTATTGGGTCGAGACATGGCTGACCACCCCGTGCATCAGCGACGGCGGCTCCGGCTGGGCCACCAGGTTCAGCACGCCGCCCTCCCGGGGTTCGGCCTGGACGCTGCCGGCCAGGATCAACGCACCGGCCGCAAGGCCGAGCAACACCCGGCGCAGGGGCCGGGTGCGAGACGAATGGGTCGGGGTGAATTCAGGCATGGCGGGCTCCGCAAAAAAGATTCATCAGGCCGGCGACCACAGACAGGCGCCCGGCCCTTTGAAGCGGTTTAGCAAGGCCTGTGCCAGTGCCTGGAAAGCAGCTTTTGCAGGTGTTGAGCGGTTTTCGGAGGCGCGGGCACTGATGAAAAAACCACAGCCACTGGCCCGAGTGTGGAAAAAGCAGCAGCCGCTACCTGTGGCGAGCGGGCTTGCCCGCGCCGGGCCGCGAAGCGGCCCCAAAACCAGTGATTTCGGTACATCAGATAGGACAAGGTGTCCGGTTTACGGCTGCTGCGCAGCCGAGCGCGGGCAAGCCCGCTCGCCACAATGGTACTGAGCATGACTTGAGGGAGCACATCGCAGGACTGGCACAAGCCTTGCGAGGCCCGCTGTCTTCGAACCACCGAGTCTCAAGAGCATGTCACTGGATTACCTGGGCAACCCCATCGACACCGAGCACGCCGCGACCCGCGAAGGCATCGACGCGTTCATCGGCGGTTTTCTCGGCTATCACCCCCGCGCCGAGTCGATCCTCGCCACCGCCGATGCCGATCCGCAGTCGCGCCTGGCCAATGCTTTCGCCGGCATCCTGCTGATGTTCAGCGAGTCCCCCGAAGGCCCGGGCCTGGCCGAGCGCTACCGGCAGCGGGCAAGCGCCGCCCCCGCCGGACATGCCCGGGCCGACCTGTACCTGGCGCTGTTGCGCGCCTGGATCGCCGACGACTTGGGACAAGTGCTGGGCCTCGGCGAGCAACTGCTGGAACGTTTCCCCCGGGACCTGTTCGCCGCCAAACTCACCCAATACGTGGAGTTCAATCGCGGCAACTGGCCGGCGTTGTTGCGCATCGCCCTCAAGGCCCGCGATGCGGCGCCGGATATCGCCCACAGCCACGGCCTGCTGGCCTTCGCCTATGAGCAATGCCACCTGCTGGAAGACGCCGAAACCGCCGCCCGCCAGGCCCTTGCCCTGCAAGCCGACGAGCCCTGGGCCCAGCACGCCCTGGCCCATGTGCTGCTGACCCGGGGCCGGATCGAGGAAGGCATCGACTTCCTGGAAAGCGTGAAGGGCCATTGGCAGGGCCTCAACTCCTTCATGTACACCCACAACTGGTGGCACCTGGCGCTGTTCTATCTGGCCCGCGGTCATGAACAGCGGGCGCTGGAGATTTATGACCGGCATGTCTGGGGCATCCTGCCGGAGTACTCCCAGGATCAGGTCGGCGCGGTGTCGCTGCTGACCCGGCTGGAACTGGCGGGCATCGACATCGGTGAGCGCTGGCAGGCGCTGGCGCCCTATCTGCAGAAACGCACGGAGGATACGGTGCAACCCTTCCTCAGCGTGCAGTACCTCTACGGGCTGGCCCGGGCCGGCAAGCCCGAGGCCGACCATCTGTTTGCGGCGTTGCAGGCCCACGCCTCTCGGGCACCCGCCTTCAGCCGTACGACCTGGGCCGAGGTGACGGTACCGCTGGCGCAAGGCCTGTTGGCGCAAGCACGCGGGGATTGGGAACTGGCGGTGCAACGGCTGGGCAGCGTGCTGCCACGGCTCAACGATATCGGCGGCAGCCACGCGCAACGGGACCTGTTCGCGCAAATCGAGCTCGACGCCCGCCTGCGCTCCGGAGACTGGCGGGCAACGCAGCAGACGTTGGAACTGCGCCGTGGCTACGACCCGCTGGACGTCCCGACCAACCGCCAGCTGGAACAGGTTTATTCGGCGCTGGGCCTGCCTGAGCAAGCCCGCCAGGCCGGGGAACGGGTCAAGCGGGTGCTGGCAACCCATGTTATTCCAGGCTGAACGCGATCCCCTGTAGGAGCCGGCTTGCTGGCTCCTACAGGGGATCGCGGCGTATTCAAGATCTCGACCCTACAGGCCAGCCGGTGCGTCGCGCCGGGCTTCGAAAACACCCCGGGCAATCGCCCGCGCCACGCAATCGGCGGCGGCACTGCCGATGCAGCCGATCTGCACCTGGCGACGTGGCCCGTCCACCAGTTCGACCGCGCCGGAAGCCATGGCAAATACGGTATCGCCGTCAAACGGCAGGTGCGCCGGACGCACCGCGCGGGCAATGCCGTCCTGGGCCATGATCGCCACGCGCTTGCACTCGGCGGTGCTCAACCGGGCATTGCAGGCCACCGCCACCAGCGTGGTATTGGCCCCGGCCTGCAACCGGCCCATGGAGTCCAGCCGTGACAATTCCGGCATCGGATCACTGGCGTCCATCGGCGCCCCCGGACGCCCGCCGCCGAACTCTCCGGCGATCTCCCAGGGCCAGGCCCAGAACGTCTCGCCATCCGGCATATAGACGGAGCCGATCGGGTTGGCGACCACCAGCGCCGCCACCACCAAACCATCGCCAAGCACCAGCGACGCCGACCCCAGTCCGCCCTTGAGCACCCCGGCCATCGCCCCGCGCCCGGCACCCACCGAGCCCTGGGCAAACGCCTGTGCCGCGTTCTGCAACGCCTCGAAGCCCAAACGACGATAAGGCGGCTCAAGCCCCCAGCTCTTGTCCCCACCATTGGCCAGGTCGTGCAGCACCGCCGCAGGAACAATGGGAATAGCCGGCGCACCAGGCTTGAGATGCAGTCCCACTTCCTGCTGTGACAACGCCGCCGCCACCGCATCCGCCGCCCCCAGGCCGAACACCGAACCGCCGGCAAACACCAGCGCATGCAGCTGCCCGACCATGTTTTCCGGCTCCAGGGCCGCCGACTCGCGCCCGCCCGGACCGCCACCGCGAATATCGACGCTCGCCGTCCAGGCGCCATCGGTGCGAATAACCGTCACGCCGGTGTCGACATGCTCATCGGTGGCATGCCCGACGTACACGCCCGGCACATCGGTGAGCAAATTGCGGGAACCCGGTTGTGGCATAAAAAACTTCCTGACAAGTAGTTGGCTTCCATAGAGGAGCGTGAACGCAACGGTCCAGCAAAGCCTGTGCCAGCGCTCCCGCACCCGACTTCATTACCTCCCCCGCTTTCACCACTGTTGCTAACTCACCAACGCCCCGGGCGACTGCTGGAAAACCAACAACCGATACCCCCGCACCGCCCGCCACTGGCGCGCTGTAGAAAAACCAACAGCCTGAATCGCCGCTGCTAGAAAAACACCAATTCCTGTCCGACCAACAACCTAACTACTTGTTTAAAAAGGATTTTAAAGAATGGCACAGGCTTTGCTCTGCTGCCCTGACCAGAGCTTGAGACCGCAGGCCGCCCCCCGGCCCGGCAACAAGCCGCCACTGACCTCACTGGCGACGCCCCCATACACGTCGCCTCACCCGCCACGATCGCCCCCCACCAGGGCGCAGAGCGGGGACCACACTGGAGCGATTCACATCATGAGTTCAACACGCGCCGCCAACCGGCGACCCACCCGCAACACCTTCACCCACAGCCTGCTGTTCCTGGCCGTGTGCGAGGCCCTGAGCTACAGCAGCCTGACCCTGGCCGCCGACACCACCAGCGATAACCCCCTGGACACCGTGGTGGTCATCGGCAACCGTGGCCAGGCCCGCACCCTGGCCGACAGCCCGGCGCCGGTGGACGTGATTTCCTCCAAGCAGTTGCTCGCCACCGGCCAGGGCGACCTCACTGCGGCCCTGAACAAGGTGCTGCCCTCGTTGAACCAGCCGACCTCCTCCGGCTTCGGCTCGACCTCGGTGGTGCGGCCCATCAGCCTGCGCGGCCTCAACGGCGACCAGGTGCTGGTCCTGGTCAACGGCAAGCGCCGCCACAACAGCGCGCTGCTGAACAACGGCACCTACCTCAACTCCGGCTCGCAACCGGTGGACCTGGACATGATCCCCACCGCCCTGGTGGACCATGTCGAAGTGCTGCGCGACGGCGCCTCGGCGCAATACGGCTCGGACGCCATCGGCGGCGTGATCAACATCGTGCTCAAGCAGACCGACCACGGCGGCAGCCTCACCACCCGCTACGGCCAGAACTTTGAAAACGGCGACGGCGCCACCACCCGGCAAACCGGCGACCTGGGGCTGTCACTGCCCAACGACGGCTTTATCAACCTGGCCCTGGACGTGAAGAAGCAGAACACCTCCGACCGCTCCGACGATGCGCCCTACACCGACAGCGCCGGCAACACCAGCGAGCGCCACACCTACTACGGCACCGGCCTGCCCCAGGCGCGCAACTTCAGTTTCGGCTACAACGCCGAGCTGCCGGTGGATGACGCCCTGACCCTGTACTCGTTCTCCACCTACACCCGGCGCAACTCGGAAAAACCCCTGGCCTTCCACCAGCCGGCGAGCTTCGACGGGATCGCCACGCCGTTCCCGGAGGGCATCGAAGACACCCTGCGGTTTATCGAAAACGACTTCCAGGTGGCCTTCGGCGGCAAGGGCAAGGCCGCCGGCTGGGACTACGACCTGTCCAGCACCTACGGCCAGGATCATGCCGAGGCCACCCTGCGCCACACCTATAACCTGAGCTTCGGCCCGGACTCGCCGACCTCGGTCGACACCGGCGCCAAGACCTTCAGCCAATGGACCAACAACCTCGACCTGACCCGCGCCTTCGACCTCGGCCTGGCCAAGCCGACGCAGATTTCCTGGGGCCTGGAACAACGCTTCGAGAGCTACAAGATCGGCAAGGGCGACTATGACTCCTATGCCCTCGGCGACTTCAGCACCGGTGCCAGCGGCGCGCCGATTGCGCCGGGAACCATTTCCGGTGCCGGCACCACTCCGGCCGACGCCGCGGAGAAAAGCCGCACCAGCGTGGCCGGCTATGGCGAGATCGGCCAGGACCTGACCGACAAGTGGCACGTCGACCTCGCCGGGCGCTACGAGCACTACAATGACGGTTCGGGTACCACCACCAACGGCAAGTTCTCCACCCGTTACCAGTTGACCCCGATCCTCGCCGTGCGCGGCACCTTCAGCACCGGCTTCCGCGCGCCGTCGCTGTCGCAGCAGATCTACAGCTCGACCTCGCAGACCAGCGTCAACGGCAACCTGTTCGACTACCGCAATGTCGCGGTGGATTCGACGGTGGCCAAGGCCCTCGGCGCCACCACCCTGAAACCGGAGAAGTCGACCAACATCGGCTTCGGCCTGACCCTGCAACCGATCGACAACGCCAGCGTCACCCTGGATGCCTACCAGATCAAGATCAAGGACCGCATCGCCCAGACCGGCTACCTGGGCGGCACCCCGCAGATCGAGGCGATCCTCGCGGCGGCCGGGCTGCCGACCAACCAGGCGGTGACCTACTTCACCAACGCCCTCGACACCACCACCCGCGGCGTCGACCTGGTCGGCGACTACCGGCAGGACATCGGTGCCTACGGCAACCTGCGCTACACCCTGGGCTTCAACTGGAACACCACCGCGATCGATGCCATCCACGCCTCCGACGCCGCCCAGCAGGCCTTGGGCCCGGACGGCGGTTACGACCGCCAGCGCCAGGGCAACCTCAAGTACGGCCTGCCGGATTCCAAGCTGTTGCTGGGCACGGTCTGGAGCATCGACAAGTTCGAGATCGGCCTGAACCTGACCCGCTACGGCGAGTACACCCAGTACGGCACCGCGGCGATCTACGACCGCAGTTTCTCGGCGGCCTGGATCACCGACCTGAACGTCGACTACCACCTGACCAAGAGCCTGACCCTCAATGCCGGGGCCAACAACGTCTTCAACCTGTACCCGGAACGCACCAACCTGCCCAGTGCCTCGGGTGCCTACCCTTACGGCAACTTCTCGCCCTACGGCACCACGGGCGGCTACTGGTACACCGGCCTGACCTACAACTTCTGACCCCCTGGCGGCACGCCCGGCCCGATGGCCCGGCGCTGCCGCCTTGTTTACCGGGAGCCTGCAATGACCCGTCGTACCGATCACCTCAAGCTGGGCGCCTTCCTCGCCAACAGCGGCCATCACATCGCCGCCTGGCGCCACCCCCTGGCCCAGGCCGATGCCAGCCTGGATTTCGAGCACTTCAAGGCAATTGCCGAAACCGCCGAACGCGGCAAGTTCGACGCCCTGTTCGTCGCCGATGTGGTCGCGCTGTGGGGCCATCATCACGACGCCCTGAGCCGCAGCGCCCGGGCCGAACACTTCGAACCGCTGACCCTGATGTCCGCCCTCGCGGCCGTCACCCGGCATATCGGCCTGATCGCCACCGCCACCACCAGCTACAACGAGCCCTACCATATCGCCCGCAAATTCGCCTCCCTCGACCACCTCTCCGGGGGCCGTGCGGCCTGGAACCTGGTGACCTCGGTGGTCTCCGACGAAGCCTGGAATTTCGGCCGTGAAAACCATATCGACCACGGCGACCGCTATCAGCGCGCCGAGGAGTTCCACGATGTGGTCAAAGGCCTGTGGGACAGCTGGGACGATGACGCCTTTGTCCGCGACAAGAGCAGCGGCCAGTACTTCGATCCGGGCAAACTGCACACCCTGAACCACCACGGCGAGCACTTCTCGGTGCGCGGTCCGCTGAATGTCGCCCGACCGCCCCAGGGCCATCCGGTACTGGTCCAGGCCGGAGCCTCGGAAGCCGGCAAGACCCTCGCGGCGCGGGTGGCCGAACTGATCTTCGTCGTCCACCACGACCTGGCCGGGGCCCAGGCCTTCTACCAGGATATCAAGGCCCGGGCCGCCGACTTCGGCCGCAACCCGGATCACCTCAAGATCCTCCCCGGCGTCACGCCCTTTATCGCCGAGACCCGCGAACAGGCCCAGGCCCTGTTCGAAGAATTCCAGGCGCTGATCGACCCGGTACTCGGCCTGCGCCTGCTGGCCGATACCCTCGGCGACGATATCGACCTCAGCGCTTACGACCTCGACGGCCCGCTGCCGGAGACACCGGTCGGCCAGCGCGGCAGTCGCCGGGACAAGGTGCTGGAGCTGGCCCGCAAGGAAAACCTCAGCATTCGCCAGTTGTACCTGCGCCTGGCCGGTGGCAACCCGCTGATCGGGACCCCGGCGGACATCGCCGACAGCTTCGAGGCCTGGTTCCAGAGCCGGGCCTGCGACGGCTTCAATGTGTTCTTCCCGTACTACCCGGGCGCCATCGAAGGGTTTGTCGACCAGGTGATACCGTTGTTGCAGGAACGCGGGCTGTTCCGTCGCGAATACGAAGGCCGCACCCTGCGGGAAAACCTCGGGCTGCCACGCCCGGCCAACCGGTTCAGCCGATCATGAGCGGCCGGCCCCCCATCGAGGGTAGGATGGGTTTATTCGGGCGGCGGGTGTGCGCCCCTCTGATGGAGCCCATGCATGGCACTTGAGTTCAGTTGGCAGTTACCGCTGTGCGACACCGATGGTACAACCCCCTGGGCGCACCGCCCCGAGCAGTGGATTCAGCTGGCCCAGGCCGTGGAATACGCCGGCCTCGACGGCCTCTGGGTGCCCGGCGGCGCGCAGTGCGCCGACAGCCTTGGCGTCGCGGCGACCTTATGCGCCCACACCCGCCGGGTCCACCTGACAGTCAGCGTACCGCCTGAAGTCATGTTGCCGGCGGCCCTCGCCGCCACCGTGCAAAGCCTGCAATCGATCAGCGCCAATCGCGTGCGCCTGCACCTGCCCGACGGCGAACAGGGCAGCCTGCGCCAGGTGTTCGGTGAATGGCTCAACCGTGACCAGCGCCATGAACGTATCGGCGAATACCTGGACATCCTTACGCGCCTGCTCTCCCCTGACGGCAGCGAGTTCCACTACAACGGGCGCTACTTTCAGCTGGAGAGCGCCGGTGTCGCCCGCCGCCCGCTTCCGGCACCACCACTGCTGCTCGACGACTCCCAGGACAGCGCGCTGATCGCCAGCCATGCCCGAACCTGCCTGCTGCGCAGCCGGGCACCGAACCCGTTGCAACAGGAAATCCAGCGCTTGCGGGCCGACTCACCGGACCTTGGCTTCGCCTGCCCCTTCGCACTGCTGTTCCGGGACACCGAGGACGAAGCCTGGGAAGCGGCCGCCGCCTACCTCGAGACACTGGGAATCAAGCCGCCGGACAGCACCCCGTCGCTGCCCAGGCTCACCCGCGAGCACCAGCCGGTGCGGCACTTCGAACTGCACCCGAATCTCTGGCAACCGCGCGCCGACCAACCCGTGTTTATCGTCGGGACGCCGCATCAGGTTGCTACCCGCCTGCAGGAGCTGCACGGCCTGGGCATCGAACAGATCATCCTGGTCGGCCAGCCGGCGGTGCATGAAGTCCTGCGCTTCGGCGAACAGATCCTGCCATTGCTTGGCGCCCAAGGCCTGCGCAAGGAGCGCACCCAGCATGTCGAATAATCCACGCCATCCCCTCGAGATCGACTGGTTCCTGCCCACCAATGGCGACGGTCGCCACCTGACCAGCAGCGGCCTGCCCAAGGTCGGGCTGTTCCAGCAAGGCGAACGGGCACCGACCCTCGATTACCTGCGCCAGATCGTCCGCGCCGCCGAATACGGCGGCTTCGACGCGATCATGGTGCCCACCGCCAGCGGCTTCGAAGACCCCTGGCTGATCACCGCGGTGCTGGCCCAGGAAGTGCGGCGACTGAAATTCCTGCTGACCCTGCGTCCGGGCCTGGAACTGCCCGCCTACACCGCCCACCGCGCCGCCACCCTGCAGTTGCTCAGCGACAACCGCCTGGCCCTGCATGTGGTCAGCGGCTCCAGCCGTTTCGAGCAGCGTTCGCTGGGGGATTTTCTGGAGCACGATGAACGTTATGCGCGGACCGCCGAGTTTCTCGAAGTGTTCCAGGCCGTCTGGGCGGGCAACGGCCAGCCCCATCACGGACGCTACTACCGCAGCGTCAACAGCTCGCCGATTGCCCCGGCGGCGCCTGCTCCGGCGATCTATTTCGGCGGAGCTTCCGAAGCCGCGGAACGGGTCGGCGCGGCCCACGCGCAGACCCACCTGATGTGGTGTGAACCGCCGTTGCTGATTGCCGAGCGTATCCGCCGGATGCGTGAACTGGCGGCGGCCCAGGGGCGAACCTTGCGCTTTGGTCTGCGCCTGCATATTTTCGCCGCGCCCACCGACGACGCGGCCTGGGCCCATGTCGAGCGGTTGCTGGCGGAGATTCCCAAGGACGCCATCGACCGCGCGCAAGTGCAGATGGCCGCGTATGAATCCGTCGGGCAGACGCGCCAGACGCGCCTGGCTGAAGGTCGCGGGCGCGGCGCCCGTGAGCTGGAGGTGTCGGCCAATCTGTGGGCCGGTGTCGGTCTGGTTCGAGGCGGCGCCGGGACGGCCCTGGTGGGGAGCTATGAACAGGTGGCGGAACGGATCGAGGAGTATCACCAGTTGGGCGTCGACAGTTTTATCCTGTCGAGCTTTCCGCATCTGGAGGAAGCCATTCATCTGGGGGCTGAGCTGTTGCCGCTATTGCGGCGTATCTCAAGCAGGAGCGTCGAGCAGCGCACGGTCCTGTAGGCGCCCGGATTGGATCTTCGGTCGTATGCAAACTCTCGGTTCGACATCGTCCTGTAGGAGCCTGGCTTGCCAGCGAAGAGGGCCTTGAGATCGCCACAAGCTTCGCGGGCAAGCCCGGCTCCTACAGGTTTGTGGTGTTTTCAAAAAGGGGATCAGGGCTTGGCCCGGCCCTTGAGCATGCCGTGATTGACCAGCAAGGTACGCATGGCATTGCGGGTAATCCCCAACAACTCGGCGGTGCGCAGCTGGTTGAAGCCGCAGAAGGCAAACGCCTCGCGCACCAGCAGGTCCTCGATGTCGTGCAACAGGGTTTCCCCCGGCACCTCGAACAGACGCAGCAACTGCTCGCGAATGACGTCCTGGGGGACCCGCGCCACCCCGCCGCTGCTCGCCATATGCCGGCCGCTGAGACCGGCGGAAAACTTCAGGTGTTCGGGGCGGATCGGCTTGTCGCCGGCCACCAGCAAGGCCAGGTGCACGACGTTTTCCAGCTCGCGGATATTCCCCGGCCAGGGATAGTCGAGGAGCGCCTGGGTGGCCGCCTCGGAGAGCATTGGCTCGGCAATCTTCAGCCGTTGGCTGTAGAGTTTTCGAAAATGTTCAACCAGCGGCAGGATATCCAACGGGCGCTCGCGCAAGGGCAGGACCTGCACCTGGGCGACGTTGATCCGATAAAACAGGTCGAGACGGAAATTGCCCGCCTCCACCGCCTGCTCCAGGTCGATGTTGGTCGCCGTCACCAGGCGGATATTGATCTTGATCGGCTTGCGCGAACCGACGCGCACGATCTCCTGCTCCTGCAGGGCACGCAGCAACTTGACCTGCAACGGCAGCGGCAGATCGCCAATCTCGTCGAGAAACAAGGTGCCGCCATCGGCCTCTTCGAACCAGCCGACCCGACGCCCTACCGCACCAGAAAACGCCCCGGCTTCATGGCCGAAGAATTCGCTTTCGGCGAGGGTCTCGCTGATGGCACCGCAGTTCACCGCGACAAAAGCCCCGGCCCGCCCACTGGAGGAATGGATGTAGCGCGCCACCAGTTCCTTGCCGGTGCCGGTTTCACCATTGATCAGCACCGGCGCGTCGCTGGGGCCGACCCGCTGCAGATAGTCGAGCAACTGCCGCGAGCGCGGGTCGGCGAAGACCAGCGCCTTGGCCCGTATCGACAACGAATCCTTGTCGCCCCGGGGCAAGGTCAGGATCGGACTGGGCAGCCCTTCAAGCGTGCTCATGAACAGGGACCGCTGCGTCAGAGCTTGGCGATCGAGACTTCGGTGGATTTGACGAAGGCGATCACTTCACTGCCTACCGCCAACTCCAGGTCGCGCACCGAACGTGTGGTAATCACCGAAGTGACAATCCCCGACGCGGTTTGCACGTCGATCTCGGACAACACCTCGCCAATGAGGATTTCCTTGATGACGCCGCGGAACTGGTTACGAACGTTGATCGCTTTGATCGTCATGGGGTTGTTTCCTTTTCGTGGTGGGAGGTGCACCTGGGCATCAGATGCTGAAGGCTAAAATGCGCCAGCCCTGCAACTTATAAAAGGAATTAATAATCATGATTTTATTCGATTAGGATATAAGAAAGGGAAAGCCAGCAGGTTTCATTGAGTCGTCACCCCAGAGGTGTAAAATCGACGTCCCAGCGCAGAGGCCGGTTAAAAGCCGCTGCGCCCCCGCGGAGAGCGCATGAAGAAGGTTATCGCGCTGGTATCGGGCTTGCCCCTGATGCTGGCGCTGAGTGGTTTTACCACCCGGCAACACCCAGGCGACCAGGTCACGCTGGACGACTACACACGCCACAAGATCGAGTTCATCGAAACCCGGATCCTCAAGCACGCCGGCCACGAGCAAGGCGAACGGATCAGGAATATCTCCGCCAACTTCCTCGGCACGCCCTATGTGGCGCATATGCTGGTCGGCTCCGCGACTGCGCCGGAACAGTTGGTGATCGACTTCCGCGGCCTGGATTGCTTTACCTACCTGGATTACGTCGAGGCCCTGCGCAAGTCCGACAGCCTGCCGCGCTTCGTCGAAAACCTGGTGCGCACACGCTACGCCGACGGCAAGGTCAGCTACACCGAGCGCAAGCACTTCTTCACCGACTGGGCCCATACCCAGCCCCTCAACGCCCGGGACGTGACGACGCAGGCCAGCCCCAGGGCGACCACCGTCACCAAGATCCTCAACGCCCAAGGCGACGGCAGCGGCGGCACGCTGATCCCGTCGGTGGGCAAGGTCGAGCGCGCCATCACCTACATTCCCAGCGAGTGGATCGACGACGCCGTGGTCAGCCGCCTGAAAACCGGTGACTACATCGGCATCTACACCCCGGCCGAAGGACTGGATGTGACCCACACCGGTATCTTCATCATGACCGACAAGGGCCCGGTGCTGCGCAATGCCTCCGCCCGCGAAGCCAACCACAAGGTGGTGGATTCGCCGTTCATGGATTACGTCAAGAAAACCCCGGGCATCGTGGTCCTCAGGGCGATCTGAAGCCTGTCAGCGGCACAGTACCGGCTGACAGGCGCAAGACCTCTAGATCTGGAAGTGCTTGACCAGGGTGTTGAGCTCGG
>Ga0302154_10002629_pt1 | contig 13571 bp, 11 predicted proteins | sample I_Bog_N2_3_FD_193507 | JGI IMG/M metagenome (GOLD analysis project Ga0302154, IMG submission 193507) | Peat permafrost microbial communities from Stordalen Mire near Abisko, Sweden - I_Bog_N2_3 | ecosystem: Environmental > Terrestrial > Soil > Wetlands > Peat | place: Sweden: Abisko, Stordalen...
CTTTTTCCAATCTTTTTGTCTCTCGAGCGATTCGCGCCTTATGTCAGCGCCCGCCGCTTTTCGCGCCGCGCAGCGGCGGCGACACAGGGGGGGCCTCGGGACGGTAAGTCCAACGGTCACGATACTACAATTTCTTTAAATCAGAAAGCGAAATCGGATGGGAACGCAGGCGGGAAGACGGCCGGGCGCTCCTCGTCGGGAGGGAAAGGCGCTTGCGCGCCGAAAATGCCTATTCCAGGCCCGTGGGTAGAAAGTCCCGCCTCTTGCGGCTTCCCTGTCGTGTGACAGTTTGAATTTCCCCCGCCGGCCAACGCGAGCCATTCGGCAGGCGCGGCAGGAATACGGCCAGGCAGCCTTTCAGCCGATCGTCGCCACTGTTCCCAAGCAGTCGTTCAGGCGACGGGCAGGATCAATTGCTGTGGATCGCGAGTTGGCGGTCGCCGAACACTGCGCGCCCGTCGCAAAGAACTTCCAGTTAGCGGGAATTTCCGACAGTCACGAGGAACGCGGACAAAAATCCGATCGTGTGATCCATGTCATCGCGGGAAACGACGGGGGCGCCGCAATTGTTTCACTCCCGCAAATGCGCGACCGTTGTGGTCAACCACTTCGCGGGATCGGCCTGATGGTAGCGTTGCTCAGCAGGCTCAATGTTGTCGAGGAACTTTCTGTAAATCACAGCCTGCCGTGCGGCGGCGACGGGAGCAAGCAGAATTGAAGCACGCGCAGGATTCGAGCCTGGAATAGCGTCCGCCCATTTTTGCAGCCAATGCGCCTGGACCGCGCCAGCGGTTTCGTTCGAAATCGCGGTGAGAAACGCGGGTTGATCGAGCAAAGGATGGCCCACGCCACTGTCGGCCCAGTCCAGCAAAGTCAGGGTGTCCTCATCGCCACGAAAATTGCCTGGATGGAAATCTCCATGAACCAAGGTGTCTCGCAGCCCGCATTTCGCTATTTCCTCGAATCGGCCGGGAAGTGTGCGCACGAAGTCCGCAAGCTTCGAGCGATCAACCACCGAAATTTCGTGGCGCGTTCGGTCGACGACATCGGCGATGGCGGGGATTAGCGCTGGCGCGCGCCAATCGGGTAGGCCTAGCGCAACGAGATCCTCGAGCCAGTCCGCCCATTGTCTCTGAATGCTCACGAGCAAGGTCACCATTTCCAGCATCTGCGTGAGCGTCGCTTCGTGTAGGTCCTCGCCGGCGATCTCCGCAAGCAGAATGCGGCCGCCGTCTTGACCCAGCAATGTTGGCGTCGGCGCGCCGGCCATGAGAGCTAGCAGCGGTCCTTCATGGGCGAAGAAATGAGGAACGACTTTCAGCCATGCGGTCTGGCCCTCGACCGGCAAACGCCACACGCTCGAAAGGTTCCAGGTGCGAACCTGAATCGGAGGCTCTGTCGGTCGAAGCCCTTTCGCGGCAAGTTGCGCGCGCGCCCAAGCAAGGTCGGCCGCGGGGCCGCCCGGGCGGGCGAAGGCGTGCCGTCGAGGCTGGTCATCCAGAACTCCCGTCCACCGCTGCGCCGGCACAGGTTCGGGGACTTCGGCCAAGTAAGTGACCCGACCGCCATGTGGTTGCTCTAATTCCGTATCGAACAACCGTAGGACAACCACGTCAACGCCGTGATAATTGCGTACCGCGCGCACAACCGGTTCAATGTCCTGCCACCACGGTGTTGCAACGGGTACGGCCGACAGGCGGCCGATAGGGACACCGTCGGGCGTCACCAATACCAGATCTGCTGTTCGCGGTCTCACCACCGCACTTGCCCTTCTGTTCGCTTCGGAAGATTTGGTCGCCGATAGAAGTAGGCTTACCACGAACCCTACCTGGCGGCGCGTTCCTTCTGGCGTGACTGCGGGTCTCTCGAAACCCGATAAAAATTCACGTTCTATGTGTCGGGATAAATCCCTGCGTCTCATTGCATCGCGAGCGTCTGCATAACGTCGACAAGAGCCAAACGTCGATCGACGATGAATGTCAGATTTGCCTAGTCTTCTATCCGAAACCCGCCTGTCCGCCCTCGGCCAACTCCGGCCAATCATCGCTATTCACCCCTCTCCCATCCCCTCATAGGATAGCGGATTTCTGGGACAATCAACTGCTTGTTCCGTCATATGGCCAGGCCCAGTCCCGGCCACCCACGTTGCAGTGTAGTAGCCAATTCGGAAACTTATCTGCGATGTCCCGACTGGGATGCCCGCAACGAGCTCGCGCGCGACCGAAAATGCAGGGCTCAACTTGGCTGCCGACGCCCCGCTTCACGGCGCCGCGCCTTCCAGCCCTCGGTCACTCTGCGTCGCGGCGTCGATCTTGCGATGCACGTATTTCAGATCGCGCCAGATCGCAGACAACGGCTGGCGCAGATCGCGGCAGATCAGGATCGGCCGCTGGCGCTCGTAGGGCATGGCCAGCGGCGCGCCGAACTCGCCGACCTGCTCGACGCCGCCGCAGCGCCCTCGCCACCGATCCGGATCGCCATTGACGACGATGACATCGCGCGTATCGTCCGGGGGCGGCCCCCAGAGATAATATTGGTCCTCGCCGCTGGCGGCGCGGGGAAGCGAGTCGGCGGCGCCGAACACGTCGATCGCGGCGGCTTCGCCATAGTTCGCGGCGAAGATCGCCGTTTGCGCCTGTTCGGCCTGAGGCAAAGCGCGATAGATCCGCGCGACTTCGGCCTCCAGTTCGCGCCAACCGAGCTCGTCGGCGAAAATTTGCGTGATCGGCGCGCCGAGGCTCGCGCCTTCGTCGGGCTCTATCTCGATCTTGGCCTTGACCATGTAGTCGCGCAGGCCGAACGGCGTGAGAATCGGCAGCACCAGCGGCGCCGCGAGCGCCGCAAACGCGATCGCGACGGTCAGCCATGCGCCCAGCGCCCAGCGGTTGAGCCGCGCCGCGGCGACCGCGCCCGCCGCGAACAACGAGGGAAAGACGGGGAAGAGATAATATTCCTTGCCATGGGTCACGTAGACGACGGCGACGGTCAAAATCGAAGCGATCGCGACCACGCGCGCTAGCCTGAGTTCGGCGAGCAGGAACGGCGCGACAAGTCCCGCGAGCCACAGCGGCGCCAGCGCAATGTCCATCGCGTTCGCCTCGATCATCGCGAAATGGGCTACGGATCCGTTGAAGATCGCGCCCTCGGCGCCGTGATAGGCGACGATGTCGAGAAACGGCCAGCCGTGCAAGGCTTGCCAGATCAAACTCGGGGCTCCGATCGCGGCGGCGAGCGCGGCCCCGAGCGCAAATCCGCGAGTCGACGCGATATCGCGTCGACCGATCGCGAAAAGGCCGAGCAACAGCCCCGCCAGCCAGACGACGATGCTATACTTGGCCGCGAACGCGAGGCCCGCGACCAGCCCCGCGCCGATCAACAAATCGGCGCGGTCGCGCTTGGCCGCGAGCAGCGCGAGATACGCGGTGATCGTCCACGTCAGGGGTTCGAACGCCGGCGTGCTCGTTATCGCGGAAATGGCGTTCAATCCGGGCGAGATCGCGACGGCGATCGCGGCGATCAGCGCCGCGCCGCGACCGCGGCCGAGCAGTGAGGCCGTCGCCGCCGTCGCCAGCGGCAGCGCCGCCGCCGCAAGAACCGCAGGCAGACGCAACAGCGACAGGCTTTCGCCGAAGGCCTGCGTCGCCGCGGCGATCAAGGGAACGAGCGGGGGCTGGTCGGCGTAGCCGAAGGCGGGATGGCGCCCGCACACGATGAAATATAGCTCGTTGCGCATGAAGCCGTAACGGCCCGCGCAGGCGAGATGGAGGCCGAGCGCCAGCGCGGCGACCAACCACACCCATGGATATGAGAAATCCCGCCTGATATCGGCGGCCACGCGGAGCTGTTCTAGCGATTGCGCCTCGACCGAAGCCGCCATGTCTGGTCCCCAACCGGCGCGAAACGTCGACGCGCGTATCCCGAATTGGCTTAGCGCCTTGGCGAGGTTTCGCTGCAATGCGCCGGTATTGCAAGTCCAGTTGATCGACCCTGCCGTGGCCCGCTAAAATTCGTCCAAGAGAGACCAGAGCGGTAAAAGATCGAGGCGGATCACGAACTGTAAAGCGATTCAAGCGGTTCCGGGACGAAAATGTTTCCGTTTGATCGGACCCTGCTGCAGAGCGCGTTCCGAAGTTGCGCGGCCAACGGCGGCCGCTCACGCTCGCAATGACGGCAAGCACGCATGAAACCCGCCAACTGATTCCTTTATTTGCTGACGCCGCCATGCTCTTTCCCACGCCAAAGCGGAGCGGCTCGAGTCGCGCCGGATCGTCTTCGGCGCGGGCTGCGTGGGATGGACATCGGTCGCGGCGCGGAACCGCCCGGAATCCACCTGCCGCAGGAACTCGGGGAAATCGACTACGCCGGCGCGGCTCATCAACAAAAAGACGTGCCCGGGCCGGAAGCGTTCGGATTTGCGTTTTCCCAAAAAGCCCCGGTTTTCGCTGGTGACCGAGACGAAAACTACGATCACGCGGTTCGTCGAAAGCGCCTCGTCGAGCGAGAGGGAGCGTACGCCTGGATCAGGCGCAACTCTTTGAAACGAAGCCCTCATCCGGCGTTTCGCGTCCCGCAAGCGCGAGAATGGTAGTCGCTGGGCAGGGCCAGCCCTACCTGCCGAACACATCATTGGTCTGCGCCGTCACCAGCACGAAGGTCGTGCGCTTCGACACTTCCTTGAGCTGGGTGGCGCCGATGTAGGTCATCATCGAGCGCACGCCGCCGAGGATTTCCAGCATCGTGTTTTCGACCGGGCCGCGATAGGGGGTTTCGACGCTCTTGCCCTCGGCGGCGCGGTAATGGGCGACGCCGCCGGAATGTTTCTTCATCGCCGCCTCCGACGACATGCCGTAGAAGCCCATGCCGGCGGGGACCATGATTCCGTCGCGCTCCTCGTAGCGGATCTCGCCGTCGCATTCGTCGTGGCCGGCCAACATGCCGCCCAGCATGACGAAATCGGCGCCGGCGCCGAACGCCTTGGCGACGTCGCCGGGCACGGTGCAGCCGCCGTCGGCGCAGACCTGACCTTTCAGGCCATGGGCGGCGTCGGCGCATTCGATGATCGCGGAAAGCTGGGGATAGCCGACGCCGGTGACGCGCCGCGTCGTGCACACCGAGCCCGGGCCGATGCCGATCTTGACGATGTCGGCGCCGGCGAGGATCAGCGCCTCCGTCATGTCGCCGGTGACGACGTTGCCGGCCATGATGACGGCTTTCGGGTTGTCGTCGCGAACCTTTTTGACGGTCTGCAGGAATTTTTCCGAATAGCCGTTGGCGACGTCGACGCAGATTTTGGCGATCGGCGCGCGCCGCTTGACGTGTTCCAGCTTCTCGAGATCGCCGGCGGCGATGCCGACGGAGTAGAACGCATGCGCGCCGTCGTCGCTGGCGAAGAACTCCGCGAGCTCCGCGACCGGATAGTGCTTGTGCAGCGCGGTCAGCGCGCCGTGGCGGCCGAGCGCCCTGGCCATCGCCATCGTGCCGGTCACGTCCATGTTGGCGGCGATCAGCGGAAAACCCTTCCAATCCGAGCCGGTGTGGTAGAAGCGGAACTCGCGACGCACGTCGACCGCGTTGCGCGAATTGAGCGTCGAACGCTTCGGGCGGATCAGCACGTCCTTGAAATCGAGCTTCGGGTCGGTTTCGATACGCATGGACAAGGCCTCGTCAGGATGGTGTCGGCTCGGCGCGCCAAGGCGCTCCGCATCTCTCGTCGATCCGCGGATTGTGCGCCGCCGCCGTTCCGACCCCAAAGGATTTACGCGTCGATTTAGCACGGGGCGCCCGCGCGCGCCATTCCGGGCTTGACGCGCGCCGCGCTTACGGGCAAGCGCGCTGCCTATCGTGGAAGGAGGGCGGGATGAACGAGGCGAGCGAAAAGGTTTCCGAGACCCAGGCCAATGAATCCCAGGTCTTTGAATCCTACGATATCAAACGGTTGCTCGCCCTCTTGCCGCACCGTTATCCGCTCATGCTCGTCGACCGCATCATCGAGGCCAAGGGCGACGAATCCTGTATCGGCATCAAGAACGTCACGTTCAACGAGCCGCAGTTCCAGGGCCATTTCCCCGAAAACCCGGTCATGCCCGGCGTGCTGCTGATCGAAGGCATGGCGCAGACGGCGGGCGCGCTGTGCGTCGCCAGCCAGAAGGGCAACGCCAAGCCGAGCGTGGTCTATCTGATGACCGTCGACAAGGCGAAGTTCCGCAGGCCCGTCGTGCCCGGCGATCAGGTGCGCTTCCACATGACCCGCACGGCGAAACGGCGCAACATGTGGTGGTTCAGCGGCCGGGCGATGGTGGACGGCGTGCTGTGCTGCGAAGCGGAGGTATCGGCGATGCTGGTGACCCAATGACATCGGGCATTCATCCGAGCGCGGTCGTCGAAGACGGCGCCAGCCTCGGCGAAGGGGTCGAGATCGGCCCGTTCTGCCATATCGGGCCGCAGGTCAAGCTCGGCGACGCGGTGAAGCTGCTCTCCCACGTGGTGGTCGCCGGCGACACGACGGTCGGCGCTCGCGTAAAAATATTTCCGTTCGCCTCGATCGGTCACCAGCCGCAGGATCTCAAATATCGCGGCGAGCCGGTGCGGCTGGTCATCGGCGAGGAATGCCTGATCCGCGAAGGCGTGACGATGAATCCGGGCACGGCGGGGGGCCGTTCGCTCACGGAAATTGGCGCGCGTTCGGTGTTTCTCGCCAATTCCCATGTCGCCCACGATTGCCAGATCGGCGAGGGCGTCATTCTGTCCAACAACGTGATGATCGCCGGTCATTGCCAGATCGGCGATTTCGCCATTTTCGGCGGCGGCTCGGCCTGCCACCAGTTCACGCGCATCGGCGCGCACGCCTTCATCGGCGGCCTCGCGGGCGTCGAGAACGACGTGATCCCCTACGGCATAGCGCTCGGCAATCGCGCCGCGCTGGCGGGGCTGAATTACGTCGGCCTGAAGCGTCGCGGCTATTCCTCCGCCGCCATCCAGGCGCTGCGGCGCGCCTACAAGCAATTGTTCGGCGAAACCGGCACGCTCAAGGAGCGCATCGAGGACGTCGCCTCGAGCTATGCCGACGAGCCGGCGGTGCAGCAGATGGTGGCCTTCCTGCGTGCGGGCGTCGACCGCGCGATCTGCACGCCGCGCGAGGGCAGGGACGAGGCGAATTGAGCGCGGGGCCTGCGCTGGCCATTCTCTGCGGCGGCGGCGCGCTGACGCTCGAGGCGGCGCGTCAGGCCAAGGCCAACGGCCGCGAAGTGTTCCTGGTCGGTCTCGTCGGCTCGGCCTCGCCGGAGATCGAGGCTTTCGACCACATCTGGGTCAAGATCGGCGAACTCGCCCGGTTTACCGGGGCGCTGCGCCAACGCGGCGTCGAAGAGGTGGCGATGCTGGGCGCGGTGACGCGGCCGGAATTCGCCGACGTGCGCCCGGACTGGGGCGCGGTCAAACACATCGGCGAGATCGCCCGGCTTTTCCGCAGCGGCGACGATGGGTTGCTGCGGGGCGTGGCGCGCATCCTCGAACGCGAGGGCCTGCGCATCGTCGGCGTCGGCGATTTCGCTCCGCAACTGGTGGCGCCGGTCGGCCGCATCGCCGGCGGCGCGCCCGACGACGACGCCCGGGCGGACATCGCCTTCGGCGCGGCGCTTCTGGGCGCGCTCTCCCCCTATGACGTCGGTCAGGGCGCCGTCGTCGCGCGCAAGCGCGTGCTCGCCGTCGAAGCCGCCGAGGGCACCGACGCGATGCTGGCGCGCGTCGCCGAATTGCGCGCCAGCCGCAGGCTGCGCTTCAAGGGCCGGGCGGGCGTGTTCATCAAGGCGGCCAAGCGCGGGCAGGACTTGCGGCTCGATCTGCCGGCGATCGGCGTCGCCACGCTGGAGGCGGCGGCGAGAGCCGAACTGAAGGGCGTCGCGGTCGCCGCCGGGCAGACGCTGATCGCCAACCGCGCCGCTTTCGCCGCGGCGGCGCAGGCCGCCGGCCTGTTCGTCGTCGGTTTTGCGCCAAGCACCTCTGAAACATGAGCCCGCCGCGCATCGCCATGGTCGCCGGCGAGCATTCCGGCGACCAGCTCGGCTTCAAGCTGATGCGGGCGTTGCGAAAGGCGCGTCCGGAGGTCGATTTCCTCGGCGTCGGCGGCGAGGCGATGCAGGCGGAGGGGTTGTCCAGCTTCTTCCCCCTCAGCGACATCGCCGTCATGGGCATCCTGCCGGTCATCGCCCGGCTGCCGACCCTGATCCGGCGCATCAACGAGACGGCAGCCCGCATCGTCGCGGAGAGGCCGGACGGGCTGGTCATCATCGACAGCCCCGATTTCACCCACCGGGTCGCGCGCAAGGTTCGCGCCGCTTTGCCGGATCTCCCGGTCGTCGATTACGTCAGCCCGTCGGTCTGGGCCTGGCGCCCCGGCCGGGCGAAGAAAATGCGGGCATACGTCGATTGTGTGCTGGCGCTGCTGCCGTTCGAGCCGGAGGCGCATAGGCGGCTGGGCGGGCCGCGTTGCGTCTATGTCGGCCATCCCCTGATCGAACGGCTCGACGAACTGCGCGGCGGCGCGCACGGCTCTGGGAGCCTGGTCGTGCTGCCCGGCTCGCGCCGCTCCGAAATACGCCGGCTGATGCCGGATTTCGGCGCCGCCGTCGGGCTGGTCGCCGCCGGGTGGGGCGGCCTGGACGTCGTGCTGCCGACGCTGCCGCACATTGCCGAGGAGGTCGCCGCTCGGGCCGCCGATTGGCCGGTGAAGCCGCGCCTCGTGCTCGGCGAGGCGGAGAAATTCGCCGCCTTCCGCGGCGCCCGCGCGGCGCTCGCGGCCTCGGGCACGGTGACGCTCGAACTGGCGCTCGCCGGGACGCCGCTGGTGGGCGCCTACAAGGTTTCCAAGCTCGAAGAGCAGCTCAAATATCTGATCAAGGTCCCCTCGATCCTGCTGCCGAACCTGATCCTGGAACAGCGGGCGATCCCGGAACTGGTGCAGGGCGATTGCAATCCGCGCGCGCTGGCGGCGGCGCTGGGGCCTTTGCTCGACGACGGTCCCGAGCGCGCCGCGCAGGTCGCGGCGCTGGCGAAGCTCGACGCGCGCATGCAACTGCCCGACGCCATCGCGCCGAGCCAAGCGGCGGCGCGGGCGGTTTGGGAGACTTTGGGCGCGTAGGCGCGTGAGTAGTTTCCGAACCTTGCCCGACCTTCTCCCTGGGGCTGAATGCCGTCGAAGCCACTCAAAAACCCGGTCGGGCCGAGACGCGCGACATGAGCGACGGACAAGGGGATTCGGCGTGAAAATTCCTCGCTCGGTTCGCCTGAGCGTGGAGGGTTCTGGTCGGGCGCCGGTGGCCGTTTCAATGGCGATGTTCGCGAACGGCCCGGCGATGCAGGGCTTCGCCGACGTCTTCGAGCGGACGGCGGCCTGAAGTCCGTTTCGGTCGCCCGCTTCGCCGTGACCTTCATGAACCTGACCTGCCCAGGGCCGCAGGTTCCTCGGCGCCAATGGATAGACCTCCGCTCATGACCGAACTGACAACATGCGACCGGGAACCGATCCACATACCCGGCGCGATTCTGCCGTTTGGCGCCATGCTGGTCCTGGACGGCGCGGATTTCGAGGTGTTGCAAGCGGCGGGGGACACCGAGGCGCTGCTGGGGCGATCGATAGAAAGCCTGCTGGGACAATCGGCCGACCGATTGTTCACGACCGAGCAAATGAAGCGGCTGCGCGGCCTCGGCGCCGAGGCCAACCTCGTGAAACCCAGGCATCTGCTCGATCCCGTGCTGCGCTCGAGGCGCGACACTCCGCTCGACGCCAGCGCCCATCGCAGCGACGGCGCCTTGATCCTCGAATTCGAAGCCGCTGAAATCGGCGATCCCTTCGCCTCTCAGCCGCTCGCCGCCGTGCAGTTCATGGTCGAGGGGTTTGGAACGGCCGCCTCGCTCGAGGAACTCTGTCAGATGGCGACCGAAGCCGTGCGCAAGGTTGCCCGTTACGACCGGGTGATGATCTATCGCTTCATGGACGACGAGTCCGGTTGGGTGATCGCGGAGAGCCGCGATCCCAGGCTCGCGCCCTTTCTCGATCTGCATTATCCCGCCGCCGACATTCCTCAACAGGCTCGCGCGCTCTATCTGAAGTCCTGGCTGCGGCTGATCGCGCGGGTCGACTACGAGCCGTCGCCGCTGATCCCCGCGCTGAACCCCAGGACGGGAAAGCCGCTCGACATGAGCTACGCGGTGCTGCGCGACGTCTCGCCGATTCATCGCGAGTATCTGCGCAACATGGGCGTCGACGCCTCGATGTCGATCTCGATCATCGTCGACGGCAAGCTCTGGGGCCTCATCGCCTGCCATCACAATAGCGCTCGCCAATTGCCGCGCCATTTGCGCGCCGTGTGCGAATTGTTTGGTTCCTTCTTTTCCCTTCAGCTGGCGGCGCTGCAAAGAAGCGAACAGTTCGAGGCGCGGCTGACCAGCCGTAAAGTCCTGCAAGAGTTGATCGTCAATCTTGCCGAGATCGACGACTACGCGCTTGGCCTGACCCGGCAGTCGCCCAATCTGCTCGACTACATCTATGGCGGCGACTCGACGCCCGATGGCGAGCGCCGGGGCGGAGTCGTGCTGCGCGTCAACGGCGCCATCACCGTCCTGGGCGCGACTCCGAGCATTGACCAGATCGATGCGCTCAGCCTTTGGTTGACAGCGCCCATGGCGGAAGGCGAGGGCGTGTTCGCGACCGACCGGCTCGGCGAGCTCTGGGCGCCGGCCCGCGAATTCGCGACCCGCGGCTCCGGTCTCCTGGCGATTTCGGTCTCGCGCGACCCCTCGGATCTCATCCTATGGTTTCGTCCCGAACTGGTGGAAACAACTTCCTGGGTCGGCGCGCCCGACGAGCGCAAGGCGCACGGCGCGGACGCCGATAGTCTGTCGCCGCGTAAATCCTTCGACGTCTGGAAGCGGACGGTGCGCGGGCGCGCGCTGGCCTGGACCCCGGCCGAACGGGACGCCGCGCTCGATCTGCGCGTCGCGTTGCTGCAAGTGGTATTGCGGCGCATCGAAGTCGCGACGTACGAACGCGCCAAGGCCCACGATCGGGACCGGCTGATGATGGCGGAACTCGATCACCGCGTGAAGAATACGCTGGCCAACATTCAGGCCCTGGTGATCCATTCCAGCCGCCACGCATTATCGCTCACCGCCTTTGTCGACGGTCTCGACAAGCGGCTGCATGCGATGGCCAAGGCGCATAGTCTGCTGACGCAAAGCCGCTGGGAAGGGGTGTCGATCGACACGCTGGTGCGCGAGGAATTGGAGCCCTACAGCGAGGCCGGCGCGAATGCCGCGTTCGGCGGCGCCGACGTCGTGCTGACGTCGAAGTCGGCGTTGGCGCTGTCGCTTGCGCTGCACGAACTGGCGACCAACGCGGCCAAGTTCGGCGCCTTCTCGAAACCCTCCGGCCGGGTCGACGTGAACTGGCATTACATCGACGGCAGCGGCGGCGTGGCGTTGACCTGGCGAGAATCGGGGGGCCCGCCGGTGGAGCCGCCGCGGCGGCTCGGCTTCGGCTCCTCGCTGATCGAACGCGCGCTCGCGCTGGAGACCGGCGGCGCGGTGAAGATATTCTATGAGCGCGGCGGCGTGGCCTGCGAAGTCTCCTTGCCGCCGACGTCGCTGTTGACGATGGCCGCGCCTGCCGGCGACGCGCCAAGCTTCGAAGCGGCTGAAATCGAGGCGCCGCCCGCGGACGCCGCCCGCCGTCCCCGCATATTGTTCGTCGAGGATTCCTACATGCTCATCGTCACGCTAGAAGAGATGTGCGAGGATTTGGGGTGGGAAGTCGTCGGGCCGGCGACGCGCCTGGCCGACGCCATGGTTCTGGCGCGCAACGGTGCGTTCGACGCGGCTTTCCTCGACGTCAATCTCGACGGCGAAATGTCTTGGGAGGTTGCGGGCGTGCTGAAGGAGCGCGGGATAAAGTTTGCTTTCAGCACGGGCTACGACGGCGCGAGCATCCTGCCGCGTTCGCTGGCCGACTCGGAAATCCTGCGAAAGCCCTACCGCATCGAGGATATCGAGCGCTGCATCCGGCAGATGTTGGGGTGAGAGGCGCGCCATTGGCGCTAGGTTAAGCCCGGCACTTTCCGTCATGCCCGTGCTCGTCACGGGCATCCACGTCGGGCCATCGCAGAAAACTTTCCGAACGAGACGTCGCATGACGACGTGGATGGCCGGGACAAGCCCGGCCATGACGGAAACGGCGGTGGAGAACCCCTGAAAACTCTTAACCGAGCGCCATCGGGGGAGGGCGCGAGGCGGCGCCTCGCTTCCGGATACTTTTCGCGGCCCGGCACAGCAAATCGTAATGACGCTGTCGTTACAACATGGAATGCTCGCCAAGAAAGGGGAAGTCAATCATGGCGACCACCGCGGCCAAACGCGAGACCCTGAATCTGCGCATAAAACCTGACGAGCGCAGCCTGATCGACCGGGCGGCCATCAGCCTTGGCAAGACGCGAACCGATTTCGTGCTCGATGCCGCGAGGAGCGCCGCCGAGGAAGCGTTGCTCGACCGCACGGCGCTGACCGTGACCCCCGAGGCATACGCCGAATTCCTGGCCCGGCTCGACGCGCCGCCGCAGCCCAATGACAGGCTGCGACGCGCGATGCAGACCCCGGCCCCCTGGGATCGCGCGTGAAACTGTCGGCGCCGGAACTTCTGAGCGCCGGCCAGCAACTCGAGAATTTCAATTGCTGCGTCGCGGGCCTCAGTGATTGGCTACGCAAGCGCGTCCTCGCCAACAACAGGGAGGGCGCCTCGCGCACTTACGTCGTCGCCGAGGATCGAAACGTGGTCGGGTACTATGCCTTGGCGGCGGGCGAAATTGCGATCGCCGAGGCGGCCGGGCGATTTCGCCGCAATATGCCCAATCCCGTTCCCGTCGCGCTTCTCGGGCGCCGCGCGATCGACCGCCGATATCACGGGCAAGGCCTCGGACGAGCCGTGTTTCGCGACGGCGCCAACCGGGTCCTCAACGCCGCCGATACGCTCGTCATCCGCGGCATGATTGTCCACGCGATCTCGGACGAGGCGCGCGCGTTCTATATCGCCCTCGGTTTCGAGCCCTCGCCGATCGAGCCGCTGACGCTGATGGTGACGCTGGCGGATTTGAGGGCGGCGCCGTGTCATAATGGGTGATCGAAATCTGAGGCTTGGCGCCAACGTCAACTGGCCGTAGTCGATGAACCCCGGCCGGGAAGGCGTCGAACGTCAGCCGGCGGTCACGGTCGTTCGCAACTTCAACGGCGAGTCGATATTATCCAGTCTTTCGAAGCTGCTGCCGGTGCCGCGGATCGTAATGTTTCCAAAGTCGAACAGCCGGCCGATCAGGCTTTGATCGACATCGACGCTCTCGACCTTTTGCATGTTCATTTCGACGGTATGCCGTCGGATCAAACCGCGCTTCAGGATGATCCGTCGATCCGTGACGGCGATTTCCGTCGTCAAGCGGCGATACCAGGCGGGCAGAAACAAGACGACGGCCAACAGGAAGAATGCCGCCGCGGCTATCCACGCCATGACGCCAAAGCCGGCCCCCAACCCG
>Ga0302154_10002630_pt1 | contig 13568 bp, 9 predicted proteins | sample I_Bog_N2_3_FD_193507 | JGI IMG/M metagenome (GOLD analysis project Ga0302154, IMG submission 193507) | Peat permafrost microbial communities from Stordalen Mire near Abisko, Sweden - I_Bog_N2_3 | ecosystem: Environmental > Terrestrial > Soil > Wetlands > Peat | place: Sweden: Abisko, Stordalen...
CCTCTTCGAAGATTTCGCGCTGCCGAACCCATCTCGATGCACCCAGGAGAGACTCCGATGGTCCGCACCCCTTCTTCACGATGGACTGCACTCGCACTTCTAGCCGCCTTCGCGTCGACCGCCGCCACTCTCGCCCAGAACCTGCGCGGCGCCGTCATCACACAGAAGATTGACGAGACGCGCCTCACCGCACTCACCGGGAACCTTCGCTCCGCAGCCCTCGATCCCGCCAATGACCGCGGTTCGGTGGCTGCGGATCTTCCGCTGGACCATATGCTGCTACAGTTGCAGCGTTCGCCGCAGAGTGAAGCCGCGCTCACCGCATATATTGCGTCGCTGAACGATACCGACTCCCCCAACTTCCACAAGTGGCTCACCGCGCAACAGCTCGGCGAGCAGTATGGACCCGCGCCGGCTGACATCGCCATCGTTACCGGCTGGCTCCAGTCCCATGGCCTCATCGTGAACCAGGTCTACCCGACCGGCATGGTGATTGACTTCTCTGGCTCGGCCGCGCAGGTCGAAGCGGCGTTCCATCCGGCCTTGCATAACCTGCTCGTCAACGGCGTTGCGCACATCGCCAACACCGCGAATCCATCGATCCCCTCCGCTCTCGTCGGCGTGGTCTCCGGCGTGGTCAGCCTCAATGACTTCCTTCCCCACCCCATGCAGAAGGCCGTGCAGACGGCGCACATCGACGTCCACACCGGCACCAGCACACTGCAAGGCCCCGATTACACCTACACCTCCGGCAGCAGCACGTACGAAGCCGTCGTCCCCGGAGATCTCGCCACCATCTACAACCTGACCAAGCTCTTCACCGCGGGCTACTCCGGACAAGGGCAGACCATCGTCGTCATCGAAGACACCAACGTCTACGCCACCACGGACTGGTCGACCTTCCGCTCCAAGTTCGGCCTCTCCACCTACACCGCCGGCAGCTTCACCCAGGAGCACCCAGGTTCCAACTGCACTAATCCCGGCACCAACGCCGACGATGGAGAAGCCATCCTCGACGCCGAGTGGGCCAGCGCTGCCGCTCCGTCCGCCGCCATTGTGCTGGCCTCCTGCGCCGACACCCGCACTACCTTCGGCGGTCTGATCGCGCTACAGAATATCCTCAGCTCCGCCACCCCGCCGAAGATCGTCAGCATCAGCTACGGAGAAAGTGAGAGCGAGAACGGCGCTGCCGCCAACGCCGCATACAACTCCGCTTACCAGACCGCCGCAGCTGAGGGCGTCTCCGTCTTCGTCTCCGCCGGCGACGAGGGCGCGGCCAGCTCCGATCCCAACGCCACCAAGGCCACCCACGGCATCGCCATCTCCGGCTTCGCGTCCACGCCTTATAACGTCGCCGTCGGCGGCACCGACTTCGGAGACACCGCCACGGCCACCAACTCCACCTACTGGAACTCCACCAACACCAGTACCTTCGCCTCCGCCAAGAGCTACATCCCGGAGATACCCTGGAACAACTCCTGCGCCAGCACGCTGCTCGCCAAGGCCTACAGCTACAGCGTCACCTACGGCACCACCGGCTTCTGCAACTCCACCACGGGCAAGGAGTACTACCTCACTACTGGCTCCGGCTCCGGCGGCCCCTCCGGCTGCGCCACTGGCTCGCCTTCCGTCGCCGGCGAAGTCACCGGCACCTGCAAGGGGTATCCGAAACCCTCATGGCAGTCGCTGGTCGGCGTTCCGGCGGACGGCGTCCGCGACATCCCGGACGTCTCTCTCTTCGCCGCCAATGGTGTCTGGGGACATTACTACGTCTTCTGCTGGACGGACACCCGCGAGGGCGGAACGTCCTGCTCTGGCGCGCCCAGCACCTGGTCCGGCGCTGGTGGCACCAGCTTCGCCTCACCCATCATGGCCGCCATCCAGTCGCTGGTAAACCAGAAGACGGCCTCCTCCTGGGGCCTGCCTACGCCCACCTACTACAAGCTCGCCGGCGTCGAGTACGGCAGCGCCGGCAACTCCACCTGCAACTCCTCGAACGGCAACGCTGCCGGCAGCGGCTGCACCTTCTACGACGTGACCGCCGGCGACATGGACGTCAACTGCACCGGCAAGGTCAACTGCTACCTGCCCTCCGGCACCAACGGAGTGCTCTCCACCTCCACCACCAGCTACACTCCGGCCTACAAGACCGCCGTCGGCTGGGACTTCGCCACCGGCATCGGCACGCTCAACGCCTACAACCTCGTCACCAACTGGAACACCGTCACCCACTAGCACCACATTAGCCGGGTGGCCCATCCATGACGACAGTCTCATCGTCGTCATGGATGGGGTAACGTCGCTGCCTACTTCCCGCCCACCTTCGCGAAGTCAATAAACGCCCTCGCCGGGTCGGTGTGAATCAGCTTCACGTTCACGCGGTCGCCGACGTCCAGGCCATCTCCTCCGGTGACAACACGCCCTTCGAACGGCGGCCGTATCACGCGCACATACACGCCCTTTTCGCTCGAGCCCGTAACCACCCCCGGAAACACCTGCCCAATCCGCGACGACATCGCCACCGCCGCCACGCGCTTCTGCATATCGCGCTCGATCTTGCGCAGCGCCTTATCGGCGTCGTTGCAATGCTGCGCAATCGCCGTCAACTCTGCATCGCTATAAGGCGGCGGCTGATTCGTCATCATCGCGTGCAGCACGCGCTGCGTCACCAGGTCGGGAAACCTCCGGTTCGGCGCGGTCGAGTGCGTATAGTCCCGCGCCGCCAGCCCAAAGTGTCCGGTCGGGTCATCATCCGGCCGCATCAGCAAGTACTCGCCCGGCCCCATCAGCTTGATCGCCGCCAGCGCCACATCGGGATAATGGTCCGGATCGGACTGCCGCACCTGCGCCAGCACTGTATTCAGCGCAGCCGAGTCCGGCTGGTCCGGCAGATCGTGCCCATGCGCCTTCGCCAGCTCCACGATGCGGTCCCACCGCTTCGGCACCACCACCACCCGCTGCAATCCGCTCCGGCCGCCCTTGCGCAGCGCCCGCGCCATCACGCCGTTCGCCGCGACCATCAGGTCCTCGATCAGGTTCATCGCGCGGTTCTGGATTGCCTCCTCCACGTCGATCACCTTGCCATCCATCACCACCGGATCGGCCTCGGACTTGTGGAACTCCAGCGCGCCATTCTTCACCCGCGCCACGTGCAGCGCCTGCGCCGCCTCATCCTGTAGCTTCAACTGCTCCACCAGCCACCCCGCCACAAGTCCGGGTGCCCCGTTCATGACGGCCTTATCGTCATGAGCGGGAGACGACGCCGTTCCAAGCGTCGCATCCGCCTCATGCTCCCGGGCGCTGTCCGACCGCAGCGCGAGCATATCGTTATCCACCACACCTGCAGCCGTCTTCTCCAGCCACGGCCCCACGCGCGAGTACGCCATCTGCGCGCGGTTCCTCACCAGCGCCAGCGATACCTTCTCGTCCAGCATCTCGCCGTCCGGCCCCACGGTAAAGGTCATCATCACGGCGCGCCGGTCGCCGTTCTCATTCAAACTCGTCAGTCCCGTGGATAACTCCAGCGGCAACATCGGAAAGTTCTTCACCGCGGTATAGATCGTCTGCGTCTGCGCTTGAGCATGCTGGTCGATAGGCGAGCCCAGATCCACCGCCGCGGCCACATCGCCAATCGCCACACGCAACTGAATCGCGCCCCCGTTCCCGCTGACTCGCTCGGCGACTTCAATCTGATCCAGGTCCTTCGACGTGTCGTTATCAATCGACGACCACCCCAGCGCCCGCAAGTCCTCCACGCCCGCCGTCGGAGTCACCGTCGCAAACTTCGTCTCAATTGCCGCCATCTGCTCAGCCACACCCGCGCCGAACTCCGGCTTGAACCCCGTGGCGTGCATCTCATCCAGTGCCGCCTGCGCCAGGTCAAAGCCCTTCGCACCACCGCCGCCGTGCGACTGCGTGTGCCCTGCCTGCCCATGCCCCTGCTGCCCATCGTTGCTATGTTGTGTCTTCGGAGGAAACTTCTGCCTGCGCTGATCGTGTTCGGACATGTCGTCCAAGCTATCACGCGACGCGCACGCCTCGCCGTATAGCCTTCTGCGCAAAAAGATACCTGCCGCCCAGCAGCGAGACGTCCGCGGGCGGCAGGCTTGCGAAAACTCTAGTTGTGCGCCGGCTCCGTCTCCGTCCCGTCCAGCCAGCCGTAGTCGTAGGCCTCGTGCGTCACCATGGGTGTCGCGAAGAAGTTCTGCGTCGGCGGCGGCGACGCCACTGTCCACTCCAACCCATACGCCCGCCACGGATTCGCGGTCGCCACAGGACTGTAGCGCAGGCTCCAAGCCAGATACACCATCGTGAGCAGGTAGCCAAAGCCCATCACCGTCGCCCCTGCGGTCGACATCACATTCAGAATCTGCCACTCCGGCGGATACATCGCATACCGCCGCGGCATGCCCAGGTATCCCAGCACGAACTGCGGCCCGAACGTAAAGAAAAATCCTACAAAGATCAGCACCGCTGCCACCTTCGCCGGCGGCTCGGGATACATCCGGCCGGTAATCTTGGGCCACCAGAAGTGCAGCCCCGCCAGGAACCCCATCAGCACGGCGCCCACCATCACAAAGTGGAAGTGCGCCACCACAAAGTACGTCTCCGTCAGCTGAATGTCCATGCCCATCGAGCCCAGGAACACGCCCGTTAGTCCACCCACAACGAACAGCCCCAGGAAGCACAGCGCATACACCATCGGCGCCTCAAACGTGATCGACCCCTTGTACAGCGTCGTCGCCCAGTTGAAGACCTTGATCGCCGAGGGCACCGCGACCAGCATCGTCAACATGCTGAACACCAGCGCTGAGTACTGGCTCACGCCCATGATGAACATGTGGTGCTCCCATACAAAAAACCCGAACAGCGCAATCGCCACCGAGCTGAACGCCACCGCTGTGTACCCGAACACGCGCTTGCGGCTAAAGCACGCCAGCACCTCGCTGATCACGCCCATCGATGGCAGCAGCATCACGTACACCGCCGGGTGCGAGTAGAACCAGAACAGGTGCTGAAACAGGAGTGGGTCTCCACCCAGTTTCGGGTCAAAGACGCCCACTCCCGTCAACCGCTCCAGCGCCACCAGCACAATCGTGATGGAAACCACCGGCGTCGCCAGCACCATAATGATCGCGGTCGCATAGTGCGCCCACACAAATAGCGGCAGACGAAACCACGTCATCCCCGGCGCGCGCATCCGGTGCGTCGTGACGATAAAGTTCAGCCCCGTAAAGATCGAGCTGAACCCCGCAAAGAACGCCGCCAGCCCGCCCGAGATCACATTCGTATTCACAAACTGCGTGCTCAGCGGAGTCGTAAACGTCCAACCCGTATCGATGCCGCCGGCGATCACCGTGTACAGCAGCAGCAAGCCGCCGATCCAGTACAGGTACAAGCTCAGCAGGTTGATCTTCGGGAACGCCAGGTCCCGCGCTCCCACCATCAGCGGCAGCAGAAAGTTCCCCAGGATCGCCGGCACCGCCGGGATCAGCACAAAGAACACCATGGACACGCCGTGCATGGTGAACACCTTGTTGTAAGTGTCCGGACTCATCAGCGCGCCATTCGGCGTCAGCAGTTGCATCCGTATCATCATCGCCAGCAGCCCGCCGATGATGAAGAAGAACGTCACGCTCACCAGATACAGCACCGCAATCCGCTTGTGGTCGCCGGTCAGCAGCCAGCTCTTCAGCGAATAGTCTGTATTGATGTAGTTCACGGGCTTCGGCGCTCTAGCGCCTGGACTGCTCTGCATTCCCGGCCCAGCATCAACGTCGCTGTATGCAGGAATCGTGCTCATCCCTTGCCCGCCCGCGTCAACAGATTCACTGCCAGCCCCGACTGCGACAGCGCCAGGCCCGCGTGCGAAACCGCCAGCACCGCCAGCACAATCAGCGGCGGGCACTCCCGCCGAGACTCATAGCCAGTGCACGCCCCGGCGCACTTGCACGCCTCGCTCGACACACACGCCTTTTCCACCACGGGGACCATCGGCATGGACCACCTCCAGCCCCCATCCTCCAGCCCCGCTCCACACCCGGTCTGTGTCGGCCATCACACACCTTCAGCTCCGACGGTGCGCCCCATCCCAGCCCAGCAGAAACCCGTTAAGGGCATGGCTTCAGCCGTGCCGTAAGGTCCACCCACAGACCCTGCCTTGTTGCAGGAGGCGGGAGCGAAACCCGAGCGCAGTCCCAACCAGCAGTTCCCTGCGGAATGAAAGCCAGAAAGGCAAGAGCCCCCAAGACTGCGCAACAAACGCAACACTTGTCCATACGCATAATCTGAAGGTGCACTCACTCTAGTGCAGAAAACAGACACCAAAACCACCCCATCTGTCGCATCGCCGATCGACCTAAACCACTGAAAACAAGCCCCTAATCCCTATTCCCTACCCCCTGTTCCCTGCATTTAAGAGTGACCCCCCACCTGCTAAATGCCGTGAAATGAATATTTTGCCTTTTAAATCTTTAGAATCAATATTTTGGCGAGGAAGCACCCCTTAAGTTATTGATTCCAGAGATTTTATCGGGGGGGGGGGGGGGGGGGGGGGAACCCACCCCCCGCGACCCGCCGTGTACTCCTCTCCTTAAAAATGGGCTGGCCGAACAGGTCGAAGCACGACGCATCATCAGGGAACCCGTCCACCCCTTCCCGATAGATGAAAATCCGTTATCGAAAATTTGCTTGACTCGCAGCATGAACCTCGCTGCGCACTCCCGTACAAATCTGCGACACAACGCTGCAACCGCTGCGCGAAAGGTCTAGCATAGAAAGAGTCATGTCGACGAAGACACCAATTCAGGCCCGCACAACGCTCAAAGACAGCATCAGCGACGCAAAAACCCTCTCTCGCGAAGACACGTTCGACATCTTTCGTCGCTGGGGATATTTGCAGGCAACGCTCGATCCGCTCGGACAGTTTCTTCCGCCAGAACCCTTTCCCATCACAGCGCCTGATGGACCAGACTCCGAAGCTGCGCGCAAGATCTATTGCAGCTCGATCGGCGCTGAGTTCATGCACATTCCATCCGCAGAGAAGCGAGCGTGGATTGAAGAGCGCCTCGAATCCGGCGCAAATGTAACTCCATTGCTGAAACCCGCGCGAATCCTCACCGGCCTGATTCGCGCCGACATCTTTGAGCAGGTGATTCAGCAGCGCTATCTCGGAACCAAGCGCTTCTCGCTCGAAGGTCTGACCGCGCTGATTCCCTTCCTCGACCAGCTCTTCTCCACCGCTGCGGAATCAGGCGTGGAACGCTCGATCTTCGCCATGAGCCATCGCGGACGCTTGAACGTCATGGTCAACACAATTGGTCGCGGATCACATGAAGTCTTCGCCAAGTTTGAGGACGTCGATCCGCGCAGCACGATGGGCGGAGGCGACGTGAAGTACCACGTCGGCGCAACCGGCGAGTTCGTCACTCCGAACGGCAAGATCGTCCATCTGCATCTCGCCTCGAATCCAAGCCATCTGGAAGCTGCCGATCCTGTGATTATGGGCAGAACGCGCGCCTATCAGGAACGTCTCGGAAAACCCGGAGTGAAGGAGATTCTTCCGCTCATCATTCACGGCGATGCAGCCTTCGCCGGACAAGGCATTTGGGCGGAGACGCTGAATCTCGCCACGCTGCATGGTTACGAAGTCGGCGGAACCGTTCAGGTGATCGTCAACAACCTGCTCGGATTCACGGCTCTTCCGGAAGAGTCCAACAGCTCGCGCTTCGCCTCGGACCTCGCCAAGCGCCTGCCGATTCCCATCTTCCACGTCAACGCAGAGGATCCCGAAGCTGTTGTCCGCATCGCCGCTCTGGCCGCGGATTATCGCGCGACCTTCCACTCCGACGTCGTCGTGGATCTGATTGGCTATCGTCGTCACGGACACAGCGAGGTTGACGATCCGACCGTTACGCAGCCTCGCCGTTACGCGCGCATCAAGCAGCATCCTCCGCTCTATAAGCTCTACGCGGACAAGATTGGCGTAGATGCGACGGCCGAGATCGACGCTGTCCAGCAGGAGTTCCTCGAGGAACAGAAGGCTGCAACGCATGCTGACCACAAGCCGCAGTTGCACTCGCTGCCCGACTACTGGAAGCCCTATTACGGCGGACCGCTGCGCGACGACGACAATCCACGCACCGGAATCGACGCCGAGGAGATCGCCAGGCTCACCACCGCACTGACCACCGTTCCTGCTGGGTTTCACCTTCATCCCAAGGTTGCCAAGCTGCTGGAGCAACGAGTGGAGATGGGCAATGGCAGAAAGCCGCTCGACTACGGAATGGCCGAACTGCTCGCCTTTGCCTCTTTGCTCAAGGCCGGAACGCCCGTTCGGCTGAGCGGCCAGGACTCGCAGCGCGGCACCTTCAACCAGCGTCACTCGATGCTCGTCGACATTGAGACCGAGGTTCGCTACTCGCCGCTTTGGGACATTGCTCCCGGTCAATCGCGCTGGGAGGTCTACAACTCCATGCTCTCGGAGGCTGCATGCCTCGGCTTCGAGTACGGCTTCTCACGTGACTTCCCGGAGACGCTCACACTCTGGGAAGCGCAGTTTGGCGACTTCGCCAATGGCGCGCAGATCATCATCGACCAGTTTCTCTCCGCCGGCGAGGCCAAATGGGGATTGCTCTCCGGACTCGTCATGCTGCTTCCACATGGCTACGAAGGCCAGGGTCCGGAACACTCGAGCGCACGCGTGGAACGCTACCTGCAACTCGCAGCGCAGGACAATATGCAGATCGCGCAGCCATCCACAGCAGCGCAGTACTTCCACCTACTGCGCCGTCAAGTGATGCGTAAATGGCGCAAGCCGCTCATCATCTTTACGCCGAAGTCGATGCTGCGCCATCCCGATGCAATGTCATCGGTCGCCGACCTCAATCGCGACAGCTTTCGCAACGTACTGCCTGACAACGATGTGAGTAACCCAAGACGTCTGCTGGTCTGCACCGGCAAGATTGGCCACAACCTGCGCGTCGAGCGGGCCAAACGCGGTGACCTGTCGGTCGGCATCATCTTTCTGGAGCAGCTCTATCCCTGGCCGGAAGCAGAACTTCAGGCCGCGCTGGACCAGCATCCCACTGCCGCTGAGATCGTCTGGGTCCAGGAGGAGCCGGCCAACATGGGTGCGCTCTCCTACGTGATGCCTCTGCTGAAGCGCATGGCGCATGATCGCCCAATCCTGAGCGTCAAGCGCACTGCCTCGGCCAGCCCTGCAACGGGTTCAGCGAAGGCGCATGAGATGGAAGAGAAGACGCTGATCGATCTCGCGCTCGGCCATGGCTAGGCACAACCCAAACGTATCGTCCGCGACATGACTCGAATCCTCCTGCTTCCCATCCTTTGCGTCGCAGGCTCGATTGCGCATTCTCAGCAGCCTTCGCCTGCGGAGAGGCAAGACGATCTCCAACCATTGCCTTCGATCCCGCAGTTGCTGCAGGATGTGGAACGCAATCAGAAGCTTGCCGAGTCCGTGCGTAAGGATTACACCTACCACGTTCATCAGGAGGAGCAGGAACTCGATGGCAACGGTAAGCTCAAAAAGACCATCACTACTGATTCCGAGAGCCTCAACGTCCGGGGAGTCCGCATCAACCGTGTGGTAGCGCGTGATGGCAAGCCACTGACTCCTGATGAAGCGGCGAAGGAGAACCAGCGCATCGATGATGAGATCGCCAAAGACACCGAGCGCCGCGAGAGGGAACGACACAAAGGCGAGCAGACCGACTCTCGAGGAGACGTGCTGATCTCAGCCTCGCGAATTCTCGAACTGGGAGCCTTCTCCAATGCTCGCCGCGTCATGCTGAACGGACGCCCCACCATCGTCCTGGACTACGCCGGTGATCCAAAGGCCAAGACTCGCAACTCTGCTGAGAGCGTCATCCGTGACCTTATAGGCACAGCCTGGATCGACGAACAGGACCGCCTCCTGGCTCGCGCACAGGGTCAGTTCCTGGATGATTTCAAGATCGGCGGAGGTCTGATCGCCGACATCAGGAAGGGATCAAGCTTCGAAGCACAGTTCAGCAGAATCAACAATGAAGTGTGGCTTCCAGAAAAGATCGAAGGCCAAGGCAGGATTCGCATCCTGCTGGTGTCAGGTTTCAACGGCCGATTCAGCCTGGTCACGTCCGACTACCGCAAGTTTCGCACCAGTTCCAACATTGAAGCTGGCGGAACCATGGTCCAGCCTGATAGAACGCCGTTGGCGCCGCCTCCATCTTTGCCAATGCCCCAAAATACTCCCACTACCCACCCTTAAAGCACAGGAGGGAACAGCTTCGCCATTCCCTCTTGCGCATTCAGAATGTCACCCACCGTACGCGCACCCCCAAGCGCAAGCTTAGAGAGGTTGAACGTCGGAAGCCTGCCAGCCTTTGGGCCCCTTCACCACGTTGAACTGAACGGCTTGCCCCTCTTGCAGGCTCTTGAACCCGTTCGAGTTGATCGCCGAGTAGTGAACAAACACATCCTCACCGTTCTGCCGACTGATGAAGCCAAAACCCTTGGCGTCATTGAACCACTTCACTGTTCCCTGTTCCATGTCTCGCAAATCCTTGTGTGATTGACTTTTTGACGCTCAATCCAAATCGGGGCTTCGGCTCGGTATCCTTGCAGAAAACCAATCTGTTTCAAACGATGGAGAAATGTTAGCACGATTGGCAAATTTTCCACCGAAAAAATTACGAAAGTCATATCTGCACAATCTCTAGTGCATCTGCGGCACTTTTAGGCGGGATCGAACGATCGACTCAGCCGCAGCCAACACCTCATCGAGGGTCATCCCGGTCGAGTCGAGTATCACGGCATCCGCAGCCGGGCGAAGCGGTGATTCTAAACGGTTTCTATCCCGCTCATCCCTCTCCTTCAGCTCTCGAATCACTGCCTCTTCCGTTATCTGACCCTGCGGGGGCCCGCCCTGGCGATAGCGGCGGTTTCCGCGGACCTCAGGAGCCGCATCGAGGAATATCTTCACCTCTGCATCCGGAAATACCACTGTGCCGATATCGCGGCCCTCCATCACCACACCTCCCGATGCACCCAGCAGGCGTTGCTGGGAGACCATCCAGGTTCGCAACTCAGGATGTACAGAAATCTGTGAGGCAGCTGCGGTCACATCCACATCGCGCACGCGGCGTGAGACGTCGACACCATCCAGCAGCACAAGATTACCCTCCATCTGCGGCTGCAGCACGATACGCGTTCGGGTCGCCATATCCAGCAAAGCGGCTTCATCGTCAAAGCCCAGATCGTTATCAATGGCCTTCAGCGCGAGCGCGCGGTACATGGCTCCGGTCTCAAGATTGAGAAACCCAAATCGCCGCGCCAGATGGGCGGCCATGGTGCTCTTGCCCGCGCCCGCCGGTCCATCGATTGCGATCACCGGCCGCTCGCGCTGTGTCTGCGGTTGGCTCATGCCGATTCCTCTGCCTTGGGTTTCTTACGCGCTGTGGGCCGCGCACCGGGGGCTGAGCTGCTTCGCTTGCCGCCAACACCGCTACCAAAGGCAGGCTTGCCGCCAGTCTTTGCCCCAAATTTTTTCTCGCCAGATCTTGGGAATCCAGATTTCGCGTCGCCGAACTTTGCACCAAACTTCCCTCCGGGCTTGGCTCCGAACTTTCCTCCCGGCCTGGCACCATAGCTCTTACGAGGGGGCGCTCCTGTGCGATCCAACGCACCAGCGGAAGGGCGTTGCTTGTAGGGCCTCTTTCCGGCACCACCATCTGTACCTTCTGTCTTTGGAACCCAGGGGGCCTTAGTATATTGCCGCTGGTCGGCGTCTGCTGCCCGGGGTTTGTAAGGACGCTTGGGAAGCGTACGTTCTCCACCTTCTGCTGGACGAGGAGTATAAGGGCCTTTGGCTGCGAATCCACGCGGCTTTGCGCCGCGGTCAAAGCTGCGCGGCTTGAAAGACCCACGATCTTCACCCTCGCTCGGGCGAGGCGTATAGGGGCGCTTGGCAGCGAAACCACCGGGCTTCGCGCCTCGGCTCGCACCCTGCTCATAGCTGCGCGGCTTGAAGGATCCGCGTTCCGCACCTTCACTCGAACGCGGCGTAAAAGTACGCTTCACGAATCCACCGGGCTTGCTCCCTCTGTCAAAGCTCGCCTTCGGATAGGTACGCTTCTCTGGCGGAAGACCTGCCTGCTCCCGTGGCCCAAGAGGCTCGCGATCTTCCGGCGCCGATCTGCGGAACTTGGTAAACGAATCCGCCCTCGCAGGTGCTGCAGGACGCTTCTTCCTATCTTCATCCCATGGCTTCGTAAAGCCCGACTTTGCCGAAGCAAAGGGACCGCTCGTCTTCTTGAATGGCCGTCTCTCGCGATCACTCTTGCCATCGGCTCGTGCAGTGAAGCGAGCCGGAATCTTATCTCCGCCGCGCGCGGGTCTCGCTCCTGCGGCGAAGGTGCGCGCAGGCTTGCCGCGAAACTCTCCTGACGACGCGCGGTCGCCTGCGAAGCTGCGGATGCGTCCCGTGCCCACCTTCTTCGGAGCTTGCACCACCGCGACTGGAGCGCTCTCGACCGGGCTCTCCGCGGCAGTAGCCGACGAATAGTCTATGAGTGCTCCGGGCAGATGCAGCAGTGTCTTACCCTCAACGGCAGTGGTCTCGAGTTGTCTCGCGCCGGTCAAAGCGTGAAGCACCTCTCGCAGTCGCGAGCGCGCCGTCAGCGGAGAGAGGAACGTCGTAATCTCCTCTTCCGTCGCCGCGGTCACCTGCGCCAGATACAGCGAGATCAATGCCGAAAGTGCCTTCGGCTGGCCCGCATTTGCACCGGACTTGATCGCCTTGGTAAACCGCCGCGTGGTCAACTCCCACAGCACCGGCTCATCTCCGGTCTGGGGCAACGGGATGACGCGAAGCTGCGACCAGAGCTCGGTCAGGACGCGAAGCGTCGCCGCTTCCGTCACTTCGCGGCCCATCTCGGACGCCAACTGCACTGACGTGAGGGATCGGTGCTCGGTCAGCACCTCAAACGCCCTTAGCCCCAGCGGAGAGACCTTCACCGGCCCCGAGGTGGACGGCGGCTGCTTCCAGGCCTTGTCGCCGCGCAGCGTAAAGATGTAAGGGAACATCTGCGCCGAAACCACGAAGTCAGGAGTGTCTCCAGCTACTCCCATCAGGTTGAGCGGCAAAACCGTTCCCTCGGCCACCAGACGGCCGACGAATCCCCATGCAGTCTGGCTATCGGCTGTAGTGGGAGCCGCGTTGGAGGCGCCCAGCGTTGCCTCCACCAGGGACGGCGCAGGCGACGGCAGTTGCAGCGATCGCGGCACAAACAGCACCAGTCCGAAATCTGCCAGCCAGGCGAGCGCGGACTCTGCGGTCAGCAGCGGGTTGCCATCCTGGTGCCATGCCTTGGCGCGCGCAGCCGCTAGCTGCTGGTCATCAAACTCAGGTATCGAACTCAAACTTGCCCCTTTTCCGGTGCGTGAACGCCCGGCATCGACCTGGGTCGTGGTGAAGGCTATTCATGGGATGCAAACTGCGGGCGAAGACGTAGCTAAATGCGCTGAAACGCCCGCTGTATGTCTCTTAGAGAATACCGCAATGCGATGGG
>Ga0302154_10002636_pt1 | contig 13549 bp, 10 predicted proteins | sample I_Bog_N2_3_FD_193507 | JGI IMG/M metagenome (GOLD analysis project Ga0302154, IMG submission 193507) | Peat permafrost microbial communities from Stordalen Mire near Abisko, Sweden - I_Bog_N2_3 | ecosystem: Environmental > Terrestrial > Soil > Wetlands > Peat | place: Sweden: Abisko, Stordalen...
GGAATTTCAATCTGTGCATATCGGCAAATACTGGCGCGACAGTGCCGTCCTATCGTTCATGACAGGCTCTGGATCCTGTCGTAACTCGATGTTCCGAGCCCCAAGAATCTGCGTCTTGCGGCAGTTCATCGCGTTCAGCACCTTGGCTTCGATGGTTTCCATCCTCTATCTGTTACACTCGCTGCAACTTTCAATCATGCTTTTCAAGGTGCTCAGCGCGGCGGTCTATGGCATCGACGCCAACCTCATTGACGTTGAGGTGGACTACAGCGGCGTGGTTGCGGACAAGGATACCTTCCATACCGTGGGCTTGCCAGACGCCGCGGTGCGCGAGAGCCGCGACCGCGTGCGCGCGTCCATCAAGAACTCCGGCTACCTGATTCCGCCCACGTTCATCACCATCAACCTGGCGCCGGCGGACATGAAGAAAGAAGGCGCGGGCTTCGATCTGCCCATCGCCGTGGGAATTCTGGGTGCTTATGGCGCGCTGCAGACCAATGACCTGAGCCGCTTTCTGCTGGTGGGCGAACTGGGACTCGACGGTAGCGTGCGCGCTGTTCCAGGCATGTTGCCGGTGGCCATTCTGGCGCGCGAGAAGAATATCCCCAATTTGATCCTGCCCGCGGCCAACGCTGCCGAGGCCGCTGTGGTCGAAGGCGTGAACGTCTACCCTGTCTCTTCGCTGCTGGATGTGCTGGAGCTGCTCAACAGCCAGGTGGTCGGCGTCATCCAGCGCGAGCCTTGCCACGTGGCCACCGAAACGCTGCTCAACGAGTTGCAGCACTTTGCCGTGGACTTCAAAGACGTGCGCGGGCAGCAGACGGCCAAGCGCGCCCTCGAAGTGGCGGCAGCCGGGAGCCACAACATTCTGATGATCGGGCCGCCGGGGTCGGGCAAGACCATGCTGGCCAAGCGATTGCCTTCGATCCTGGCCCCGCTCACCTTTGAAGAAGCTCTCGAGACCACCAAGATTCACTCCGTGGCAGGCGTGCTGGATGCGGCGGCGGGGCTGGTAACGCAGCGGCCGTTTCGCTCGCCGCACCATACGATATCTGACGCCGGTTTGATTGGCGGGGGAATCATTCCCCGACCCGGCGAGGTCTCCCTCGCGCATAACGGCCTGCTCTTTCTCGACGAGCTGCCGGAATTCCCTCGCAACGTGCTCGAGGTAATGCGCCAGCCGCTTGAGGATCACACCGTAACCATCGCGCGCGCCTCCATGTCTTTGAGCTTTCCAGCGCGGTTTATGCTGGCGGCCGCAATGAATCCTTGTCCCTGCGGATATTTCAACGACAAGTCCCGCGAGTGCCATTGCACCCCGCCGGTGATTCAGCGCTATATCGCCAAAATCTCCGGCCCGCTGCTCGACCGCATCGACATTCATATCGAGGTTCCGGCGGTGCAATACAAGGAACTGCGCGGCGGGGCGGCCGCCGAGGGATCGGCGGAGATTCGCGGCCGGGTGATGGCCGCGCGCGAGCGGCAGCGGCAGCGGTTCAGGAAGGCTGGCGAAAAGATTTTCGCCAACGCCCAGATGACCACGCGCCAGATTCGCACCCACTGCGAGTTGGGCGCCGATGCCGAGCGGCTGCTGGAGCGGGCCATGCAGCAGCAGGGGCTGACCGCCCGCGCCCACGACCGCATTCTCAAAGTGGCGCGCACCATCGCGGACTTGGAAGGCGCGGAACATCTGACCGTGGCTCACCTGGCCGAGGCCATCCAATATCGTACCCTGGACCGGAGCTATTGGGCTTGAGGGTTCCCCCAGGGTGGCGGCCAAGGGTTGGATTTGTAACCCTATCTATCTGATTAGAAGATATTTACAACTAAAGTTGCAGAAGCTGTTCTCTTAGCCGCCAGGGGAAGAAAAACTCAAAAAAACTGTTGACCCGAATCCAAACTCGTTATACATTGATGAGTGCCATCCATAAAGGGCAGGCCGCATAGCGCGGTTCAGTTCGCCCTTCCGTCGTTTCCAGCACCTTATTGGGCGCATGCTCATCCGTAGGTGTTTCGGTGTGTTTTGTTGTTCGCCGAAAATGGGAATGCATGGCATGTGGATTCCCAAGACGGAAATGTGTTTCTGTGCTTTTGCATGAAGCCTCTTCCATGGCGTGCGATTCTGCGTCAAAATATGGAACTTGGCGCACAGTTTGAACGTCTAAGTTTCGGGAGTGGAAATTTTGGGGCGGCCATTGATCGCGTTGGCTCCCCTGCTGCACCGGCGGCGCCAAGGAGTACCGCCCGGGCAGGCAACTCAAGAAGGAGAGATTCGCAATGCGTTCCGATTTGGTATTTGGGGCACTTTCTCATGTGTCCAATCGCTACCAGCTCTGTCAACTGGCTAGCAAGGCTACCCGCAAGCTGCACAAGCCGAATACACGGCTGCAGGACACCACCAATGAAGTGCTGGGCCGGTTTCAAACCACCAATCCAGGGTCTCTGGCGCCGGTATCGGCTTCTGCCAGTCTGCCCGTGGAAACGCGCCGCGCCGCCTGATAGCGCTCGCCCAAGGTATAGTTGAGTCAGGCAGCAGTTTCAAAGCGGCCTCCTGTTGCGGGAGGCTGTACTCCGCAGACGTTTCGATATTGCCCTTGAAATCGGGAGATGCTTCAGGCACGGCTTGCGCCGGTCGCCTTTTGAACTCCCGCCCGACCTTCCCGCAGGAGCAATTCCCCTTCGAACACCCCCTCACAACCATCCTCCCTTATTGCAGGTGAACATGACCATCGCAGAACTAAAAGAGAAGAACATCACCGAATTGAGCCGCATAGCGCGCACCCTTGAGATTCCGGGCGCCAGCGGCCTTCGCAAACAGGACCTGATCTTCAAGATTCTTCAGGCACAGAGCGAAAAGGAGGGCCACATCTTTGCCGAAGGCGTGCTTGAGATTTTGCCCGACGGCTACGGCTTCCTCCGCTCTCCCGATTACAACTATCTGCCCGGACCGGACGATATCTACGTTTCGCCCTCGCAGATTCGCAAATTCGATCTCAAGACCGGCGACTCCATCAGCGGCAACGTCCGTCCGCCACACGAGGGCGAGAAGTATTTTGCCCTGGTCAAGATCGAGGCCATCAACTTCGAGTCTCCCGAGGAGACGCGCAACAAGATCCTCTTTGACAACCTGACCCCCTTGTATCCGCAGGAGCGGATCAAGATGGAGACGGTTCGTGAGGCCATCAGCGGGCGAGTTATGGATCTGCTGACGCCGGTGGGCAAAGGCCAGCGCGGCTTGATCGTCGCCCCGCCGCGCACAGGCAAGACCATGCTATTGCAGTCCATCGCGAATTCGGTTTCCACCAACCACCCCGAAGTGGTGCTCATTGTCCTGCTGATCGACGAGCGGCCCGAAGAAGTCACCGACATGCAGCGCTCGGTAAAGGGCGAAGTCATCAGCTCTACCTTCGACGAGCCGGCTGCCCGCCACGTGCAGGTGGCCGAGATGGTCATCGAGAAGGCCAAGCGGCTTGTCGAGCACAAGCGCGACGTGGTGATCCTGCTGGATTCGATCACCCGTCTGGCGCGCGCCTACAACACCATCGTGCCTCCATCGGGCAAGGTGCTCTCCGGCGGCGTGGATTCCAACGCGCTCCAGCGGCCCAAGCGCTTCTTTGGCGCAGCCCGCAAAATAGAAGAGGGCGGCTCGCTGACCATCATATCCACTGCGCTGGTCGACACCGGCTCGCGCATGGACGAAGTCATCTTCGAAGAGTTCAAGGGCACCGGCAACATGGAAATCATTCTGGACCGTAAGCTGGTGGACAAGCGCGTCTTTCCGGCCATCGACATCCAGCGCTCCGGCACCCGCAAGGAAGAGCTGCTCATTCCCAAAGAGGATTTGCAGCGCATCTTTGTTCTGCGCCGGGTGTTGAATCCGCTATCGCCGGTCGAGGCCATGGAACTGCTGATTGCCCGCCTTGAAAAGGTGCGCAACAATGCCGAGTTCCTACAGAATATGAACCAGCTATAACGCAGGTGAGCGGCAGCCCCTTCCGGGATTTGCCGCTCGCTGATAAGATAGTGAAGTCGTGGGGCTGTAGCTCAGCTGGGAGAGCGCCTCGTTCGCAACGAGGAGGCCAGCGGTTCGATCCCGCTCAGCTCCACCATACAATCTGCAAATTGCGCTCCGCCGGAGCAGTTGAACAGGCTTCCGATGCGTGTCCGCTACGCCAACTCCGCCAAATCCAGCGCCCAGGCCTTCACCAGAGCCATCTCTTTCGCATCCACCACGGTGAGCCGGATCAGCTCCTCATAGCACCGGATGAGATTCGCTCCCATATTCTCCAGCCCAGCTTCTAGCTTCAGCGCCTCCAGCCGGCTTCCGATCATGCGGTTGTGCAGGTACCCGGGCACTTCATCGGCAAAGTCGCGCATCAGGCTGTGCTCGTTCCGCTCCTGAAAGACATCCGGGCTGGTGTAAAGCACGCTCCACCCGTTTTCCCACGCAATGCGCTGCGCCACAAAACTCCGCCAGATATCCGTCATGCGAAATGAGCAATACGAAGGCAGATAAAGCAGCGGGTAGGCCTTGGGGAACCACGCCGTGCTCTGGCTGTTGAATGGGCTCCATGCCCCAGCGCCAAGCGCCACCCGCCGGTCCGTGCGGAAGTGAATGGGCAGCGGCAGCACCAGCCGGTAGATCGCGTCCACATCGGGATTCCCATCGGCCAGCCCCTGCTGAATCGGGCAGTGCGATTCCACCACCGGCAGTGCCTCAAACTTCGGCTGCGGCGTCTGGATCGCATCCAGAGGCAGCCCACGCGGCCAAATATTCGTATCGGAAAAATACTCGTAGACATTCGCCCAGCCAGTTCCTGCGAGCGTAGCCACGCGCTGCTCCGGCTGACGCTTTGCCCAAAACCCCGGCAGCGGCATGTTGTCGTCGTCGGTCTCAAGCAGCATCCGCGACCGCGTCCGCATCGCCAGCAGATAACCGATATTCTTCCGCGCGTAATGCCGTTTAGGCAATAATTCGGCAATCTTCAAAGCCGTTGTTTGCTGCCGCGCCAGACTATAAAATTCGCACCCCTCGATCGAGAAATCAGCCGGGCTTGGCACGTCGCCAATCAAGTAAAACGAATACCCGCGCGCCTTGCACTGGTGCGCCAATTCCCGCAATTGCGCGTTTGGCGCTGAGATGGAAGTAACGACAACACTGGCAGGACCTTCAAAATTGGAGTCTGTCAAAGCTGTTCCCTCAGACGCAGGCGAAATAGACGCCACAACTGCTGGAAGGCCTCGGCAATCGCCGAAGAACCAAGCCGCGGACTCGCAGCCCGATACGTGATCGGCACCTCGACGAACCGCAGATTCCTGCAATACGCCTTGATCTCGGTCTGGAAAAAGTGCGCTCTCGATTGAATGCCCCGATCGATGGCCATCGCGAGCGTCTCGCGAGAGAACAGCTCAAACCCGCTGGTCATGTCGGTTTGCCGCGTCCCCAGCAGCAGGTTGGACAGCACGGTTCCACCCATGCTCACAATCCGGCGCTTCATGGAACTGTCTTTGAAGCAGCCGATGGACCGGCTCCCAAAGACGCAATCCATGCCTTGTTCCATCGCATCGAAAAACTGCGGAATATCGGAAGGCTGATGGCTGAATCCGGCATCGATCTCCAGTATCCAGTCGCATCCGGCCGCCAGCGCCTCTTTGAAGCCGCGCATGTACGCGTCCACCACGCAGCGGTTTTCAGGAGCCCACACCACGCGCAAGCGAGGCTCGCTCAGCTCCAGTTGGCGCATCTGATCGAGGCTTGAGTCTTTTGTAATACGATCGAAAACCGCGAAGAATGTGACCCGCTGAAAGCCCGAACAATGCCGCAGCACTTCTTCGCAGAACGCTACCGCCTCGTCGCCCTCATTCGCCATCGGACAAACGATGCCAAGGTCCACCATGCCGCGCGACGTCACCGCCTGCTGCATGTTCGCGCTCTCATGCTCAACAAGAACTGGCACAATCCTCGAATCTGTCAAAACGCTTGAACGCTTGCCCTGGGGTATCTCTAATTCGCTCTATTTGACTTGCACGCAATGGAGCGAGAATCGGCTTCGATAACGACGAGTAATTCAAGCGTACCACGGGTCGCAGATATCGCCATGATCTCGACTTTGCATTCCCGGCAATGGAATCGGGCTCGCTCTCGCTCTTCTGCGGCCTTTGTAGGATTGTGGGCCAGGTCACATTTTTTGGCGGGGTGGCCGGGTGTACACTGCCTTTCGTTCACCCAAGGCTTGTGAATATGCCCGTAGAAGAGAACCTTTGCACCATGAGCCATGCGCGCGGAGTGAGCAGGCCGCTGCTGGAGCTGACCATCGGCGACCTGTTGCACCGCACCGCGGAGCGCTTCGGCGACCGGCTGGCGGTGGCTTCGTGCCACCAGGGCCAGCGGCTTACTTGGGCGCAACTCAGCGAAGAGGCGGACCGCGTTGCGCGTGGGCTCTGGTCGCTGGGGATTCGCAGGGGCGACCGAGTCGGGCTGTGGTCCACCAACTGCATCGAGTGGATCCAGATGCACATGGGCTGCGCGCGCGCCGGCGCATCGCTGGTCAATGTGAACCCCGCCTATCGATCCCACGAGCTTCAGTTCACCCTCCAGCGGTCGCGCATGAAGGTGCTGTTTCTATGGCACGGCGACAAGCACGCCGACTACGAAGAGATTCTGGGCAGAGCGCGGCATGGCCTCAACCTCGAGCTGGAGCATACCATCTACTTCGACACGCCGGAATGGCCGGCGCTGAAGCAGACCCCCGGCGAGCTGCCGGCGCATGTGGCCGTGGACGATGTTGCGAATATCCAATACACCAGCGGCACCACGGGGCTGCCCAAGGGCGTTCTGCTCTCCCATCGCAACATCGTCAACAACGGCCAGTTTCTGGCGCAGGGATTCCACTACACCGAGATCGACAAGATCGTCGTCCCGGTGCCGCTCTTCCACTGCTACGGCTGTGTCATCGGCACCATGTCCGCGGTCAATTCCGGTGCGGCCCTCGTCCTGCCCAACTGGACCTTCGACCCGCGCGCCACGCTCAAGGCCGTTCACGACGAGCGGGCGACCTCGGTCTACGGCGTACCGGCCATGTACGTCGCCGAGATGGCGCTCTCCGACTTCGCCAGTTACGACCTCACCAGCCTGCGCACCGGCATGATGAGCGGCGCGCCCTGCCCGGTGGAGTTGATGAAGCGCGTCCTCTACGAGATGCATTGCGGCGAGCTGGTCATCGCCTACGGCCAAACCGAGACCTCGCCGGTGGTCACCATGAGCGACGCCGCCGACCCCATCGAGATTCGTGTCAAGACCGTGGGCCGCGCCATGCCGCAAACCGAGATTCAGATTGTCTCCACCGTCACCGGCAATACGCTCCCGGTGGGCGAGCAGGGCGAGGTCTGCGTGCGCGGCTATGCGCTCATGAAGGGCTACGACGGCGACCCCGAAGGCACAGCGCAGGTCATCCACTCTGACGGCTGGCTGCACACCGGCGATCTGGGCATCATGCACGACGACGGCTGCATCCACCTCACCGGCCGCTCCCGCGATGTGATCATCCGCGGCGGAGAAAACATCTACCCCCGCGAGGTCGAGGAGTTCCTCTACACCCACCCCAAGGTTGACGAGGTGCAGGTCGTCGGCATCCCCAATGCGCGCCTCGGCGAGATCGTCGCCGCCTGGGTCCGCCTGCGCCCCGGTGTCAAAGCCACCGAGGCAGAGATTCGCCAGTTCTGCCAGGGCCAGATCGCCTACTACAAGGTCCCCGAGCATGTCCGCTTTGTCAACGAGTTTCCAGCCACGCTCTCCGGCAAAATCCAGAAATACAAGATTCGGGAATTCGAGATCGAAGCGCGGGGCTTGCAGTCAGTAGCCAACGCGGCCACTGCGTGATGGGGCAATGGGATAGAATTCCTTCGCGGATTCCCATGTTCCAGAGGCGGGATTTGGGGCAGTCGGCGTTCCAGGGGTTTCGTGGCCCATCCTCGGCGCGCCTCTGTTTTTGCGGCTACAAAGAAACAAAGCCGCAAGCTCAACAAAAAAAGGGATAAATGCTGGCATCCGTTTCATGCCCCGTGGGTCGGCAACGTCGGTGGGCGACTAGCGTGGGATACTGCAATCCTCAACCGCAAAGCGCGAAATCGCGCGGTCAGAGATCTAGCTGCAGAATCTTCGGATTGACCGGGAATTACGCCACCGGCTGGGCGCAGTGCGCGCAGCGCTTGGCGGCCAGCGGAATCTCGCTCAGGCATTCGGCGCAGGTCTTCATCGAGGACGGAGCATCCGGTTCGGGCTTCTTGAGCCGGGCCATGAGCGCGTTCAGCGGAAGCACGATGGCAAAATAGACCACGCTGGCCACGATGACGAACGAGATGGCGGCATTGAGGAAATTGCCAATATAGATTGGCGTGCCGTTGAGTTTGAAGATCACTTCTTTGAAGTCCGGCTTGCCCACCACCGCAGCGATCAACTGTGTCAGCACGTCTTTGACGAACGACGTGACAATGGCATTGAAGGCAGCGCCGAGAATGACGGCGACTGCCAGGTCAACGACATTTCCACGTAGAATAAAGTCCCGAAAGCCCTTCAGCATGTATTCCTCCAACAAGTCCCCTAGGGAATTGCCCGTCCTCGATCACAGGGAACTCGACCGTGGGTTTTGCACCATGGTACACGGTAGCAAGGCAGTTTTGGCAAGGGGTGCCGGCTTCGCAGGCAAATCAGGCCAGATAGAGCCAGAAAAAGACCGCCAAGGCCAGGATCATCAGTTCGGCATAAAGCAGGATCAGGATGCCGGCGTGGTAGAAACTCCAATGGCGGCCGAGGCATCGGGCTGTCTCCACCATCGACCAGCAAGCGGCGAGGATAGCGAGAATCTGCCAGTGTGAAGCGCGCGAGGCATCGAGATGGGGAAAGCCGGCGAGGCGCAGACTGGCGGCGAGAGCGCCGAGGGCGAGCAGGATGCCGCGGAGGAGCGACCCCTGGCGAAAACGAAAGATGGAAGAGCGAAGAATCGCCACCTTTCTACTGTAGTTTCGGTGGGGACAGTTGAAAAGCTCAGAAAATCGCTATAATGTTGTCACATTGCGGGATATGACGTCTCCGGGGTTTCCGTTGCCGTGCCCGCTGTTTTTCTTTTTCACGCAAGCGCAGTAAAGATGCATCCTAACCCCCAAGAGGAAGAAGGAGATCGGCACATGGAGAACAAGCCGGCACAAAATATTCAAGACACATTTCTGAATACGGTCCGCAAGGACAAGACCCCAATCACGATTTATCTGGTCAGCGGCGTCAAGCTCACCGGAAAGATCCGGTCATTCGACAAGTATTCGGTGCTGCTGGAGAACAACAGCCAGGAGCAGTTGATCTTCAAGCATGCGATTTCGACCGTGGTCAGCAACCGGAGCGTGATGCATACGGAGCATCGCCCGATTGGCGTGGCGACTGGTGTTGGGCCGACGCCTATATCGGCGCCGTTCGCTGCGCCGGCAGCCTCGGAGCAGCGATAGCACGCGGAGAGCGGCCTCGATTGGCAGCGGAAGAGAGCAGGACGAGCAGTTCTGGCGGCAAGCCGGAGCGGGCAGTCTTGGTTGGCGTGGATCTGACGCGGTCAGAGCCGGCGGTTCGCTCACGGAGCAACCGAGCAGGCGCGGTTGGTGCGCGGCTGGCATCGGTGCGTCTGGCCGCCGCGGATTTAGACTCAGCCTCGCAAGACTCCGATTCTACCGTTGGGCCTGCGCCGGAATCGCCAGAATCTGAAGGATTCCGTGCGTCGAGCGGCGATCTCATCGTGGGCGACGGGACGGAACAGGTGCAGGCGCGCGCGGATACCAGCCTCGATGTGGAAGAATCCCTGGCTGAGTTTCGCGAGCTGGTTTCAAGCGCCGGAGCCGTGGTGGTTGCCGAAGCGATGCAGCGGCGTTCGAGGCCCGAGCCGGCTACGCTTGTCGGCGCGGGTAAGGTTGAGGAGATTGCCGGGGTGGCGGCCTCGACCGAAGCCGATCTGGTGCTTTTCGACCACGATCTGACGCCCACGCAACTACGCAATCTTGAGGCTGCGCTGCCTTGCCGCGTACTCGACCGCACACAGTTGATACTCGATATCTTTGCCCGCCACGCCCGCACCAGCGAGGGCAAGTTGCAGGTGGAACTGGCGCAGCTTGAATACATGCTGCCAAGACTCACAGGCAAGGGCAAGGCAATGTCCCAGTTGGGCGGCGGCATCGGCACGCGCGGCCCCGGTGAAACCAAACTCGAAACGGATCGGCGGCAGATCGAGAAGCGCATCGACCACTTGAAGGAAGAAGTGGAATCCGTGCGACGGGTTCGCCATCAGCAGCGGCAACGGCGTGAGTCGATTCCGGTGCCAACCGTGGCGCTGGTCGGGTACACAAACGCCGGCAAGAGCACGCTCTTTAACTCCCTGACAGGCGCGTCGGTGCTGCAATCGGCGCGGATGTTCGCTACGCTCGATCCCAAGCTGCGCGCCATCGAATTGCCCAGCCGCCGCAAGGTGCTGCTTTCAGACACGGTGGGATTTATCCGCAACCTGCCGCACACGCTTGTGACCAGCTTCAGAGCCACGCTGGAGCAGGTGACGCAGGCAGAGGTGCTCTTGCACGTGCGCGATGCGAATTCGACCTACGGCGAAGAACAAAAGGCTCAAGTTGAGAAGGTTCTGGGTGAGCTGGATTGCCTGGCCAAGCCGCGCATCGAGGTGTTGAACAAGATCGATCTGCTGGAGGAACACGAGCGGGAAGGTCTAGTGGTTCGGTCCCAGGCCGGCAACGAAGTGCCGGTTTCGGCGAGGACCGGCGAGGGAATGGAGTCGCTGCTCAAAGCGATCGACCAGGCATTGCACTCAGATCCTGTGATTGAGGCGGAGTTGAGGGTTCCCCAGCAGGACGGCGGGGTGCTGGCGGCCATCGAGGCAGGGATGGTGGTTCACAAGCGAGAGTACGACGGCAACCTGGTGCGCCTCGTGGTCAGTGGGCCGGCCTCGCTGCTGGGCCGCTTGCGCAAGTACCGGCTGCGGAACGAGTAGGCGTATTTTCACCGCCGTCGAGAGCTGAATGGCTTCCAAACTCCTACAGCTTTTGCGTGCGGTGGACGGCGCGGACGCCTCCGACGCGGCGCAAGCCCAGGACCATGCGGTTCAGGTGGTGCAGGTCCTGAGCCTCCACGACAAACTCGATGATCGCTTCGCCATTGTCGTCCTTGCGGATTTCGACGGCGCGGATATTGGTGTTGTCGTCGGAGATCACGGCGGTCAGCTCCTTCAGCATGCCGGCTCGATCGTCGCACGAGACGGTGATCTTGACCGGGTAGCGCTGGGAGCGGCCTGCTATCTGATCGCCGACGCGCGACCACTCGACGGCGATGCGGCGGTCGCTCTCGTAAAGCAGGTTCTGCACGTTGGAGCAACTGCGCGCATGGACGGCCACGCCTTTGCCGCGGGTGACGTAGCCGATGATCTCTTCGCCGCGGATCGGGTTGCAACATCGCGCTCGATAGACGAGCAGGTCGTTCTGGCCTTCGACCTGGAGGGAGTCGGAGCCGGTAAGGTGCAGCTTGCGCACCGCATCGGACATAGCCGACTCGACGGTGCCGGGCTTGGCCTCTGGAACCGGCTCAACTTCACCCTTGGTAGCAAAGCCGGGGGCCAGCTTGTTAAGCACCTGGTGGGCGGAGTGCTTGCCCTGGCCGAGCGTCGCCAATAGATCGGCGGCGGTGGCCACCCCATACTCGTTGGCGATACGGCCCAGATCCTGGTCGGCAATCTGGTTGAGCGGCACCTTGAACTTGCGCGCCTCGCGATCAAGCAGCTTGCGTCCGATCTCGACGGCGCGGCGGCGCTGGTCTTCGTTGAGCCAGTGCTTGATCTTGTTGCGGGCGCGGGGGCTTTTGACGAAGGTGAGCCAGTCGCGGCTCGGCTTGTGATCCTTCTGCGTGACGATCTCGACAATGTCGCCGGTGCGCAGCTTGGAGCGCAGCGGGACCATGCGCCCGTTCACCTTGGCGCCCACGCAGGTGTGGCCCACCTCGGTGTGAATGGTGTACGCAAAATCGATGGGTGTGCCATCGGCCGGAATCACCACCACTTTCCCCTTGGGCGTGAAGGTATAGGCCTCGTCTGGATAGAGGTCCATCTTCAGGCTGGAGAGGAACTCGTTGGGGTCGGTCATCTCCTTTTGCCACTCGACAAGCTGGCGAATCCAGTTGAGACGCTCCTCGTCCCGGGCCGTGACCGCAACTCCGCCGGATTTGTACTTCCAGTGGGCGGCAATCCCTTCCTCGGCGATGCGGTGCATCTCCTCGGTGCGGATCTGCACCTCGAACTGGTGGCCGCTGGCGCCCATCATCGTGGTATGCAGCGACTGGTAGCGGTTGGCGCGGGGAATCGCGATGAAGTCCTTGATGCGCCCCGGCACCGGCCGCCACAGGGTGTGAATCAGGCCAAAAACGGCGTAGCAGGAGGCTACGTCCTGTGTAATGACGCGAATGGCCAACAGGTCGTAGACCTGATCGACGGAGACCTTGGAACGCTCGAGCTTCTGGAAGATGGAGTAAATGCGCTTGATGCGCCACTCGACGCGGGCCTCGATGTTGTTTTCGCGCAACTGCTCGACCAGCGTATCTTCAACACTGCGCAGGAACTGCTCGCCCTCGATGCGCCGGGCTTCGACGGCGGCTGTGACTTTTTCGTAGCTGACAGGGTCGGTGTAGCGAAAGGCCAGATCTTCGAGTTCGCCGCGCACCTTGCCCATGCCCAGCCGGTGGGCAAGCGGGGCATAGATGTCTTGCGTCTCGCGGGCAATCGCCTCTTGCCGGTCCGGGTCGAGGTGCTGAAGAGTGCGCATATTGTGCAGGCGGTCGGCCAGCTTGATAAGCACCACCCGCACATCGGAGACCATGGCCAGCAGCATCTTGCGCACGTTTTCAGCCTGGCGGTCTTCGCGGTTGGCAAACTGGATCTTGTCTATCTTGGTGACACCTTCGACGATGTGGGCCACCTGGTCGCCAAAGCCGGCTTCGATCTCCTCGCTGGTAGCTGGAGTGTCCTCAACGGCGTCGTGCAACAGGCCGGCGGCGATGGCCGTCGCATCCATCTTCATCTCCGCCAGCACTTCGGCAACTTCGAGCGGGTGGACGATGTAAGGCTCGCCTGAGGCGCGCATCTGGCCCTCGTGATGCTTGACGCAGAAATCCCAGGCCTTGCGGATGAGTGTGACGTCTTCACTCGGGCGGTTGATCTGCACCTGCCTGAGCAGAGCTTCAAAGCGCTCGTCGATAAGGCTTTGCGGGAAAGGCGACTCCAATGCGCGCAGAGCAACCGGCGAATCCCCCTGAGGAGACGGGGGCGTGGTGGAAACCGATGGCGCAGTGGCTTGCCGGGCAGTCGCCATGCTTCATTATAGGCCGGTTGTGTATGACGTGCCTGGATGGGCTGGCGATGTAACAATCGACCATCCGTCGAAGCGAACGCGGGTCGTGAGGGAACTCCATGGCTGTTAGACTCTAGCTTGTTGATGGAGAACAGTGACTGAGCCGTCATGATTCCTG
>Ga0302154_10002639_pt1 | contig 13537 bp, 12 predicted proteins | sample I_Bog_N2_3_FD_193507 | JGI IMG/M metagenome (GOLD analysis project Ga0302154, IMG submission 193507) | Peat permafrost microbial communities from Stordalen Mire near Abisko, Sweden - I_Bog_N2_3 | ecosystem: Environmental > Terrestrial > Soil > Wetlands > Peat | place: Sweden: Abisko, Stordalen...
CCTGTCGGGCGCTCATGGTGCCCCGGAACTTGTCCGGCGCGGCGACCAGGCTCGCCTCGGACGCGGCCACCCGGCTCGCCTCGGACGCGGCCACCCGGCTCGCCTCGGACGCGGCCACCCGGCTCGCCACGTCAGCGCTCCTCCGCCAGGGCAGCCTCCGGGGGCGGGTGGACCCCGTCCGGGCTCCGGACGGGGTGGGGACGGCGTGACATGTCCATCGTCATAGTCGACGGGACACGGGCCGGGAGAACCACGTCCCCCGGGCGGCACACGCGCCACCGCCACCAGGGGAATTGCCGCTCCTGGGCGTCCGGACAGCACCCGGCGTCCCGACTACTCTGCTGGCAGTGGTCCTCCGTCTGCACATGCCTGCCCGCCCGCGGTGATGGCGGACTCACCGGAGGAGACCCTGGCGCCAGACTCCGGCCCGGAGTCTGAGCGGACTCCGCTGACCGAGGCCGAGCGGTCCGCCGTCTTCCGCACGGGACAGGTGCCGGTCGACCGGGCCGCAGCGCTCCGGGCCGGCTCCACGCCGATACCCAAGAAGTTCTTCCTCTGGGTGGTCGTGGCCTTCGCCGTGCTCGGCATCGGTGGGGTGATCGGCGAGAAGCTGATCGGCTCCGGCGGCATCAGCGCCCTGACGTCGGTGCCCACCACGACACTGGCCGGGAGCAACGGCTCGTTCCCGAGTGCACCGTCCACCCCGGACACCCCCACACCCCCCGACGCCCCGCCGGTGGACGCCACGCCGACCGCCGTGACCGGACTGATCACGCTGACCCGCAAGCCGGCGCCGGCCGTATCGCTCCTCCAGGACCAGGCCGGCACCACCTGGAGCCTGGCCGAGGCCAAGGGAAAGGTCGTCGTACTCACCTTCTTCAATGCCGAGTGTGACGACATCTGCCCGGTGGAGGCCGCAGAGATCACCCAGGCCGACCAGCTCCTGGGCCAGCAGCGGTCAGCGGTCGACTTCGTGGTCGTGAACACGGACCCCCTGGAGACGTCGCTGGCACCGACTCCATCGGCCTTGACCCTCACCCACCTCGACGCCGTTCCCAACGTGACGTTCCTCAACGGCTCGCTCACCGAGCTGAGCACGGTGTGGAAGCACTATGGGATTACTGTGGAGCTGAATCCGACCGTGCGGGTGGCCACCCACACCGAGGCGATGTACGTCATCGACAGAAAGGGCAGACTCCGCCTCGAGGCCACGCCCTTCGCCAACGAGAACGCACTGGGCGTCTACAGCCTGGACCCCGCCACCATCCACTCGTTCGCCGAGGGGATGGCCGATTCGGCCAGCCGGCTGGCCACAAGGACGTCATGACCGAGGAGATCCCCGACTCCGACCTTCCCGCCGATCCGTTCACCCTCGAGGGCATCGTGGCCCAGGTGCCGGAAAAGCCCGTGTGGTACCGGCGGGCGTGGGTGATCGCCACCGCCGCCGTGGTCGCGGTGGTGGTGGCCTCCGTCCTGGTCGACCTGCCCACCACCACCAACAAGGTCACCGATGCCGCCGACCAGACCGCCATCATGAAGGAGATCAACACCGACTTGGCGCCGTGTGCCTACGGCATCACGGAGACCCTCGCCATCTACCGCGACCAGCAGGCGCACACCCTCACGCCGAGCGACACCACCGAATCTCCCTCGATGATGCGGGACGACCAGGAGGCCTGCTCGTTCACCAGCAGCTCGATCTACGACCTCTCCAACGTGGAAGGCACCGGGACCCCGGCGGGCAAGGACGTCACTCGTGTGATCACCGTGGCCACGCTGTGGACGACCTCGGATGCGCTCGGTGCCATCGAGGACATCCAGACCCTGTTCGACCGCCCGCACGACGCCACGGCCCTCGCCGATCTGCCCCGGCGCGAAGCCGCGCTGGCCAAGGACAGGGCCCAGGCTTTCGGTGACGTCGAGGCAGCCAATCGGATCCTCGGTGCCCATATCCCCCTACCCGACATGCCCGACGTGGCCCGGATCACCCTCGGTCGCTGACGCCTGATCACCCGGCCCGAGGACAATCAGGCAACCGGGCTTCCCCCATCGACCGTGCGTCCACGGATCCGCTCGGTGCGCACCAGCCGATGCATCTCCTCGTCCGGATCCTCCTCGGCCTGGAGCCATCGGATCAGGTTCCAGAAGACCACCGGCACGAAGGCACAGCCCGACACGAACCACATCACGCCCGTCGTGAGCTGCTGGTCGGCCGAGAGGCTCAATCCGCTGCCGGCGTGGTGGGAGTAGGCGTGGTACCACGAGGCGTGGGACAGGCCGACCAGGTAGGCGAGGATCCAGATCGCCCACATGACGACGGCGGCTAGGGCCACCCGGCTGGGCCGGGACAACCTCGGCGTGAGGGGTGGCGACTCCACCAGCTCGAGCCAGAGTCCCCCACTCAGGCCGATCAGGCTGACCGCCTCCACCGCCACCAGCCACGGATGTCGGGCCAGGGCGTCGACGGTCGCCGGGATCCGCCAGACCACCGCCGCCCCGAGGAAGAGCATAGCGAAGCCCGCACTCCGAAGTGCCTCTGGATGGCTCCGTCGGCCCAGGGCCAGACGGTCGATCGGGCCCAGGGCCGAGGGGTCGGCGGCCCAGCCTTCATCGTCGTCGTACGGAGGTGCCGGGCGGATGGCGAGGCCCACCCTCCGCCAGGGTGCGCCCAGTACGGCCAGAGCGGGAACCACCACCGCCAGGATCGAGAACTGCAGCGCCTCCACGAACTCGTAGCGTCGCGACCAGGTGCCGACCGGGGGAACCAGGCACACCACCAGCAGGACCGCCGAGGTGAGGCAGAGGGCCAGCCGCCCGTCGTCCTGCCACCCACGCGGATGGCCTCCGGTTGCGCCTCGGGACAGCTCGGTGTCGGCCCCCGGGGTCACCGCGAAGAGCGGCGCTGGAAGAAGCCCCACAGCAGCACGACGAAGAGCGTGCCCAGCGGAATGGCGATGGTCAATGCCTGGGGCCCGATCCACGTGTCTGCGGCAACGCTCACTGGTGCACCAACCTTGCGCTCGTCATCTGGAATTGATGGTAGTCGGACGACCGGATCCCCACAACGGACCCGTCCCTGGGGTGCGTCGGGTCACCGGCGGCGAAATACCTGGTCACAGCAGGTAGAAGAAGACCCAGAACAGTGCGCTGATCACCGCCATGAACCCGAAGAAGTAGGTGCACGCCTCCACATTGGCCCGGAACAGCTGCGCCGCCGGACCGCTCGACGTGGCCGGGGTTCCCGCCTCCGGATCGATCCTCTTGAGTCGCAGGCACAGGGCCAGATTGGTCTCCAGCCAGTACGCCCCGCACACCAGCAGAATGATGTTCATCACCGCCCACCCGATGAAGGTGGAGGCATAGCCGCTGGAGCCCGGGAAGAATGGCAGCTGGGTGAGCTGGTAGATCTGCAGGCCCAGAGCGAGTAGGAGCCCCCCGACTGCGACCCAGCCCGACACCTCCCAGTCCAGGAGCGATCCGGCCCGCAGCTTCCACTGACCGTAGATGGCGAGGGCCGCGGCGGCCACGACCAGGGCGAAGATGGCCCAGCCCAATCCGGTGGGTGCCGTGACATTGCCGGGACGCCACAGATCCCCCGAGTTGGCCGACTTCAGGTAAAAGTAGGCGAAGGCCTCGGAGGCGAACAGGAAGGTGAACATTCCGATCAGCAGGCGCCCGCCCGTCCAGTAAGAGCCGACCGCAGCGCGCAACTCGAACTCGCGCTCCTCCGGCGTCTCGCTGAACACAGGCTTGTCGGTCATGTCGACCACTGTCTCGGACTCAGACACCGCTGGATCTCCACTCGTTGGGCCGGGGGTCATTGCACCGGGGGACGGGGATCTTCGGCCACGCTGGCCGGCGAGGATGCCCCCGCTGTCACCAGCGTCCCGTCACCGAGGTCGGCCACCGCGGGTGGGTCGTCTTCGCTGTAGTGGTAGGGGTCGCTGAGTACCACCGGGATGCGCTCGAAGTTGTAGTACGGCACCGGTGTGGGCGTCTGCCATTCCAGGCCGAGCGAGTCCCAGGGGTTGGCCGGCGCCTTGGTCGGCTTCAGGAAGATCGACCAGACGAAGTTGGCGATGAAGATCAGGAACGAGGCGCCCAGGACGAAGGAGCAGACCGAGGCGAAATCGTTGAGTCCCTGGAGGTTGGCGGCGTATTCGAAGACCCGGCGGGGCTGGCCGAGCAGCCCGATCAGGAACATGGGGAAGAAGGTCAGGTTGAAGAAGATGAACATGAACCAGAAGTGGATCTTGCCCAGCTTCTTGTTCATGGTCTTTCCGGTCATCTTGGGGAGCCAGTAGTAGAGACCGCCGAAGAAGGCGAAGATCAGGCCGCCCATGATGGTGTAGTGGAAGTGGGCCAGGACGAAGAAGCTCCCGTGCACGGTCACGTTGACCGGCACGTCGGACAGGAACACCCCGGTGACCCCGCCGATGAGGAAGTTGAAGAACACGGCCAGGCAGAACAGCATCGGCACCTCGAACCGGATCTTGGCCTTGTACAGGGTGCCCATCCCCACCAGAAAGATGAAACCGGTCGGGATGGAGATCAACTCGGTGGTGAGCATGAACAGAGGACGCATGTCCGGGTTGATCCCGCTCTGGAACAGGTGGTGCTGCCACACGAAGAAGGACAGCAACGCCACACCGACCATGCCGGCGGCCGCCACCTTGTAGGCGAACAGGGGTTTCCGGGTGAAGACCGGCAGCAGCTCGGCCACGATTCCGAAGCCCGGCAACGCCATGATGTACACCTCGGGGTGGCCGAAGAACCAGAAGAGGTTCTCCCACAGGAACGAGCTGCCCCCGTGTTCGTTGACGTAGAACGCCGTCTGAGCACAGTGGTCGAGGATTCCGAACAGGCCCGCCGCCACCAGCGTCGGCGTGGCCAGCGTGAGCAGGGCGCAGGTGGCCAGGATCGCCCACACGAATATGGGGATGCGGCTCCAGGTCATACCGGGGGCCCGGTAGTTGATGATGGTGGCCGCCAGGTTGAACCCGGCCGCCATCATGCCCAGCCCGATGACGGCGAAGCCCACCAGGTAGGACATCATGCCCGGCCCGGCCTGGGTCTGGAGCGGCGCATAGCCGGTCCATCCGGTCGGGAACCCCCCATAGAAGAGGGCCGAAAGGATGACGAAGTACCCGGCGGAGAAGATCCAGAAGCTGAAGGCCTCGACCCGCGGGAAGGCAGTGCGCCGGGCCCCGATCATGAGAGGCACCAGCCAGTTGCCCAACGGGCCGACGATCACCGAGGTGGCCATCATCATCATCATGGTGCCGTGCTCACTCACGATGGAGATATAGGTGCCCGGGCCGAAGGCGTGGCTGGTCGGGGAGAGCAGCTCGGTCCGGATGGCCATGGCCAGCAGGCCGCCGGTGAACAGGAATCCCAGGACGCCGATCACGTACTGGAGACCCACCACCTTGTGGTCGGCGGTGTAGCGGAAATACCGGGTCCAGCTGGTGGTCTCGTAGTCCGGACGGGGCTCCAGGCCCGCGATCTTGGCCAGCGGGTAGTTGAGAGCGCCGATCCCGAGGAGCCAGCCCAGTACCCCGAGCAGGAGACCGCCGGTGACCGGGACGGAGTTGGTCCCGGCCAGCTGCACGTTGGCGTAACCGCTGGAGACGACGTTGCCGAGCCAGTGCCCGAGCAGGTACCCGAGGACGGCGAAGATCGCCGCCGTGCCCGCATGCTGGCTGAACCAACCCGGGCGGGACGGCAGCCCCTGGAATCCGCCCAGCACCGGTGGGGTGGGGTCCGGGTAGGCGACCTCTGAATCGCGTTCAGCAGCAAGGGTCATTGCGGGAGTGTCAACTTTCTCAACCGGAGGGAGTCGGCTTGCCGGGGGTCGCCCCGTAGACTTCGGCGTTGCTGTAGGGGTCGACGTTGTCGGGGTAGTAGCCACCATCGGCCCCGTTGGCGTCTGGCACGTAGGTGTAGGCGAACGGTGGCAGCAGTTTGGTGTTGGCCGCGGTGGCCTTCTCGGTAGCCTTGGCCCAGGCCATGAAGGCGGTCTTCGAAACCACCTTTCCGTAGTTGTACATGGCACCGTGCCAAATACCGCACAACTCACTGCACCGGACCGTGAAACTGCCGGTTTGCGTTGTGGTCGTGAAGGCCACGTTGTCCTGTTGGGGATTGGCATCTGCCTTGACGCTCAGCTGGTAGGCCCAGAAACTGTGGATGACGTCCAGGGAGGTGACGTGGAAGGCGATGGACGTGTCGTCGGGCAACACAAGCTGAGAAGTCTCGAATCCGCCGAAGGTCGGGTAGCGGTAGGTGAACTTCCACTGCTGGCCGATCACCTGCACCGGCAGGATGTCCTTGGAGGTCGGTGTCCAGATGGGGTTGGGGCCCTCGCCGCCGCCTGAGCCCTGTCCGGTGATGAGCCGGACGGTGCCGAACAGGAACAGTCCGAGCACGATGACGGTTGTCGTGATGATCCAGCCCACCTGGACACCCAGATGGGTGCGCGCCTGTGGCCCACCCACCGGCTCCGGCGCCCCGGGGCGGGAGGCCCGCCACACGAACAGCGAGTAACCCAGATAGGTCCACACCGCCACGAGGACCGGGACCGCCACGATCAGCAGGACGTTGAAGTCGAACTGGTTGTCCGATGCGTTGTCGGTCATACGCCCGGGTGGGACGTGTGGCGCCACGAACACCGCGAACAGGACATCGATGATGACGGAAGCCACCAACCAGATGACCACCATCCGGAGGAGGTGGCGCGGTTCAGCGCCCTTCGGTGCCTGTGGCTCGGGGCTGGATGTCACTCCGCTGTCGACGGTCACGTGTTCACCACGTCGAGGAACCCACCCATGTAGCCCAGGGTGCTCATCGGGCCCCCGTTCCCGTAGAGGTAGCCACCCCCACAGGGCACGAAGCACTGCCAGTTGTAGCTACCCGCCCCCGGCGTGGTGAACGAGAACTTCATGGTGTTGTGGGCGAAGTTGGTGGTGCACGGTGCGGCCCCGCACGTGTTGGTGGCATTGCCGTTCACCCCGATCAGGGGCACGCTCAGCCCGATGGCCGGAACGGAGAAGGTGTGGCCGACCCCGTTGTTGCCGGTATTGGAGTCGTAGTAGGTGATCGGCTTGCCGTTGTAGGTGGCGAAGCCGCCGGCGGTCCCCTGGACCCGTCCCCAATTCTGGTTGCGGAGAGGACTTCCCGAGTCGTACTGGTAGATGGTCATGTTGATGCGCGTGTGGGCGGGCAGCTTCCAGACCGTCGAATGGATCCAGTGGCCGGCCGGGTTCATCACCAGGTAGGAGACCCATACCGGTTGGGGGCCGAACCCGATGGCGGGAACCGTCTGCACGGTCATGTCGATGGTGCCCGACGGTGTTTGCGCAGAGGTGAAGTCGACGGTCGGGGGGCCTGTCAACAGGAATCCGAACACTCCCCACAGGGCGAATCCGACGGCCACGACGAAGAGTCCGATCAGTACGGATAGCCGTCCCCCGAATGACATCGTGTACTCCTCGTCGTCTGGAGGAGCGCTCATGTCGAACGTTCCTCCTGCTACTGCCCCGACGCCGCCCCCACACTAAATTTCCGTGAAGAATCGGTGGACTCGACTGAGAGTATGTCGGTCATCTTGCGAGGTCAAGTATCGACGGATGGGGCCAGTGTCCGTCTGGGTCCCGCGCCGGAGCACGGGAGCACCCGTCCCGGCCCGATCCCCACGGACCCGGCGGTGGCGCGGTCGGCCCGCCGCGGTCAGCTCGGGTCGGCGGCGTCCCGGCGGGCCGCCCGCAGCATGCCGAGGGGCGGTTCCTGGTCCCGATGGGCCAGCCGCTCCAGCACGCCGGACAGCGAGCCCTCCTGTTCGACGGCCCGACGGATCACGATGACCAGCGCCGGCACTGCCCAGAAGTCACCGCAGACCCAGAGGATGGCGGCACCGATCTGCTGGTCGGCGAACGGCGAGAGGGCCACACCAGGGACGTGGGCATAGACCGAGTACCAGCTGGTGGCCGAGAAGATGCTCAGCGCCATGGCCAGGACGAACATGACGACGTTGGTGCTGATGATGGCTCCGGCCTGCCAGATGGCGCTGGCCCGAGGCGTGAAGGGGTGCGAGGGGATGATCTGCAGCCAGAACAACACCCCGGTGACCAGGAAGCTCCCGTGGAGGAGCCAGACGTGGACGGCCCGGTTGTCCTGGCCCAGGTCGAACAGGGCGGGGATGTGCCAGGCCAGCATGACCACGTTGAACGCGATCAGGGCGAACCAGGGGCTGATCACCAGCCGTCCCGTCCGCCGGAGCCCTCGGGACCAGCGGCCGAGCATGGCGGACCGCACCAGCCGGCGCCGGGCGCCGACCGGCAGTGCGAAGAGGAGGGGGACCCAGGGGGCGCCGAGGACGATGAGGATCGGGGCGTAAAACGCCACCAGCAGGTGCTCAGCCATGTGCACGAAGAAGTAGTCGTACCCCCAGAAGTCGATGGGCGAGTCGACGGCGACGAGGAGCACGGCCAGCCCGCCGTAGAAGGCCAGCGAGTACCGCCGTCGCCTCCGGGTGTGGGCGGGAACCGAGCGGGCACGGAGCCGGGCCAGTCCGACCTCGTGAGCCACCACCACCACGGCCACCACCACCAGGAAGGGGTCGAACGACCAGTTCTGGGTGATGTAGTGCACGGGCCGGCTCCTCTAGCCGCCCGGACGGGACCGCGCCGGCCCCGTCCGCGACGGTGACGACGGCCACGGTAGCCCGAGCGGACGCCGTGCCACCCGACGGCGCGCGCCCGAGGTGCTCACACTCAACCCGACGATCCGTAGGGGACCGGCACCGCCAGCGATTGGGTGCGGACCCAGCCACGGGCGGTCAACGAGTCCACCAGCAGCGTGGACTGGTCGGGATCGAGGGTGTCGAAACCCCCCGACGGCGTCGAGACGACCGACGCCGTACCCGCCGGCGGTGGATCGAGCCGGCGCCAGGAGCGGGACGTCGGCTCGATCGTGGCGGCCGAGCGTCGGCCTGACCCGGTCCTGGCGGAGCCGAGGATGACATATCCCCCCGTCGGCGTGGTCGCGGTGGACCGGAGCGTGGTGCCGGCCAACGGGAGCGCCGGCGATGTGGCCCAGGCCGTGCCCGGGGCCCCGCTCCCCCACAGGGCCACGACGCGGGCGGAGGTCCCCGACCCGGCGCGGACCAGGACCGAGAGGCCGGCGGCGGTGTCGTCCAGGCGGACCACCTCGGTCCCGGACGACCCGGCCACCACAGGCCCGAGCGATACCCAACCACCTCCCTGCTGTCCGAAGATCCCCACCCGGTCCGTCCCGGCGCACCGGGCCCCGACCACGGGCCGCGACGACCCGGGCCGGTAGGCCACCGCGGTGATGGCTCTGAGATGGCACGGGGCCGCCGCTGACTCGGCGGCCAACGCTCCGGTCGACACCAGGGCCGACCAGGTACTCAGGCCGGCCGACGCCCGCACCACCCCCCCGCTGGTGCCGCCGAGGAGGGGGACGGCCTGGCCGCTGCGCAGCAGTGCGAGCGCACCGCCCGGGCCCGAGAGGGCCAACGAGTCCGGCACCGAGGCCAGCGCCCACTGCAGCACGCTGGTCTGCCACGTCCGCCCGCCGTCCGCGCTCAGCGCCAGCGGCGAGAAGCGGAGGAACTGGGAGGCGACGAACCCGACCAGCACCGCGCCCGACGCCGACACCGAGGTCACCAGTCCGCCGTTGCTGGCCACGCCGCGGGGGGTCTCCAGCTGCCAGGTCGACGAGTCCGGCGATAGGCGGAACAGCTCCCAGAACGTGTTGAGCGGTTGGTCGAGGTGGCCCATGGCCAGTGTGGCCCACCCGGCACCACCGGAGGCCGAGCCACTGGTCAGGGGGATCGAGACAGCCGGACCCGCGTCGGGAGCAGCCGGCACGGTGGCCGACGAGGTGCAGGCGGCCAGGACTGCGGCCGCCAGCGTGCCGGCCCCCACCAGGCCGAGGGTGCGCCGGACCCACTGGGTTGGCCGGCGTCTGCGACGGCGGGCAGGACGACCGGTCACGAGTGCAGGTAGTGCTGGACCTGCTGGGCGAGCAGCGTCGAGAACGACGACATGCTCGACGAGCTGCCGGCCGCGGGATCGGAGTTGATGATCTCCCGCGTGTGTCCCTGCTTGTCGATGATGTAGAGGATGTCCGAGTGGTCGACCATGGCGCCGCCCGGGCTCACCTCGGTCAGGACCCCGTAGTCGTCCCATACCCGTTGGAGCTGGCTGACCGATCCGGTCAGGTAGGTCCAGTTGCCCAGCTGGTCCAGGCCCTCTTGGGCATCGAAGGTCGTGGTCGCCGACGTCGTGGTGTACAGGGGGTTGTCCACCACGGCCACCAGGTCCACGCCGGCCGCCTGGTTCCCGAGCACCTGGTCGGTGAGCTCGAGCTCGCGGGCGATCACCGGACAGTCCGTTGTGCAGACGGGATCGAGGAACGTGAGCACGACCGTCCGGCCGCGCAGCGAGGCCAGCGAGACCGGGTCGCCGTGCTGGTTGGTGAGGGTGAACGGCGCCGCGGGCAGATTGACGTAGTCGGGCGTCCCGTCGTCGGCCTCGATGACGATGGGGTCGGCGTTGGGGTTGGTAGCGGCCCGGGCCATGGGGGCTGCCCCGATCAGGACGATGACCACGGCGCCGACGGCCAGGAGGGAGCGCGCCAGGTAGGCCGGGGTGAGACGGTCCCACGCCCCGGGCCGGCTCTCCGAGGGGACGGTAGGTACCGAACCGTCCGCCCGGACCGGGAGGCGCACGGTGGCCAGGTAGCCGGCGCTGAACACCAGCGCCATCGGGATCATGGAGTTGGGGTCGGTGCCCACGCCACCGAAGAACCCGAAGTCCTGCACCAGGACCCAGTCGGCCAGGCACAGCACGGTCCCGGCGACGACACCGATACGGAGCAGCCGGAGGTTCCCGCTGAGGAAGCAGGCGCCCACCCCGATGAGCAGGAGCACGAACACCAGGTTGACCAGCCAGCCGTGACCGGCCTGGAACGAGGCGAACGAACGGATCCAGGACGAGAAGACCGACGGCTGGGACACCTTGGCCGCCTGCCTCAGGGCCACGGTCAGGGTCCCCGGGGTCGCCGAGGGGCTGGACTGGCCGGCCCAGGAGCCTCGTCCGGGCCAGGCCTGCAGGATCCCCATCCCCACGAAGAACACGCCCATGGCCCGGAGCAGGCCCTTGCCCAGCCGGGCCGTCTCCCACGCCGTGTCGGGCAGGGCAATCAGGACGCCGGCCGCGAGGTAGAAGACCGAGGCGCCGGGGGATCCCAGCAGCCAGCTGCTCCCGTGGCCGAAGATTCCGCCGAAGGCCTCGCCGAACATCCAGACCACCAGTCCCCACCCGGCGCTCACACCGCCTGCGGCACGGGACCAGTGCCCCCTCGGGGCCACCAGGAGGAACAGCCCGATCCCCAGCTGGATCCACACCGTGGCCGCCGCTGCGGTGACCGGGTGGTCGGACCACACCGTGGCCCCGGCGTTGACGAGGTGCTGCACCCATCCGGGCGACGAGGCGGCAGCCGGCGTCAGGACCTGGCCCGGGAGCCCGAGCGGCATGCCCGACTGGATCTGCAAGAGGCCGTCCAACAGCCAGAGGAGCCCGAAGGAGATCCGGAGGACCCGGCGGGCCAGTGGCTCCCGGTAGGGCCACGGGTCGACGGCCGTGGCCGTGGTGGCCCCCGACGCGGCCGCCCGGCGGTAGTGCACGGTGCGGATGACGTTCCAGGCCACCGCCAGGACGGCGGCCACCACCAGGATGGCCAGCAGCTGCCGGTCGAGCGAGGAGCGGAAGGCAGAGACGATGGTCACGACGCGTTCACGCTCTCCCGAGGGGCCCGCCGGCCTGCGGCTGCGCTCCCTGCGGGCAGGTGGTGCGCCGACGATCGGTGCGGCAATCGGAGTTGGGGCTCGGCGCGGTCCGGAGAGTCATCCGGGACGAGTGTAGGTGCCACCCCGCCGGGCCCATCGTCGGGCCGACGGGCGTTCAGGGCCTGCGCCCGGCCTCGGGATCGGCCCCCTGGGCCTCGGCGGTGGCCCGCTGGGCCTCGGCCTCGGCAGTGGCCAGGGAGCGCTGGTGGGCCTGCCAGTTCTTGAGCATCTCAACGTGCTCGGGTGCGACCACTTTGGGCGTGGCCAGGGCCGTGGCGCTCTTCTTCTTCCGGCCCCCGTGCAGGGTGGTCCACCACATGTACAGCGCGAACAGGGCGAACATGGGCCACTCGAAGACGTAGGCCCAGCTCAACTCGTTCCCGCCCAGGGCCCGCCTCACCTCGAACAGGAAGGCGGAGATGCACAGGGCGAGGACCAGGACCAGGGTGATGTGGACCTTGGCCGCCTCGAACCCGGTCAGCCGACCACCGGCCGGAGCCGGCGCCGGAGCATTGGGCTCGGGTAGGTCCACCCGACCACCCTATCGACGTGGACCGCGGCGGACACCGGCGGGCGGCCGCGGCCTACTCGCCGAAGAGCAACCCGTAGTTGGCGCCGCGGCGGAGGTGGTGGCCGCCGTCGACCGACAGGTTCTCCCCGCTGATCCACCCCGACTCCGGCCCGGCCAGGAAGCGGACGGCGGAGGCGATGTCCTCCACCGTCCCCAGCCGGCTGATGGGCATTTCGGCCAGGTAGTCGTCGAGCAGTGGCCCACCGGCCGTGATGGCCTCCATCAGCTCGTCGTCCACGATGCCGGGCTGGACCGAGTTGACGCGCACGCCGGTGGCTCCGAGCTCCTCGGCGGCGTACTTGCAGAGCATGTCGATCCCGGCCTTGGCCGAGCCGTAGGCCCAGAGATACCGGTGGGGGAAGGCGCCGGCTCCCGACGACATGCCGATGATGGAGCCACCGGGAGCCACCCCGCCGTCGACCCCTTTGCCCACGCCGGCGCCCATCAGCGGCGCGGCGTGCTTGATGCACAGGAACGTGCCGATGAGGTTGAGGTCGACGGTGGCCCGCACCTGGTCGAGCTCGGCTCCGATGATGGGTCCCATGTGCATGGCACCCCCGGCATTGGCGAACAGGATGTCGAGCCGGCCCCGTTCCGCCGCCGCGGCGGCCACCGCCGCCTCGACCTGCTCCTCGATCGTGACATCGGCCACCACGTAGGCGGCCGTCCCCGGCTCACCCCCGGGCGGTGTCGACGCGGCGACGGCCTCCAGCACCTCCACGGCGTTGCGCAGGCGGTCCTCGGTGCGGCCGCAGATGGTGACGTGGGCCCCGTCGCGGACGAGCCGGGTGGCCGTCCCGAGTCCGATGCCGCTGCCCCCACCGGTCACCAGTGCCGACAGGCCGGCGATGCCCCCTGCGGTGTCCATTGCCTTGCTCACCCTTCACTCCCCTTCGTTGCGCTCGTTGCGGCCTGTTCGTGGCGCGGGCCGACCGGTCACCCCGCCGCCGTGGCAGGATGCCGGGCACGCCGACCGGACGGCAGGACGTGCTCCCCATCCACCCGGCGAACAGCAGCATGCTAGGGGTGGGGTCGTCCGGCGACCACCCGGAGGCATCGACACCGGCGGGCCGGCCCGGCCCGAGCGGGTGGCG
>Ga0302154_10002642_pt1 | contig 13532 bp, 15 predicted proteins | sample I_Bog_N2_3_FD_193507 | JGI IMG/M metagenome (GOLD analysis project Ga0302154, IMG submission 193507) | Peat permafrost microbial communities from Stordalen Mire near Abisko, Sweden - I_Bog_N2_3 | ecosystem: Environmental > Terrestrial > Soil > Wetlands > Peat | place: Sweden: Abisko, Stordalen...
CCTGGTAATAGCTGTCGCAGATCATGAAATAGTCTTTGACGATGCGCCGAAACGGAGTCAGCGACAACAGATGCGCCACCACCGGCGTGCCGTCCTCGCGGCGGATATCGAACATCAGCCGGTTGCCGGTGATGCCGATATGCAGCGCGAACGGCCCCGCAGCGGCCCCGCCGTCCGGCGCGAACAGGTTCTTTTCGACCAGATCGTAGATCGCAATGGCGCGTTCATGCTCGATGTCGGGGCCGGAGCGACCGATCGATTCCTCGTCCAGCGTCACCGCGACGATGCGATTGTCGGCGTCCTCGTCTGGCGGCGGCTTGGTCATGACAGGTTGAGACGCAGTCCGACCGAACGCGCATGGGCGTCGAGGCCCTCGGCCTTGCCCAGCGTCATCGCCGCCGGTCCCAGCGCGCGCAGCTGCTCCGGCCCGCATTTCAGGATCGAGGTCCGCTTCATGAAGTCGAGCACGCCGAGGCCGGAGGAGAACCGCGCCGAGCGCGCGGTCGGCAGCACGTGGTTGGAGCCGCCGACATAATCGCCGATCGCCTCCGGCGTATGCTGGCCGAGAAAGATCGCGCCGGCATTGCGGATCCTCGCCGCCAGCGCTTCCGGGTCCGCGGTCATGATTTCCAGATGCTCGGCGGCGATGGCATCCGAAAGCGCGACCGCCTGATCGAGCCGCTCGACCAGGATGATGGCGCCGAATTCGTCCCACGAGGCCCGCGCGATATTCGCCCGCGGCAGCGTCGTCAGCTGCGATTGCACCGCGCGTTCGACCGCATCGGCGAGCTCAACGCTGTCGGTGATCAGGATCGACTGCGCGTTGACGTCGTGCTCGGCCTGCGCCAGCAGGTCGGCCGCGATCCAGGCGGCATCGCCGGTCCGGTCGGCGATGACAAGCACTTCGGAAGGCCCGGCGATCATGTCGATGCCGACCTTGCCGAACACCAGCCGCTTGGCGGCGGCGACATAGGCATTGCCGGGACCGACGATCTTTGCAACCGGCGCGATGGTTGCGGTGCCCCAGGCCAGCGCCGCCACCGCCTGGGCGCCGCCGACGCGGTAGATTTCGCTGACGCCGCCGAGCTTGGCCGCCGCCAGCACCAGGGGATTGAGCTTGCCGTCCGGCGCGGGGACCACCATCACCATGCGGCCGACGCCGGCCACGGCGGCGGGCACCGCGTTCATCAACACCGAGGACGGATAGGCGGCGGTGCCGCCGGGCACGTAGAGGCCGACCGCTTCGATCGCGCTCCAGCGCCAGCCCAGTTGGACGCCAAGCGCATCGGTGAAGCGCTGATCCGCCGGCAACTGGCGGCGATGAAAAGCCTCGATCCGGTCGCGGGCGAATTTCAGCGCGTCGAGGGTTTCGACGTCGCAAGCCTTTACCGCGGCTTCAATTTCAGCCGGACTGACGCGCAACTCGGCGGCCGTGAGGTCGAGCCGGTCGTATTTGCGCGTGGCCTCGATCAAGGCCCGGTCACCCCGCGCCGCCACGTCATCGACGATGGCTCGGGTGGCGCTCTCGATATCGGCCGCGACCTCGCGTTTCCGGGCGAGGAAGCCGGCGAAAAGCTCGGCGAAATCGGCGCTGGCACGGTCAAGGCGGACAGGCATGGTGGCTTTCCGGCGGGGGCCCATGAACAGGCCCCGTGCTCAATGGCGCGGCATCAAATCGCCGTCAACCCTCGGGGTGCCTATTGCGCGCCGATATCAGTGTTGCGCGAGGATGGCGCCACGGTCCCTTACCAACCAACAGCGGTGGTTATCGGTCCCGGCGTTCGCCGGGACGACGAATTGGGGGTGCCTCACGCCTCCAGCCCGGACGATTCGGCGCCCTCGCCGGGGTCGCCGGCGCCAAGATCGTCGGCCCCCAGATCGGTCAGCTCGCATTCCAGGCATTCGACGTCGAGCCGCAGCGCGCCGCCCTGGTTGAACATCAGTACCGCGCTGCCGCCGGGGGCCTCGCCGGGATGAAATTCGATCCCGAGCAGTTCCAGCTCGGTGTCCGACGCATCGAGATCGATGTTGCGCGACTTGCACGCCAGCACCCGGTCGAAGCGCAGCGCTGCGATCAGCCGGCACGGCGAGGCTTCGCCGGCCAGCGTCTGCTCCCAGTCGAGCCGGCTCATACCGACCACCAGCCGCTTTTCGCCCTGCCGCCATACGATGTCGGAGGTCCGTACCTTGGCGTCCTGGACATGCGCGGAGATCACCGCGAGATCGTCGGCATCGAGCGCCATCAATTTGAGCTGGGCCATCACCGGCAACATCCCGCAAGCATTAATCGCTGATCCGCTCGATCGAGGCACCGCAAGCGGACAGCTTTTCCTCCAGCCGCTCGAAGCCGCGATCGAGATGATAGACGCGATTGACCATGGTCTCGCCTTCGGCGGCCAGCCCGGCGATTACCAGCGACACCGAGGCGCGCAGATCGGTCGCCATCACCGGCGCGCCGCGCAGCCTGGCGATGCCCTCGATGGTCGCGGTCTCGCCGTCGAGCGCAATCCGCGCGCCGAACCGTGCCAGTTCCTGCACATGCATGAAGCGGTTTTCGAAAATCGTCTCGGTGATCTGCGAGGAACCCGCGGCGCAGGCCATCAGCGCCATCAGCTGCGCCTGCAGATCGGTGGGAAAGCCCGGAAACGGCGCGGTCGATACCGTCACCGGCCTGATCCCGGCGCCGTTGCGGGCGACCCGGATGCCTTCGTTATTGGGGGTGATGGTGGCGCCGGCCTGGGTCAGCACCTCGATCGCCGACTGCAGCAGGTCGGCGCGGGCGCCGGCCAGCTGCACCTCGCCGCCGGTCATGGCCACCGCCATCGCATAGGTGCCGGCTTCGATGCGATCCGGCAGCACGGTGTGACGGGCGCCATGCAGTTGGCGCACGCCCTCAATGACGATGCGCGGCGTCCCGGCGCCGGTGATGCGCGCGCCCATCTTGTTCAGGCAGGCGGCGACATCGGCAATCTCCGGCTCGCAGGCGGCGTTGCTGATGACGGTGATGCCCTTGGCCAGGGTCGCGGCCATCATGGCGACATGGGTTCCGCTGACCGTGACCTTGGGGAAATCGATCGCAGCCCCGATGAGGCCGCCTGGCGCCCTGGCGACCACGTAGCCGGCGTCGATCGCCATGTCGGCGCCGAGCTTTTCCAGCGCCATGATCAGCAGATCCACCGGCCGGGTGCCGATCGCGCAACCGCCGGGCAGCGAGACCCTGGCCTCACGCATCCGCGCCAATAGCGGCGCGATCACCCAGAAGCTCGCGCGCATCCGCGACACCAGTTCGTAGGGCGCCGTGGTATCGATGATATTGCCCGCCGAGATGTGCAGGGTCTGGCCCTGATATTCACGGTCGCCGGGCCGTTTTCCCAGCGAGGTGATATCGACGCCGTGATTGCCGAGGATGCGCTGCAGCTGGGCGACATCGGCGAGCCGCGGCACATTGTCCAGGATCAGCGTCTCCTCGGTCAAAAGACCGGCGATCATCAGCGGCAGCGCGGCATTCTTCGCACCCGAGATCGGAATGGTGCCCTTGAGCTTGCGGCCGCCGACGATGCGAATGCGATCCATGCCGATTCCTGCTGTTTACGATGGGGGAAGTATAGGGCGGGGAGCCCCTGATGGCAAAAGCGTCACATTTGCGGCGATTTGATGGGATTTGGCGCCGATTTGGCTCAACGTCATTCCGGAGCGCGCGCCAGCACGGATTTGAAGGAGCGCGCCGTAAATCTCCCGATTCCGGGTTCGGCCGTTCCGCTGCGCCGAACGACCGCCCGGAATGACGATCGGGGCTCAAACCCTGTTGATATCCTCGTTCTCCAGCACCGGCCTGGGATAGCCATCCCGCGCCACCTTGATCATGGCGCGGCCGACCCTTTCGGTGGTGGTGACGTATTTCGGCGCCACCCGATGCAGCCAGGACAACAGCGGCGCCGCCACAACGTAGATCGCCTGAACCCAAGCCGTCTTCGACCTGATGCCGTGCAGCGGCTGGATCGCCGCCGGGCGGAACATGTAGGCCGCCTTGAACGGCAGCTTGAGCAGGTCGTTTTCGGTCTTGCCCTTGACCCGTGCCCACATCGCGCGGCCGCGCTCGCCGGAATCGGTGCCCTGGCCCGAGACATAGATAAACACCATGCCGGGATTGAGTCTTGCAAGCGTCGTCGCGGCCGCCAGGGTGAGATCGTAGGTCAGATGCCGGTAGCGCGCCTCGTCCATCCCGACCGAGGAGACGCCGAGGCAGAAGAAGCAGGCGTCATATCCGGCCAGCTGGGATTGGATCGCGGAGAAATCGAAGAAATTATCGTGCACGATCTCGCGCAGCTTCTCGTGCCGCTGCCCGGTCGGACTGCGCCCGATCGCGAGCACGCTTTCTACTGTGGGATCGAGCAGGCACTCGCGCAACACGCCCTGCCCGACCATGCCGGTTGAGCCAAACAGGATGACTTTCATGCTTTGCCTCGTTCGCGTAGGCCGGCGCTGGATCGATCGGCTACCACATCGCGGCCGCGGTCATCGTTTGACGCAACCCTCGTTACACCTATCCACGGTCGATCGCAGCATAACCCTTGCCGATCGAGGTCCGGCAGTCCCTTCAAAAGCAAGGATCACCAGTTCGGCGGGACCGCGAACCCGGACACCGCCGGCATGGACGAGCCGCCGTTCGAGCCGGCTGCGGGGTTAGGCGCCCCCAGCAAGGGCTGAATTTGTTCCAGTTCGCGATTCCTGTTCAGTAGTTCTACGGATTGCTGGCGTCGATAACTCCGTACAATTTCGGAGTATGAGGTTGCGTGCGATTCGTTGATCCCGGAACAAACTTTCATCAGCGGCGATGGCCGCCTCGGTCCGTCATCCATGCAAATCTTCTCTCATCCGCGCAAGGGCGCCCGCCGGCCGGTCAAGGTCCTGCTCGTCGAGGACAACGACATCGACGCCCGCATCATCACTCTGCGGGCGGGCCTTGTCGAGGGCTTCGAGCTTGGAGTCACCCGCGTCAATACGTTGCCTCTCGCGACCGCCGCCATGGAAAGCGGAGACTATGACATCTGCCTGGTTGATGTCGCGCTTGGACGCGAATCCGCGATCCAATGCCTCTCCGCCCTGGAGCAGGTCAGCGGTTGCGTGGGCAGGGTGGTGCTGTCCCATATCGCCGCCGAAGACGCCATCGAACTGCGGCTTTCAGCCGGCGCCAACTACTTTCTGCCGAAAGCACACTGCACGCCGCGGCATCTTGAACATGCGATCGAGGCCGTCATGGCGCAGCGGCAGTTCAGCGCGCCTCCTTCGGGTATCCGCGGCAACGCCGGCTGACCCCGACTTGGCTTGGTCATCCTGCGCCAACGGCTCGGCGCTCAGGCGTATCTCGCCATCGGATGAAACCGCCGCGCCGCGCCGATGATCACGATCACGAAGAAAGCCAGCACGATTCCCTGCACTACGAGGAAGGGCGGCTCGCTGGGCGGCACGCTCGGCGCCAGCGCGTGCAGCGGGCCGACCTTGAGGAAGGCCTGGATGATCAGAACGAAGATGTTGAGATAGAGCGAGGTCATCGCGGTCACTACATAGATCCCGCGCCAGGCGCCGGACAGCTCCATGCCGTACAGCGCGATGCAGGCGGTTGCCAGCAGCACCAGCGAGAGGATGCCGATCATATGCGAGGGCAACAGCTGGGTGAACGGAAATAAAAAGCCGGTGGCGCTGGTCAGGATGGTGAACAGCAGGAACAGTGCGGTAAGGCCCGGCATCCGGCGGGAGCCGAGCATGCCGAACAGCACGAGAATGCCACTCGCGATGGCGATCAGGCTGATGATGACATGCGCGAGCGTAAAAGTCGCAAGGCTCATTCCCAGGATCATGACGCACTCCCCCATTGATAATGAGGAAATGCTACGATGGCCGCCGGCCAAACTCCACAGTTGCGCGCGGTTCCATCGTCAATTTCGGCCGGTGGCCCCGATGCAAAAGCAGCCTCCGCTGCCCGCATTTTTCGCAGCGGGGTCGGAGCGGGCATCGGCCGGAACGATAGCTTGACGTTGTCCGCTAATAATAACGCGGGATCGGCCCGTTATGCGGCGTCTTGCGGTCCGACAGGTCGAACAGCACTTCATCGACATAGCACCAGCCCCAGCCTTCCGGCGGATCGTAGCCCTCGATCACCGGATGTTGGGTAGCGTGGAAATGCTTGGTTGCGTGTTTGTTCGGGGAATCGTCGCAGCAGCCGACGTGGCCGCAGCTGCGGCAGATCCGCAGATGCAGCCACGCGCTGCCTATTTTGAGGCATTCCTCGCATCCGAGCGCGCTCGGCGTGACATCGCGGATGCCGGCGATATGGTGGCAGCTTTTGCTCAACGATGACTCACACGTTGCGGGTATCAAACAGCAGAATGTCGGCGCCGCCGCTGGCGAAATTCGGCACGTCCGCCGCCGCGGCCTGACCCTCGGCGCTGCCGAACGCGGCCTGCACGGCTTCCATGCTGTCGAAGGTCAGCGTCGCGATCAGGTGAAAGGCGGACGGGCCGGCAGGGGTCCCAACCGGACCCTTGCTGAGCTGGTACTTGCGCAGCCCCGGCATTTTCTTCGCCAGCGCAATGTGGGTCTCGGCATAATATTTGTCGAACGCGGCGGCATCCTTCGGCGTCTTGTACATCACGACGACTTCGGCCATTTTCGTTTCTCCCTGGTGTCATTTTGTCGTTTTGGTCGCGCGCTCTATCTATACAGATATTTTGGCGCCATCGCGCAGGCTATAACGACGGCTTCGCCGTGTCGCCGAGAAAACCGTGCAGCGCCGCCACCACCTGGGCGCCCTCGCCGATCGCGCCGCCGACCCGCTTGACCGAGCCCGAGCGCACATCGCCGACCGCGAACACGCCGGGAATCGAGGTTTCCAGCGGCGAGACCGGCCGCCCCTGGTTCTGTTCCGACTGCGCGCCGGTGACAACGAAGCCGGCACGGTCGAGGGTGACGCCGCAGCCGTCGAGCCAGCCGGTGGCGGGATCGGCGCCGACGAACAGGAACAGGCTGCGGATGTCGAGCGTGGTCTCTTCGGGGGAGAGCCGGCTGCGCAGGCGCACCTGCTCCAGGCCGCCGCCTTCGCTGCCTTCGAGGCTGACCACCTCGGTGTTGAACAACAGCTCGATGTTCGGCGTCGCTTCGATGCGCTCAATCAGATAGCGCGACATGCTGGCGCCGAGGCCGCCGCCGCGGATCACCATGTGCAGCTTGCGGGCGTGGCCGGACAGGAACACCGCGGCCTGGCCGGCGGAATTGCCGCCGCCGACCAGCACCACTTCCTGATTGCTGCACAGCCGCGCCTCAACCGGCGAGGCCCAGTAGAACACACCGCGGCCCTCGAACTGGGCGAGATTTTCGATCTCCGGCCGCCGGTAGCGCGCGCCGCTCGCCACCACGATGGCGCGCGCCCGCAACCCTTCGCCGCCATCCAGCGTCAGCGCGAAGGCGCCGTCGGTGCGCGCGCAATCGAGCGACTTCACCTCCATCGGAATCATGATGTCGGCGCCGAATTTCTGCGCCTGGCTGAAGGCGCGGCCGGCCAGCGCCTGCCCGGAAATGCCGGTGGGAAAACCGAGATAATTCTCGATCCGCGCGCTAGCGCCGGCCTGCCCGCCATAAGCCCGCGTATCGAGCACCGCCACCGAGAGACCTTCGGACGCGGCATAGACCGCGGTGGCGAGCCCCGCCGGACCGCAGCCGACGATCGCGGCATCATAGATGCGATCGCCGCGCGGGCCGCCGATCATGCCGAGCGCGCGGGCGATGTCGGTCTCGCCGGGATTTTTGAGCACGCTGCCGTCGGCGACCACCACCAGCGGCCAGTCCGAAGGCTGCGGCGAATAGCGCGCGATCAGTTCGGCGGCGTCGTGATCGCTGACGGGATCGAGCAGATGATGCGGAATGCCATTGCGGGAAAGAAAACTTTGCAGCCGTAGCACCCCGGACGAAGTCGAGGGCCCGATCAGCACCGGGCCGCCGACGCCGCCCTGGATCAGGCTGACCCGGCGCAGGATCAGCGCGCGCATGATGCGCTCGCCAAGATCGGCTTCCGCGACCAAAAGCGCGCGCAGCCGATCCGGCGGAATCAGCAGCGTCTCGACATCGCCCTCGGCGCGGCCATCGACCAGCGCGACGCGCCCCGAGAGCTGGCCGATCTCGGCGGCGAACTGCCCCGGCCCCTGATCGATCACGGGCGAAACGTGGCCGAGCCCGTCGCGCTGGGTCACCGCGACATGGCCGGACAGCACGACGAACATGCCGGGCCCGGGCTTGCCGGTCTCAAACAGCAGTTCGCCGTCCTTGTAATGGCGCGGTTCGCCGAACCGGCGCATCCGCGCGATCTCCTGCGGCGTCAGGGTCGGAAACGTCTGCTCATGGCGCGGATAGGCCAAGCCGGCCGATGGGGCGGCGCGGCCCTCGGTCTCGCTTCCGGTCGCAGGGCTCACGGCGATCTCCCCTCTTCCATCCCACCAAGCTAGCAATAACCCGCCGCCGGCCAAACCCGGTCATTCGTCCGGCTTTTTCGCGCCGCCGAGATGTGGTGCGGCGTCGCCGCGATTGGAAGATGGCGCCGCGGTTTCACCGCGCTCCCTCGCCTGCGATTTCCGCCGCTTGAGATTCTCGCGCAGCGCCTGCTTCAGCCGCTCCGCCGGCCGTTTTTTCGTCTGTTCCGGCCGCCGCCCGCGCTCAGGCGTGTTATCCTTCATGTAATACCCGTTCGAATGTGTCGCCGCGATAGCGGGAGCATAGACCCATCGGCAAATTTCAGTCACGGGCCTCGCTGCCGCATCGGACCCCCAACGACTGCCATCGTTTTGTCACCACCGGCCATGCCAAAAATCCCGCGGGACGCGAGCAAATCGATCGGATTCGAGGCGGTAAATCGCCGGATGGTGACGCCGGCGGCGCTGGGCGGGGCCATCGGGAACCGGTTCGCCCGCGTACCGCATGGCTGAAGCCAGCGGCAGGGCCGAGGCGACGATTTTGGCCTGATTTGGCGGACCTCGGACCACTCGCACGCCCGCTTGCGCCAGCTTGGCCCTTGTGGCAAGGATCGGCCCGCCTTGATGGCCCTAGCGGCCGATTCTTGAATCACCGGGGCATGCTGCCGTAGCTCAGTGGTAGAGCACTCCATTGGTAATGGAGAGGTCGACAGTTCAATCCTGTCTGGCAGCACCAGTCCTTTGTCGTTCTGTGCAGATTCAAGCCGAAGCCGTAATCCCCCACCTTGCTCGCGCGCGCCCGCTACGTTTCCGGCTGCTACTCCGCGTGCGCATCCTCGCCGCCGAATGGCGGGTCCTGCCGGGCCGGCACCAGCGTCCTCAGCATTCCGAGCAGGCCGGCGGGCTGTTCCGACACGGCGGGCTCGAACGGGTCGGCGAAGAAGGTCGCACCTGCGCCTTCCACCAAGGGCGGCCAGGGCATCGACCATTCGCGGCGATCCGTAGGCATAGACGGTGTCGGAGTCGTCGAGCGGCGGCAGATGGTGCTCGATGCGCCCGACGCGTGACGAGCGGTGAGGGCTCGGCCCTTCTTCGATGGTCGGGATCACGGCCACGGGCGGCGCCACACAATGGCTGCGAATGTTGCTATACCAGTTGCACCAATAACTGGGCGACTCGAAGTCAGCGCGCTCCGCAGCACGGGAAAAGATGTTCTTGAAGTCAATTGTTGCGGCCGTTACCGCCCGTATCAATGCCTACATCGCCAACGATGATCCGCTGGCCGCCGCCGGCAACAAGGTGGCGCTGGTGCTGGCGGGCAATGTGCCGTTCTACCCGCTCTACGTGGTCGGCCTGGCCGGCAGCGGCGGGATGCCGGAGCTGTTGCTGACGCTGCTGGTGTTTCCGTTTTTTCTGTCGGTGCCCACGGTGGCGCGCCGCCGCCCGCTGCTCGGCCGTGCCATGCTGTCGCTGGCCGGGCTCGCCAACACGGTGTTCTGCACCTGGCTGCTCGGCGAGCGATCGGGCACCGAGTTGTTTCTGGTGCCCTGTATCGTGCTCGCCAGCCTGTTGTTCGGCGCCGGCGAGCGCGGCTGGATGCTGCTGCTGGCCGGGCTGCCGCTTGGCGCCTATATCCTGCTGCACGGACATTATGGCGCGCCGCCCCACCTCTATCCGGACGATGCCTATAACGCGTTGTTGTCGATGAACGCGATCAGCGTCGGCACGCTGTCGATCTTCCTCGGCATCGTGTTTTCCGGGCTTTACGCCCAGTCGACAAAGCCGCGGGGCTAGCGCGCCCGCACTCAGGCGGCGCGGATCTTGGCGAGGAAGTCGTTGACCTGGCCTCCCAGCCGTTCGGTCTGCTGGCTCAGCAGTTCGGCGGCCGAGCGGACGCCCTGCGCCGCGCGGCTGGTGGTCCTGGCGCCTTCGCTGACGCCGGAGACATGTTCGGACACTTCGTGGGTGCGTGCCGCCGCCTGCTGGGTGCTGCGGGTGATCTCCTGGGTCGCTGCGCCCTGCTGTTCGACCGCCGATGCGATCGAGGTCGCGACCGCGCTGACTTCGCTGATGGTGCCGCCGATGCGCTTCATCGCCTCTACGGTGGCACGGGTGACGTTCTGCACCGACTCGATCTGGGCAGAGATCTCGCCGGTCGCCTTCGCGGTCTGGGTGGCGAGCGACTTCACCTCGTTGGCGACGACGGCAAAACCCCTGCCGGACTCGCCGGCACGCGCCGCCTCGATGGTGGCGTTGAGCGCCAACAGGTTGGTCTGGCCGGCGATGTCGGTAATCAGCTTGACCACGTCGCGGATGCCGGCGACCACCTCGGCGAGCCCCTGCACGGTAATGTCGGTCTGCCGCGCCTCATCAACGGCGCGGCCGGCGATATCGGCGGCGTTCGAGACCTGGCGGCTGATCTCCGAGATCGAGGCACTGAGCTGTTCGGAGGCGGCGGCCACGGTCTGCACGTTGCTCGACGCCTCGTTGGAGGCGGCGGCAACCGCCGCGACTTGCTCGGTGGTGCGCTCGGCGGTGCCAGACATGCCCTCCGAGGTGCCGCGCATTTCCATCGAAGCCTCGCCCAGCGTCTCCAGCGCGTCGCGCACCTGAACCTCGAAGGCGGCGATGTACTGCTCGACCATGACATGCCGCGCTTTTTCCGCCTGCTGCAGCGCAGCCTGTTCCTGCTCGATACGCCGCTTGTCGATCGCGTTGCTCTTGAAGACGCCGATCGCGCCGGCCAGCAGGCCGATCTCGTCCCTGCGCTCGCCGCCTTCGATCGCAACCGCGAGATCGCCTTCGGCGAGTTTCAGGGTCGAGGCGGTCAGCCGGACAATCGCGCCGCTGATCATCCGCGACAACACCACCGTCACCAGGATCGACAGCGCGACCGCGCCGGCGAACAATGCGATCATGCCGAAGCGGGCGGCCTGGCTTTGCGCCACCGTGGCGTCGTGCTGCGCCGCCGAGCGCGTGCGCCCGAGTTCACGCAGGTCGGCGAGCTTGGTCATCAACTCGTCGTAGGACTTCTGGCCATTGGCGCTGACCATGTAGGCCGTCGGGACATCGACGGCGGCCATGCCGGCAACCTGGCGGCTGACGCCGGCATAGGCCTTCAGAGTCTTGCCGAGGTCGCCGACAATCGCTTTTTCGGCGTCGTCGGAATTGAACGTGGCAAGCTTGTCGACCTGCAGGGCGGCCTCGTTCAGCCACTTGTCCTGTTCGGCGGCGAGGCGCTTGACGGCCGCGGCATCTTCGGAATTGCTGGCGAGGGCGATCAGGCGGTTGGTGACGTTGCTGGCCTCGGTAACCGCGCGCACCAGCGAGGTCTCCACCGCCGCCTTCTCAACCACACTGGTCGTCAGTTCCTCGATGACACCCGCCTGCCGGGAGAGCGAATGCAGCCCGAGCGGCGCCATCAGCGAAAGCAGCGCGACCGCCACAGCGGGAGCGATGAACAGCTTCCAGGTGATTGGAAGATTGGCGAGCCAGCGGGTCATCGAGACCATCCTTTCGGGGCAGTTCACAAGAGTAGAGGACGGCGCGACCGGCTTGCGCGCCGTCCGAACCGGCTACTGATGGACCGGTGTGGCGGCGAAGACGACGAAGTCGCCGGCCTTTTGAATCCATGCCACCTTGGGTTCGATCTTTCGACTGACGGGGTTGACGTTCTTGAAGTGGAGCCAGCCCGAGCCGGCGGTTTCGGCGAGCTTGATGCCGTCCTGTCCGAACTTGACGCCGTCGGGATCGACGATTTCCCAGGTGTCGACGCCGATCAGCTTGGGCAGATAGCTGGCGCGCACGACACCCTTCTTGTCGATCACCGTGACGCCCAACTCGCCCTGCAGAAAGCCGCCGCTCTGGTCGCTGATCTTCGGGAAAGCCGCCTCGCCTTCGGATTCGACCAGCGCCGCTGCCTTCTGGCACAGGGCCTTGGCTTCTTCCGGCGTCGCCGACAAGGCCGGTACGGAAGCGCCCGCCAACAGCAGCGCGAAGCCCGCGATCATGAATCTCCTGCGTGATCTCAACATTGACATCCTCTTGTTACGCCGACAGCCGGCCCGCTCGCCCACCGAGGCCATGATAGAGTTGCAACATCTGTGTTATGTTAAGCCCGCGCTCCGAAGAAATACGGGCCCCGCAGCCAAGGCTGCGCGCCGCGACCACGAAGCGGATCAGGGCTGACGACCGGATCGCTGCGGCCTTGTGGCGCGGCTTACTCCGGCGCCGGAACTGAATTACTGCGGGCTGGGCGCGGTGGCGAGAACGACGAAATCGCCGGCCTTCTGAACCCAGGCCATCTTCGGCGCGATCTTCTTGGTGGCCGGATTCGTGCTTTTGAACTTGATCCAGCCCGAGCCCGCGGTTTCCGCGATCTTGACCGCCTCCTGACCGAACTTCACGCCGTCGGGGTCGGTGATTTCCCAGGTGTCCATGCCGATCAGCTTGGTATGGTAACTGGCAAGTACGACCGCGTGATGATCGGTCACTGTCACGCCCATATCGCCCTGCAGGAATTCACCGCTCGGATCGCTGATCTTGGCGAATGCCTTGTCGCCTTGTGCGACGATGAGGGCCGCCGCTTTCTCGCAAAGTGCCTTGGCTTCTTCCGGCGTGCCGGCCAACGCCGGCGCAAACACACCCGCTGACAGCATCGCGAAGCCCGCGACCATCAAAATCCTGCCTGATCTCGACATGGGTAGCCTCTTGTTTATCGGGATTGATCGGCACGGTCGCCGACCGACTTCATTGATGACCGGCGAACATCAGTATTGGGTTAAGCCGCGGAGCCGTAGAAATACCGAGCCCAGGGGGTAGCCAAGCGATCAGGGCGTTGGTTGCGCCGGCTCGCGCCGTCGCCGCGCCGTGCGGCGGCGGTGGACCGACCTTCAGTAGCCCGGCGCGACTCACCGATCGTTTCGCCGGATTCGAGAGCCACGGAAATATCATGTCGTTCGGGCGGAAAGCCGCGGAGCGCTGCGCCCAAGGTCTCTCTAACCGCCATTGAACCGGACGGTTCGTTCAAGACTGAAGTAACGAAGCAACACTATAGGCGACCGGGCTTTTGCC
>Ga0302154_10002653_pt1 | contig 13512 bp, 8 predicted proteins | sample I_Bog_N2_3_FD_193507 | JGI IMG/M metagenome (GOLD analysis project Ga0302154, IMG submission 193507) | Peat permafrost microbial communities from Stordalen Mire near Abisko, Sweden - I_Bog_N2_3 | ecosystem: Environmental > Terrestrial > Soil > Wetlands > Peat | place: Sweden: Abisko, Stordalen...
GTCGAGCAGTTCATCCATCACGCCAAACTGTGCAAGCGCTACGGCGCCGCCGTGGTGGTGATGGCCTTCGACGAGGCCGGCCAGGCCGATACCGAAGCGCGCAAGAAGGAAATCTGCAAACGCTCCTACGATATCCTGGTCAACGAAGTCGGCTTCCCGCCGGAAGACATCATCTTCGACCCGAACATCTTCGCCGTCGCCACCGGCATCGAGGAACACAACAACTACGCCGTCGACTTCATCAATGCCTGCGCCTATATCCGTGACGAACTGCCCCATGCACTGACCAGCGGCGGCGTCTCCAACGTGTCGTTCTCGTTCCGCGGCAACAATCCGGTGCGCGAGGCGATCCACTCGGTATTCCTGCTGTACGCGATCCGCAACGGCCTGAGCATGGGTATCGTCAACGCCGGCCAGCTGGAAATCTACGACCAGATCCCCGCGGAGCTGCGTGACGCCGTCGAGGACGTGGTCCTCAACCGCACCCCGGAAGGCACCGACGCCCTCCTCGCCATCGCCGACAAGTACAAGGGCGACGGCAGTGTCAAGGAAGCAGAGACCGAGGAATGGCGTGGCTGGGCGGTCAACAAGCGCCTGGAACATGCGCTGGTCAAGGGCATCACCACCCACATCGTCGAAGACACCGAAGAGTCGCGCCAGTCCTTCAAGCGCCCGATCGAAGTGATCGAAGGCCCGCTGATGTCCGGCATGAACATCGTCGGCGACCTGTTCGGCGCCGGGAAAATGTTCCTGCCCCAGGTGGTGAAATCCGCCCGGGTGATGAAGCAGGCGGTCGCCCACCTGATCCCGTTCATCGAACTGGAAAAAGGCGACAAACCGGAAGCCAAGGGCAAGATCCTCATGGCCACGGTCAAGGGCGACGTCCACGATATCGGCAAGAACATCGTCGGCGTGGTCCTGGGCTGCAACGGCTACGATATCGTCGACCTCGGCGTGATGGTCCCGGCGGAGAAGATCCTCCAGGTAGCCAAGGAGCAGAAGTGCGACATCATCGGCCTGTCCGGCCTGATCACCCCGTCCCTGGATGAAATGGTCCATGTCGCCCGGGAAATGCAGCGCCAGAACTTCCACCTGCCGTTGATGATCGGTGGTGCGACCACCTCCAAGGCCCACACTGCGGTGAAGATCGAACCGCGCTACAGCAACGATGCGGTGATCTATGTCACCGACGCCTCCCGCGCCGTCGGCGTGGCGACTCAATTGCTGTCCAAGGAGCTCAAGCCCGCTTTCGTCCAGAAAACCCGCGAGGAATATGTCGAGGTCCGCGAGCGCACCGCCAACCGCAGTGCCCGTACCGAGCGCCTGAGCTACCCGGTGGCTATCGCCAAGAAGCCGCAGTTCGACTGGAGCACCTACCAGCCGGTCAAACCGACCTTCACCGGCAGCCAAGTGCTGGACAATATCGACCTCAAGGTCCTGGCCGAATACATCGACTGGACCCCGTTCTTTATCTCCTGGGACCTGGCCGGCAAATTCCCGCGCATCCTCGAAGACGAAGTGGTCGGCGAAGCCGCGACCGCCCTCTATGCCGATGCCCGGGAAATGCTCGACAAGCTGATCAACGAAAAGCTGATCAGCGCCCGCGCGGTGTTCGGCTTCTGGCCGGCCAACCAGGTGCAGGACGATGACCTGGAAGTCTATGGCGCCGACGGCCAGCCAATAGCCAAGCTGCATCACCTGCGCCAGCAGATCATCAAGACCGACGGCAAGCCGAACTTCTCCCTGGCCGACTTCGTCGCGCCGAAAGACAGCGGCCTCACCGACTACGTGGGCGGCTTTATCACCACCGCCGGGATCGGCGCCGAAGAAGTCGCCAAGGCCTATCAGGACAAGGGCGACGACTACAACTCGATCATGGTCAAGGCCCTCGCCGACCGCTTGGCCGAGGCCTGCGCCGAGTGGCTGCACCAACAGGTGCGGAAAAACTACTGGGGTTATGCCAAGGACGAGCAACTGGACAACGACGCGCTGATCAAGGAGCAGTACAGCGGTATTCGCCCGGCGCCCGGTTATCCGGCCTGCCCCGACCACACCGAGAAAGGCACCCTGTTCGCCCTGCTCGACCCGGCGGCCAGCGAAGGCAAGGCCGGCGACAGCGGCGTGTTCCTCACCGAGCACTACGCGATGTTCCCGGCGGCGGCGGTCAGCGGCTGGTATTTCGCCCATCCGCAGGCGCAGTACTTCGCCGTCGGCAAGATCGACAAGGACCAGGTCGAAAGCTACACCGCGCGCAAGGGCCAGGAACTGAGCGTCAGTGAACGCTGGCTGGCGCCGAACCTGGGCTACGACAACTGATCCATTGGCTATGCTCTCCACACACAACCTTGTGTGTGGAGGATTCCATGGACGATCCGCTCGACAACAAGCCGCCGACCTTCTGGCAAATGCTCCACAGCGTGATGGCGGCGGCCTTTGGCGTACAAAGCGGGAAAAACCGCGCCCGTGACTTTACCCACGGCAAACCGAGTCACTTCCTGATGATCGGGGTTCTGTTCACCGCGGTCTTCGGCCTGACGCTCTACGGCGTGGTCAAGCTGGTGCTGCACTTCGCCGGGGTCTGAGCCCTCCTCAGGGCAGCACGGTTTTCAAGCTGAACGGATAACGGTAGCTGTCCGGCTTGCCGCCGGCACTCAGGGCCTTGAAGTCGACGTGGTAGTCCTCGCTGACACTGAACTTCAACAGCTTCTGGGCCTGGGCCTTGTCGATCAGCTCCAGCGCCTGGATCTGTCGCTCGCGACCGCCATGACGGCTAAAGTCGATACCGTCGGCATGGTCACGCAGCAGCACCATCGCCCAGCCTCCCAGCGCAAAATGCCCGGCAACCAGTACGCTCAGGCGTCCGTCGAGGCGCGCCCGGAGAATCTCCGGGGAGCTGTTGACGGCACTGAACAGCACATCGCGGCCCGGCCGACGCCCGGCCTTTGCAAAGGCGGCCATGGCGCCCAGGGCCATTTCGTCATTGGCCGACCAGACCAGCGACGTCTGCGGGTAGCGCCGGATCATCTGTTCGGCCTGATCAAAGGCCCGCTCGCGACTCCACTCGCCGTAGACCAACTGGCGCAGGTGAACCTGCGGCGACTCCGCCAGGGCCCGGCGCATACCTTGCTCGCGCAACTGCGAGGCGGGGGTGAGTTTCATCCCGGAAAAGGCCAGTAATTCGATGGGCTGGCCCGGCGCCTGCAACAGGCGTTGCCGGATCAATTCCTTGAGCATCAGGTAACCGCCCTGCTCGTCGTTCTGCACCAGGCTGCCGAGCAACTCCGGGGTATCGCCGAAGTGCCGGCTCTGTTCCAGCGTCAGCGTGTTGTTGACGATAAACAGCTTCACCCCACGGCCCCGGGCCATGCGCAGGATCTGCGGGGCCACCGCCTGTTCATTGACGATCAGCAGGTAATCGGGTCGTGGGCTGGCTTGCAGGACTTCATAGGCCTGGGCAAGGGTGGTTTGCGGGTCGCGCTCGCCATAACGCACCGTGAGGTCCATGCCGAGATTGCTCGCGGCCGCCTGCATGAAGTGGGTGTAGCTGTGCCAGAAAGGTTCCGTGGGGTGACCCGGATTGAGAAACACCACCGTGGTGGCCTGGGCCACCATCCAGAACGGCAGGCTCAGGATCAGCAATCCTTTGCAGAGAGTCTTCAACATGTCACCGCGCCCCGGAAAATAGCGGCATATCATACAGGCAAAATGCCTGTACCTTGCGGCAGACCATCGGAACTGTCCGACAATACTCCCCATGACAACGGCGCTGAAGTCCGGCAGGACACCCTCCTCCACAGACACGAATCCACTCGTACCTATGGAGGAGGCAACGACGGCAGCAGCGGCCGTCTTATTTGTGACTGACCCAGAATACAGCGGTGGCCACCACCAGGATGATCAGGAACAGGATCGCCCAGGCATCGACCGTGCTGTCGCTTTTCCTTGCTTTGACTGGATTGCTCATCGCATCGCCTCTTGTCGGTTTTATCGGTGATTGCTGCAAACTCGCTGATAGTTAAGTAGAGAATTGCCCATACCACAAATAGGGTTATGGATCGTCGACGAACGTTAGTCGTTTTGGTTCTGTGCATATACTCAAACATCACTTTTACGCATAACTGCAAACTGCTATCGTGCGCCGGCTCCGTCAATGGAGTGCGCGGCCGTGCGCGCAGAATTGTTGAGATACGCCGGGGGCCTGGAGCGCCCGGGGTATTTATGAAGCCTGAGAACAGGATCTATATGTACGTATACGACGAGTACGATCAGCGGATCATCGAGGACCGCGTCAAGCAGTTCCGTGATCAGACCCGACGCTATCTGGCAGGTGAGCTGAGCGAAGAAGAGTTCCGCCCGCTGCGTCTGCAAAATGGCCTGTATGTCCAGCGTTTCGCCCCGATGCTGCGGGTTGCCGTGCCTTATGGTCAGCTGACGTCGCGCCAGGCGCGAATGATGGCGCGGATCGCCCGCGACTACGACAAGGGCTACGCCCACATCAGTACCCGGCAGAACGTCCAGTTCAACTGGCCGGCGCTGGAAGACGTGCCGGAGATCCTCGCCGAGCTGGCGACCGTGCAGATGCACGCGATCCAGACCAGCGGCAACTGCCTGCGCAACGTCACCACCGATCAGTTTGCCGGTGTCGCCGCCGACGAATTGATCGACCCGCGCCCGTGGTGCGAGATCGTCCGCCAGTGGACCACCTTCCACCCGGAATTCGCCTACCTGCCGCGCAAGTTCAAGATCGCCATCAACGGCTCGACCTCGGACCGCGCGGCCATCGAAGTCCACGACATTGGCCTGGAGCCGGTGCATAACGCCGCCGGCGAGCTGGGCTTCCGGGTCCTGGTCGGTGGTGGCCTGGGCCGTACCCCGGTGGTCGGTGCCTTTATCAACGAATTCCTGCCATGGCAGGACCTGTTGAGCTATCTCGACGCCATCCTGCGGGTCTACAACCGCTACGGCCGTCGCGACAACAAGTACAAGGCGCGGATCAAGATCCTGGTCAAGGCCTTGACCCCGGAAGTCTTCGCCGAGAAAGTCGACGCGGAGATGGTTCACCTGCGCGGCGGCCAGACCACCCTCACCGAGGCCGAAGTCCATCGCGTCGCCAAGCACTTCGTCGATCCGGACTACAAGGTCCTCGGCAACCAGGTCGCCGAACTGGCCGAACTGGACCAGCAACACCCAGGCTTCGCCCGCTGGCGTACCCGTAACACCCTGGCCCACAAAAAGCCCGGCTACGTGGCCGTGACCTTGTCCCTCAAGCCCACCGGCGTAGCCCCGGGCGACGTGACCGACAAGCAGTTCGATGCCATCGCCGACCTGTCCGAGCGCTACAGCTTCGGCCAGCTTCGCACTTCCCACGAGCAGAACATCATTCTCGCCGACGTGGAACAGAGCCAGCTGTTCACCCTCTGGGGCGAACTGCGCGAGAACGGTTTCGCCACGCCGAACATCGGCCTGCTGACCGACATCATCTGCTGCCCGGGCGGTGACTTCTGCTCCCTGGCCAACGCCAAGTCGATTCCGATCGCCGAGTCGATCCAGCGCCGCTTCGACGATCTCGACTACCTGTTCGATATCGGCGAGCTGGACCTGAACATTTCCGGTTGCATGAACGCCTGCGGTCACCACCACGTCGGCCATATCGGCATTCTCGGGGTGGACAAGAAAGGCGAAGAGTTCTACCAGGTGTCCCTCGGCGGCAGCGCCAGCCGTGACGCCAGCCTGGGCAAGATCCTCGGCCCGTCCTTCGCCCAGGACGCCATGCCCGACGTGATCGAGAAACTGATCGACGTCTACGTGGAAAAACGTACCGAAGACGAACGCTTCATCGACACTTACCAGCGTATCGGTATCGACCCCTTCAAGGAGCGCGTCTATGCAGCGAATCATTAAGAACAACGCCGTTATCGACGAAACCTGGCACCTGCTGCCCAAGGACGCGTCCTTCGACGGCATCTCCAACTGCGACGACCTGATCGTGCCGCTGGCCTTGTGGCGCGAACACGCCCACGCCCTCAAGGCCCGCGATGGCGGCCTGGGCGTGTGGCTGGACGCCGATGAAGAAGCCGAGGAAATCGGCGATGACGTGCAACACTTCCAGGTCATCGCCCTGAACTTCCCGGCCTTCACCGACGGTCGCAACTACTCCAATGCCCGCCTGCTGCGTGACCGTTACGGTTACAAGGGCGAACTGCGGGCGATTGGCGATGTGCTGCGCGACCAGTTGTTCTACCTGCACCGCTGCGGTTTCGATGCCTACGCCTTGCGCGCGGACAAGGACCCCTACGAAGCCCTGGAAAGCCTCAAGGACTTCTCGGTGACCTACCAGGCCGCCACCGACGAACCGCTGCCGCTGTTCCGTCGACGCTGAGCCTGTCCGGCCCGGGTGCCTGAAAACACCCGGGGCGGGCTTCAAGCGTCCAGCTCCTCCTCCGGGATTCTCTCCAGTACCTCTTCGGTCAACGCCAGCGTTTCCGTGGCCTGGGCCTCCCGCCAAGCCCTGAGTTCGTCCCCCATCTGCGCCTCCAGTTCGATATCGACGAATTCATGCCAAAGGGGGCCGTGGCTGTTTGTACGCTGGCTGTCCAGCGCCGACAGGGCGACCTGGTGCTGCTCATCGATAGCCTTGAATCGTGAAGGGTGACTCTCCTTCAGGTAGCAGGCCCAGAACTCGCGATCGGCCAAGGCCCGTGTATACGCCGGGGTCCGTTCCCGGGCCAATACCTTGGCATAGGCGGCGTCCAGATTCTGCTCCGTCACCCGGGCCAATTGGGTGAAGGTCATGTGCCTGGGTTGGCCCGGCAAGCGCAGTCGCTTCGTCAGACCAATGCGGTAAGCCAGCCTCACCTCCACCGGATCGACCCGTGGCATGTCCGGTAACGTCAACCGCGCCTCGATCTCCGCCTGAGCCAGGATCTCGACTTCATCCAGGCGCCACAATCCCCGAGCCAGCTTCAGCAGATTCAGTTCGGTAGCCGCCGCGGTGCTCGCGGCCATTGCCCGCGCCTGGTTCACCAGGACCCTGACCTCCATGTCGCTGAAGATCAGCTGCGCACCATCGGAACAGGTCTGCGGGTGGGACGCCGAGACAAACAGCTCTTCGCGCAGTTCATTGTATTGACTGACCGCATCCACGACCTGCCAGACCCGCAGGCTCAGATCCTCCCGCGCCTCGCGATATTCCGCGGTAACGGTCAGATCCGATAGCAGCTTGAAAAAGTCCGCGGAGCCTTGCTGCCGGTGCAGCAACTGCCATTGATGTTCTTTCAGGAACTTCTGCTCGGCGGATACGACCTCCAACCAGTGGTCGCACTCGCGAAGCGACGTTGTTCGACGCAAGGCATGAGGACGGGGACGGCCCGGGGTATCGATGCCGAAATTGATACCGGTTTCGCGCTCGTAAAGCTGCAGCCGCCGCATGCCTTCGGCCGACAGCGCCGGATTATCGTGGAGGTGGGTAATCCGGTTGATGGAGGCGGGACCGGCGTAAACCGCCTCGGAGATTGTCGAGATCCGATTGTTGCGCAGGTCCACACGCTGCAAGTGGCGCAACCCCGACAGCCCGACAGGCCAGCGATCCAGATCGGTATGACGCAGCAACAAGTTCTCCAGCGCACTCATCTGGCTGACATCGGGGGGCTGGAACAAAGGATTGTCCGAAAGGTTGAGGAATTTCAGCCGGGTCAGGCGGGCCAACACACCCGCCGCCTGGGTGTTCAGCACAATCTGGTTGGCCGGCAGGTGCAGATGGACCAGTTCGGGCATCTGCTCCAACTCCACCGGCAGGCTGTTCAGATGATTGAAGCCCATGGACAACCAGCGCAACTGCCTGAAGCAGGATAAAAAAGAGACTTCGGTGCTGGCGACGGCCATGTCATTCATGAACAGAAAGCCGACATGACTGAAGTCGGCACTGATCGCCGGCAAGTCCCCGATCCGCATGCCCAACAGGTCCAGTTCGTAGAAGTACTGTCCACCCAGCAGGTTGCGGTTGGACTGTTTTCTCCAGCAAGCCAGGATCGCATCGGCCACCCGCTGCTTGTTGTCGAGGGCCACGGGAGTGACTTGCAAGGTTCCCCGTACGCGTCTCCAGGTCTGGCGTTGCACCCATCTGTCCAGCGTGGCGAACAACGCTTCATACTCCTCCCGCAGGCGTTCGAGCTCCACCAGGCAGGCAGACTCGGGCAGGCGCAGTGAAGTGAGAAAACTCCCTATCTCTTCCGAGGAGAATCCCGGATACAGGTCACGCACACGACCGCTCAATCGCTCGGAATAACCCAAAATCCTGCCGCCATCGCTCATCGGGTAGCCGATGCGCCCCGAGGCCAGGCGCATAGGCGATCTGAACCAACGGCTGAAAGGCGACAGGCCAAGCGTATCCTGGGCGGAATAAGGGTCTCGGGCAACCTGAGCGACAATCTGCTCTTTCAACCAGGCACCTTGCTGTGTGTCGCTGAATCCGAGGGCAACCCGATCAGGCTCCGACAGGGCATGAATCATTGCGTCAAAAATGTTATCCGCCCGCCCCAGGAGCGTCCCCGAGTCATCGAAGGCGTTGTACTGTCGACCGACCTTGAGAATCACCTGGGGCGTGGCGATATCCGGATCCCCTGCCGCTTCAACGGCCTCGCTGGTAAAGCGCTGTTCGCGCAACTCAATCCGCAACCCCTCGGCTGGCCAGCCAGGTAATCGCCCAAGCGTATGCAGCGCGAGACGGTCTGCCTGGGCGTATTGCGGGGCCAGCAAATACCAGCTCTCGCACACCCGATTAAGCTTCAGCTGCTTGAGGTACCAGCGGATTTCCTCCGAGAAGCGTAGCGGCACCCGCTCGCTCAACAGCTCGAGTTCGGCGCTGCGAGCATGGGCGATCAATTCCCGGGCGACGCTTCCCGGCAAGCCGGGGAACACCCCGAGAATACGCTTGATCCTGTCATCGTCGGTTTTCTCGCTCGCCGTATACAACTCCTCGAACAGCCATTCCCTTCGCTGTCCGGCCCATTGCCTGAGGCGCTGGCTCAATATCCGGATACGCAGCCCATTGTCCGTCACGTCGGCGCCGAGCAACGTGCAGCGCTCAGACTCGCTCAGCATGCTCAGCGTCGACTTGATCAGGTCGCCGTTCTTGAGCTGTGACTCGATGATCTGGAACGAAGAGAACTGTTCGCAAGTGCGCCGACCGTACTCAGCCATGACGTCACCCGCACCATTGAACACCTGGACCACTCGGTTTTCCGGCCAGTCGGGCAGCGATGTCAGCACCCGCAAGCGCAGATCGCCCTGCTCCTGCGTTCGCGCTATGGCGTCGGGCACCTCGCCGATAAAATCGCTGATAGCCTGGTCGATCCTGAAGCGCTTGATCGTATCGAGCAGCAGCGCGGGCACCGGCTGATTGTCCGTCAGAGCTTTGCGCAACACGTTCTCCTGAGCGGAACACAGCTGGCGAATATGTAATCGCAGCTGGTCGCCAAGTCCGACCATCGGTTCGCCGAGGCGGCGGAACAATTGCTCCACCGGCCAGTCCGCGACTCGTTCGTAAATCGTTTGCCAGACACCCGTACGGTTGAACCTGAGCGGCACGGCGTGAAACGCTTCACCTGCCGGGTGCTCAATCTGCCATTGCAGGCGAGCCCTGTCATACCTCACCGCATAGACCTTCCCTGACAACGGCAGATAGAGGTTGTCCTGGAACGGATAAAGCCCCATCTCGTTGGCCCGCAAATCCTCAGGCAGACGGATATCACGTTCATAGGGCGCGAGATCGGCCTTCCACAAACGCCGCTGGCCTCCCGGCGCTTCAACGGGAATCAAGGCGTCGACTGAAGCCGGGGACCGCGCCTTGAACAGTGCCTGGCCACCCTTCACCACCACGGCCCCGGCCGCCAGAAGCGCGAGGTCTTCAGCCACGCCCAGCAAATAATTGAGGGCCTCGCGTTTTTCCCCCAGTTGCCAAGCCGCGAATCCGTTATAGACCTCCACGACCATCTTCACCACGGCCGTTGCCAGGATGATCTGGCCGATCACCGGTACGAACGACAAGGCCAGCGCCAGCAAGCTCAGACCGGCTTCGCGGTAAGCGTCCAGACGGGCCTGGCGCACCCGGGCGTCGACGTCAGCCGTGGGTACCGCCAACTGTCGCGCGTGCGCTTTGATCTGGCGGTAGCGTTGCTGCTGGAAACTTTCGAACAGGTCGCCACTGACAGGCACTTCGCTTAACCGAATATATTGAAGGATCACCGGTACGGGCGGCCACTTTCGATCCAGGGACAGCAAGTTGGCATTGAGGGTACGAAAGAACCGCAACCGCTGCTCTTCGGGAACAAAGCGGCTGAAGAACTGTTGGTAAGACAGGTCTCGAAGCTTCAGGGTCAAGGCATGTTCGAAACGGAGAAAGCTGCCGTACCACTTCAAAGGACCGCGTGGATCATCCGGAATATAGGCAATGCAGGGCAACTCCGAGCCCTCCCTCAGCACCGCCCCAATGACCACCCAGCCGCTCAATTCGATATCGAACATCTTCATTCGGCTGCAATGAACCCTTTCTCCACCGAGCCTCAATTCTGTTTCGCCCTCGACCAGCGACATGACCAGATCATAGGTCGCCGCGGTGATTTCCCCCTTCATGTAGACGATATCAGCGGTCACCGCCAGCGTCTGTTTGTCATACTCGGCAAAGTGCTGCTTGACTGACAAAGCTCCGCTGGCCGGCGGCTGATCAGGAGGATTGAAAACACTGTCGATATGCGCCTGGTACAAGGTCCCCAAATCAAGCGCTCGACAAGCCCAGGCAAAGTCTTCTGGTGCCAGCGAGACGTTGATGCCCGGAGCACCACCGGGAAACTGCACAGCGGCCTTGCCTGCCAGCGCGCCCCGTTCGGTCTCGCCCGCCTCGAAGTTCTGCAAGGCCGCTTCCAACAGTGTTTGGCTGCGGACGAAGGTAAAGAGCTTGTCCTCGAAGATACTCGACAGGTAAGTGGCATCGACCCTGACAAACCGCGCACCTTGCAATACCGGGTCGCGGTTGATCTGCCTTTCCAGCGCCTGGACCAGAAGCGGCATGCAGAACCCATCGATATTCTGGAAACGCGCCATGATCTGTTGGACTTCATGCCTCGATGTTTCCAGCGCCAACAGATGTTCACGAAATAACAGGCGTATTTCCGGAGCGGCCCGGTAGAGCCAAACGGGAATCTTCTCCTTGATCGTATCGAAATGAATGCCCACCTCGGCAGGTGCGGGACTATGCTTAATGACTGTTGTTTCTTCCACGGCAATCAACCTGGATATCCATTAGAGATTCCAGCTTATTGAGCGCCTGGCGGGGAGAGGAGGTACTTATTGAGGGGGATGGTTTCTGTCCGGGGCGATCGACAGAAACCATCAAGGTAGCGGTTTACCAGAAACGTTGCTGGGTCAAACGACCCCACCCATTGACCAGCACACGCTCCAGCGAGCTGCTGGCCGCCAGACCGACCCGCTCTTGCAGGCTCTTGCGTTCGGCATAATGCAGGTGAAACAACTCGGCACTTTTTGCCCGGTCGGCCAGGTATTCATCGCTGGTCTTCAGTTCATCCACCAGTTGTTTGTCCAGGGCCGCGACACCCAGCCAGATTTCGCCGGTAGCCACTTCATCGATGGCCAGTTGCGGACGGTACTGCGAGACAAAGTTCTTGAACAGGCGATGGGTAATGTCCAGATCCTGCTGAAATTTCTCACGACCTTTTTCAGTGTTTTCGCCAAACACGGTCAAGGTACGCTTGTACTCGCCGGCGGTCAGCACTTCGAAATCGATATCGTGTTTCTTCAGCAGCTTGTTGACGTTGGGCAACTGCGCCACCACGCCAATCGAACCGAGGATGGCAAAAGGTGCGCTGATGATCTTGTCGCCGATACAGGCCATCATGTAGCCGCCGCTGGCCGCCACCTTGTCGATGCAGATGGTCAGCGGGACGCCGGCCTGACGGATACGCGCCAGTTGCGAGGAGGCCAGGCCATAGCTGTGGACCATGCCGCCGCCGCTTTCCAGGCGCAACACCACTTCATCCTTGGGCGTGGCCAGGCTGAGCAGTGCGGTAATCTCGTGGCGCAGGCTTTCGGTGGCCGAAGCCTTGATATCGCCGTCGAAATCCAGCACGAATACCCGCGGCTTGGACTCCGGCTGCTTCTTGTGTTTTTTCTCGCTCTTGGCCTGCTGCTTGCGCAGGGTCTTGAGCTGGTCCTTGTCGAACAAGCTCTGCTCCAGGCGCTCGCGCAGGCCCTTGTAGAAATCGTTGAGCTTGCTGACCTGCAACTGCCCCGCCGACCTGCGCCGACCTTTGCTGCGCAGCGTGGCCGCGGTCACCAGGACCACGACGATTGCAATGACCAGGGTAACGGTTTTAGCCAGAAAACTTGCGTACTCGGCAAGAAACTCCACGGTGACTCCTTACAAAACCAGGCGGCCCCCGGCTGTGGGGACTCACGACGACCCAGCATACCGTCGAGGCGGCCTTGCGGCCAGTTGTGGCACCGCCTGAATTGTGTCTCTAACAAACATTTCAAACGAGCGTATGTTTTTTTATTGACAGGCTTCCGCCATCCTCATAACCTCGCCAGACCTTCAACGTACCGGGACGACGCGGACGTGGGCAGCATTTATCTGATTCGACATGGCCAGGCTTCCTTCGGTGCGGACGACTACGACGTCCTGTCAGCGGTCGGCATTCGTCAGGCCGAGGTCCTCGGCAAGCATCTGGCCGACCTCGGCCTGAGCTTCGACCGCTGCCTGGCCGGCGACCTGCGCCGCCAGCAGGACACCGCGCGCATCGCCCTGCAGCAGTGCGACGCCACCGGCCTGCTGGTCCCGCCCCTGGAAACCGATGCGGCCTTCAACGAGTTCGACGCCGACGCGGTGATCCGCGCGCTGTTGCCCGGCCTGCTGCCGGAAGAACCCGAAGCCCTGCACATCCTGCGCAACGCCGCGCAAAACCGTGGCGAGTTCCAGCGCCTGTTCGCCCTGATCATCGAGCGCTGGCTCAGCGGCAAGCATGACACCCCGGAGCTGGAAAGCTGGCTGGGGTTTGTCGCCCGGGTCGAGGGCGGGCTGCGGCGGATTCTCGAGCAGGCCGACAACAGCCAGAAAATCGCCGTGTTCACCTCTGGCGGAACCATCACCGCCCTGCTCCACCTGATCACCCATATTCCAGCCAGGGAAGCCTTCGAGCTGAACTGGCAGATCGTCAACACCTCGCTCAACCAGCTCAAGTTTCGCGGTCGCGAGGTGGCCCTGGCTTCCTTCAACAGTCAAGCACACCTGCAACTGATGAAGGCCCCGGAGCTGATCACCTTTCGATAAGCTCCGGCCAACCGTGACCCTTGTGGGGTCGTCGCCGTATTTACCCATAAAAGGATCGAACCATGACCTCTGTAGCCCACGCCGTAGAAGCAATGAAAGCCAAGTTCAACTCGAAGGCCGCTGAAGGCCTGGACGTGATCTTCGGTTTCCGTATCGATGACACCCAGCACTTC
>Ga0302154_10002668_pt1 | contig 13446 bp, 17 predicted proteins | sample I_Bog_N2_3_FD_193507 | JGI IMG/M metagenome (GOLD analysis project Ga0302154, IMG submission 193507) | Peat permafrost microbial communities from Stordalen Mire near Abisko, Sweden - I_Bog_N2_3 | ecosystem: Environmental > Terrestrial > Soil > Wetlands > Peat | place: Sweden: Abisko, Stordalen...
GGTATTGCCGAGCGGCTCCCTGCCCTTTATCGATGTCCGGCAGGACCGCAAGTCTGACTGATTGCGGGAGCAAGCCTGCCCGCGATGAGCGTCAGGGATGACGGGCATCGCGGCATTCCAGGCTCATCGACTCGGCGAGCGGCGGCGTCTACGGGACCCGGGCCTCTTCATTGATCCAGCCCTTGAATGCCTCCAGGGCTGAAACGATTTGCCGGCGAATCTGCGGGTCCGCCGCAATGCCCACGTCATCCATCTCTTTGGCCAGAAGATTCACGGTAATCGACGCCGGCTCGACGATATTGGCTGACATCGTTTCCAGCACCAGCCTCAACGCCGCCTGGGCATGACTCGCCCGCGGCGAGGCATTGAACAGCGCCACCGGCTTGCCGGGAAATTCGTGACTGGCGACGAGCCAATCCAGCGCGTTCTTGAACGAGCCTGGAATGCCACGCGCATATTCGGGGCAAGAGATCAGAATGCCGTCTGCCCGACCGATCAGTTCCCGCAGCGCCAAAACGATTGCCGGAGGATTGTCGGCCAGGTCGGGGTCGAAATGCGGCAACTGCCCCACGTCCAGATAATGCTGGATCGCCACGCCTTGCGGACTGAGCCTCTCGGCGGCACGAAGCAACGAGGAATTTGAAGAGGCCGCCCGAAGGCTTCCGGAGACTGCCAGCAACCGAACCATTGATACTCCGATGCAACCGAAACACCCAGGAAAGGATGCGCAAGAAGATTCGTCAAACGCAAGACGCAAAAAAGGGCCAACCTTTCGGTTGACCCTTCCAGACCGCCCAGCAGAGCGGATTTTGTTTGGTAGGCGCGATTGGACTCGAACCAACGACCCCCACCATGTCAAGGTGGTGCTCTAACCAACTGAGCTACGTGCCTGCTGTGAGGCGGCATTCTACGGATTTCCGAAAGGCTGTCAACCCCTTTTCTTTCCGCTAAGCCTATGAATATGCGTATTTTTTAGTGAACACCCGGAAAACAAAAAGGGCCAACCTTTCGGTTGACCCTTTCTGACCGCCCAGCAGAGCGGATTTTATTTGGTAGGCGCGATTGGACTCGAACCAACGACCCCCACCATGTCAAGGTGGTGCTCTAACCAACTGAGCTACGTGCCTGCTGTAGGGCGACATTTTGCGGATTTTCTCAAAGGTGTCAACCTCTTTGTTTCGCTAACCCGTTGAATACGTGTATTTTTTACTAATCCCAGGACGAATCGGCTTTTTCCCCGGGTGGCTGGCGGGGGTATTTCATCTGAGGTAGGATCAGGCCACTCGTAAAAAATATAAAACAGAGGTTGCAGGATGGCGAACACCCCCTACCCCCAGTCCTATTACGCCGCTTCGGCGAATCCGGTCCCTCAACGCCCCGCCTTGCAGGATGACGTCGAGACCGATGTGTGCGTGATCGGTGCCGGTTATACCGGGTTGTCCAGCGCACTGTTCCTGCTGGAGAACGGTTTTCGGGTCACGGTGCTGGAGGCCGCCAAGGTCGGCTTCGGCGCGTCGGGCCGCAACGGCGGGCAGATCGTCAACAGCTACAGCCGCGATATCGATGTCATCGAACGCAGCGTCGGCCCCAAACAGGCGCAGTTGCTCGGGCAGATGGCCTTTGAAGGCGGCCGGATCATTCGCGAGCGGGTGGCCAAGTACAACATCCAGTGCGACCTGAAGGACGGCGGTGTATTCGCTGCCATTACCAAGAAGCAGATGGGCCATCTCGAATCCCAGAAGAAACTCTGGGAACGCTACGGCCATACCCAGCTCGAACTGCTGGACGAGCGGCGCATTCGTGAAGTGGTCGGCTGCGACCAGTATCTGGGCGGCATGCTCGACATGAGTGGCGGTCATATCCATCCGCTGAACCTGGCACTGGGCGAAGCCGCCGCGGTCGAGTCGCTGGGCGGAACGATCTACGAGCAGTCGCCGGCAGTACGCATCGAGCGTGGTGCCAATCCCGTGGTACATACCCCACAGGGCAAGGTCAGGGCCAAGTTCATCATCGTTGCCGGCAACGCCTACCTGGGTAACCTGGTGCCGGAGCTGTCCGCCAAGTCGATGCCCTGCGGCACCCAAGTGATCACCACCGAGCCCTTGAGCGACGCGCTGGCGAAATCCCTGCTGCCCCAGGACTACTGCGTCGAGGACTGCAACTACCTGCTGGACTACTACCGTCTTTCCGGTGACAAGCGCCTGATCTTCGGCGGCGGCGTGGTCTATGGCGCACGGGACCCGGCCAATATCGAGGCGATCATCCGGCCGAAAATGCTCAAGGCCTTCCCGCAGCTCAAGGATGTGAAGATCGACTACGCCTGGACCGGCAACTTCCTGCTGACGCTGTCGCGCCTGCCGCAGGTCGGTCGCCTGGGCGACAACATCTATTACTCCCAGGGCTGCAGCGGTCATGGCGTGACCTATACCCACCTGGCGGGCAAGGTGCTGGCCGAAGCCCTGCGCGGCCAGGCCGAACGCTTCGACGCCTTTGCCGACCTGCCGCACTACCCCTTCCCCGGCGGCCAATTGCTACGCACGCCGTTCACCGCCCTGGGAGCCTGGTATTACACGCTGCGGGACAAGCTGGGGATCTAACCCCCGCAGCCTGATGCAAACATTGCCATCAGTGCCCGGACAAGGCCTTCGTGGCCTGGGCCGCAGCCTGTTCCTGACCGGCCTGGGCCAGGTCGTTGGCGGCTTTCAGCCAGCGCTGCCGATCGACCTGGGCCGGCAATTGCGTCGGTGCCTGGATCAACACCGCCCAGCTGCCGGCGCCCTTCCAGGCCGAAGCAAAGGCGCTGAATTTCATCGGCAGCCGACGGCTCATGCCTGCGCGCAACAGCACGGTCTGCTTGGTCCGGTTGTAACCGACCAGCACCCCATAACGCGGGGTCGACCACACCCGACCTTCGTTGAACCGCACCAGCACCGGATACCCGGCGGCGACCTGGGCGAGCAACGCCGACAGCTCAGGGTCCAGTGGATACACCACCATGCCGTATTCACGGGCCAGGACCTGCATGTTGCGCTCAAGGCCGTCCTCGGCGCCTGGCAATTTCAGCGGTTTCTCCAGCAACCCCGGCGTCACGCTGACACTCTGCTGCGAAAGCATGGTGGCCAGGGCCATGGTGCCGCTCTGATAGGCCTCGCCCCGGAAGAACGGCACGGCATTGAGTTCAACCCGCTCCGGCAACTGCCGGACGTCTGGCGAAACACCACCGCCAGCACAACCGCCCAACCCCAGCAACAATGCGCCCATCAGCCACAAGCGCCGCCCCGATACCGTTCGCAAACTTGTCGATCCCTTGAACATCTTCACTCTCTTGGTCAATCGCCAGGTCGCTCGACACCTGGCAGGGCCCCTGATCATAGGTCGCACGCCGACGTGGGTATAGCCTTTCGTTGCAGATTGCCTGACGTGATAGAGCGAAATGACTGACCCCACACGACCTTTGGTCAATGGACTGAAACACAGCAACGTCTAGACTGAATCTGGAAAGACGAAGTGAGTGAGCCCGAACGGGCGAAGGAGGCACTGATGAGCCTTGTAGCGATAATTGCACTGTTGATGCTCGGCTGGGTAACCGTCGCAGCGGCCATGTTGTGGGGAGTCCTGAGAATCTCCCGCCGTCACCACCACCCTGCCCTGCCAGCACAGCCCAAAACCGCCGAACAGCCCCAGGCCCGTACTGTCAGTGTCCACTGACGGGCTTTTAACGAAAAAGGCCGCCTGAATCCAGGCGGCCTTTCTATTGACGCAAGCGCTATCAGTTTTCTGCTACCTGACGCTTGTGCCGGGCACGGCGGGCCAGCATGTTCAAACCTTCGATCACTGCGGAGAAGGTCATCGCCGCGTAGACATAACCCTTGGGCACATGGGCGCCGAAGCCTTCGGCGATCAACGTCATGCCGATCATGATCAGGAAGCCCAGGGCCAGCATCACCACCGTCGGGTTGTCGTTGATGAACTTCGCCAGCGGCTCGGACGCCAGCAGCATCACCAGCACCGCCACCACCACCGCGATCACCATGATCGGCAGATGCTCGGTCATGCCCACGGCGGTGATGATGCTGTCGATGGAAAAGACCATGTCGAGCATCAGGATCTGGCCGATCGCCGCCGCAAAGCCCAGGGAGATACCGGCGCTGCTGTCTTCGGCCTCCTTGGCCTCGGGGTCCATGCTGTGGTGAATCTCGGTGGTGGCCTTCCACACCAGGAACAGGCCACCGGCAATCAGGATCATGTCCTTCCAGGAGAACGCCTGGCCAAACACCTCGATCACCGGTGCGGTGAGCTTGACGATGTAGGCGATGGTGCCCAGCAAGCCCAGGCGCAGGATCAGGGCCATGCCGATACCGATACGTCGGGCCTTGGTGCGAAACTGCGCCGGCAGCTTGTTGGTCAGGATCGAGATGAAGATCAGGTTGTCGATGCCCAGCACGATTTCCATGACGATCAGCGTCGCCAGGGCAATCCAGGCGGTGGGGCTGACGGCGAGTTGCAACAGGTATTCCATGGTTCAGTCCTGATTCGGGAGTAAGGCGGCCACGTCCTGGCCCACCGATAGCGCAGCATTCTAGGGAAACAGACACTTCAGGAAAATTCGTATTTTTAAACGCTATACTTCGGTTTTAACGAACTGAACAGAACCCGATGCTCAATTATCGCCAGTTGCACTATTTCTGGGTCGTGGCCAGGACCGGCAGTATCGTCAGGGCCTGCGAGCAGTTGAACCTGACGCCGCAAACCATCAGCGGCCAGATCAGCCTGCTGGAACAGACCTTTGGCGTCGAGCTGTTCCGCAAGGCCGGACGACAGTTGGAACTGACCGAAGCCGGGCGTCGGACCCTGCCCTATGCCGAGCAGATGTTTCAACTGGGCAATGAACTGGAAGCCATGCTGCGCACCCAGCCGAACGAGCAGCAGCGACTGCTGCGGGTCGGGGTCGCGGACGTGGTCCCCAAATCCATCGTCTACCGCCTGATCGCGCCGACCATGGAGCTGGATGAGCCGATCCGTATCACCTGCCGCGAAGACAAGCTCGAACGCCTGCTCGCCGACCTGGCGATCCAGCGCCTGGACCTGGTGATTTCCGACAGCCCCATGCCCAGCCATCTGGACATCAAGGGCTATAGCCAGAAACTGGGGGAATGCGGGATCAGTTTTTTTGCCACGGCGGCGCTGGCGGCGCGCCATGCCGATGATTTTCCGCGCTGCCTGCACGGCGCACCGCTGCTGATTCCGGGGCAGGAAAGCGTGGTGCGCAGCCGGCTTTTACGCTGGTTCGCCGAACAACACCTGCACCCGAGGATCGTCGGCGAATTCGATGACAGCGCCCTGATGCAGGCGTTCGGCCAATCCGGCAGCGGGATTTTCATCGCCCCGAGCGTGATCGCCGAGGAAGTGTGTCGCCAGTACGGCGTCCAACTGATCGGCCAGACCGATGCGGTAAGCGAGTCGTTCTACGCGATCTCGGTGGAACGCAAGGTCAAGCACCCTGGCATTGTTGCCATTACCGAGGGGGCTCGACGCGAGCTCTTCACCACCCAGGAAGACTAAGCGCTGACCGTCCGGGATTTGGCGCTCATCAGCGCCAGCGCCAACAAAATCGACAGCAGGATAAAACCGGCGGCGGCAAACCCCAGGCTGCCCAGGCCCAGGTTATCGATCACCCGACCACCCACCAGCGCCCCCAGGCCGATCCCCAGGTTGGCCCCGGCGATGTTCAGCGACGCGGCGAAGGCCGGCGCATGGGGCGCGACCTTCATCAGACGGACATGGCTGACCAGGAACAGGGCCGCCTGGGTCACGCCCCAGACGCCCATGGCCGCCGCCAGGCCAAGGGTGGAGTGAATGCTCGGCACCAGGGCAACCATGCCGCCGATCATGAAGGCGCAGAACACCATCGATGCGATCAGCGGATGGCGATCGACCATGCGCCCGCCCAGGGAGTTGCCGATCAGTCCTACGGCACCGAAGCCCATCAGGCACCAGCCGACCACCGTACCGTTGAAACCGGCCAGGCGTTCGAGGATATCCGCCAGGTAGGTGTAGGCGGTGAACATGCCGCAGAACACCAGGATCGACAACAGCACATGGCCGATCATCAGCGGACGACGCAGGATGCCGAACTGCGAGCGCAAGGACACTTGCTCCAGGTGCAGGCGCGTGGCCGGCAGGTAACGCCAGAGCAACAAGGCCTTGACCAGGGCCACCACCGCCAGGATCCCAAAGGCGCTGCGCCAACCCCAGGCGTCGGAGATCAAGGTGCCGACGGGAATGCCGAACACCGTCGCACAGACAATGCCGAAGCCGATTTTTTCGATCGCCCGCCCGGCATAGTCGGGACCGACGATGTCCACCGCCGTTTCGCTGGCCAGGGCCCAGAATACCGGCAGCCCCAATGCCGGCAGCAAGCGGGCGATGGCCATGACCCCGATATTCGGCGCCAATGCCGCCACGGTGTTGGCCAGGCCGAACATCACCAGGATGCTGATAAACAGGCGCCGGCGCTCGAAACGCGAAAAGTACGCGGTCAGGAAAGGCCCGAATGCGGCGACGGTGAACGCGAACAAGGTCACCAGCAGACCCGCCTGGGGAATGCTGACGTCAAGGTCGCGGGAAATTGCCGGCAACAGGCCGACAATCACGAACTCCGTCGTCAGCACGGTAAATCCGGCGGCTGACAACAGCAGAATGGGCAACAACATGAATCACTCCGGAAACGACAACGCCAGCGATAGCCCGAGGGCCCGCTGAATAAGAGATGAGAACAGAGGGGAAGTGACCAGTATAACAGAAGGTGTGTGGTGAGCGAGCAAGCCCGCTCACCACAAGATCTCACCGGTCAGTCAGATTTGAACCGGTATCAATCCGTGGGAAATCAGAACGCGCCCATGTAGTCACGCTTACCGATTTCCACGCCGTTGTGGCGCAGGATCGCGTAGGCAGTGGTCACGTGGAAGAAGAACTGTGGCAGGCCGTAAGTCAGCAGGTAAGCCTGGCCAGTGAAGCGCTTCTCTTTCGGGGTGCCCGGACGGGTCACGATCTCGATGCCTTCCTTGCCGTCGATCTGGTCAGGGGTGATGCTGTCCAGGTGAGCCAGCACCTTAGTGATCAGTGCCTGCAATTCGGCGAAGGTGGTTTCGCTGTCCGGGTAGGACGGCACGTCGATCTCGGCCAGACGCGAAGAAACGCCCTTGGCGAAATCGACCGCGATCTGCACCTGACGGTTCAGCGCGAACATGTCAGGGGCCAGACGGGCTTGTACGAAAACGCTCGGCTCGATGTTCTTTGCCACCGCGTGGGCTTCGGCCTTGTTCAGAACGTCGCTCAAGGCATTGAGCATTTGCTTGAAAACCGGAATGGAAGCTGCGTACAGGGAAATGGTCATGAGGATCTCGCAGTGAAAATGGCAGGAGTGAAGCTGGGCGATTATAGCCAGGCTGAAGCGCATCGCGGCTTGTCTTTTTACGGTTGAAGGCCCTACGCTTACGACCTTTCAACGCACAGGGAAACGCACAATGGGCAGCGAGCAAGAGACTTCCGTCGATCAACCACAATTGAACAGCACGGAAATTCGCATCCTGGGCTCCTTGATCGAAAAGCAGGCCACCAGCCCGGAAACCTATCCCCTGACCCTCAATGCCCTGGTGCTGGCCTGCAACCAGAAAACCAGCCGCGAACCGGTGACGAACCTCAACCCGGGCCAGGTCGGCCAGAGCCTGCGCGCCCTTGAAGGCCGCGGCTTCACCCGCCTGGTGATGGGCAGCCGTGCCGACCGCTGGGAACATCGGGTCGAAAAAGCCCTGGAACTGGTGCCGGCCCAGGTGGTATTGATCGGCCTGCTGTTTTTGCGTGGCCCGCAGACGGTCAACGAACTGCTGACCCGCAGTGGCCGGATGCATGACTTCGAAGACAGCGAGCAGGTCGTGCATCAGCTGGAACGCCTGATTGCCCGTGGCCTGGCCCTGCTGATTCCCAAACAGGCCGGGCAGCGGGAAGACCGCTATACCCACGCCCTGGGCGACCCGGCGGATATCGAGGCGATCCTCGCGGCCCGTCAGCAGGGACCGGAGCGCAGTGCGGCCGGCGCGGTGTCCGTGGAGCGCATCGAAGAACTCGAAGCTCGGATTGCCGCGCTTGAAGAACGTCTGGCGCGATTGGAGTAACCCCGCCAGCCTCGTCATTCAACTGCGCGCAAAGGCCACCGCTTTCTGGAACTGTTCTTCGCTGGGCCGCACACCGGTGTACAGCACGAACTGTTCCAGCGCCTGGATAGCAATCACTTCGAGCCCGGTGATCACCTGCTTGCCCTGGGCCCTGCCGCTTAGAATCAACGGGGTTTCCGAGGGCACCGCGACCACATCGAACAGCGTGTCGGCCGCCGCCACCGCCGCGGCCTCGAAGGCCAGTTGATCCGCCTCCGGGCCGCCGCTCATGCCGATCGGCGTGACATTGACCAGCATCCGCGGACGCAGCGTCCCCAGCTCCGCCTGCCACTCATAACCGCAACTCTGCGCCAGCGCCCGGCCCGCGGCTTCGTTGCGGGCCACGATCACGCCATTACGGTAACCGCCATCACGCAGGGCCGACGCCACGGCCTTGGCCATGCCGCCACTGCCACGTAGCGCAAAGCTGATGTCCTTGGGCACCGAATGGGTCTGGAGCAACTGCGCGATGGCGATGTAGTCGGTGTTATAGGCCTTCAGATGGCCTGCCGTGTTGACGATGGTATTGATGGACTGAATCGCCGCGGCGGATGCATCCAGCTCATCCACCAGGGCGATGCACGCCTCCTTGAACGGCATCGACACTCCGCAACCCCGAATGCCCAGGGCCCGAATCCCGCCGACCGCGCCGGTCAGGTCCTGGCTGCTGAACGCCTTATAGTAAAAATTCAGGCCGAGTTGCTCATAAAGATGGTTGTGGAAACGCAAACCGAAATTCCCGGGGCGCCCCGACAACGACATGCACAATTGGGTGTCTTTGTTGGGGTTCATCTGCATGTTTCATCTCCTGAAGGGTGTTTTCGGACAAAAGGGATTAGGCATTTATCCTACTTTCGTCGATCATGGACGCTCGCTGCAAGGCTCTGGCTCAAGCTTCGGATACCTGTCAAAGAAACGACGCCAGGAACCTTACAAAAAATTTACTCAACGGCTTCGCAATTTTTCAGAAAGTCGTTGTCATAGAAGTATCCCCGCGACAGTCCTTGAGTCTATTGCAGACAACAAGCGCTGGGGTTGGAACCCGAGGAATAATCATGATTCGTACAATCCCCAAGATAGCCTTGCTCGTTGGTGCACTCGCTGTCGCAGGCCAGGCCTCTGCCCACGGTGGCAACTGGGTCGGCCCTGCCTTGTTGGGTGGCGTGATCGGCGGAGCCATCGTCGGTTCGGTGATGTCGAACAGCCGCCCGGCTTACGTTCAACAGCCTGTGTATGTGCAACCGGCCCCTGTCTATGTACAGCAGCCGCCTCCGGTCTATGTCCAGCAACCGGTCTATGTCCAACCGGCCCCTGTCTATGTCCAGGGTGGTTACTATGGCCGTCCTGTTTACTACGGCCACCCGCATTACTACGGCGGCCCACGCTGGTAATCGACAGGCAGCACACCAGGCCCTGCTCGCAAGAGCGGGGCTTTTTTTTGCGATATCCGGACGTCGATGTCTGAATTGCGCCAGCAAAGGTCGCAGGCAAGACAACCATCCACCGGCAATAAAAGGCATCATATGACCTGTCGTCGCCCAGGATGGGCCTTAATACGACTGTCATATTTATGCCATGCCCGATCAGCAAGATCAGGCTAAATGATAAGAACAAGGACGAACCATGCCGACACAGAACCCACATCGCACCGCTGGCCTCTGCACGTCCAGCAAGGTCTACAGCGCCCTGACCGAGCTCAAGCAGCTCGAAGGCCACCGCACGGCCAAATTTCTCTCGTTGCTGGCCGAGAACCTGGTCCGCAAGGGGCTGCTGAATGAGCAGGAAGTGCTGAAGATGCTGGATCAGGTCGTCGACTGACGCACTCTATTGCCGCCTGTCGATCTCGTCGATGTCCACTATCGAGCGCGATGATTTTCCTCTGATCGGGCCGGGCCTTAAGGTAGCTCCATAGATTGATGGAGGTCCTCATGGCCAAGGTACAAATCATGTCCGTAATCGGCAGCGCCGTTCCCCCCTCGCTCAGAGAGCTGGGCCTGCTCGCCTGCTGGTATCTGGTTCGAGACGGTGTACCGATCAGCGGACCGTTCACCTCACTGATGGCCGCCAAGACTTCGTCGCAAAGCATGAACCTGTCTGCGCTGAACGCCTGACCGGCCCAGGATTCCCGAAAACGTGCGTTGCTCCGCACACCCCTTTGCCCGCATTCGTTGCGGGCTTTTTTATGGGACTGTGCCGATCAGCCGCGCTCGGCCAAGGCGGCATTGACCTGGGCACGATGGGTGAGCTTTTGCAAACGCTTCTCCAGCTCGATCATCACCACGCGGTCGCTGCGACCACTTTCCAACTCGTCGATCAGCGCCTGGGTCACCTGGCGCAGTTCATGGCTGATGACGATCCGGTCGTCGTTCAGGTCATCCTTGTGCGACTCGAACAGACGGTGCAGGAAATCCTCGAGGGTGCGCTGACAGCGATGCCGATCCGACGCCCGCAGGTGCGCCAGATTGGCACTGATACGCCCCAGCAGATCCAGCAGTTCGATGCCGAAATAGTGCAACCGCCGCGCATAACCCACGTCACGTTCACGACGCTGCTTGCGCTGTTCCTGGAATTCCTGCTTGCGCTGGATCGCCGGCACACTGATCGCCACCATCAAGCCGACCACAAGGCCCACGGCCTGGATCCAGCCATACCAGTCCGCCGATTTCGGAAAGAAAGCAAAGCCCAGCAACAGTACCGCCACCATCCCCGCCCAGACCACCATGGGCAGGTAATCCCTGCTGATCAAACCCTTCGGCATTGCCGGACTCCTGAGTCATTGGATCGCGCTGATTACGCCGCAAGGGCCGATGCTAATCGGTGCGTGAGGCCCGCACCACCACGTATCAGGCTGGATACACAATTAAATAGCCATCATTCAGGAAAAACCTTAAATTCTTCTTACTTTTTAAGGGTTTTTTGCCGCCACTCGAAGAACAATCGACAGTTCCTGAACTATATTCATAAAATGATTTTCGCGTTTCAGTACGTGACGCAGCGTGTTAAGCCCCAGCGTTTATTGAGGTTTAACACGCTCGACCACTCATCGGAAACCTGCAAAACGCACGCAGTGGTACGAGAATTGGTACAAGCCTGACCCCACCTCCGGCGTCCTGCCGAACGAACACAATCACCAATGCACTACTGCTACGCTACCTTCATCACGGAGGCTCAACCATGCCAAATACAGACCTGCTACCAGCCCTGCTCACCAAGCTCAACGAGAACCAGCTCGCCTTGGGAGCAGCGATTGAGGAATTGTCCAACTGGGTCGAGCAGCGCGGTTCTGTCGAGGTGGCCGATAACATCCGTGCCGCGCTCTGGCCGCTAGACGATAACCTCGAGTTCATCAGCATGAGCCTTGCAGTGCTTAACTCGCCCGAGTGACACGCCATAGCTCAGCACCCTTGAGTTCTACTCAAAGTCCTGCTCATACTCAGCCATCACCCGGCCACCATCTGGCGTAGCGGTGTGCGTAGGGGTGCCTATGGGCCTGACGAAACCGAATCAGCAATTGCGGCGAGACCTGAAAGAGGTTGCTGCCCTGCTCAAGTGGTCAGGCGTGGATCTGATGCAGGCCGCTGCGCGGTTATCTGAGGCCGGACAGGTAGGTGACGCCAAACACCTGCTGAGGATCGCTGCGAGCTTCCAGTCTGTCGAGGACAGGCTGGCGGGGTATGCGGATGAGGTGAAAAATAAGCTCATTGTCAGGGTGGGTACTAGGGTGCAGCCGTGACGACTTACGCAAGGACACTGCCGGCCTGGAGCTTTCCAAAATTATAGAGATATAAAAACACAAACGCTCAAACTTGCCAACATAGGGAAATAGTATGGCCTTCGATCTCAAAAATGCAGTTATTCATTATTTTGAAAAAAATAAAGGCTCAACTGAAATCCCCAAAGATAAAATAGTTCGAAAAAAACCATTCGACCCAAAGATCACTACTCTAATTGCGCTCGCCGAGGGAATTCATAGCCTGCTTGGAAAAAAAGGAAACAACGTCGTATGGGGTCAATTTGACAACAACGCCAGGCAAGGGAATTTTCCAGCGTCAACTGAAACCTTTGTACTTTCCACGTCGGCAGACAACTTCGAAACACTAACAAACACGGCCCTTGATGAGCTTATGAACCAGGCAGCCCTTGAGGGCTTTGCGACTGGAGGACACACCTTGTTTGCTCATTACACGAGCGACTCCATTCCTTACATGCTAATTGCGAATATAAAACAGCGTAACGGCTTAGCACTTGACTCGAACTACATACCTATCGAAAGCGTGGACATAGATATGTCCAAGGTACTCCAAGCGTGTCGAATCAACCTCGCTCGCTACTCTGAAACTTTAAACTTAGCAGAAGACCAGATGGATCCGACAGAAGGATCCGACAAAACTTATCTATGTTTCATAAGCAAAGGTAGAGATAGTGAGGCGTCCGCCTACTTTATCAAAGCACTTGGCTGTACACCCGGCATCGCATCCACGCGAGCGACAAATAACGCAATTGACATCATCGAAGACTATTTTCGAAATAATGAAACCCTAAAACCATATAGCTCCCACGCCAAAGACAATGTAATAGCTTACTTAACGAGCAAATTAGAAGCTGGCGAAAAAGCGACACTTAATGGTTTGCATTTGGCCGCATGTGGCGCAATACCACCAGACAAAACAGACTTAACAGAAAAACTTGATTTACTTGTCGACCATCTTAACAATGAAGAAAGCAAAATCCCAGACGAGTTCACAGTAAACAAAGGCATTCTGGAAAAAAGAACCAAAATCAAAGGAAAGTCTACAAAGTGGGCCGTACAATTTGATAGAAGCGCTTTAAGCACTAGCGTCGACAGCATCATTTGCTATAATAGCAACGAAGGAACTCTGACCTTCTCAGACATCCCTACAGACATGAAAGAATCTATTGAAGCAGAAATCTCCAGCCGTCAGGGACAACACTGATCATGTTTGAACTTGTCGTCGACCTCTACCGAAAGATAGGCAGGCCAGCTATCAGTGGTGAAGGTGCATTTTCGTACTCTGGGACGGCAGATTCTGATTTGCAAGAACTCGTAGAACGTATATCTACTTTAGATAGTAGGTATGGAGATCTATACCTTCGAAAATCAGACAACACAATAAAACTAGAACTCTCACCAAATAGTTCAGGGGAGTTTAGCTTTTTTGAAACTTTCGAAGACTTGGTTAGAAAGACGCCATCCCTGGGCGCAGGCCAACTA
>Ga0302154_10002678_pt1 | contig 13415 bp, 10 predicted proteins | sample I_Bog_N2_3_FD_193507 | JGI IMG/M metagenome (GOLD analysis project Ga0302154, IMG submission 193507) | Peat permafrost microbial communities from Stordalen Mire near Abisko, Sweden - I_Bog_N2_3 | ecosystem: Environmental > Terrestrial > Soil > Wetlands > Peat | place: Sweden: Abisko, Stordalen...
CCCGCTCGTTGTTGGCTGCCTCGCGTTGCAGCTCGCTGATGGTCTCCTTGCTGGCGGCGAGTTCCATCTCCAGCGCGGCGTTATTCAGGTGGCTCGCTGTCAGTTCGTCCGTCACGCGCTCCAGGGCGCCCGGGTCGAGAAGCTGGGTTCGGAGGACGGCGAGTTCGTGGTGCTGCGCCAGCAGTTCGCGCGACAGCTTATCGGCCTGTGCGATGGCGGTGTTGCGGGCCTGGTCGGCGTCCTGCCGCAGTTGGATCTGGCGGGCAAGTTGGGCCTGGGCGGTCTCGAGTTGCGTCTGCAGGACGGCGACCGAGAGAAAGGCGAACCCTTTGGGCTGGTTGTCGGCGAGCCGTGGCAGCAGGTTCTTCAACATGGTGAACATGGTGGGAATCTCCTTGTCGGGATTGCGATCTCAGTGGTGGGATAGCGGGCGGTGTTGTTTGGGCTGGCGGTCGTTCAGGCGCGGAGGCGCGGATAGCGGTTCTGGATTTCAGTTTTCCCTCTGCTGTGTTCAAGTCCTGCTGCGGGCTTTTCTGATCGTTGATTCAGTCTTTCCACTAGACCATTCGGAAGTTGCAGCATCGTTGACGCCGGCACCATTGCCGGCGAGCGCTCCTGTCCGGCGCAGTGAGCGGCCCGCATGTGCGGGGTGCGAGCCAGCCGTGACAGGGGTTGCGTAGCCGGCGATGGAGCGCAGCGGTGACGCGCGGCGCGGTGATGCGACGGGTTATATATTGCTCGTTATGATTTATTGTTTTGTGAGGTCAGGGGTGATCAGACCGATCGCGTGTTCCGGCAAGATGATTCGTGGGAGGCGGGATGCGTCGAGTTCCTCGCAGCGGGTGGTTCTGATCGCGAGCTGGATCGCGCTGGCCATGACGATGATCGGCTGCCCGATGATCGCGTTGCTGACAGACCGTATGTGGACGTCGCCGCATTCTATCCGCCCGACGACAATACGGCCGCTACTGCGGAGGCTGTAGAGCGCAGCCAGGAACGCCTCGCGTGTTGCAGCGTCGTAGTGGATGGCTGTGCATGACATCAGCTCGGGGATGGTCATCGTGCGGTTGGCGTAGCTGTTGATCGCGAATCGCGAGCAGGATGCGGGTCTGCATCGGGGTCAGGTCTGGTGTTTGTCCGGTCAGCGGCGAGAGGCTTGTGAGGGCTGCGTCCATCAATGTTCGCTCGGTAGGTAGATGACGTTGTTCGTGTACCATAATATGACTTCCGGCTCCGGAAAGTCGGTGTATCCGATTTGTTTGGAGAAGACTGTGTTTTCGTTGCCGTCCTGGCAGGAAAGAACCGCCGTCGTGCCGGTGACCCTCAGTGTCCACACCTGGAATTCTTCCGTTTTTACGCGGGCGTTGAATTGCTGGGCAAGCGCGATCTCGTCCAGCAGCCAATAGGCCTGCGCGGTCTCCGCGACATACCGCGCGCCGTCGGTGTATGTGATGGATCGGACCATTGGGTGTCGATACCAGTTTTGCGAACCTGTGAAGCCTGACGTATCCATTCTGTGGTCTCCGCACGCGGGTTCGGGAATCATCGGCGATCGGGCAGGGTGTATTCTCCCCTGCCCGCTCGTCTTGCGGTCCCTCTGAGCTTTCGAGGACGTGTGTCGGTTAGCGGGATTGTCGCCGGCGCTCGGCGTTTCGGTCTTTGCGGGTTTTGCTCGGGCTGGCCCGGCTAGAGTCTGGTTTTGCTTGCCGCTTCGTCGATCGCGACGTCAGCGGCTTCCGAGGGTGGAACGCGGCCATCGTATTCATCGCGCCATAGGCGGTCGGGAAGGTCGAGGACGTGGATCTTTGCGACCTCGCTCACCCGGCGATTGACCGCATGTAGCCAGCCGAAAAATCCGAGATCTCCGTTCGCATAGGCCCACAGTCTATCGTCGGAGACGCTTTGCCCGGCCGCGTATGCAATCTCCTGGCCCCGGTGCTTGAAACTGCGCTCCGCGTCTCCCCACTGATCCATCCGGAGGGAGTGATCCTCTCTGCGTCTCCGCCACCATTCGGGGTTGGCGCCCGGTGTTTCCCAGCCGATGATGGAGCCATGTTTCATGGCGGCGATCTCATCTTCGGTCGGTGGGGGTTGGAGTTTGCTGTTCAGGCAGGCTGGTGAGCACACGGTGTCTACGGGGTAGTAGTGACTCTCGCCACGTCGTATCATGGCGGTCCTACCGGTGGTTGGGTGGCTGACGTAGCAAAGCTCGGGCAGGCGTTGGCTGGATGACGCTGGGCTCTTCCGTTTGGCTTTCATTGCCGCTGTTCCGCGTTGCCGATCAGGATTGGGAAATCGAGCAGTCTTCGAAAGGTTTCGATTTCCCGGGTGAGCTGGCGTACGATCGGGCCGTAATGCGGCTCAAGCCGGGTGGCGGCGGCGAGGTATCGGCCCCACGTCCGCTGGTCCCATGTCTCCTGGTCGCTGATCTGGACGTGGCGTGCGGCGCCCTGTACCGCGGCTTGTTCGCAGGCTCGGGTCAGTGACGCCTCAAGAGCCTCGAGGCGCGCTTGCCTGGTCGCGATGCCGAGTTGGAGCGCCTGGCGGTTGAGACTTCGTACTGGATGGCTGTCGGCGGCGGAGGCGATGAGCATGGAAGTGAGCATCGTCATGCCAGCGCCCCCTGGTGATAGGTGGGTCATTCGGGCGAACCTCGATCAGGCCGGACATCCCGCCCCTGTTGGTCTCGGGGCGGGATGTCGGGGTTATTCGGCGGCGTCGGCGAGAGTTTGCGCGTTGTCGTTGTCTCCGACGGAGGTTTCGTCCTCGGCGCGGTCCGATGGACCGGCTTCTCCGTCGCCAGTGTCTTCGCCGGCTTCGTGCGGGGTGATCCAGCCGCGTCCGGGGACATAGTTGCGCGGTGCGGATGTCCTCGCCTTTTCCAGATCGGCGGCAGTGACCTGGAACAGGGCATCGGGATAGACGTAGACCGTGTTCGCGAAGCGATGGACCATGCGTGAGCGGGTGTCCTTCGCGCGCGGTTCCACCCGGACGTTATGCGTTGCCGCGGCGGCGTTGAGTGCCGCTTTTGACAGGCACGAGAGAAACTCGTCGGTTGCCATGCTGGGGAGGTAGAGCGATGCGCCGATCGCGTCGCCGGCGATGCGCGCGAGGATGCCGCTGTCGGAGCGGTTTTCGCGGCAGGACAGGACGGTGGTCAGCATCTTGCGGGCGGCGGCGCGAATGGCGTTCGGATCACCGCTCAGGTTGCCGCCATTCGTGATTGCGTTTGCAATCTGGGTGCGTTCGAAGGCGCCGGCGTCGGACGGACTGTCGATCTGCACGTTCTTGCCCGCGAAGGCGAGGATCATCATCCCCAGCAGGGTCTGGTCGTCGATGGTCGCGACCTCAAGCGCCTGGTGCAGCGCGTTGGTGCGGAGGTCTCCGATGATGGCGGTCCCTTTTTGCGTCAGGTCCGGTCGCGCCTGCTTCGGCCTGGCATCGGTGTCGTCGTCATCTGTTGAGGGCGCAGTTCCGGGTTTGCCTGGCTTGGTCTTCTCGGGGATATTGTAGACGACGGACTTGACCTCGCCGGAGGTGGGATCGAGGTATTGGCCGGTCCAGTCGCGCTTGCCGGGCTTGCCATAGACGTGAGTGGCGCCCTTCGGGAGCTGGATATGGCCGTGCTCGTCGGTCGGCAGCATTCTGTGCTGGGGCGGCATGTTGTTTTGCAGCCATTCGGTCTGCGCACCGAAGAAGGCGTCCACCATGGTCGTATACCGCCCGTCTTCGCCGGCCGGGACGAACAGGTCGTCCTCCCATACGATGCCGTAGGCCTTGGTGAGATCCTCGCCGAATTTGGCCGTCGCGAACGGAATCCGTCGTTTGCCGAGCGCGCGGGCGACCTCGTGCCAAGGGACGTCGGTGTGGCCCTTCTTTGGCTTGTACTTTTTCCAGACCTGGGCCTGTTCCTCCGGCTTTGCGGCGGCGATCGTGCGGAGCTGGTCTTCGCTTGGCATCGTGCCCTGCGCCATGACGTCCAGCATTGCGGACGGCAGGTGTGCCAGCAGCTTTAGGCGCTTGATGGTGCGGACCGGCAGGGCGAGTGCGTCTGCGATGGCCTGTTCGTTCCAACCCTGAACCTCCAGGGCCTCGACCGCGCGCCAGATATCGACGCTGGTCATCGAGCAACGAATGAGGTTTTCACTGACGGAGCGCATCGGATCGGCGAGCTCGTCGGGATCGCCGACCACGACATCGATCACCGCGAACCCGGCTTTGATGGCGGCCTTGACCCGGCGGTTGCCGGCGATGATCGTCAGCTTGCCATTTTGCTCGGCCACGCGCGGCGGCTGAATGATTCCGACTGGCGACATGATCGACGCCAGGAGCTGGTCATCCATCGCTTGCGGCACTTCGGTGCGCCGCGGATCGAGCGGGTTCCGTACCAGAATCTTCGGATCGACGCTGCGTAGTTCGACCATATTTCGTGCTCCTTACTGCCGTATGTCTTGGCAGGGATTTGCCAGACGTGGTTGGGCGGCCGCATCCCAGGTGGCCGGGTCAAGGGCGCGTCGAAGACGCGGGCGCGCTTGCGCGCCGGACCCTTGAGGCGGGCGGCGGGGATGTGGCAGCGGCGGTTTTTCCGTTCAGAACAGGCTGGTTTGCTTTGACGGGGTCGTTGCTTGGCGACTCGTCGAGGCGGGAATGGGCCGAAAGGTCACAGCCTCGGAAGCTGGCGCTGGTGCGATTCCATCGTATTTCTCGCGGAGACGGGCCAGCAAAGCGCGTTCGTGCTGTTCGATCTCTGCGGCGAGCTGCGCCTTGAGTGCTTCAATGATGCCGCTCAATCGAATGCGTGCTTTCACCGCCCTTTCGACGTCGCTGAAGGTATAGTCGGGCTGACCATAACATGGGTGTTGAACGGTTTCCTCTAGGAACGTGATCTTCCTGGCTGTGTTGGTAAAGAATGTCTCCCAAAACCCGTCTTTGTTATAATGTGCGATATGACCGGACGTATTACACAATGTTTCGTAGAATTTGCATGTCCATAGCTTTATATCGAAGTCGCTGGCTATGAACCGGCACAGCGTATTGGCGAACCATGCTTTGTCGACGGCTGAGTCGAAGCGTGTTGGGGTGAAGTCCTGGTCGCTGAATGGCGGGGTGATGAGGACGTGTGGGTTCCAACGCATTGGCTGGGTCTTTCGCTCTCGCTGGAAGGTCTATTCGTTTTCTGTTGCGAGTGTTTTGCCGAACGGGATGTCGGGCCGGTCGTCGTTGTCGGAAATGCCTCCGGAGGTCGCGAGGTCGGCGTTGAGCGCGGCAAGTTCTGCCAGCTTGATGTCGAGCTCGGGTTGAAGGGCGAACTCCTGGTCGAGGCGGGGTTGGTAGCCGGCTATCCGGCTGGTGGCATCCGCCAGCTTTCGCTCCTGGTCGTCAATGTCGCGTTCAAAGCGGTCTATGATGGACTCGATGCGGGCGATCAAGCCGAGCGCCGTCAGTTCATCGAACGCGTCAACGAGGTGCTCATAGTCGGTTCGTTGCAGGATCAGGTCCGCTACCCAGACGTTTCCGAACATGGCACGGTGGACGCTGCAGGACAGATCGAATCCGGCGATGTTGCCGATTTTCCAGTCCCGTTTCGTCGCCTCGAGGAGGGCGATTCGCGTCTTTGCCAGCAGCGCCGTGCCGGCGAGTTTGCGTTCGCTGTATTTGCGCCCTTCGACCTCCATCGTGAAGGCCTCACCCCGGGTTGACACCCTGCGGTTTATATCCTGGCGGATCGCCTTGAGCCGGCGTGTCGCTTGATCTCGGTCGTCTCGGGCGTTGAAGATGCGGCGGCGGATGTCATGCTGGTCGTCCATATGCGCTGCCCGCTGGCGCTGCAGGCGGGAGATCTCGGCTTCCAGGCCGGCCTTCTGCATCAGTCTGTCGTCGCCGGATGCGATGGCTTTGGCCATGGCGAACTGGTCGGCCTGGCTGCCGGCGTCTTCGATGCGTCTGATGCTCCGGTCTCCCGATAATGCCGCGGCGATGAATCGTGCTTTTCGCTCGTTGTTTTGCCACATGGTTGCGTCCATCGAGCTGAGCGTCGCATAGGCGTAGATCTCGACTTCGGCGTTTTGATTGCCTTGACGGATGATGCGCCCTTCTCGTTGCTCAATATCGGATGGTAGCCACGGAACGTCGAGATGATGCAGGGCTTTGAGTCGCTGTTGGAAGTTCGCGCCGGTGCCCATCTTTGCGGTTGAGCCGATAACGAACCGGAAGCGTCCGGCGTTGAAGTCTCCGAAGAGTCGTTGCTTGTCTGTGGATTTCTTGAAGTCTTGGGCGATAGCGATCTGTGATGCCGGCACGCCCAGTCTGATCAATTCCTGCTTGATCCATCGGTACGCTGAGAAGCCGCGGGTTTCTTCGACCGCGATGGTGCCAAGGTCGGAAAAGATCAGTTGCCCTGCGCCGGTGATCGGATATGGTGAGCCGTCCGGCTGCAGGTAGCGATGATCGGCGGTTTCTAGCCAGATGCGGTATGCGTTCGCGATCAGCCTGTTGAGCTTGTTATCAGGTTCGTTCTCGTTGACCGGCCAGACCAGTCTCATATCGATCGCGGCATGGCGTCCATCGGTTATGACGCTCAAGAGAATGTCATCGCCCGGCTGTGGTGGTCGCCTTCGTTCTTCGATCGTCTGGATGCGCTCGGCCAGATAATGCTGGTAGGCCTTGAAGGTTTTGCTCGCTGGTGCCGCGATGAGCCGGCGCTGTTCGCCGCGAATGCGCGGAAGGTTGACGTAATTCCGCAGGTCTGCCGGGACGACGACATCGGCGATCGACCGGAACATATCGATCAGTTCGGGGATGTTGATGAACTCGGCGAACCGTTCAACCGGTTTGTACGCTCCCGATGGTTGGAGTTCGAGTTCGATCTTGGTATCTCCGAAGGTAGCGGCCCAGGCGTCGAATTCGTGGACCCCCCGGTCGCGCAGCATGTCATCCGCCTGGAACCGCAGCAGCGAGTACAACTCACCCAAGGTGTTCGTGATCGGGGTTCCGGACGATTGGATCAGGGTGCGACCGGGGTTCTTTCCTTCGAGGTATCGGGACTTGACGAACAGGTCCCACGCCCGTTGCGAACCGTCGGGATCGACGCCTTTCAGATTGGAGCGGTTGGTCGCGAATGACAGCTTCCGGAAATATTGTGCTTCATCGACGATGATCTGGTCGATGCCGAGTTCCTCGATAGTCAGCATGTCGTCTCGCTGGTCCATCAGTTTTTCGAGTCGTTCGCCCAGTTTCTCCTTGATGGCTTCGATGCGCTTGCGCGTGGTTCGGTCGTTCTCGTCCAGGCCGCCCTGCAGGTTCTCGAACATCGCGAGCTGGTCTTCGATCATCCCGCGTTCGAACCGCGCTGGTACCGCGATGAATTTGAAGGCCGAATGCGTGATGATGATAGCATCCCAGTTTGCCGTCGCGGCTCGTGCGAGGAACTTCGACCGCTTGGCCTTGACGAAGTTGGTCTCGTCGGCGACGAGGATTTGTGCTGTCGGATAGAGTTGCAGGAATTCTTTCGCGGCCTGTGCAAGGCAATGACCGGGGACGGCGAGCATGGCCTTGCGGACAAGGCCAAGCCGCTTCTGTTCCATGATGGCCGCTGCGATCGAGAAGGTCTTTCCGGCGCCGACCGAGTGCGCAATGTAGGTGCTGCCTGTCGCGATGATCCGCCACACGACGCGTTTTTGGTGGGGATTGAGGGTGATGATGTTGCTGGCGCCAGGCAGCGTCAGGTGCTGGCCGTTGAAGTGGCGTGGCACCAGGTTGTTGAAGCGGTCGTTGTAGATTCGTGCCAGCCGGTCGGTGCGATCGGGGTTTTTCCAGATCCAATCGCTGAAGGCGGTCTTGATCTGGGCCAGCTTTTCTTTCGCCGCTTCCGTTGCCTCTTCGTTGAGAATGCGTTTCTCGACGCCGTCTTCCCGCACCAGGTCGAAGATTTGTGGCGTGCCGCTGTTGAGGGCGTCATGCAGGAGGTGGCCTGCGTTGCGCCGCCCGGTGCCCCACTGGGAGGTTCCGGCTGCGGTGCCGACGAACCCGGCGATATCGACCGTCCAGGTGGCGAGGTCCTGGCAGTGCTGGATTCGGGTGCTGGTGTCCATCACCTGCTGCGAGAACGCTTCGATGACGTCTGTCGGGATCCATGGCGCTCCGAGTCGAGCGGTGATATCGGACGGTTTCAGGTCGATCGGCTGCACGTCCGTCAGCGCAGCGACGTTTCGCTCGTACTGGCTGTCGATGGCCGCTGCTGCCTGGGCGACCGCCAGCTTGGTCCGCACTGCGCCGGAGAGGTAGGCGTCGGCGGTTTCCCATGTCTCGTTGCGGGGGTCCCGGAACACCGTTGTGCCGAGTTCGGCGAGCGCCGTTTCCGGGTCCTGGTCGAGTAGTTCAGCCAGGTGGTCGAGATCGACCCTGCCGAGCTCGCTCAGGGTGACGGCCAGGGCGTCGGTGGCGGTGGTGATGATCGGCGTCGCCGGCGGGGCGATGACGCGCTCGCGGAAGATCGGTCCCATGCGGGCCAGGCCGCTGTCGAGGTCGTAGATTTCCGCCGAGGCCACCAGCCAGCTATCGGGGTCGTCGGCGAATGGCGCGATGTTCGGCCGGCGGTGGACTTCCCGTTCGTCGCCCGTCTCGGGATCTTTGATGGTGGTGATGACGGTGTGGTTGATCGGTCCGTGGTAGCGGATGAAGGTCGAATACGCCACGCGCAGCGCGATCTGGGCCTGCTGCCAGGGATGGTTCGCGGCCTGGGCGCGCAGGATGTCGCGTATCGCGTTGCGGATCGGGATCATGGCGCGGATGATCTTGGCCGATTTGGGCGGGATGCCGTCGCCGCCCTTGCCCTCTTTGATCGGCACGGCAATCGCGATGCCGTCGGTGATTTGCATGAGGCGGCCGTCTCGTCCGACCAGGTAGGACGCTTCCTTGATCGTGGCGCCGGTCGCGGCGGTTCCCACCCGGACCGGCTCGTCGTCTGGGTCCTCTGATGGCGGTCCCGGTGGTCGGGAGAAGACCTTGCCCGGAAGGGTCTCCAGCGCCTGGGCGAGCCGGTCTCCGATCTCGCCGTCGTCTGGTCGTCGGAAGCAGGTGTAGGTTGGCGCTGGCCCGTAGATCCCACGTCGCAGGCCATGGGTGCCGAGGACCATGGAGGGGTGTTCAGCAAAATACTGGTTGATGCTCACGGTCCGGGGCGTCTCCGCAGGGCTCGCGTCTTCGCCGGCGGCATTCGGACGGGCGGCCGGGCCGTCAGCGGGGCTGGGGCCGGCTGTGGCACTCTGGGCGTCAAGGTCCAGCGGGACCTCCGCCAGGTCGGTCCAAGCGGCGCCGGCAGGCGTCTCGCCCGGCGCGCGGCGCTGAAACACCAGTATGTCGATCACGACGTCGGTGCCCGCGGTTGCGCGCATGCTGCCTTCCGGCAGTCTGACGGCGCCGATCAGGTCAGCAAGACCCGCGATGTGTTCGCGGGCGGTCGTGCTGACCTTGTCAAGTGTGCCGGTGCTGGTCACGAACAGCGCCAGTCCTCCCGGCCGGAGCCGGGCGATCGACCGGGCGATGAAATAGTCGTGCAGGCGGAGGCCGAGTGCTGCCGTTGTCGGGTCGGCGCGCACGATCCGATCAGCGAAAGGCGGGTTGCCTATAGCGAGATCGAAACCGCCGGCCAGCCGGCTGCGGGTATAATCCTCGCATCGCACGCGAGCCTGGGGGTGAACGAGGGATGCGATGCGGGCGGTGATGGGATCGTATTCGATTCCGGTCAGCCGGCATGTTTCGCGGAGCGCTGCTGGCAGGAGCGCGAAGAACAGGCCGGTGCCCATGCCAGGCTCAAGGACGCGTCCGCCATCGAAGCCGAGATGCCGGGCAGCTCGCCACAGCGCGCGGATGATCGGTTCTGGGGTGTAGTGGGCGTATTGGGTGGACCGTTTGAGCGCGGCGTATTCTTCCGGCGTGGCCAGCGCTATAAGTTCGTTTCCGGGTCCTTCCCAGCCTTCCCGGAAGAGCGGGCTGCCGGGCAGCGGGAAGCAGTTCTGCGCCAGCTCCGAGGCGCCGAACCCGACGAAACGGAGCATCTGGCGTTGTTCGTCGGATGTCGGCGCCCGGCCTGATGCTTCCAGCTCCTTGGACAGTCGGATCGCTGCCAGGTTGTCGCGGGCCCGTGCCAGCCAACCTCGCGATAGTGCCCGGTCTGCGTCTAAATAAAAATTCGTTCCGTTTGACGTTTTGGAATCTTCGGTCGGGTCGCTGGTGGTGTCGTCCTCTGGCTCATGGCAGTCGGGATTGTCCTGCCTGCCGGCGGGCGTTGTGGGTGCGGGTGCGGGCGAAATGCTCCAGCCGGAGAGCGCGGTGGTGTCGAACAGGCTGTTCATGGTGAACTGCCCGGCGTCTGGCGGCATGGCGGTCTCCTGTGCGTCGGTGGTTGCGGTGGACGCGCGTCGGCATTCCGGCTTGGTGACCGGAGTGGGACGGCGCTGGGCTTTCGGATGGTCGGTGCGGGCGACGCGGTTGCCTGCTGGCGTGCCTGCTGGCGCTACTGCGGCTCTCCCCTCACTGGGTCAGCGTTCGACGGTTGCGTCTGCAAGCAATGTGGCGGTGAGCCGGCACCGCAGTCCCGGGTGCGCTGTCGGTTCGAAGATCGGCGTTCGTTTGTGGAGGCCGATGAAGAGGAAGCTGTCGGTCGTGATGCCCAGCCGGCGAAATGAAACCGCGTGGCGAAGCCGGATGACGTCGCCGGCGGCGAGGGCGGCCGATTGCTTTCGCGTCGCGCGTTGGCGCGTCTTTTGGGCCGCGACACTTGCACGCCAATCGGCGGTGAATGAGGGGTCCGGGATGTCCTCGACCGGGGACAGGAGGCGCATGATCCGGTCCGGGCAATCGACCTCGCAGGGTCCCATGGCTTCGTGCATCGCGTTGTACCCGAAGCCTTGACGGGCGTTGTTTTTGAACGGGATGACCGCGCGGAACACGTAGGTCTTACCCGTTGTCTTCATTTCGTGGCGGACCGCCGCGTAGACCGTGCCACGGACCGCTGCGGCGGCGATCACCGTAGACCGTCTGGTTTCATTTTCGTTGGAGAAGTGTTTGATGAAGTAATCGACAGGGGTGATGTGACGCAGCATGTCATTCTGGACTAGCCAGCCCATTCCGGTTCTCCCTATGTGTGAATCCAGCCGTCGCTGATCCAGTAAAAGCGTGCGGCTAGGGCTTGATGTCTTCAAGCAGCCCTTCGAAGACCGCGAGTACATGGAAATCCACCGGGTCGAGCCCGTCGCCCCAGGCGGTGTAGGCGTCCATGGCCATCTCGCGTGCCGCGGCGATCGCTGCGATGGTGGCGTCTGGCCCATTGATCGTGCCGGGCACGCCTGTGTGGCTGGTGTACGTGTCCTGGCCGAAGGTTCGTGCGAGTGTGTCCGGAACCAGGAGCAGGACGGTGAAGTCCCGGTCTTTGGGCGGCGCTTCGCCCGTCGCGCGTGAGACTCCCGCTTCCAAGGATTGCGGATTCCGGTCGATCGTGATCACTGATTCCGTTTGATCGTGATCACTCAATCCAGTTGATCGTGATCATCGATTCCGGCGGATCGTGATCACCGATTCCGGTGATCATGATCACGCCGGGGACGAGGCGACGTGTTGGTCACCCGCTGACAGTCTTCAACCGTGGGTAGTGTCGATCCTTTGCTGAGGAGCGAGGGACCGGATGCCTGGCGAGAGAGTGTCGATGCGGAAGATCCGAGACGTTTTGCGGCTGCGGCTGGGCCAGAGGCTGCCGCAGCGGGTGGTGGCGCAGAGCGTGGGGCTCAGCCAGGGGGCGGTGCACGGCTATCTGGTGCGAGCGCGTCGGGCGGGATTGGGGTGGCCGCTACCCGAGGGGCTTGATGACGCTCAACTGGAGGCGCGGCTGTATCCGCCGGCGCCGGACGTGGCGGCGGACCGGCGACCGGTGCCGGATTGGGCGGTGGTGCACCGCGAGGTGCGGCGGCCGAACGTGACGCTGGCGCTGCTGTGGGAAGAATAGCGCGACGGTCCCGGCGGCCAGGACGGCTTCGGCTATTCCTGGTTCTGTGACCTGTATCGCGAATGGGTTGGGCGACTGAAGCCGACATTACGCCAAGTGCATACTGCCGGTGAGCGAGTGTTCGTCGACTTCGCCGGTCAGAGTATGGAAGTCATAGACGGGCTTACGGGAGAGGTGCGGCGGGCTGAGGTGTTCGTTGCCGTGCTGGGTGCCTCCAGCTATACTTATGCAGAAGCGACCTGGACCCAGTCGCTGCCCGACTGGATCGCCGCCCACGTCAATATGTTTACGTTCTTTGGCGGCGTTTCCAGCCAGATCGTCAGCGACAACCTCCGCGCCGGGATCACCCGGGCCTGTTTCTATGAGCCGCTGGTCAACCGGACCTACGCCGACATGGCCCGGCATTACGGTGCCGCGGTGGTTCCGGCGCGGCCGTACAAGCCTCGGGATAAGGCGAAAGTCGAGGTCGGCGTACAAGTCGTCCAGCGCTGGATTCTGGCACGCCTTCGCAACCGGCGCTTCTTCTCGCTGGCCGAACTGAACCAGGCGATCCGCGAGCTGGTTGTGCAATTGAATAACCGAGTGATGCGCGGCTGGGGCACCACACGGCGTACGCTTTACGAACAAGTCGATCTGCCTGCCTTGGCGCAACTACCACCCTCACCGTATGAATATGCCGACTGGAAGCGCTGCCGCGTGAACATCGACTACCACGTCGAGCTCGATAAGCACTTCTACTCCGTCCCGTTCCGACTGATCCGCACCGAGGTAGAAGCACGCGTCACTGCCAAGACGATAGAAATATTCCACCGAGGCAAGCTGGTGGCCACGCACCTGCGCAACCGGCGCCCGCACCGGCCGACCACTCGGCCGACCACGGTGGACGACCACATGCCGAGCTCGCACCGGCGCTACCGGGATTGGACGCATGAACGGATCCTCCGCGAAGCGGCGGCGATCGGCAACGACACCACGGCCTTGGTCGAGATCATCCTGCGTTCGCGGCCGCATCCAGAGCAGGGGTTCCGCTCGTGCATCGGCATCCTCGGGCTGGCGAAGCGCTACGACGCCGAACGGCTGGATGCCGCCTGCGCCCGCGCGCTGATGCTCGGCACCCGCTCCTACTCGTCGGTCGCCGCGATCCTGAAGAACCGCAAGGATAGAAAGCCGACCGAGCCGGAACAGCCCAGCCTGCTGCACGAGAATATCCGCGGTTCCGGCTACTATCATTGAAATGATGGCTATCACAAAGCTAGCCATTGGCCGAACAATGCACGGTTTGGGGGGCGCATTGTGCGTCCAGTCCGACAACCAGGATTGTGTCCGTCACGGACAGGACCTGATCGCCCGCTCATTCTCTTCGGTCGCCGCCAGCCTGAAGAACCGCCAGAAGGCGCGCGCCGGAGTAGCAGGCCGG
>Ga0302154_10002689_pt1 | contig 13390 bp, 9 predicted proteins | sample I_Bog_N2_3_FD_193507 | JGI IMG/M metagenome (GOLD analysis project Ga0302154, IMG submission 193507) | Peat permafrost microbial communities from Stordalen Mire near Abisko, Sweden - I_Bog_N2_3 | ecosystem: Environmental > Terrestrial > Soil > Wetlands > Peat | place: Sweden: Abisko, Stordalen...
GGTGGCCGGGACCGCCGCCTCGGCGACGACTTGGCGCTTCGCCCAGACCACGGCCGTCCAGGGCGGGACGGTGAACCTGGTGGTGGCGAATCCAGGGGGCGCCCAGGTTGCCGCCGAGGTGTCCGTGGGCCTGTCCGGCGCCACGGTGACGCCGCGGGTCCTCGAGGTGCCGGCCCACGCGGCGTCGACGCTGACCGTATCGGCCGTGGCCGGGTGGCCGCTCGGTTCGCCCTACTCGATCACCGTGTCCGCACCCTCGCCGATCGTGGTGGGTCGCAGCGTGACGGCCCCCGGCGGTGCGATCGCACCGCAGGCGGGACTCACGATGGGGACCCCCGGCACGGCGATGACGTGGCTGGTGGTCGGGCCCGGATCACCGGGCAATCCGCTGTCGGCCGGTGCGGCCATCCGGTCGCTGGCGGTGGCGGACCCCGGAGCCACGCCCGTAGCGGTCACCGTGGTCCCGTTGGCTGGCGGCCAGCCCATCGCCAGGGCCCGGATCGGCGCCGGGGGCCTGGTGGTGTTCGGGGCCGCCGCCGTGGGGGGTCTACGTCCGCTGGTGGTCGAGGCCACCGGACCGGTCGTCGTCGAGGCGGACGACGGTCCCACCGGTGCACCGGGGGTCGTGTCGACGTCCGGATTTCCGCTCTCCTCCTGAGTCGAGGGCTGACTCAGCCCCCTGACTCAGCCCCCTTAGAGAACCTTCCGGGTCTGCTCGACAGCGCCAGCCCGCCCGTCGGGCGATCCGGCCGGCTGGTCGACCTGGGCGGAGGAGTGGGCCTCAGTGCGAGGCAGGAGGCGGGGGTGGCGGCCAGGGCGCCTGTTTGCCCGGCCACGGGGTCTGCGCCTGGGGCCATCCGCCGGTCTGCGGGGTCGATCCGTTGCCCGGCTGGGCGACCGGAGGCACCGGGGCACCGGAGCCGTTGCCGCCGACAGTAGGGGCCGCGTTGCTGTTCGTGCCTGCAGGCTGTGCGGGCTCCGCCGATCCGGGCCCGGTCTCGGCCGAGGGAACACGAGCGGGCGCCGTCGGGCCATCCACGGGTGCGCCCGCGGCGTCCGCCGGGGGACCGTCGACATTGTCCGTACCCGTGGGGCCGTGCTGGCTGGCCACGAAGATCGGCGGCACCGTCTTGACGCCCGGTGCGTGGACGGGTCGGCCGTAGGCGGTGTCGACCAGTCGCCCCACCGTCTCGCCGTCGATCGTCTCCTCGTCGAGCAGGGCCCGGGCGACGGCGTCGAGACCGCCCCGGTGTCGGGCGAGCACCTCGAGGGCGCGCTGTTCCTGGGCCCGGAGGATCTGCTCCACCTCGTCGTCGATGATCTGGCTCGTGTGCTCCGAGTAGTCGCGGGTGTGCATGAGGTCCTCGCCCAGGAAGACCTGCCCCTGCGAGCCCCACGCCATGGGACCGATCTTGTCGCTCATGCCCCATTCGCGGACCATCTTGCGCGCGAGTTCGGTGTTGCCGACCAGGTCGTTGGCGGCGCCGGTGGAGAGGTCGCCGTAGACCAGCAGCTCGGAGGCGCGACCGCCCATCCGCACGGCGAGCGAGTCCTCGATGTGCTGGCGGGGGTGGATGTGCCGCTCCTCCATCGGGAGCTGCATGGTGACGCCGAGCGCCATGCCGGTCGGGAGGATGGTGACCTTGTGGACGGGGTCGGCGTCGGGGAGCACGTAGGCCAGCACGGCGTGGCCGCCCTCGTGGAATGCCACGCGCTCCTTTTCGGCGTTCGACAGGACCAGGCTGTCGCGGCGCTGGCCCATGAGGACCCGGTCGCGGGACGCCTCGAAGTCCTCGTTCTGGATCACGGGGGACCCGCGGCGGACGGCGTGCAGTGCTGCCTCGTTGACCAGGTTGGCCAGGTCTGCACCGCTCATGCCGGGGGTTCCGCGTGCGACCTTGCCCAGGTCGACGGTGGGGTCGACCCGCTTGTCCTTGCAGTGGACCTGCAGGATCGGCAGGCGTTCGTCGAGGTCGGGCAGCGGCACCACGATCTGCCGGTCGAAGCGGCCGGGACGGAGGATGGCGGCGTCGAGGATGTCGGGTCGGTTGGTGGCGGCCATCACCACGATGCCTTCGGTGGGGTCGAACCCGTCCATCTCGGACAGCATCTGGTTGAGGGTCTGCTCGCGTTCGTCGTGGCCCCCGCCGAGGCCGGCGCCGCGCTTGCGTCCGATGGAGTCGATCTCGTCGATGAAGACGATGGCCGGCGACTGCTTGCGGGCGGTGGCGAACAGGTCGCGGACCCGGCTGGCGCCGACGCCGACGAACATCTCCATGAAGTCGGAACCGCTCACCGACATGAACGGCACGCCGGCCTCACCGGCCACGGCCCGGGCGAGGAGCGTCTTGCCGGTGCCCGGAGGACCGACGAGGAGGATGCCCTTGGGGATGCGCGCGCCGATCTCCCGGAAGCGCGCCGGTGTCTTAAGGAAGTCGACGACCTCGCTGATCTCGAGCTTCACCCCGTCGTAGCCGGCCACATCGTCGAACGTGGTCGATGGTCGCTCGGTGGAGTAGAGCTTCGCCTTGGAGCGGCCGATGGACATGATGCTGCCCATCTGCCCCTGTGCCCGTCGGCTGATGAAGTAGAAGATCCCGAGGATGATTGCGAACGGCACGAGGTACCAGATGATCGACACGAGCGGGTTGGTGGTGGTGGTCACCAACTTGTAGTTGGCACCCAGTGGCTTGAGCGCGCTGAGCTCGGAGTCGGTCACCGGGTTCGGTCCGTTGGCCGAGTACTTGGTGCCGTCGGTCAGGGTCCCGGTGATGACGCCCGACGACTGGTCGACGGTTGCCGTCGACACCTGCTTGTCCGACAGCTTCGTGAGGAGCGTGTTGTAGGTGATCTGGGACGTGTTGGCCTTCTGGACCAGGCTCGGGACGAGCAGCACCGCAAGCACGACGACCATCACGACCGCCAGGAGGACGATGCGATTCTTGTTCTGCCCTGGCGACTCCTGCCCGGGGGTGCTCGGGGACGGGCCGCTGGGGGTGTTCGGGTTTGGCGGGGTCACCTCTTCATGCTACGCGCCACAGGGCCTTCCTGACGCATCGCCCCACCCCGTCGCACCCGGTGCCCCGCCACGGTGTGTCATCGGTATCGTGGGGGAGTGAGCGACCGGCCCGAACAGGCGGTGGATGCCGCGGGACCCGGCGCACCACTTCCGACGACGCACGACCCGACCCCGACCGGCGCCGGGCCGGAGAGGCGTCGGTTCGGCACCAGCGACGTCTCCCTCGGCCTGCAACTCGACGCCGGCGGAAGCCCCGTCGACCGGGCCGCCGGGTGGATGTGGCTGCTCTATGCGGGGCTCGGGTTCCTCGGTGGGCAGGTCCTGGCCGCGGTGGTCGTCGGGATCGCCGCCGCCATCGCTGGCCAGTACCACCAGCTCACCGCACTGTCGAAGCTGGCCGAGCCCCCCACCTGGTTCGTCCTGTCGACGCTCGCCGGCCTGTGGGGTGGTTTCGCCGGCGCCGCCGTCCTGGCCAGCCGGCTGCGCGGAACCAAGCGCCTTGTGCCCGACGTCGGCCTCCGCTTCCGCTGGATCGACCTGCTCGGTGTCCCGATCGGGGTGGCGGGTCAGTTCCTCGTGGCGCTCATCTACGTTCCGATCAAGCCGCACGTCCACGACTTCAACCAGCGCTTTTCGGCACCGGCGCAGAAGTTGACGGGTGGTTCCCACGGCACCGGCTATTGGCTGATCGTGATCGCCACGGTGGTCGGCGCACCCTTCTTCGAGGAGCTCTTCTTCCGAGGGGTCCTCCTCCGCGCCCTGGCCCGGTTGTTCGGCCGCTGGGGAGGCTGGGTGGGGCCCGCACTGGCCGTGCTGGTCAGCGGTGTGCTGTTCGGCCTGGCCCACGCAGAGTCGCTGCAGCTGCTCGGACTCGCTACCTTCGGCGTGATCCTCGGTGTCGTGTCGTACCGGACGGGACGGCTCGGGATGAACATGGTCGCCCACGCCTCATTCAACGCCCTGGCACTGAGCGCCGTGGTGCTCCCGGCGCTGGTCGGCGCCCGGGGGCTGGGCTGAGATGACGCCTGGACCGCTGAGCGACAGTGACGGCGCGACGGCCGTCGAGGACGCCCCCCTGGGGGCTCCCGGCACGGTGATCGCACCCGGCGGCTCCACCGCCGGCCACCGGGCACCGGCCAGGTCGGTCCGGGCGCCGTGGTGGGTGGGGATGACCCGCCGCACGGCGTGGCCGGCGTGGGCCAGCGCCGCAGCCATCCTTGGCGTCATCGTGGTGGTGCTGACGCAGATGCACCCCAACCTGCTCTTCCTGAACACGACCACGGCGGGCGGTGACACGGGCGCCCACGTCGCCCTGCCGGCGTTCCTCAAGTCGGACCTGCTCACGCACGGTCGGGTGACGGGATGGGACCCGGGCTGGTACGACGGCTTCCCCCTCTACACCTTCTACTTCCCCCTGCCGGGCCTGGTCACCGTCCTGTTCAACGCCGTGTTCTCCTATGACGTCGCCTTCAAGCTGGTGACCGTCCTGGGGAGCCTCCTCCTGCCGGTGTGCGCGTGGGCGTTCGGCAAGCTGGCCGGGTTGCGCGATCCGGGTCCGGGCTGCCTGGCCGCCGCCACCCTCCCGTTCCTGTTCGAACCGAGCTTCTCGATCTACGGCGGGAACCTGCTGTCGACCCTGGCCGGTGAGTTCTCCTTCTCGCTGAGCCTCTCGCTCTCGCTCCTCTTCCTTGGCGTCGTGGCGGCGGGCCTGCGGTCGGGCCGGCACCGTGCGCTGGCCGCCGTGCTGTTTGCCGCCACCCTCCTCTGCCACCTGATCCCGGCCATCTTCGCGGTGGTCGGCGCCGGCGTGTGGCTGATCCTCGACGCCGACCTTCCGCGCATGGTCGCCGGAGGGGTGCGGGCATCGGTGGCGCGGCGTCGGTGGGGCCGTCGCCTGGTCTGGTCGGCTGTGGCCGGCGCGCTCGGCTTGGGGCTGGCCGCCTGGTGGCTCCTGCCGTTCTACGTCGAACAGCCGTACACGACGAACATGGGCTACACCAAGGTCTTCGGGTACCCCCATCTGCTCTTCCCGGGGTCGGCCCGGTGGGTGCTGATCGCCGACCTGGTGGGTGTGGCGTTCGTGGTGCTGCGCCGCAGCCGGGTGGGCCTGTTCCTCGTGGTGATGGCCGGACTGTCGGCGCTGGCCATGATCGTCGACCCGGCCTCCAAGCTCTACAACGTGAGGTTCCTGCCCCTCTGGTTCCTCTGCCTCTACCTGCTGGCCGGCTTCGCCCTGGCCGAGGTGGTGGGCCTGGTCGCCCGATGGTGGCGCCGCCGCCGGCTGAACGTCTGGGTGCGGGCCGCCCGTCGCAGTCTCACTACCGTCGACACCGACGCCTGGTCGCCCGGTGCGCGGGTGACTCGATTCCGGCGCCCCGTCCCCGCGGCGGTGGCCGCCGGAGCGGTCCTCGGGCCCCTGGTGGGGTTGGCCGCGGCCTGCCTCGCGGTCGTGCCACCACTGGTGGTGCCGGCAGCCACGCTGGCCAAGATCGGGGTGACGGTCGGTGCCGACCAGCCGAGCGCCTGGGCGCAGTGGAACTACTCCGGTTACGAGAAGAAGCCGGACTATCCCGAGTTCCAGGCCGTCATCAACATGATGTCCACGGTCGGGGCGACGCAGGGCTGCGGGCGGGCCATGTGGGAGTACGACCCGTCCCTCAACCGGTTCGGTACCACGGAGTCCCTCATGCTCCTGCCGTACTTCACGAACGGCTGTATCGACTCGATGGAGGGCCTGCTCTTCGAGTCAGCGTCCACCACCCCGTTCCACTTCATCAACCAGAACGAACTCTCGCCGAACCCGTCGAACGCCGTGGTGGGGCTGCCCTATGGCGGACTCGACGTGCCGCTCGGCATCCAGCACCTCCAGGAACTGGGGGTGCGCTACCTGCTCGCGTCGTCGACCACGGTCCAGGACGCGGCCGCGGCCGACCCGTCGGCGACCCTGGTCGGCTCGACGGGGCCGTGGAGCACCAACTACAACGGCGAGGCGCTCGACACGACGTGGAAGGTCTACCGGATCGCCGACTCGCAACTCGTGGTGCCGCTGACCCGCCAGCCCGTGGTGTGGAAGGGCGTCGGGGCCGACCAGTCGAGTTGGCTCACGCCGGCCGTGGACTGGTACGACCATCCGTCCCGGTGGGACGTCGTCCCGGCCGCGGATGGACCGGCCACCTGGACGAGGGTGCCGATCGGTGCCGCCTCGGTCCCATCGGTACCCGAGCCACCGGTGACCGTGTCGGACGTGCGCCAGACCGAGGGAGGGGTCAGCTTCCACGTCGACAGGGTCGGCGTGCCGGTCGAGGTCCGGATCTCCTACTTCCCCAATTGGCAGGCCTCGGGAGCGGAGGGGCCCTACCGGGTCGCGCCGAACCTGATGGTGGTGGTGCCGACGAGCAATGACGTGAGCCTGACCTACGGCAACGTGCCGGCCGACTGGGTGGGTCAGGCCCTGACCGTCATCTCGCTGATCGTCGTGATCGCACTGGCGATCGTCGGCTGGCGGGCCGGACGGGCCCGACGGGCGCGTCGTGCCGCCGGGGCGACGAGGTGACGTACGAACTCGCCATGTTCCCCCTCTCCTCGGTGCTGTTCCCGGGGGCGGGCCTACCGCTCCACGTGTTCGAGGAGCGGTACCGGGCCCTGATGACCCGCTGCCTGGAGGCGGACGGCGAGTTCGGGGTGGTCCTCATCGAGCGCGGTTCCGAGGTGGGCGGCGGCGACGAGCGGGTGGATGTCGGGACCGTGGCCCGTATCGCCAACGTGGCCGAGCTGGAGGAGGGGCGCCTACTGGTCGTCGCCACCGGGATCCGGCGTGTCCGAGTCGAGGAGTGGTTGGTCGACGCCCCGTACCCCCGGGCCCTCGTCGAGGACCTGCCGGACGTCGACGCACCGTGCAGTGACGCCGTCCTGGCCGGGGCCGAGGCGTCGCTGCGACGCCTACGGTCATTGCTGTCCGAACTCGGCGATGTCCCGGCCCTGCCGCACAGTCTCCGGATCTCGGGCGAGCCCGCCGACGTGGGCTGGCAACTCTGCGACATGGCGCCGCTCGTCTCGCTCGACCTCCAGCGACTGCTCGTGGCCGACGGCCTCCAGGCCCGCATGGAATTGTTGGACGAGCTCTGCGGGGCAATGGCCGGTGACGTCATCGGCCTGCTGTCGGGCGGCGGCGCGGGGTAGCGGGACACCGGGCTGTGGCGCGGCGCCCGGTTGACCCCGCGGTCAGGGGACCTCGCGTTGGACCAGGAAGGCGGTGATCCCGTCGACCAGGCCCTGGGCCGCCTGCTGGCGCCACTGCGGTGAGTCGACGAGTGCGGTATCGGTGGCGTTCTGCATGTTGGCGCACTCGATGAGGACCTTGGGCACCGTGGAGAGGTTCAGCCCCCCGAGGTCGCCGCGGGGGACGATCCCGTCCGAGCCCGTGTAGTCCGAGACCGGCTCGTCAGTGTCGGCCAGGAAGTGGTCCCGCACATCGTCGCCGAGCTGACCCGAGGGCGCCACGATGGCCCGGTTGTCGCTGATCGAACTCACGACGGGGACGGGTACGTCGACGGCGAAGCCGCGACCGTCCGACGGACCGCCGTCAGCGTGGATCGAGATGGCGGCGTCCGATCCGGCGAGGTTGCCGATAGCGGCCCGGACGTTGACGCACGGGCCCACGCCGGTGTCGTTGGAGCGGGTGAGCACCACCGTGGCGCCTCCGGCTTCCAACAGCGCGGCCAACCTGGTGGCCACGTCGAAGTTGAAGGCATGCTCCGGGTAGCCGGCCAGGTCGGTGGTGCCCGCGGTGTCGCACGACTCGGTGAAGCCACCGCCGTCGATGGGACGATCGATGTATGCGGGATCAGCTCCGTTGCCGCCATCGTGGCCGGGGTCGATCGTGACCACCTCGCCCACGAGCGGTGGGACGTTGACGGCGCCGAGGAAGGGCGCCCCGCCGAAGGCGAACACCCCACCGTTGGACGAGACCCGGTAGCCCGTGCCGTCGGTGTCGAGGGAGACCACGGCACGTTGGACCAGGCCGACGGCTGATCCGTCGAAGGGTGCGTCGAAGCAGAACACCCCACCGTCGGCCGCCACCATCCGGTAGCCACCGCTCGTCGTGTCCACGGAGATGCCGACGACCGGCGAGTTCAGGGAGAGCGCGCCGGTGGAGCCCTGGAACACGGCATCGCCGTAGGAGAACACCCCACCGTCGGAGGCCACCAGCCAGTAGCCCCGACCGTCCGGGGTGGCCGCCATCCCCACCACCGGCCTGTTGAGCGGCTTCCCACCCATGGAGCCGTTGAAGTCGGCATCGCCGAAGGCGAACACCCCACCGTCGGAGGCCACCAGCCAGTAGCCCCGACCGTCGGAGGTGGCCGCCATCCCCACCACCGGCTCGTTGAGCGGCGTCCCACCCATGGAGCCGTAGAAGGCGGCATCGCCGAAGGCGAAGATCCCGCCGTCGGAGGCCACCAGCCAGTAGCCCCGACCGTCGGAGGTGGCCGCCATGCCGACCACGGGCCGGTTGAGGACCGTGCCGCCCATGGAGCCCTGGAACCCCGCATCACCGAAGGCGAACACCCCTCCGTCGGTGGCCGTCAGCCAGTACCCGTTCGCCGCGGGATCGGACGCAGATGCCACGATCAGATGCGTACTGAGGATCGTGCGGGGGGACGGCCCGGTGCCCGGGTGCGGGGCGGCGGCACGGACCGGCCCGGCTCCTGCCGGGGTGGGAATGCCGGCGAGGGACGCCGTGAAAGCGGCAAGCGTCACCGCGGCCACGACCGCGGTGACGAGGATCGTCCCGGGCCGCCGCCTCGACCGCACCCGTCGTCGGTCGGGGCTCAGCGCGTCCATGGCAGGGATTCCGATCACGTCCAGATCCTCCCACGGGGCCCTGGCCTAGGATGGCCCGGCCATGGCCTCCCTCTCCAACGTCTTCAAGGCGTACGACATCCGGGGCGTAGTCCCCGATGAGCTCAACGCCCTCCAATTCCGCGCCATCGGCGTGGCCGTCGCCCGTTTCACCGGGGCATCGACGATCCTGATCGCGCGGGACATGCGCGAGTCCGGTGTCGAACTCTCGGCGGCCTTCGCCCTCGGGGCCCGTTCCGAGGGGGCCACCGTCATCGACCTGGGACTCGCCTCGACGGACCTCCTCTATTTCGCCGCCGGCAGCCTCGATGCGCCGGGGGCGATGTTCACGGCATCCCACAATCCGGCCAAGTACAACGGACTGAAGCTCTGCATGGCAGGGGCCCGGCCCATCGGACGGGACACCGGCCTGACCGAGATCCAGGCCACCACCGAGCAGCTGCTCGACGAGTGGGGCGCCGAAGGCCCGGCCGATCCCGACCCGTCGGCCATGGGTGCGCTCGAGCGCCGTTCGGTACTCGACGCCTACGCCGACCACGTTCGGTCGTTCGTCGACACGTCGGCGCTCCGACCGTTGAAGGTCGTCGCGGACACGGCGAACGGCATGGGTGGGCTGGTCGCTCCCAAGGTCTTCGAGGGTCTGCCCTTTCAGGTGCAGATCCTCTTCCCCGAGTTGGACGGCAACTTCCCGAACCATCCGGCCGATCCGATCCAGCCCGAGAACCTGGTGGACCTCCAGAAACTCGTCCTGGCCTCGGGTGCCGACGTGGGACTCGCCTTCGACGGCGACGCCGACCGGGTGTTCCTGGTGGACGAGTACGCCGAGCCGGTGTCGGGGTCGCTGACCACCGCGCTCGTGGCTTCCTCGCTGCTCGACAAGCACCCGGGTGCCACCGTGCTCTACAACTGCATCTGCTCGCGGGTCGTCCCCGAGGTGATCGCCGAGAAGGGTGGCGTCGGGGTACGGACCAAGGTCGGCCACAGCTTCATCAAGCAGGTGATGGCCGACACGGGCGCCGTCTTCGGCGGGGAGCACTCGGGGCACTACTACTTCCGCGACAACTACCGCGCCGACTCGGGGATCATCGCCGCCATGCTGGTGTTGGAGCTGCTGAGTGTGACCGGCAAACCGCTGTCGGAACTGCTGGCCCCGTTCAAGCGCTACGCCGCCTCGGGGGAGATCAACACGGTGGTCGACGATCCGGCCGGCACCGTCGAGCTGATGGCCGCCGAGGTGGAGGCCGCAGGCGGTGCCCTGGGCACGGCCGACCGGCTCGACGGACTGACCGTGGACCGGGGCGACTGGTGGTACAACCTCCGCCCGTCGAACACCGAGCCCCTCCTCCGCCTCAACGTGGAGGCGCCGGACGAGGCGGCCTGCGCCGCTCGGGTGGCCGAGGTGCAGGGGTCCATCGCCCGGCTGCTCGGCTCCTGAACCCTGTGCACTACCCGGGACCGCTGTCTGGTCCCCACGAACTGATCCGCACGACATCCAGAGAGGACCAACCATGACGCTCGACCCGCTGCTGATCCAGGTGCTCGCCTGCCCCGAGGACAAGGGCCCGCTCCTGTACTTCGCCGACGAGCAGGTGCTGTTCAACCCCCGACTGCACCGCACCTACCCGGTGCGGGACGGCATCCCGGTGCTGCTGATCGACGAGGCGACTGCGGTGGACTCCGCCGAGGACGCCCGCCTGACCGCCAAGGCAGATGCCGGTGGAGCGGTCCCCACGAGTGCGGCCGCCGGCGCGTGACCGCCCCGCCTGAGGTCCTCGACTCGCGGGGGATCTGGGACGCCACGTTCGGCCTGCCCGAGCAGGTGGTGGCGGCGGCCGAGGCTGCCCGGGAGATCGACGGGTTCCCTTCCCACGATGACGTCGAGAACGTCGTGGTCCTCGGCATGGGTGACAGCGGCTTCGTGGGTGACGTACTCACCGCGGTGGCCGCCCCGTTCATGCCCGTTCCGGTCACGGTGGTGAAGGGATACGTGCCCCCTGACTACGTCGGAACCGGATCCCTCGTCCTGGCGGTGTCGTTCTCGGGCGATACCGAGGAGACGGTCGAGGCGGCCACCGCCGCCTACGAGGCCGGGGCCGCCCTGATCGTGGTGTCCGGTGGCGGCGAGCTCGTCCGGTTGTCGGGGGAGTGGGACGTTCCGCTGGTTCCCGTGCCGGTGTCGATCCCCGAGGCCCGCACCGCACTCGGGGCCATGGCCGTGCCGCCGCTCGTACTGCTGGAGGCCATCGGGCTGTTCCCCGGCGCACAGCAGTGGATCGATCTGGCCGTCAACCAGCTGACCCGACGTCGCGACCAGCTCGCGCGCGCCGGCAACGTGGCCGAGACGGTGGCGCGACGGATCGGGCGGACCATCCCCCTCGTGCACAGCAGCCAGGACCTCGGTGCGGCGGCGGCCCTCCGGTGGAAGTGCCAGATCAACGAGTCGGCGAAGTCACCGGCCTTCTGGAACGTGCACCCGGAGCTCTGCCACAACGAGGTCGCCGGTTGGGGTGTGAACGGCGACGCCACCCGGCAGCTCATCACCCTCGTCAACCTCCGGCACGACGCCGAGCACCCCCAGGTGAGCCGGCGCTTCGATCTTGCCACCGAGGCCCTCCGTGAGGTGATGGCCGATGTGGTCGAGGTCCGTGCCGCCGGCGAGGGCGATCTCGCCCAGCTGCTGGACCTGTGCCTGGTCGGCGACGTGGTCGCGCTGCATCTGGCCGGCGACGAGGGTGTCGATCCCGGACCGGTTCCCGTGGTCGACGACATCAAGTACGTCCTGGCCGCCGGCGACGACGCCTGAGCGACGCCTGTCGGCCGGGACCGGAACCGTCCGCACCTGCCGGGCTGCACCACCGTCCTGGCCGGCGTCCGCCGACCGACAGGCGTCCAGTTCCCGTGTTGCGGTTGGATGACGGCTCCGTGAACAGCGGACGTACCAGTTAACTTTTGGCACCTGCAGGCGTATGCTCGGGCTGTGAGCGACGTGCGGGTCTGTGGTTGCAAGTCGAAGCCAGTCGCAGGCAAAACGACCCACGTAAGGCAACTCATGGTTGCTGAGCATGGTGCGGCTTAGGAGTAAGACCTGCCCGTGGTGTCCCCGGCTGTCGGGGGCGGGCGGAGAGGGGATGACGCGTGCCACAAGTGGTTCTGCTGGGTGTCCGACCGGAGACGGTCGGTGCCGCCGGTGCCCGGCCGTGAGTTCCCCTGCAGGCGAGTGTGGGGTCAAAGACCAGGTCAGCCGCACGCCGCTCACGATCCTGATGTTCCCATCCATTCACCGACCGACCAGGAGGACCGGCCACCCAGTGCAGTAGCAGTCGATCAACGATGCCGAGGAGGCGAAGCAGTGGACGTAGTCATCACGCATGGACGGAAGATCGTGTCCGACGAAGTTCGAGCCCTGACCGAGGAGAAGGTGCGCCACATCGGCGAGCACTGTCCCGGACTCGACCGGGCCGAGGTCCACTTCTCGGAGGAGCACAATCCGAGGATCTCCGATCGTGAGTACTGCGAGGTGGTGATGTCCGGTCACGGACGGACCCTCCGGGCAAGAGCGGCGGGTCAGGAGCCCCTGATCGCCGTCGACCTCGTCATCGAGAAGCTGGAGCACCAGGTGGAGCGGGCGAAGGGTCGCATCGTCGGACGTTCGCAGCCACGCCACCGGATGGCCGCGCCCGGGATGCTGTACCGCAAGGTGCGCACCGCCTGAGCGCATCGTGGTGAAATCGGATCACCCTGCGGCCCGCCCGGGTCCCCATCCGGGGACCCGGGCGGGCGGGGCGGTCACGGGTCGCCCCGGGTCCGGGTCACCGACGGCTCCTGCGACTGCGGGGAGGCCGCCGACAGTAGAGTGGTGACCCCATGAGCATGTTCTCGAAAGTCCTCCGCGCCGGTGAGGGCAAGAAGGTCCGCCGGCTGGCCGAGCTGGTCCCACTGGTCAACGCCCTCGAGCCGGAGATGGAGGCGCGCTCCGACGAGGAGCTGCAGGCCATGACGGTGCAGTTCCGCGAGCGCCTGGCCAACGGCGAGACGCTCGAGGACCTGCTGGTCGAGTCCTTCGCCCTGGTACGCGAGGGCGCGTGGCGCGTTCTCGGCCAGCGCCACTTCGACGCCCAGCTGATGGGTGGCATGGCCCTGCACTTCGGTTGGATCGCCGAGATGAAGACCGGTGAGGGCAAGACCCTGGTGTCGACCCTGCCGGTGTACCTGAACGCCCTGGCTGGGAACGGCGTCCACGTGGTCACGGTCAACGACTACCTGGCCACCCGAGACTCGGAGTGGATGGGCCGACTGCACCAGTTCCTCGGGTTGACGGTGGGCCGTGTCGGCCCCGACATCTCGGACGCAGCCGAAAAGCGCGGGGCCTACCTGTCCGATGTCACGTACGGGACCAACACCGAGCTCGGGTTCGACTACCTGCGCGACAACATGGCCCGGTCCAAGGACGCCATGGTGCAGCGCGGCCACCATTTCGCCATCATCGACGAGGTGGACTCGATCCTCATCGAC
>Ga0302154_10002708_pt1 | contig 13342 bp, 11 predicted proteins | sample I_Bog_N2_3_FD_193507 | JGI IMG/M metagenome (GOLD analysis project Ga0302154, IMG submission 193507) | Peat permafrost microbial communities from Stordalen Mire near Abisko, Sweden - I_Bog_N2_3 | ecosystem: Environmental > Terrestrial > Soil > Wetlands > Peat | place: Sweden: Abisko, Stordalen...
TTTTTCCGCGGCAAACCAACCGGCATGGCGGCGCGCGACTACATGTACGAAATTTCGGTGGGCACCGACTACGCCGCCCAGTTCGGCCGCGACGTTTTTCGCGCGCGGGTGCCGTTGGACCGGGCCCGCATGGGCGTCCTCGTCGATCACCTCAACGCCCTCAACCGCCCCTACCGCGACGGCGCCAGGATTTTCCAATGGAAACTCTTCAACAATAACTGCTGCCATGTCGCCCACAACGCGCTGGCCGCCGCCGGCATCTGGTCGCATTTTCCGACGGGCATTTTTTTTGTGCTGGCCGCCTTCGGCTTCCCGGTCCCGAAGAACGAGCTGGTCGATCTGGCGCTGCGCGCCAATGACTTGCCGATCGGCGATCCGCTCGCCCTGTTCACCGACACCGCCGCGCGCCGCGCCCTGCTGGCGACCGGCACGCTGCCCGCCGGCCCGGGCGCGCTGGTGATCTCGCAACCGGCGGTCAGGGATAACGAGGTCTATGACATCGATCGGCTCAAACTGATTTTTTATGACAACCCGTTCTGGGGCGCCTACCAGGCCCGGCTGGAACGCATCCTGACCGAACCAATTTTTTACGACCTGCGGGCCAATTTGCGCCATTTCAGGGACATTTTCGCGCGTGCGGGCGAAAATCTATCGGAGCTTTCCCGCCTGCCGGCGCACCGCGATGCCCAGGCCTTCGCATCCGCATACGAAGCGTATCTTAAAGCCGGCGCGGCCAAGGCCGATCAGCTGATGGCCGGTTTGGATCAGGCCGAGGATGTTCCGGTCGAGGCCTTGCCGTGAACGCGGCCAGGTCATGTGCGGCCAGGCCATTGGCGACAGTTTGACGCCGCTCGCGATCAGCGATTTTTCGGTCGTCACCAGCATGGCCGCCGGCCGCTCCGCGAGCATCGCCGCGCTGCGCCAGGGCGCCAGCGGCTTGGCACCGTGCGCGTTCGAAAACCTGCCCTTCCCGACTTACACCGGCGAGGTCCGCGGCCTGGAGGATTGGCGGCTGACCGGCGAACTGGCCGGGTTCGATTGCCGCAACAACCGGCTGGCGCTGATGGCGCTGCAACAGGACGATTTTTTGCATGCCGTTGCGGAAGCGCGGGCGCGGTACGGCGCCGGCCGCATCGGCGTGTTCGCCGGCACCAGCACATCCGGCCTGTTGCAAACGGAAATGGCCTATCGGGACCGCGACGCCGTGACCGGCGCCTTGCCGCCGGATTTCGACTATGCGCGGACCCACAACACCTACTCGCTCGCCCGCTTCGTGCGCGCCGTGTGCCAGTTGCACGGCCCGGCTTTCGTGGTGTCCACCGCTTGCGCCGCCACCGCGAAGGTGTTCGCCAGCGCCGCCAGGATGATCGAGGCGGGAATTTGCGATGCGGCGCTGGTCGGCGGCGCCGATACGCTGTGCGCGACGACTTTGTTCGGCTTTCAGTCGCTCGGCGTGATGGCGGCAGGCCCGTGCCGGCCGTTTGACGCGGCGCGGGACGGCATTTCCATCGGCGAGGCAGCCGGCTTTGCGTTGCTGGAGCGGCGGGCGCCGCGTCATGGCGGGGCGACGGTTTTCCTGCTGGGCGCCGGTGAAAGCGCCGATGCGTATCACATGTCCTCGCCGCATCCGGAGGGGCTGGGCGCCAGGCTGGCGATGCAACGCGCGCTCGACGCCGCCGGGCTCGATCCGGGGCAGATCGACTATGTCAATCTGCACGGCACGGCCACGCTGGCGGGGGACGCGGCGGAGGATCGCGCGGTGTCCGGCTTGTTCGGCGCGCTGGTGCCGTGCAGCTCGACCAAAGGCTTTACCGGGCATACGCTCGGCGCCTCCGGCGTGGTGGAGGCGGCATTTTGCATGTTGGCGATTGCGCACGGTTTTCTGCCGGGCAGCCCGCATACCGGCGCGGTGGACCCGGCATTCGCCTGCGGCTATGCGCGCGCGGGCAGAGCCGCGCGCCTGGTCCGCGTGATGAGCAATTCCTTCGGCTTCGGGGGCGCCAATTGCAGCCTGGTGTTCGGACGCCTGGCGTGACGCGGGTCTATGTCGAAGGCGTGGGGCTGTGGGGACCTGGCCTCGAGGGCTGGCAAGCGAGCCGGCCGGTTCTGGCCGGACGCGCGGACTACGTCGCCTCGCCGGCGGCGGCGCCGCAGCCCGCTTTGCTGCCGCCGAATGAGCGGCGCCGGGCGGTGGAGACCGTGAAACTGGCGCTGGCCGCGGGCGCCGAGGCGTTCGCCGAAGCCGGGCGCGACCCGAGCGCGACGGCGACGGTCCTGACCTCCTCGGGCGGGGACGGCGGCACGATCGACCAGATCATGACGGTGCTGGCCTCGCCGGAGCGCGCCCTTTCCCCGACGCGGTTCCACAACTCGGTCCATAACGCGCCGTCCGGCTACTGGGGAATCGCCACCGGCGCCCGCGCGCCTTCGACCAGCCTGTGCTGCCATGACGGCAGTTTCGCCGCCGGATTGCTGGAAGCCGCGGTGCAGGCGGTGTCGGAAGACCGCGCCGTGGCGCTGATCGCCTATGACGTGCGCTATCCCTCGCCGCTCAGCCTGGTGCGGCCGATCGGCGCCGCCTTCGCGGTGGCGCTGGTGCTGTCGCCCGCGCCGGGGCATGCGAGCTTCGCCCGCATCGATGTGCGGCTGGAGGCGAATGCAGTTTTAACGGCGGTCAGTCCCGCGGCCCTGGAAACGCTGCGGCGCAACACGCCGGCGGCGCGTGCGCTGCCGATGCTGGCGGCCTTCGCGCGGCGCGAGGCCGGCAGCGTCACCTTGGACTATCTCGACGATCTGGCGCTGACATTGGACCTCGCCCCCGTGCACCCGGCTGGACCACGCCGGTGATGCTGATGGATCGAGATGCCATCGCCGCGATGCTCCCGCATGCGGGCGCCATGTGCCTGCTGGATGGGCTGCTGGCATGGGACAGGGGCTCGATAAGCTGCGTCTCGCGCCGCTACCTGGCACGGGATAACCCGTTGCGGCGCGCGGACGGCACGCTTGGCATCGCGGCCGGAATCGAACTCGCGGCGCAGGCGATGGCGCTGCATGGCGGCCTGATCGCGGCGGGCGGCAAGCCGACTCACGGCGTGTTGGCCAGTGTGCGGGATGTGCGGTTTGCCGCGGCCAAGCTTGACGCGGCGGCGGGTGAAGTGGCGGTGGACGCCGAACTTCTGGCTGGCGACGCCGGCGGCGCCACCTACCGCTTCGCGCTCACCCGCAACGGCCGCGTGCTGTTATCCGGCCGGGCGACCGTCATATTGGAGACCACGGCATGATGCGCGCACTCGTCACCGGCGGCAGCGGTGCGATCGGCGGCGCGATCGCCACCGCTTTGGCCGCCGCCGGTCACCATGTGTATGTGCACGCCAGCGGCCAGCTGGAGCGCGCCGCCGCTACCGCCGCCGCCATCGCGGGTGGGGGCGGTTCCGCCGAGGCTGTTCGGTTCGACGTGACCAACCAGGCTGAGACGGCGCTCGCGTTAAAAACTCTGCTCGCCGCCGGTCCCATTCAGATCCTGATCAACAATGCCGGCATCCATGACGACGCCGTCATGCCCGGGATGCGGCCGGAGCAGTGGTCGCGCGTCATCGACGTTTCGCTGAACGGTTTTTTCAACGTCACCCAGCCGCTGCTGCTGCCGATGATCCGCACGCGATGGGGCCGCATCGTCAACATCTCCTCGGTCGCCGCGATCGCGGGCAACCGCGGCCAGACCAACTACGCCGCCGCCAAGGCCGGGCTGCACGGCGCCACCAGGTCGCTCGCACTGGAGCTCGCCAGCCGGGGCATCACCGTCAACACCGTGGCACCCGGCATCATCGCCTCGCCGATGAGCGCCGGCACCTTTCCCGACGACGCCATCGCGCGGCTGGTGCCGATGAAGCGCGCCGGCCGGCCCGAGGAAGTCGCTGACCTGGTCGCCTTCCTCGCCTCCGCGCCGGGTATATTTCGGGCCAGGTCATCTCGATTAATGGCGGCATGATTTAGTCAAGGAGGCAAGCAACACCGGCTTTTTCAAAATTGCGCCGAAAACGGCAGGGTGTCTGGTTGGATGCCGGAGACGGTGTGCGCCGCCTGATCCCGAACGAATTTCACCTGGCGAACGAATACAAGGTCAGCCAGGGCACCGTTCGCAAAGCGCTGATCGCCATGGCGGCCGAAAAACTGATTGACCGGCAGCAGGGCCGCGGCACCGATGTCGCGCGCCATACCAGCGAAAAATCCTTGTTGCATTTTTTTCGGATGGTCGGGCTGGACGACCAGCGCCCGCATCTCGCGCTGCCGGACCGATTCGTTCCGCTATGCGACGGAGATTACATGAGGCCGCCAAATGATCACATCAGCTGATTATATTGATCTGAATTAACTGTTTTATTTGTGGGTTTGCCAGGCGCATGGTTTCGCCATGCCGCTCAACAAGACAATCCTGCTCCCGGGCCTGCTGCTTTGTTGCGCCGTCACCGGGCTGGCTTGTCTGTTGCAGGCGCTCGAAGCGCGCCTTGCGGGCCAGACCTATCTCGAAGCGCTGGTGCTGGCGATTCTGCTCGGCGTGGCGATCCGCACCGCGTGGCGCCCCGCACCCGCGTTTCTCCCCGGCATTCACTTCAGCGCGACAATCTTGCTGGAAACCGCCGTCGTGCTGCTTGGCGCCTCGGTCAGCGTCCGGACGGTGCTGGCGCTGGGCCCCAAACTGCTGCTCGGCATCGTCGCCGTCGTGGCGGTCTCGATCCTGTTTAGCTACGCGATCAGCCGGTTGCTGCGGCTATCCTCCCGGATGGCCATCCTGATCGCGTGCGGCAATTCGATCTGCGGCAACTCCGCCATCGCCGCCGTGGCGCCCGTGATCGGCGCCGACGGCGATGACATCGCGGCCGCGATCGCCTTCACCGCGGTTTTGGGCGTGATCGTGGTGCTGCTGCTGCCGTTGCTGGTGCCGATCCTGCTGCTCTCGCTGACGCAATATGGCGTGCTGGCTGGGCTGACTGTCTATGCCGTGCCGCAGGTGCTGGCGGCGACGCTGCCGATCGGCGCGCTCAGCAACCAGGTCGGCACGGTGGTGAAGCTGGTGCGGGTGCTGATGCTGGGGCCGGTGGTGCTGGTGGTTTCGCTGTGCACGGCGCGGCTGCGCGGCTCGGCGCAGGCCGGCGCGGCGCAGGCCGGCGCGGCGCGGCTGCCGGCGCTGCACCAGATGGTGCCGTGGTTTATCGCGGGATTTTTGGCGGTGCTGATGCTGCGCTCGAGCGGTGCTGTTCCGGCTGCCTGGCTGGGTCCGATCAAATTCACCGCCGCCACGCTGACGACGATTTCGATGGCGGCACTCGGTCTGGGCGTGGATGTGCGGGTGGTGGCGAAAGCCGGAATCAGGGTCACGACTGCCGTCACCGTGTCGCTGATCGCGCTCGGCGGTATCAGTTTGTTGTTGATCCGGCTTGCGGGCATTCATTGATGCGCGCGGTCGAAAGCAGTTACTTTTTTGAAAAAAAGTAACCAAAAAACTTTTATTTCCCACGGCCTTTGAGTGGCCACGGATTGGCCACTCAAAGGCCGGGGGAAATAGAAAGTTTTTTGCGGAGCTTTTTTTCAAAAAAGCGACCGCTACCGGCAATAACGGCAACGCAGTGTTGGTGCCGCGGTCCAGCGCAGCCGGCGCGATCAGCCAAGTGCCGCCAGCAGGGTGTACATGATCCCGAGCGTCGCACCGCCGATCTCGGTGGTGAAATCCCCCGCGGTCTCGGCCGCGAACGTGATGGCCGACGTCGTGGCGCCACCGGCCGCGGTGATGCGCCGGAACGCCGCATCCTCGGTGCGGGCATCGACGCCGCCGCACGCATCGACCGCGACGAAGGCGGTGTAGCCGGCTGCCAGGGCGTCCAGCGCGGTGCGCTGCACGACGATCTCGCTCGCGACGCCGGCGAGGATCAGCGCCTTGCGCCCAGACGCGTTCAGGGCATCGGCGAGCCCGGCATCGGCAAACGCCGAGGTCTGCGTACGCATTCTGGGCGCACTTTCGGGCAATGCCGAGGTCACCGACGGCAAAAACGCGCCGCCCGGCGGCACGGCGGAGAGAAAGGCGGGAATGCCGTGCAGCGCCGCCAGTTTGGCGAGGCCCGCGGCCGCCAGGTCGAGCTGCTGGATGTTGCGCGTGCGGCTGTTCTTGACGATCTCCTCCTGCAGATCGAGGAACAGAATGGCGGCGTTGTGCTTGGTGGGGATGATCATGCTGGGTCCTTTCTCAATGTGGCTGGAAGCCGGTGGGGCAGGCGCCGTCGATTGCTCTCTCGGCATAGCCCGGCGCCGCGTGCGCCAGTTTCCCGGCATCACGGGCGATCAGCGCCAGAGCGAAATTTTCCCGCGCGAAAACCGCCGCGACCGCGGCGCCCGGACCGGACCCGTAGCCCGCGATAACAGCGTGTTTGAGCCGGCGATTCATTGATCCCCTCGACGTTCATCAAGTATTTCGCCACATCTAATAAATAGATTTACGTTTAGCTTCAAATCGAACGGATCGATGACCGGTATCGACCAGACCGATTGCGCAACGCCGGCCTCAAAAGCGGCGCCGCGCATCCGAATGACCGGCTCGCGGCGCAGGACGGCAACGCCGGCAGGCCATCCATTTGCACGAAAAGCTTGTCAAGCCGCCGGAAACCGCCCTAACAGTTACGCCACCGGCTTGGATCACTGCAGCACATGAGACTCCATTTGGCGGCTAAACGCGTGACAAGGCTGGTGGTGTTTTGGCTGTCGCTCGCCGGCATCGCGGCGGCGCACGCGCAGACCCAGCCGGTCGAAAACGCCGGGCCGCTACTCGCCGCCGCCAGCTACGATGGATACGGCATTCAGCAGCCGCAGGGCCTCGACGCCGTCAACTATTTGTATAGCGCGCAAGGCACCTGGCGGCATTTTCATAATCTGATCGACCCGCAAAATACCGCACCCGGTCAAGTACCGGAATATGGCTATTATTGCGGCTGGACCGGCGCCGTCTCAAATCAATTCCCGATCGGCACCTGGGGCAGCAGCGCCTGCCCGCCGATTTCGTCATCGCCGTACAAGCCCCTGCCAGACCTGGTTGCGCTGGCGAACGGCAAAACCGACACCTCGGTGCCCAGCGCCAATGACGACACGCTGTACCAGCTGACCTACCAACAAGCCGGAACCAAGACCGGCGTCTCCGGCTACGCTTTTGAGGAGCACGCCGGGCGCGGCGCCGGCGGCGTGTTGGAATGCGGCGGCCCAAAATGCGACTTCTCCCAGTTCTGGTTCGACGATAACTGGCTGGCGCGCTACATGAGCGAGGCCTACGGCGCGCCTGCCCCCGATGGGTTATATGCCCCGCCGGGCTTCAACAGATGGGCGATCATCGGCGGCGGCACCGCCGATTGGACACCGTATCCGTCGCCGGGCAATTATATCGACCAGCTCTGCCTCAATGGGCTTTATGACTTTGACACGGGCAACGACAGCCTCGCCTACACGCTGCTCGCCAGCGCTTTGAGTTTGGCCGGGGAGACGTACAGCACGGCCAATCAGCAATATGAATACCCGGACGTTTACGCCGCGTACTATATTGGGCTGATGGCGATCCTGAATGATACGCTGCTGGAGAGCGGCGAGTTCGGCGGCGCCGAGCTTGACGATCTCGTGCAGCAATCCGTATCGCTCCACTCAAAAATACTTGCTGATCAGCAACATTCCTCGTCCGGCCCCATCGGCTGGACCACGGGAAACGGCAGGTCGTCGATCAAGGCCGGCTTGATCAATACGGAAACCACGACCGTCATGGTGCTGGCGCTCAGCACGGCCGCAAAATACACGTTCGAACCCGGTCTGGCGCCGGCGCGCTCTGACTGCACGACCTGCGTGCAGCGGCCCTACCATGTCCTGTCCGCCGTTGTTGGCCTTACCGCCGCCGATGAATACATGACCTACGGCCCCTACATCCACATGCCGCTCGGCAACTATAAAATAGAATTCTATCTCCGGACACCGTTGGCGCAGACTGGCAACATCGCCAACCTTGACGTCCATGACAACAATTCCGGTGCCATACTGGGCGCCAGTCTGGTCAGCGGCGATGCCATGGCCGCGGGCGACCAATGGACACTGGTCGCCATACCCATTTCGGTCACCAACCCGCATAACCGGATGGAATTCCGCGTGTACTGGTATGGTGCGATGAATCTGGATATCAGGGCCATCCGGGTCCACTAGACGAGCGGCTTCGAACTGTCCCGCCGTACAGTAAAGTAAGCGGTCGCTTTTCTGAAGAAAAGCTCCGCAAAAGACTTTTTGAGCTTTATTCAGGGTGTTCGAACGCCACCGGCCCAAATTAACAACAAGTTTTTTGGTGCTTTTTTTCAAAAAAGAACTGCTTTATTTGCTGGCTTCGATTGTTCCGGTCCACAATTGACACCCAAAGACCAAAAGGTTTAGGTTTCAGTGGCGTATGAATTCCATGGCTCGCACGGGGGCGAACGCTTTGAGATGCCGGATACAATTGAGCTGCTCATCGCGGACTCCGCAAGCAATCTTGTTGCCCGTCTAAATCAACCACAGCGTGCGCGGCCCGACATTCCTGTCTCATGGCAAAGCAGCTTCTCCCCGCCACGGCCCGAAAATGTCCCGAAAATGGTTCTGGACGCTTCCGGCGTGCTACGGCTTGAAAGTGGCAACTTCATTCTGCTGCATGAAGCGAACGAAGATTTAGACGCCTGGGCCATTCTCGTGCCGCTGGAATTTCAGAGAGACGCGGAATTGATCGCGTTTCGGCTCCGGGGCGCGATTCAAATGGCACTCACTCCGACGCTGTTTATTATGAAATCATATCTCTATATTCTGAATCGGCCAGCGGATCATGACGGCATGGCGACCTATGTATCCGGGCTGAAGAATGGCGCTCTGTCGCACGCGGAACTTCTCTTTGCGCTCGCCGCATCGGGGGAGGCGGCGATTCAGTGTGAGAGATTGCTGCTCTATCCCATGGCGGGGGCATCGGCGTTGGACGGCGGTATCGAAAACGCCGTTGTCGGCGCATCGGATATTTTTTTCGTATCGAAAGCGACATTCGCCGAACCAGCGGATTAAGACCTTTATGGCGAGGCTGCTCGTTCTGAATTTTTTTCCGGCCTTTCATCCGGCCGCGAGCGGCGGGGAATTGCGGGTCGGCAATCTGTATCGCGCCTTGGCCAATACCCATGATGTAACGTTGCTGACCTCGACCAATCCGGGTGTCCGGTTCGAGGAACTGCAACACCAGCCGCGGTTCCGGGAAATCCGGTTTCCGAAGGACGAGTTATGGCGCCGGGCCTATGAGACGCTCAAGGCATGGGGTCTGGAGGGAGAGCTCTCCGGTGTGGCTTTCGCAATGGCGGTCAGCGATCCTTCATGCCGATTGCGGCAACTGGCTTTGGAGCTCGCCAAAACCGCGGATTTCATTGTCCATGAGTTTCCATATTCCGAGCCGATTTTTTCCGCCGGCGTTGCGGTGCCCGAGATTTATAACGCGCATAATTTTGAACTCAGCCTGCTCTCCTCGATCATTCACGGGCCGGGCTTCGACGCGCTGTTTCTGAAGCTGATGCGCTGGGAGGCAAATCTTGCCGCGCGGGCACGCTATGTCTTTGCGACGTCGCGCGTCGATGCCGATCGCTTCAGGCTGTTCTACGGCATCGATCCGGCGCGGATCGCCTTATGCCCGAATGGCCTCGACGAGGCGGACATGCGCGACGTCGCGGCGGCGCGCAAGCGCGTGAAGTCCAGCCATGCGCGGCCCAAACTTCTGTTCATGGGCTCGCACCACGCACCGAATGTAGAGGCGGCGCTGTTTTTGATTGAGCTGGCTGACTCCCTGCCCAAATGCGACATCATCCTGGCCGGTAGCGTCTGTCAGCGGCTGGGCGATCGCCGGATGCCGTCGAATGTGATTCGCTTCGGGCAATTTGATGCCGCGGCCAAGCGGCAGCTGTTGCTGGACGCCGATCTGTTTTTGAATCCCGTCACGGCCGGCTCGGGTACGAGTTTGAAGGCGCTCGAGGCGCTTGGCGCCGGCGTGCCGATGGTTGCGACACCGGAAGGGGTTCGCGGGCTGGGGCTGCGGCATTTGACCGAAGTCTGCCTGGCGCCGCGGCAAGGTTTCGCCGCCGCCATCCGCCAGATGCTGGCCGGCCGCGCCCAGGCGCGAAAGATCGCCGCCGCCGGCCGGGCCCTGGCGCTGCGGGATTTCACCTGGAGCCAGAGTGCGGAACGCTTCAACGCGCATCTGGCGACGGCGCCATCGCTGGCGCCGGCGCGATCGCCGATATTTTTGGCGTTGAACGACTATCCGGTGCAGGTCTCGAACTCCGGCGGCATCGCACGTATCCGCAAGCTGCTTGAAAACAGCCAGGCCGACACGGTTCTGGTGACGTTTGGGTCAGATTACGAGTTCGTACTGATTTCGCCCACCCTGTTGTCGGTGACCGTGCCGAAAAGCGAGGCGCATCGCCACCTTGAGGACGAAGTCAACCGCGGTGAGAGCAACACCGCGAATGACATTGCCGCCAGCCTGTTCGCCGCCTCCAGCCGCGTGCTTTCCGCGATCACGCTGGCGCTGGCCCGGCGCGCCAAGGCGGTGATTTTCGAACACCCCTACATGGCGCCGCTGCTGCCCGCGCTGCGCCAACTGCGCCCTGACATTCACGTTATCTACAGCGCCCATAATGTCGAGGCCGCCCATAAGGCCGAGCTTTTGCGTGACCACAGGCAAGGCGGCGTACTGGCGGATCTGGTCGCGGCGCTCGAATCCTATCTGACAGAGCATGCGCATCTCATTCTGTGCTGCACGGCGGCCGACGCGGCATGGTTTGCCGCTCCGGAACGCGCCGTCATGGTCGCGCCCAATGGCTGCGAGGTGCCGGCTCCCGAGGCGCTGCAGGCCGCCCGGACGACCGGCACCGGGGATTTGCCGCCGCGCATCGGTTTCCTGGGGTCCGCGCATGGGCCGAACATCGCCGCACTGACCCACATCGTGCAAAAGCTCGCGCCGGCCTTTCCCGAGCTGGCATTTGAAGTCATCGGCGAAGTGTGCACCCGGATTTCGCCGCCGGTGGGCGGCAATGTGACATTGCACGGCGTGGTGGATGAGCCGGCCAAGACCGGCATTATGGCGAACTGGACCCTGGCGCTCAACCCGGTGCTCTCCGGCGGTGGTTCCAGCCTGAAACTGGCCGACTATTTGGCGCATGGGCTGGTCTCGCTCAACACGCCGGCCGGCGCGCGCGGCTACGATATCACGGCGAATGACATCGGCTACGTCGCTGAGCTTGCCGAGTTCGGCGCGCTGATCCGTACCGCGCTGTCGGACCCGCAACGGCCGCAAAAAGCCGGCAAGGCTTATCAATACGCTACCGCAACTTTGAGCTGGCCGGTCTGCACGCGGGACTATCGCGCCTATCTGCAGGCTTTGCCGGGCGATTTTGCCACCGATCCGGCGGCGCGATCGCTTCTGGTGGTGACGGATCAGTACGCGGAGCCGGCGGCTGGCGAGGCGCAAATCTATCTGGACGAGGTGCTCAAGCAGCTGCGTCCGCGGTTCGGGCGGATCGACCTGGCCGCGATCGATGCGGCGCGGCTGACCCGGCAATTTCATTTCGCTACACGAATGGAAGCCGCTGGACACGGTGCCGCGGCGCGGATCGCCGAACTGTTCGACCAGGCTTACTACTTTGCGCCGGACGCGCCGCGCGATGACGTGATGGCGCGCTGCCGGGCGCTGGAGGGTTATTGGACGCAGGTGGAGCCGCGGTTATTGGCGCCGTTCGCGCAGTTATGGGCGGCGCAGGACGAACCCTTGCTGTTCGGCGGGTTTTACTCGCCGGAGTTCGGCGACGGCGCGGTCCGGCGCTGGAGCGCGCCGGAATTTGCCCTGCTGCTCCCGGCCGGGAGCCGCGTCTTGCGTATGCGGGGCTCCGGGCCCGCCCAAAAAACGCTGCGCGTGACGCTGGCGCGCATCGCATCCGGCGGCGTTTTCCAGGATCTGGCGCAGATCGTCCAACCGATCGCCAACAGCTTCTCCGTCAGTTTCGCCTTGCCGGCGACAAGCGGCCGGCAGCCGCTTGTCGTGCTATGCCAGGTCGCACCGCACGAGGCCGCCGGTGACCATCGTCCGTTTGGCGTGAAGCTGGACCATGCCTCGGTCCTGCTGGCGCGCGGACTGGCCCGCGATGATCGCGATGCGGCGTTTTTCGCGCTGGAAGAATTTTCCGCCGATCTGACGCGTGACATCGAGACCGAGATTTTGGGCCGCGCATTCCAGCCCTGGATCACGCGGCTAGGGCAGGAGGCGCTGCGGCAAAGCGACGCGACGGCGGAGAATTTCGACGCGGTGCATAAAGTGCATTCGGCGGCGCTGCGGCGCTGGCTGGCCTCGGCGGTCAAGCGATATGATGTCATCCTGGTGCAGGCCAGCCAGTCCGATGCGCTGCCGCGCATCCGCGAAGCGCTCGCCGCCACGCCACATCAGCCGCGCGTCGTTGCAATGCCGCATTTTCATGGCGCCGAGCGGATGGATTACTGGCGGCATGATCTGGAGAGTTTGGCGGCGGGGCCGGCGACCCTGCTGTTCTCGCAGGATGTCGCCGATTCGTTGCGGCTTGGTGAGCGGGCGAAAATCGTTCCGGCGGGCGGCGTGCATGCCTGCGATGTTTTGGACCCGGCCGCTTTTTCGCGCTTCCAAAACATCCATTCGTCCCAAAACCCGTTCTTTCTGCTGATCGGGCACGCCAACGCGGCGCAGCCCTTCGCGCGCGTGGCGCGGGCGCATCAGGCGTTGCGCCGCGAGGGCATCGAGGTTGAACTGGTGCTGATCGGTCCGGCGGAAGCTGGCGAACCGGCGGGCGAGACCGTGCATGCTCTCGGCGAGCAGCCGTTGGACATTGTTCACGGCGCGCTATCCGCCTGCCTGGCGGTGATCGACCTGGCCAAAAACGCCCATTTTTCGGAAGCGATTTGCAAGGCTTGGTTGTGCAAAAAGCCGGTCATCGCGAACCGGCGCAATGCCGCGTTCCGTGACATGATCCGGCACGGGGATAATGGCTTACTCGTCGGGGCGGATTGGGAGCTCGCCGCCGCGATGCGCCACCTGGCCGCCGACGCGGCTTCATGCGGCCGCCTCGGCGCGGCGGGATTTGCGGAGGTGCATCGCCGCTATACGTGGCCGGCGGTGGCGCAGGCGGTGATGGATGTTTTGGCGGGGTAATCGGGTGAAGGAGAGTAAGCAAGCGGTCGCTTTTCTGAAGAAAAGCTCCGCAAAAGACTTTTGATTCCCCCGGCGTTTGAGCGGCCAAACATTGGCCGC
>Ga0302154_10002715_pt1 | contig 13323 bp, 9 predicted proteins | sample I_Bog_N2_3_FD_193507 | JGI IMG/M metagenome (GOLD analysis project Ga0302154, IMG submission 193507) | Peat permafrost microbial communities from Stordalen Mire near Abisko, Sweden - I_Bog_N2_3 | ecosystem: Environmental > Terrestrial > Soil > Wetlands > Peat | place: Sweden: Abisko, Stordalen...
CGCGATCAGCTCGCGTCTGCAGGTGCGCAAGATCTTCATCTACCAGGCGTTCACGCCGCTGCTCTACAACGGCGGCATCATCGCCGGCGCGGTCTTTCTTCACACGCGCTACGGAATCTTCTCGCTGGCCATCGGCGTGCTCGCGGGAGTCATCCTCGGCTCGGCGCTGTTAAACTCCGTTGGCGCCTTCCGCACCGGCTTCCACTACACTCCACGCGTCGACTTCCGCTCTCCCGCCTTCCGCGAGTGGCTCCGGCTCTCACTACCGCTGATGATCGGCATCTCGCTCGTCATGTTTGACGGCCTCTTCCTCAACTACTTCGCCTCGCTCTCCGTCGGCGGCATCACGCTCATCAAGAACGCCAAAGATCTCTTCAACGCGCCCTTCAACATCATTGGCCCCGCCGCCGGCGCAGCGTCGCTGCCGTTCTTCGCCTCGCTCTACCAGCAGAACCGCGCGTATGACTTCTCGCACTCCGTCTCGCGCTCCGCATCGCGCCTGTTCGCAGTCGGCATGCTGGTCTCCGCCTGGATGATCGCGCTCTCCCCGTGGCTGATGGACCTCTTCCGCGGCGGCAAGTTTAACCGCGTAGACGCCGCCACCACCACGCGGCTCTTCAGCATCCTCGCCATCACGCTGGCGGTCTGGGCGGTGCAAGGCATCTACGCCCGCGCCTTCTACGCCGCCGGCGACACCAAAACCCCCGCCATCACCGGCACCGTCATCACGATTCTCTCCATCCCGATGTACTGGGCACTCTTCCGCGCCCACTCACTCACCGGCCTCGCCATCGCGTCAGACATCGGCATCGTCATCCAGACCGCGAGCCTCACCTTCCTGCTCCACCGCAAGCGCCTGGTCAGCTTCGCCCACATCGAGTTCCCAGAACTCGCCCGCGCCCTCGCCGCCGCACTCATCGCCTTCATCGCCACCTACGGCCTCGCCCACGCACTCCCCGCCGTCACCACCCACCGCGGAGACTTCGCCATCCTCGCCGCCGGCTCCGTAGCATGGCTGCTCTCCGCGCTCGCCATCCTCACCATCACCGGCAGCAAACTTCCCAGGCAAATCCTCCGCCGGAAGTAGCTCATCGCTGTTGAAAGCTGAAGATAAGCCAGCGGCCATCTTCATATTTCAAATCAAACTTGAACACTGGCTGGCCTTTCTGAAAAATCCAGTGGCCTTCGGCACTCTCATGAGTGCCGTATTGATTCGCTTCCCATTCAATATTGCCCGCTTCGAAACGAATGGGCTTCCCAAACTCCGCAAGGAGATGTTGCTCAACGGCATCGAGCGATTCGCGGCTTGTTGAGGCCCGTAGTTCGGGCGCGGTGAAAGCATAAGCACCGTCAAAATCGTCCTTCGCCAAGGCGTCGGAGAATGCTTGCACTGTCGTCAGCGGAACCTTTAGGGCTCTACGCGCACGCAATACAAACCAGACACAGGCACTCGCGATAAGACAAACTACCGCCGTGATGATCAAAACCTTCCGCATAGCGCATCCAGTCTATATCGGCAGCTTACGCATCATTGGCATCGACGTACTCCTCATGCCACGCCATCTGGATGGCCTCCAGCAGGCCCTCATTGGACTTCGCCGGGTCGCCCACAAACCCCGGCAGTTGCGTCACCCACTTGTGCAGGTCGGTAAACCGCACCGAGTACGGGTCGGTGTCCGGAAACATCTCCTGCAGTTGAATCCCGATCTCCAGCGTGTCGGTCCAGTCAATCTCGCGCGGCATGGTGTTGCCTCCAGAGCAACAGTGTACGTCGCAGCCGCCTCCGCGACCCTCCGCGTCCTTTGCGACCTCCGCGTTGGGCCTTATCCCTTTGCTGCCGCGTCCATCCGATAGAATAGACACAGCCGCATGCCGACCGAAACCACTGCTCCACCGACCCCGAAGGCGCCACCAGCCCGCCGCAGGCGCACCGCACGCCGTCGCCTCATCGCCGCCGCGCGCAACGCCCGCGAGCTCGGCTCCATTGCCTCGGCACTGGCCTCCACGTCGCACCCGTACATGGCGCACATCGTGCCCATGCGCCGTTGTAATCTGGCCTGCACCTACTGCAACGAGTTCGACGACACATCCGCCCCAACGGATATAGCCGAGATGCAGCGCCGCATCGCGCACCTCGGCCGGCTCGGCACGTCGGTCATCACCATCTCCGGCGGCGAGCCCCTGCTCCACCCCGAGCTCGACGACGTGATTCGCGCCATCCGCAAAACCGGCGCCATCGCCGGTCTCATCACCAACGGCTACTTCCTCATGCCCGACCGCATCGAGCGCCTCAACAAAGCCGGCCTGGACCACATGCAGATCTCTATCGACAACGTCATGCCCGACGACGTTTCGAAGAAGTCGCTCAAGGTGCTCGACAAGAAGCTGCAGATGCTCGCCGAGCACGCCGACTTCCACGTCAACATCAACTCGGTGGTCGGCGGCGGCATCGCCAACCCCGAAGACGCGCTCACCATCAGCAAACGCGCACTCGAACTCGGCTTCAGCTCCACCATCGGCATCATCCATGATGGCTCCGGCCAGCTCAAGCCCCTGAACGAGCGCGAGCGCGCCGTATGGGATGAGGTCCGCCGCCTCACCCGCCGCAGCTACTCGCGCTTCAACCACTTTCAGGAGGCCATCGCCAACGGCCAGCCCAACGACTGGCGCTGCCGTGCCGGCTCACGCTACTTGTACGTCGACGAGAACGGCATCGTCAGCTACTGCTCGCAGCAGCGCGGCTATCCCGGCATTCCCATCGCCGAGTACACCAAGGCGATCGTCGAGCGCGAGTTCCTCACCGAGAAGTCCTGCGCGCCCAACTGCACCATCAGTTGCGTCCACCAGGTCAGCTACATCGACCACTGGCGCGCCCCGCAGACCTCCAGCATCACCCCCGGCGGCGCGGGCCACGGCAGTGAAGGCCTGGTCCAGCTTCACTAGCCGCGCACAGAACATTCGCTATCATCACGCTGGTATCCTTGTGCGATAGGCACGCTCACACCCTGCGGAGGGATGGCTGAGTGGTTGAAAGCTCCGGTCTTGAAAACCGGCGGACCTGAAAGGGTCCCGGGGGTTCGAATCCCTCTCCCTCCGCCATTTCTTTTTCAAGCTGATGCCTTCAACTGCATGTGTTCCCACGCGCCGAACAATCAGTTAGGCGTTACAGGCTGGAGCCATGCGCCATTGCCTGCGGAGTCCCAGACTGCGAAGCGGACCCACTTCTTGCCGGTGGCATCGAATGGGATTCTGAAGTTCTTCGTGCCAAACGGCGTCGTATCCGTCAGGTTGATAATCTGGCGATCGACTTTCGTCCCATCGCTCCATACCAGTTCCGCAAAATCGAGCGGGAAGGTGTACTCGATACTCGCGGTATAGACGCTCTTTGAGCCGGAACCTTCGATGCCCCAGTTGTGGAAGAGAATCTCGCCCGTGGTTCCAAAGAAGTTCCCTGCGTGAATGCCATCGACGATCGGCGCCCAACTCTCGTTGTAAGCAGGCACCTTGTCGAGCTTCAGGTAATTGATGGTTAGGCTCGAGTAGCTGTCATCTGCGGGGACCTTCATATAGGTGTCGCCCTCCGCAATCATGAACTTTGGCTTGGGAGCCCAGTTACTCATGTCGTCGTTGATGCCGAAGCAGCGCACCTCGCAGAGCCGCTTCTGCGAAAGGTCCACAGGCAGCGACTCCCACGAGCCGCCGATAAATCGATCACTCTGGAAGTATGGTTGGTCCTTGTAGAGATCAGGAAAGAGAGCTGTGCTCTTGGTGTGAGGATGCGCAGCCCACATGATTCCACCCTCCTGGGTCACCATCTTCAGAACATCCGCCGCTGAGCCCAGGTGATAGACGTGACCGTAGGTTGGGTCATTCTCCTCAAAGGATTGGTTGGCAGGGCGCTGCGGCTGCGAATGCGTGAAATAGACCGGCTTCGGCAACATGATATAGGTATGTCCGCCGATGAACGCATTAGCTTCTTCCGCAGGAATCACGAGAAAGTTCTTGTCGGAGAGATGTGCCGTCGCATCGAAGTAGATCTTCTGCTCCGGTAGCCTCTTGGGCCCGGGATCGTTCCCGTCCGAGTCATCGTGGAAGTCGCCCATATAGACGACATTGATCCCCAGACCCTTAAACACGGGGACCCACGTCGGATTGAAATCGACGGTCCCGCGGTCGCGCGCCATCTCGTTGAGTTCCAGATGGAAATGTCCGGTAAAGGTCTTAAATCCGTCGACAGGTTTGAAGGCGTCGTCGTGCGTATAGGCCATCACTGCTTTTTGAGTCGGGTGGTCACTGTCCGGACTGAGATAGTAGTAGACCGCCATCCGCTGGACCGTTCCGGGAGGCGCATTGTAGAGCGCGTAGTTGTAGACCTGCGAGCGCGCAACCTCCACACGATGGCGCCACACCTCGTCCGAGACTCCCCACGGAGCATATCCTTCTCCCCGCTCCGGCTGCATCACTCCCAGGGAGAATGATTGGTCGTCATCCTTGCGGTAGTAGACATAGCCCAGGTTGACCTCGTTTTCGCGAGCGAAAAAGAATTTATGCGGCGGAGGGAAAATGGCCAGCGAACCCGGGTTCGCCGTACCGGCGCCAACTTCAAGCACCTCCAGCCGGTTGCGCGCGCGCAGATTGACCGGCGTTTGGTTCACCGCTCCCCCAAAATGCTGCTGCTGCCATACCTGAGATGTATCGCGCCACGTCAACTGAGTGTCGTCCGCAATATGGAAGCCCTTCAGTCCGGCCTTATAGATGTAAGCCACAGAGGGAGCGTCGGTCTTAGCCAGCGCCTCCTGCCTCAAGAGATTTGATCCCTTGTACACGGTGAACTGCAGGTCGCCGGCGAAGATTCCCAGTGTCAGGCCGTTGAAAGTAACGCTTACCCGGTCGCCATCCGTAGCGACCCGGCAGGTGTCAGACTTGTAACTTACGGCGGCACGCTTAACTTCATTGGGATCGCGCGGTCCGCCCACCAGATAATGGCTCTCCGTACCGGGGACCATCAGGGGAGCATCCCAGAAGACAAACCACTTGTACATCTCCTCGTTCTCTGGTGTGTCCATGTTGTTCCGCTTCAGAATATTCAACTCCGTCTCAGAGATGCGCCGTCGGCCGCTAGTAACCTCAAATTGCGGGGTCAGATCTTTGCCTAGCACGATCCACTGGCCGTCGCCCTTGCGCGCTGAAAGCTCCTGCACCACTGGCTGTCCATCACGGAGGCCAAACGAGGCGCGGAGTTCTGCATTCGCCTCTCCTCTCCAGGTCAACTCTACGGATCTCTGGTCAGCCACAACCTGAATGCCATCAACACTCTTGTAATTCTGAAGGTTGCAGTTGAGCGCCTGGGCAGCGCCCAGGCTCGTGAAGACTATCCAACTAAGTATGGTGCCCCTGATTTTCATGCATCCCTCTCTGATCCTTATGGCATTCACAACTTGTAACTGGGTATCATCCGCAAATGCAGCTGGCAGCACGCTATGGCGTGCTTATGACTACATCTATATAGGTAATCTGTTGCCCTGGCTCAAGCAGGAACTGATGCGGCAGACCTGCCGGCATGTTAATGATGTCCCCGGCAGAGAGCTTCGTCTCGACGCCATTTCTGATAGACGTGCCGTGGGTCTCTCCCGGCGAGACTATCTTCGCATCCACCACATCCTTCCCAACTACCAGCGTTGCCTCCCCGCTTTGCACAATCATCACGATGGCCCGGGTATCGTGGGACTCAACGACTCCACTCTTCTCCCGGTGCACAATCGCCCATCCGTGGTTACCGAATTGAATCTTCGCGGGCGAACCGGCGGGGACGGTTCCCTTGGGCCAGACCACATAGTCTGCCTGTGCAGCAGCAACCCCCGGTAATACCGCCAGACCCAGAAAAACAATGATCCTAGAAAGCATGAAAATGTTCCTCATAAATACCATTTAATAACCTGCTAATTGCAGTGATTTAGTTATGAATTTATAGAACTATCGCTGCATTTTCTGACTAGGGCAGACTTAGAACACGCGCTGGGTTCACTTTGGACATCTGGTCAATATCTCCCTGCGATAGGCCTTCTTTCTTCAGGCCATCAAACAACAACACCAATCCGTCAGGATGCAGGGGGTTGGAGGGTTGTCCCATGTCGGAGGACAGAATGCAATGCTCCACGCCGACGGCACGAATAGCCTTCGCATAATTCGCAAAGGTATAGTCCTTCGAACCTTCCGTTAGTGCGTTATAGACAAATTCAATATAGGCCCCCATGCCTGCAGCCTCCTGCATCTGAGGGATCGTCATATTTATCGGCGACGTGATGGGATGAGTGACCACAATGTGCGTGACTCCCTGCCTGCGCGCCTCGCGGATGAGTAACAGGTCGTCCTCGGCCGAGTTGTGGCCGGTTGCCATCACCAGGTTGTACTTGGCGATCATCGCGATCACCGCCTTAGTCTCAGGCAGAAGCACGCCGTCCTTCGAAACAGCTACATAGGGACGGTCCACATGCGATGCCAGGACTGAGGCGCGGGTGTCGAACGTTGCCATCCAGACGAATCTCCCCAGATGGCCCGTAGTAAGAGCCATCTTTTCAACCGAGGTCGGATTCATGCCACCCACTGTCAGATTCAGGTCGATTCCGCCGAACACCAGAATCCCGGGAACCTCCTTATGGACCAGGTAGGCGACCGAAGCCGTGGACTCGTAGTGGTTCTTCAGGACAATCGCGCGCATGCCGCGGCTCTTCGCCAGCCTGGCCAGGTCAATGGAGTCGATGCTCCTGGGCGTTGAATCGGGAGCCGTGTGTGCGTGAATATCGATCACGCCATCGAGCGGCAGGGTCTGAGCCTGGGCATTCCAGACAAAGAGCGCGGCGCACATCAGTATCTTCAGGGGTAGTTGCTTCATAATTTGCGTCCGTGGTCGATCAGAATTGTTTCTATTAGAGTCTGGCTTCAGCAGCGGCGGGAATCGTAGCAGTTATGACTGCCCATATGCAATGAGTAACACCCGGCTCCTGAAGTAACTGACGGTTACTTCTTTGTATGTAACACCAGAAACAGCTCCGATAGGATTTCTGCCTGCATTTCGCCATGACATTGCCACAGATTTAATGTTAGCGTCTGCTCCATGAAAAATCAGGTGTCTATCTCTCGCAGGGACTTTCTTAAAGAATCCACTTTGGCGGCAACTGCAGTTACAACCGGTCTCGCACGCAGCTCAGCGAGCGGCCAGGCTGCCACCCCCGCACCACAGGGAGCTCCGGCGCAGACCATGGTCGGATTCCAGGCAGAGGTAAGCTACCTGATGCAGTACGGCATCGTCCGCTTTCTGGATGACGTCCAGACCCGTGCCAATGTGAACACGCTCATGGTGCATGCCGATCCGTTCGAGGCTTCATGGGCAGGTCTGGACCAGGCCACCAGTCCTCTCGGCAACTTCGCCACCGCCCATCCGCAGTACTATCGCGACATCAAGATGAAGCCCCAGGCCTTGTCCCCGGGCGACTTCAGCCTTCCCGACGCCATGCAGAAGATCACCGACGAAACGAAAAAGCGCGGGGTCAAGGTGATTCCCTGGATGGAAGAGGACAATCGCCCGCGGCCCAAGATCAAGGATATGGACGAGTTGTATGAGATCGACCTCTACGGCCGGCGAACCGTATCGCATCCTGGAGGCCCCTGCCTCAACAACCCATACTTCCGAAACCTCATCGCTGCGCAAGTTGAGGACTTCATCCGTTCTTATGACGTGGACGGCCTGCAGCGCGGCTCAGAACGGCAGGGACCCCTGGGCAACGCTCTGGGTGCATGGCATAACGGCGCCAAGAGCGATCCCGGACACACCTCCTGCTTCTGCGAGTATTGCTCCGCGAAGGCGGCCAAGCTGGGGATCGATTTTGAGCGCGTGAAAAAGGCGTATCTCGCGCTCGAGCCTTATGTCAGGAACGGGCGCGCAGGCAGGCGTCCACGGGATGGCTATTACGTTGAGTTCTGGCGGATACTGCTGCGCCATCCTGAACTACTGATCTGGGAGACCTTCTGGGCCGACAGCATGCGCGAGATGCAGCGCGAGTTCTCCGCCAAGGCCAAGGCCCTCAAGCCCGGTATTCCCGTCGGCTTCCACATCTGGCACAACATCTCCTTCAGCCCGTGGTACCGCGCCGAGCAGGACTACCAGCCTTACACGGAGTATGCCGATTTCCTGAAGCCGGTGGTCTACGACAATCCAGCAGGCGAGCGCATGGCCTCCTTCGTCTACAGCGTCACGCAAAACGTCTTCGGAGACCTAAGCCAGCAGCAGATGCTCGACTTCGAATACAGTGTCATGGACTTCAAGGAAAGGTCGTACGACCAGCTCATCGGCGAATCCGAGTCCGACTTCGCGGCCCAGATGAGCGGAGCACCGGCCATCAACGCATCCCCCCGCGGGCAGTTTGAGAAGCTCTCCAGCGACTATGTCTACCGCGAGACAAAACGCGCCGTGGACGGTGTCGCCGGATCCAGCACGCGCATCTGCGCCGGCCTCGGCATTGACGTGCAGGAAAAGAACAGCACTCCTGAGAGCGTGCGCGGCGCGGTAGAAGCCATCTTCCGCGCCGGCGGCACAGGCATCGTCATCTCCACAAGCCACGCAGCCATGCGGCCTGAAAACCTCAGTGCGGTCGGTGCGACGCTACGGGAGCTCAAGATCGTCTGATATTGCCTCTCGCTCGCGGGTCTCAGTTGGACTTCAGATAGGGCTTCAGCTCCGGCACGGCGGCCGCAAGCTCGCCGGCGATCATGCGTCCAAAGTACGCGCTGCCTTTACTGCCCAGATGCGTATAGTCGAACACCGGATTGAAGTTGGGGTCGCTGCCATCCGGACGTAGTTCGGGCGCCCCGGGAGCATGGCTCTTCGGCAGGGAGACGGATGTCCCGGTCGCCTCGCCTGCCACAGCCTCGGGCGGCGGCGGTCCCATCGCCAGCGTGTCCGCCTCAGCAAGCCCCATGGCCTGCATCGCCTGCAAGCTATCTGCGTTCAGGTCCAGCAGGGGGATATGTTCCGCAGCTGCGACACTCCTGGTGGCATCAGCCCACGGCCCCAGACCGTTGGAGAGCTTTCCCTGCCTGAACACACGCCGCTCCAGCGGAGTTATCAGCACCGGCTTCGCTCCGGTCGAGAGAACGTCGTCGGCAAAGTGCTTCATGTTCGCCGGAAACTCCGTAGCAAGGTCCGTGGAGCGGCCCGGCTTCCCCGGCTGATCGTTATGCCCGAACTGGATCAGCACATAGGTGGCCTTGTAGTCGCCATTGTGCTGCAGGGCGTCGATCACCTTCGCCCAGCTGCCCTCCGCTCGATAGCTCAGCGAGCTACGCCCGCTCCTGGCCATGTTCATGCAGTCCACCTTGGTGGATACCAACGCACAAAAACCCGGGCCCCAGCCGCTTTGGACCGCCATCGTCGAGTCGCCGACAAGGATAATCCTCACCTGTTTACCGGACGACCCGGCCTGGCCAAAGCCCGCCGTGCTCACCAGCAGAGCAAAGCAGACTACGGCCACACACCGTGCGACTCGCGCCATCCGATGAAGGCTTAGACCGCGCCCGTCCGCATCACGGCACTCGCGTAGCTTGCGAGACATACTGAACATAGTCGATCTCCTGGCCCGCACCGCTAGAACGTAATCCGGGCATCGGCTTGCAGTTTACGCTGGGCGTTTGCCTGCGACGTAATGTCTCCGAAGGCGGCCGAGTTAATACTCGTGGTCACGCCGCCGAACTGCACGGCATTGAACACGTTGAACCCGCTGACGGAGAAGATGAACTTGAAGCGATCCGTTAGATCGAACTGCCGGCGCACCGTCGCATCCACATCCCAGGTTGCCTGCGAACGCAATCCAAAGGGCGCATCGCGTGACAGCGTGCCGAAGGTATACGCCGCAGGAGTGGCGAACGCCCCGGCACTGATGAAGCTTGTCCCGCCGACCAGACCTTGGGGATGCTCGGGCCCTCCGTGCAGCCTCAGGGCGCCGGTGAAGGCGAGATTGGCGTTCGGGATGCACACGCCCCCGGTGTACGGAATCGTACAACCGGTGCCGGTAATGCTCAGCGGCAGGCCCGATCCATAGGTATAGATACCCGAGATCTGCCAGCCGCCAACCACCGCGGACACAATCCGATTGCTGCCGCCCAGCCTGTGCCCCGCGCCAAAGGGCAGCTTGTCAGAGAAGTTGGCCGTAATGACATTGGGCCGATCGATGGTGCCAATCGCATACTCCTGATAGTAGTTGTAGGCAGTTCGCGAGGACGCAATGTTGTCCATCTCCTTGCTCCGCACATAGGAGAAGTTGAACGTCAGCCCTCGTGTCAGTTGCTGGCGCACGCCAACCATCATCGAGTGGTAGTTGGTCCCACCGACGTTCTCAAACGTGTCGGACACGCTCGTGTACTGCGGGAATGGCACCAGCATCTGGCCGATCGTTGCTGTAGGGAGATAGTTTGCATAGGGCAGCGCAACTCCCGGAACAATAGCGGCCGCGGCGGCAATATTGGTGGCATTTGCAGGCGAGTTCAACAGCGACCCCAGCGCCAGGTACTTGGGATTGATCTGGTTGCTGATGCCGGGCCTGCCCAGACTGTCTGTGATGTGATGGCCAATGCTCCCCGAGTACGCCACCGAAAGGGTGATGTTGGAAGTCAGCGCGCGTTCCACTCCGAAGTTAATGTTGTCGTAAGTAGCCGGCAACCCCCCGATGCTTGGGTCTCCGAAGGTAATGGTTCCGGCCCCGGCGGTGGGTTGTCCCACATAGTTTCCGGTATTCACCGTTGGGCTGATGTTGGGCGGCGGCGTGTACGGTGGAACTCCGCCCTGGTAGATCGTCGCGTAGACCGTCGGCGCCCCGGGATCGGTGTTCCAGAAGAACGCGGGAGCTCCGTTGCCCATGCTGGCGAACGACGGGCTGGCCGTGTATCCAAGCTGGCCGGTGCCGATGTAGTTCCTTCCGCCCAGCGCGCCCTGCTGGCCATACATAATGGCAAAGCCGCCGCGCAGCACCGTCTTCGCAAACGGCGTAAACGCAAAGCCTATGCGTGGCCCAAAGTCGTTGTAATGCGTCTTCACCTGGGTCGCGCAGTTGCAACTGTAGGGACCATTGCCGCTGAACTGCAAAGCACCCAGATATCCGCCAACTGCTGGATTGGGTATGTTCGGATTGAAGTTCGACAGGCGATTCAGCACCTCATGGAACACTCCCATCACGTCATAGCGCAGGCCGAGGTTGAGCGTGAGCTTGGAGTTGACCCTGATATCGTCCTGCACATACAGCGAATCGGCCTTCCAGCGTCCGCCCGTGGTCACCACCGCATTCTGCGTCACAGCGCCGCTGTTCACGGCACCCAGCAGGAAGCTCGCATACGGATGTCCCGCCGCAGACACCAGCGATCCCGTGTTGGTAAAGTTCGTCGTCTGCGAGTTGGAGAACGTGAAGCTCGCTCCGGTACCCGTCAGCGGACTGTCCTGGTTCACCTCAATCCACTCCGCCTGGCCGCCGGCCGTAATGGAGTTCTTCCCGCGCACCAGCTGCACGTTGTCCTCCACCGTGAACCCATTGAAGGCATCCGTCTGGGCCGTGGTGGCCTGATCAGCCCAGTTGATCGGAGCATTCGTCCCTGACCACGTGATCGACGGAAACTGCAGCGAAGCCAGCCCTGCGGGCAGACCAGTCAGGCCTGCCTTGGTGGGATAGGCCCCGGAGGCAGAGGCGCTAATGATCGGAATCCATAGCCGGTTGAACGAGTAGCCGAACTGATTCACCAGCGATGGGCTGATCGTGTACACGTCGTGCACCTGAACGCTGGTCGGCACCTCGTCCACAATGCGCGAGTCGGCATAGGGAACCGGCAGCGAGTCCCTTCCCGCCGTGATGCCCGCCAGTCCGATGGTCGTATATTGGCCGTGCGTGAAGAACCCATAGACAAGGTGCTTGTCGTTGATGTGCCAGTCCACCCTGTCCGTTGTATTACTGATGTGCAGCGCAATCGGCTGAATCGCCAGATAGTTGTTCTGGATAGCGGTGTTGGTTGGTTGGGGCAGGTAGGACTCAAACGACATCGCGACAGGAGACAGGCGCGTTGGGTTAATCATGTTGCCCGTAAAGGCCGACCGCTGGCAGAGCGTCCCGGTGCTGCTGCACGTTGTGCTGTTTGGATCGTAGATGACCTGCGGAAACTCGCTGAAGTCTCCATTCCTCTCCTTGAGAGTAGGTATGGATTGATACGAAGGGGTAGTCGTCGATCGATAGTAGTAGCCGTCATAAGCAGCGAAGAAGAATATCTTGTCCTTCTTGATCGGCCCGCTCACATTCACACCGAACTCGTTCTGCTGCTCGACCGGCGTCTTGGTCGCGAAGTATCCTGCAGCGTCCAGCACAGTGTTGCGAAAGTACTCATACGCAGCCCCGTGAAAGGCGTTCGTTCCCGACTTCAGGGTGTAGTTCTCCACGCCCTGTCCCTGGTAGATAGCCGGCGGATTGTTGGTCTCCACCTGAAACTGGTCGATCGCCTCCACGGAGATCGAAAGCGAGAGGAACCGCGTCTCGCCGCCCACCGCCCCGTCGGGCTGCGGCATGCCCTCAATGTAGATCTCGTTCTGGTAGGGCTGCCCGCCGTTGAACGACGCATACGCTGTTCCAGCCGGAACGTTCGTGATGGCCTGCACGCCGGGAACCAGCGCGATGAATGCCGTCGGGTCGCGGGATTGTCCATTCATCGCCAGCGGCAGCGCCGTATACAGATCGTTGCGGATGCTGCTGCCCAGCGTGGCGTCAGAGACGTCCAGCACCGCAGGCGTCGCCGTAACTTCAACGGTCGCGCCGCTGGAGCCCACGCGCAGCGGCACATTCAGCGACTCGATCTGCAACGCGTCGACAATCACATGCTCCTGCGTAATCGATTCGAAGCCGGAGGCCGTCGTCGTGATCGAATACTCGCCCGGAGGCAACGCCGACAGCGAGTAGAACCCGGAGCTCGAGCTCTTCTGCACGTAATGGCTATTGGTCGCAACGCTCGTCGCAGTCACCGTTGCTCCTGGAATCACGGCGCCGCTCGGGTCCGTAACCGTTCCCTGGATCGTGCCGGTACCGGCGAGTTGGGCATACAGCGGCATCCCCAATAGAAAGACCGCCACAACGGCCCATAGCCGAATCGAACGCAGGCTACAGGCCACGCTGTCGCGGAAGGAGCGGAATAAGATTGATGCGTTGAGTTTGCTCACATTGCCTCCAAGTTGGTCAGGACTTCTTGTTCACGCAGCCGCAACTCGCCCACCGTCTGCGTTTTATTAGGTGCTTGCTGAAAGCA
>Ga0302154_10002716_pt1 | contig 13322 bp, 11 predicted proteins | sample I_Bog_N2_3_FD_193507 | JGI IMG/M metagenome (GOLD analysis project Ga0302154, IMG submission 193507) | Peat permafrost microbial communities from Stordalen Mire near Abisko, Sweden - I_Bog_N2_3 | ecosystem: Environmental > Terrestrial > Soil > Wetlands > Peat | place: Sweden: Abisko, Stordalen...
AATCGTGAGAGCCGAATTTTCCGGTCAGGTCGCGGTCGAGGCGCTCCTTCGCTCCTGACCAGTGACTCATTTCATGAAGCAGGACACTGGCAAACGCCGCCGGCGAACGGAAAGCGCATGTGGGCGGCATCTGGATGTGGTCGGTCGACGGCGAGTAGAACGCGCGGTCGCCGCCGACGCGAATCACAGCCCGACTATTGCGCGCAATCGTAGCGGCAGATTCCGGCTCTCGCCAAGGGGCCTCTTCGACGCCCGGTGCGATGTAGGGTGGAATCCCGTCGATCTGGGAACCGTTGAACAGCGTGAAAGATCGAAGGACCGGGACGAGCTTGCGGCCATCGTCGCTTGACCCGGTGCGGTCTTCCACCTCGATCTTCTTGTAGAAGAAGCCCGGCGTGCCGCGCGATCCCTTGCGAACTTGCCAGCCGCGATCGGCGGCCTGTTTGTATGTTGCCCAGCGTGGATCGCCGCTGATGAACGCCAGTGGTGACATGCCGAGCATGATCGTGTTGATGCCGCGGTAGCGGGCGCCGGTCGCCGCGTTGTGCGGCATCATCGGACCACCTGCCTTGCCGACGTCCCAGGGTCGCCGCCAGGGTGGCGTGCCCTCCTCGAGAGCGACGATGATCTGTGCCGTGATCTCGGCGTAATGATCGCGGGGCGCGGTATCGCCATCGCTGCGACGCTTGGAGAATTGGGCCATGGGGTGTCGTCCTCTTCATGGACTTGTTGATCACCCCTCCCCCAACCCGCGGCCTGGTCCGGCCGGGGCAAGGGCGAAGCCGGCTTGAGCCGGGCCGGCGCGTAGCGCCGAGCCCCTTGCCCCGGTCCGGCCATGGCGCGGTAAACGCGCTCCGCTTTCCGTAATACTCGTTTTTCATGAATATCTCGGCGTCCAAATCTTTCCCGAGTTGCTGGACCTTCGATTATCGCGCAGCGCCATTCCGCTCCAGACATCGCCGCCACAGGGTCTTCAGCGAGGGGGGTGCCTGTGGACAAACTGCGCGACTGCGTCCGCACATGGTTGCCAGTTGACGTCGTCGGCGGGCGTCGTTCCACTGATGCGCATGCGCTACAGTGAGCCGAACGCCCTGCAGATCAGCGTTGCCCTGGCCGAGATTGATCCTCCGGTCTGGCGTAGGCTTGTCGTGCCATTGTCGTGGCACCTCGGCGAACTCCATCTTGCAATTCAGGCCGCGTTCAACTGGTGGAACTCGCACCTGCACGAATATCGGATTGGCGGCCTACGCTACGGCGACACCGAGGATGGGGACGATGGCGGCTTTGCTGACTCTCCGCGTCTGTTCGACGAAAGGGAGGTGCGGCTCAGCGATTTCGGAAACGAACCTGGCGTCGCGTTCTCCTACATCTACGATCTCGGCGACAACTGGAGGCATATTGTCGAAGTCGAGAAGCTTATCGCACTCGACGCCGCTCCCAGGCTCGCGACTTGCGTCGCCGGCGCGCGCGCTCGTCCGCCCGAGGACGTTGGTGGCTTCAGTGGCTACGAGAACTTTCTTGCGATCATGACCGACCCAAGCGACCCGGAGTATACTGAAACCAAACGTTGGTGCGGCGGCCACTTCGATCCAGAATGGTTTGACCTCGGCGTGACCGACAAGGACGTAAAGAACGCGTTGCGAACGAACGTTCGACGCCGCCTACATCAACCCAAACCAAGACGCGGTCAGCGCTAACGTTCCGTTTGATGATTACGCGCGCCGTCGCTAGGGCTGATCAAGGCTCAAGGCGACGCCAATCGGCCGAACCCAGATCGGCAGTGCCGACAGCATGAAGCTCTCACCCGACCATGCGAGGAGGAGGGTTTTCCCCATTGTATCCGCGATGGCTGTCGCCGCATCCGGCGGCACGGCATTGCCGATCCTTTCGCGCCAATCGGCATCTGAAAGACCGTCCAGTTCGAGCTGCTCTTCGGGGTCCACGAGGCTTTGCAGCGCCGCGAGTTCGAAGGTCGTGAAGGGGCGGTGCCAGGTGCCGTCCTGGCTTCGGATGACGGCGACCAGGCGGTCCTGGGCGGCCGGTAGGCAAAGGGGGCCTTCGGTCTCAATCACGTGGGCGCTACGGGGATCGGCAACGCTCCAGCGCCCGTTGTCGTGGCCGGCTGCGCTGCTGACGGCGCCGGCGCGTCCCGCCCAAGGCACTACGCCGTAATGTCCTGCGCCAGCCCAGTCGTCGCCTTTCTCGCGATGCAGGTTCGGACGCGGGTCGGCAACGCACATCGCGCCGTTGCTCGGTGCGTGCTGGCCGGTGATGGCCTGAGACGCGCTATCCCACGGGACGAGCTTGTAGGCGTTGTGGAACATCGTCTCCTGCTGGCGGGGATCGGCGATCGCGACGTCCCGGCTGCTGGTGACAGCCGATGCGTGCTTGTTCCACTCGACCACGCGGTAGACGTTGCTGAACTTGGCCGGGCCGTCATGCCGGGGATCAGCGACACCAAAGTGTCCCGCGCCGACAGCGGCCTTGCCGATCACGGTTTGGGAGGTCTCATCACAACGCTTGACGCCATACTGGCCGAATGCGGCAACGCCATCGGCCCGACGCGGATCGGCGACACTGAACGCGCCCGCGCCGGGTCGGGCATTACCTGTGACCGTTCCGGCTGGGTCGTCCCACGCCTGGACGCCGAGGGTGCCATTGCGCCAGTCCACATCCGGTGCCAGCCGGAAGTCGGCGAGTTGCCCATCCTCGACCCGCAGTCGCTTAAGGGAGCGCCAGTCGGATCCGGCCTCGACGAAAGCCAGCCGCACCCACGTCTGCCATTGAAGCAGTGGCACGCGGTGCATCGGCCCGCCACGCTCGACGTCGCCTGGCAGGGGCATCCGGCCGAGGACGTCGCCAACGGCGCGTAGGGACCGCTTGGGTGGTTCGTAGAGGAACGGCGGCACCTTGACCTGGTGACGGGCGACGAGGAGGAAGCGCTTCCGACTCTGGGCTAAACCTCCCAACTCGCCGCAATCATGGGTCGTCTCGGCGACCGCATAGCCATAGTGCCGCAGGAGCGCGCCGATGCGGTCGAGGAGCACGCGACCGCGGCGGGCGATGCGCGGCACGTTCTCGAAGATGATCAGCTCGGGCGGGTTGTCCTGGAAGGCTTCCAGCGTCAACCACATCCCCCGCAGCGTGAGGCGGTTCAGCGCCTGGTACTTGTCGGTAAGACTGAGTGTTTCCGACAGCAGGCCGGAGAAGCCTTTGCATGGCGCGGACAGGAAGACGATGTGCGGGCGCTCGCCCCCGGCGGCGGCTTGGATGTCTAGTACAGCCCGCCGGAAGTCCTGACCCCATTTCACCGGCGCTCAGGCGGCGAGCGGCTTGCCGGTCATGGTCCACTTGAACGGCTTGGCGAGGGTGCGGTTGAAGTAGGCGATGAAGGCCTCGATCCGCGCCTTCAGATCTTGCTTGGACACAAAGCTCGCGCGCCTCAGCAGCTTGCGGGTGAGGATCGAGAACCAGATCTCGACCTGGTTGAGCCAGGACGCATGCTTGGGTGTGAAGTGGAAGCAGATGCGGTGGCTGGGGTCGCGCAGAAATGCTTCGCGCGCGGGCATCGAGGCCAGCACGCCGGACTTGCCCTTCTCGCCGAGGTCGTCCTCGATGTTGCACAAGCGGGCGACCAGCCGCACTACGCTTTCCGAGACATGCGTGTTGAGGTTGTCGGCGATCACGTGCCAGCCGGTGGTCGGCGTGGCGGTGGTGAACAGCATCTCCAGGAAGCCGGCATAGTCCTGCTCGGTGCGGGTGTCGCCGACCACACCCTGCACCTGGCCGGTGGCGACATCGAAGGCTGCGATCAAGGTCTGGGTGCCGTGGCGGACATACTCGAACTCGCGGCATGCGACCTTGCCCGGCAACATCGGCAGGTCCGGGGCGGCACGCTCGAGCGCCTGCACGCCAGTCATCTCGTCGATCGACACTGTGCGGACATCCTGCTGCGCCGCCGCAGGAGCCTCGTGATAGACCGCGCAGACATCGGCGCATTTGCTTGCGAACGCCGGATCGGATTTGGGCGTCAGCCAGCCGCGCACGCGATGCGGCTTGAGGTCGGCCTCATCGAGGAGGCGGCCAATCGAACTGTGCGAGATCCTCTCGACGATGGAGCGCCTGACGACTTCGCGGGCCAGTTCGCTCCGGCTCCAGTGGCTGAGCGGTAGGTCGCTCAGCTCATCCGGTTTCTCGCAGACCAGCGCCATGATCGCGCAGATCTGCTCCGGCGTGAACGTTCCCGGCGTACCGCACCGCGGGGCATCCGCCAGCCGCGCGGCGACCGATGCGTCCGCGGGACCGGACCGCCAACGGGCGCGCCAGTGGCGCACCGTCTTTGGCCAGACGCCGAGCTGGCGGGCCGTCTCGTGCACTCCGGTGCCGGCCGCCGCCAGTAGGATCATGTCGGCGCGCTCGGCCAGTTTGCGCGCCGTCTTGTGCGCGCGGGTCAGGCAGCGGAGTTCTTCCTCCTGCTCGGGTGTCAGGATGATCGGGGCGGGCAACAGTCTGGGCATGCGCAGGGTCCGGCGAATCAGAAGGTGGCAGGGACCGCCGCCCTGCCACATCAACAGATCCCTGACTCCGGGCTATCCGCTCGGCGACCGTCTCGCCGTGACGATGGGTGCGCACCTGTTGCAAAAAGGACTCGCTCCTTGGCCCGGCCAGCCCCCTCCGAAATAGAGTCGGGACTTCCGGCGGGCTGTACTAGATGTTGTGGTCGCCTGACACATCTACATAAGCGTCCCATTGCGAGCGTTTATCCGACCCGGCGTGGTTATAGACACTGGGACGTGCGGAAGCTTTTTGGACAGGAACCGGGAGTCTGGTCCACAAGTTGAAGACGTTCACTGACCGGCAGCGCGCCGCTCAACAACTCGTTCTTGGCTTGATCTGGTGGTACTGCGCCGACCTGAAAGCCAACAGGGCTGCGCCAATGCCACGCCGGCGCGGCAAAATGCGGGCGCGTTTCGACCGTATTTTCCCACGCACCACCCGGGATTATGCCCTGGTTACACGAGTAACCGTCAACCCTCTGATTGGATTCGCTTCCGGTTCCACCCTTAAAGGAGACGCGACAGCCGATCAGGCTGGTTCCGGGTTCCCTCCCAGAAACTGGACGGTTTTGCCCGTCAAATCCGGGCGCTTCGGTAACGCTGACACAAGATGGGGCAGGCGCCGCAGGAAACGCCGCCCCCGTCCGAGCAGAAGGCGGCCCAGATAGCGCAGGCCACCGATCCGGCGTGGATTTATCAGCACGACGCCGATGCGCTGCCGCCGCTGGCCCACCCAGAGCCGCTTGTACGGGTCATCGCCCCGACCGAAATCCAGTTCGCGCACGTGTTCCTCGTCCAACAAATGGCGGATGATCAGCGCGGTCAGCACGGTGCCCGGCGAGGCCGCCTTGTCGGTTTCGTCATGCGCGAGCTTGAGCACGGCGGCATGGCCTTGCCAGACGATCCAATACTGCACGGCCACCGGCCGGCCCTGGTGGCGGAGCACGCCAAGCCGCAATGCACCTTGCGCCGCGGCCAGGCGCATCAGCTCGGGATTGAAGCGCGGGAACGGTTCCGGAACCTTCCAGCTCTGCGCATAGACGTGGTCATACGCGGCGATGCCGGCCTCGATGCGGTCGGGGGTGGCGATCAGTTCGAAAACCGTATCCGCGTCGCGCTCGGCCCGGCGGAGCTTGCGGCGGATGGTCTCGCGCAGCGCGCCCGGCCGCGCGTCGAGGTAGTCGCGCCATGACCAGCCCGTGACCGCCTCGTGCCAGTTGCCGAAATGGTCGAAGCGTTCCAGCAACAGGCCGGCATCGCGCATCCCGGTGAGCAGCGGCGGCAACCCGGCCAGATCGGCATCCAGCCCGTCGAGGCGCGTCGTCGACCAGCCGCGGCAGAACCGGCCGAACGCCTGGCCAGCCCGCCGGATCGCCGCGGCATCGGCGGCGGGATGGAACAGCGGCTGGTACAGGCAGGTATAGGGATTGGTCAGGCTTTTCAGCGATTTCCCACCTTCCATCTGGCCCGCCTCCATTTGTAGCGGGAACAGCGCCAGCGGCTGACCGGCCTCGGCGTAGAGCGCCAGGCAGGGCGCGGTGCCTGCCGGCAGGGCATGGGCGATGGAGACGCTGAACCAGTCGCGGGTGCAATAAAAGCTTCGTCCGGCGGCGGCGAAGAGCGCGTCACAGCCGGCCGGCAGCGCGTCGAGAGCGGAGAAAACCGTGATCACGGCGTCACCTGCCTGCCCGACAGGCAGGCAATGGCTGGATTTTTCGTCAAAAAAACGGTTTTGCGGGGGCTCATCTTTGCCTTGTCATCGCTTGTCGGCCTACTATAACGCTGCCCGGCTGCCGGGCAGGGCTCCGCCGGCATGGTGATCGTTCGCGGCGCTTTGCACCACCCGCCATCCGGTGAGGCCCGCCATCCGGTGAGGCCCACCATCCGATGAGGACTGTCTGATGCTGCCCCGGCCATCGCGAAACGCGCCTGCGCGTCCTCGGGCATGACATTTCCATGCGCATCCTGAGCGTTCTTGGCACCAGGCCGGAAGCGATCAAGATGGCCCCCATTGTGCGCCGCCTTGCACGCACGTCCGGGGTGGAGTCGCTGGTCTGCGTCACCGCCCAGCACCGCCAGATGCTGGACCAGGTGCTCGATCTGTTCGCCATTCGTCCCGACCGCGACCTTGACCTGATGCGCGCCGGCCAGGGTCTCACCTACATCACCACCGCGGTGCTGGAACGGCTCGGCGAGGTGCTGCGTGAGTTGCGCCCCGACCGCGTGCTGGTGCAGGGCGATACCACCACCACCATGGCCGCCTCGCTCGCGGCCTTCTATGAAAAAATTCCGGTCGGCCATGTCGAGGCCGGCTTGCGCACCGGCAACATCCATTCGCCCTGGCCGGAGGAGATGAACCGGCGGTTGACCACCGTCATGGCAGACCTGCATTTCCCCCCTACCGAGGAAGCCCGGCAGAACCTGCTGCGCGAGGGCATCGATCCCGCCCGCATCGTGGTGACCGGCAACACCGTGATCGATGCGCTGCTCGATGCGGTGGCGATTCTGGACGCCGATCCGGCGCGGGTGGCCGCGCTGGACGCCGCACTGCCGCGCCTCAATCCCGGCAAGCGGCTGATCCTCACCACCGGCCACCGGCGCGAGAATTTTGCCGGCGGCCTGGAGCGGGTGGCGCGGGGGCTGCTGCTGCTGGCGCAGCGCGGCGACGTGGAGATCGTCTATCCGGTGCACCTCAATCCGCACGTGCAGCAGGCGGCAAACGCCGTGCTCGGCGGCCATCCTTCCATCCACCTGATTCCGCCGCTCGACTACCTGCCCTTCGTCAACCTGATGCGCCGGGCGGCCCTGATCGTCACCGATTCCGGCGGTGTGCAGGAGGAGGCGCCCTCGCTCGGCAAGCCGGTGCTGGTCACCCGCGACACCACCGAACGGCCGGAGGCGGTGACGGCCGGCACGGTCGAACTGGTCGGCACCGACACCGACCGGCTGGTCGCGCGCGCCAGCCGGCTGCTTGACGACCCCGCCGCCTATGCCGCCATGAGCTTCGCCCATAACCCCTATGGCGACGGCCACGCCGCCGCCCGCATCGTGGAGGCTCTCCTCAGTGAGTAATTTCGCCCGCATCGCCGTCGTCGGGCTTGGCTATATCGGCCTGCCCACCGCCGCCGTCTTTGCCGATAACGGCATCGAAGTGGTGGGCGTGGACATCAACGCCCGCGCGGTCGAGAGCATCAACCAGGGCCGCCCGCATTTCGGCGAGCCGAACCTGGACGCGCTGGTCCGCCGGGTGGTCGAAGCCGGCAAGCTGCGCGCCACCACCACGATGGAGCCGGCCGACGCGTTCATCATCGCGGTGCCCACGCCGCTGGTTGGCCATGGCGAGACCGCGCAACCCGACATCTCCTATGTCGAGGATGCGGCCCGCGCGGTCGCGCCGATGCTGGCCGCCGGCAACCTGGTCATCCTCGAATCCACCTCGCCGGTGGGCACCACCGAGCGCATGGCGGCGATCCTGGCCGAGCTTCGCCCGGACCTCAGCTTCCCGCAGCAGAAGGGCGAGATGGCGCAGGTGCAGGTCGCCCACTGCCCCGAGCGCGTGCTGCCCGGCCGCATTCTCGAGGAGGTCGTGAACAACGCCCGCGTCATCGGCGGCCTCACGCGCAAATGCGCCCAGCGGGCGCTCAGCCTGTACCGCATCGTGGTGCGCGGCGAATGCCGCGTCACCAACGTGCGCACCGCCGAACTCGCCAAGCTGACCGAGAACGCCTATCGCGACGTCAACATCGCCTTCGCCAACGAGCTGTCATTCATCTGCGACAAGCTGAAGGTGAATGTGTGGGAGCTGATCGGGCTGGCCAACCTGCATCCGCGGGTGAACATCCTGCAGCCCGGCCCCGGCGTGGGCGGGCATTGCATCGCCGTCGATCCGTGGTTCATCGTCGCCACCAATCCCGACGAGGCGAAGCTGATCCGCACCGCGCGGCTGATCAACGACGCCAAGCCCGGGCATGTCTGTGCCCGCGTGCGCGAGCGGGCGGCGGCGCTGAAGCAGCCGGTGATCGCCTGCCTGGGGCTGTCCTACAAGAAAGACGTGGACGACCTGCGCGAAAGCCCGGCGGTGGAGATCGTTCGTCGCCTGGCCGAGGAGCGGGTGGGCGAGCTGCTGGTGGTCGAGCCGCACATCTCCGCCCTGCCGCGCGATCTGTCCGAACTCGGCCTGGAACTGCACGATTTCGAGCAGGCGCTGGAGCGCGCCAACCTGGTGCTGCTGCTGGTCGATCACATGAGCTTTCTGCAGGTTGACCGCGACCTGTTGAAGGACAAGTTCGTCATCGACACGCGCGGGGCGTGGTAAGACCGGGGAAAAACACCATCGGTGGAAGCCAAGGCAGCCAAGGGTTCGTCCATGCCCTTCCGGTTTTCGGTCTATCTCGACCTTATCCGTACGGGTGCGGCCTTGCTGGTTTTCCTCTCGCACGCGGCCTATCCGCGATTCCCCGGCGGTGCACCATGGGTGCCGGCCCATCTGTCGCACGAGGCCGTGGTCGTGTTCTTCGTGCTGTCCGGCTACGTCATCGCCTATGTCGCGCATGAACGTGAAAGAACGCTGCGGGACTACCTGATCAGCCGGGCCGCCCGGATCTATCCGGTGGTGCTGGCAAGCCTGGCGCTCACCTGGGCGATCGACATGTGGCGGATCGGCATCGGTGCGCCGGATTCCGTACCTGCCTACCAGCTCGCCGCCCCCTGGAAATACCTGCCGCTCTTTCTGACCTTTACCAACGATATCTGGTTCCTGAACGAGGATGCGTTCTCCAACGTACCCTACTGGTCGCTCTGCTACGAGGTCTGGTACTATATCGCGTTCGCCGCGGCCTTTTTCCTGTCGGGCTGGCTGCGTTATGTCGCGGTCGGCGTGGTGCTCGCCATCATGGGTCCGCGGCTGTGGCTGCTGTTCCCGCTCTGGCTGGCAGGCGTGGCCGTCTATTGGTTGCAGCGGCGGGCAATCCCCGGCTGCGGGGCAAGCCGCGTTCTGTTCGCCGGATCGCTCGCTTTGTTGCTGACGATCCTGGCCAGCGGCATCGACCTCCGGCTGGACCAGGCGGTGAACGGGCTGACCGGCGGCTGGGTCGGCACGCATCTTCGTTACTCCAAATGGTTCGCCGGTGACTGGCTCGTCGCCCTGCTGATCGCGGCCAACATCCATGCCGCGCGCAACGCGCAAATCGGGTTCGGTGTCCTGGCCGGCGCGATCGGATATTTCGCCGGGTTCAGTTTTTCTCTCTACCTGCTGCATTTCCCCCTGTTGCAGTTCTTTGCCCAGTTCAGCCTCCCCCCTCTGATCCTGCTTGCCGCGGTTCTGCTGTCGGTCTGGGCAGTCGGATTGGTAGTGGAACAACAGAAGAATAGGGTCCGAACCATGTTGCGCCGCCTGTTTTCTTCGCCTTGCGTTACCAACCCGGCATCCTGATGCGCATCCTGCACGTCCTCGACCACTCGCTGCCGCTGCAGAGCGGCTACGTATTCCGCACGCTCGGCATTCTGGGTGCCCAGCGCGGGTTCGGCTGGGAAACCGTCCAGCTTACCTCGCCGCGCAACAACGCCGGCACGCCGCCGGTCGAGACGGTCGATGGCTGGACCTTCCATCGCACGGCGAAGCCGTCCGCGCCGTTCGCCGGCCGGCCGGTGGCGCGCGAACTGCTGGAGATGCGCGCTGTCGCTGCCCGGCTGCGCGCGGTGATCGCCGAGACACGTCCCGACATCGTGCATGCCCACTCGCCGGTGCTGAACGGGCTGCCGGCCCTGTGGGCGGCGCGGCGGGCGGGTTTGCCGCTGGTTTACGAGGTACGCGGCCTGTGGGAAGACGCCGCGGTCGATCTCGGCCACGCGCGCGAGGGCGACCTGCGCTATCGCACCACCCGCTGGCTGGAAACCTGGCTGCTGCGGCGCGCTGATGCGGTGGTGACGCTGTGCGAGGCCATGCGCGCCGAAATCGCCGGCCGCGGCGTGCCCGCGGAGCGCATCGCGGTGGTGCCGAACGGAATCGACCCGGCGCATTTCTCCGCCCCGCGGCCGCGCGACGCGGCGCTGGCGGAGCGTCTGGGCCTTGCCGGCCGCACGGTGCTCGGCTTCATCGGGTCGTTCTACCGCTACGAAGGGCTTGATCTGCTGGTTGCGGCGCTGCCGCGAATCCGCGCCGCTGTGCCGGATGCCGCATTGCTGCTGGTCGGCGGCGGCAACGAGGCGGAGCGGCTGGCGCAGCAGGTGGAAGCACTTGGCCTGCAGGATGTGGTGCGTTTCACCGGCCGCGTGCCGCATGATCAGGTGCGGCGCTATTACGACCTCGTCGACATATTTGTCTATCCGCGGCGCAGCATGCGGCTGACCGAACTGGTCACGCCGCTGAAGCCGCTGGAAGCGATGGCGGAGGGCCGCATCGTGCTGGCTTCCGATATCGGCGGGCACCGTGAATTAATTCGCAATGGTGTGACCGGCATCCTGTTCCCGCCCGACGACCCGGAGGCGCTGGCCGATCGGGTGATCGAGGCGATCGGTGCCCCCGCTACCCTGCCCCGCCTGCGCGAGGCTGCGCGCCGTTTCGTCCAGAGCGAGCGCACCTGGACGGTCAGTGCCGCTGCGTATCGCTCCGCCTATGCGCGGGCGCGGGCAGGCAAAGGGAAGACGCGAAGCGCGCAATAGTTGTAGCTGCTCGCAATCATCGGCGGGTCTGCCCGCAATCATCGCGTTTTTCTGCCTGAATTGGTTGAGACTGGCGGCGGTGCCAAACCCACATTAGCCGCAACTGTGGCCACATTGCGTGAGACGGACCCGCAATCGGCGCGGTCTGCCCACGGTGTTGAGCTACGGGATTCACACATTTAACTGTGTAATGGCGACGAGGAAGCCCACTGCCATGGTGGCGAAATGGCCCCATCCGGCACGGATGGTTTTGGGTCCTGGAGGTTTGTAATAGCAGTTCCATCCGCCGAGGCGGGCAATGATCCAGGCGAGCGAGTGGCGCGGGTGGGGATTTTGCTGACGCGCGGTTTTGCCTTCGAGGGTTGCGCCAATGGCTTCAGCGGCTGGCAGCAGGGCAGCATCGATGACATCGGTAGCGGGGCGCGGTCCGCCATCTCGGGCGTTGACCAACTGCATCGTGCGGGTGGCCGCGGCAATGCCGACCAAAGCCGGCTTGAACAGCCGCCCCGCCTCCTGCATCTGGGTTTCTTCCAGGCGCATTCCGTCGCTTTTCAATGCTCGGAAAATTTCCTCGATCCGCCACCTCAAGCGGTATAGGCGCACGATTTCCTGCGCATCGTCAGCTGCGGCGGGTCGGAGCGGTCGCCGCCATGACGTGGCCGCGCGATCACAATCGAGCTTGCACGCAGCGCGACTTTTGCGATCCGGCCGCGCGCGCCGGTACGGGAAGGCGCCACAACAACCGCGGTTCGAGCCAATTCTGGCCACGAGGCGGGCGCCGCAAAAAGGCGCGTTCCGTCATGCAGCACGCGGTCTTGCGCCGCCCGTACAATCAGATCGACCCCTGCCGGGCATCGCGCGAAGCTGGCGTGGATATCGCCCTCCCGATCGGCCACGACCACCACCGAGGCGACCCCGGCCAGACGCGCCGCCGCACACGCTGCCCCTTCCACCCAGCGGATGCTCTCCTTGTCCTCCAGCGCGCGCGTGGCGGCGCTGGCGGCGGGGATCTCGTCCGTGCGGGTGTCCCTATCTTGGCACCCATGTGAATACCGTAGCTCAATGAGGGGGAGGCTCGCCATGCTCGCCACGCGGTGTCGAACAAGGGGCATGATTTGGGATTCGGCTTCCGGTCCGACGCATCAAAACAAGATTTTGGAATTTTGGACGGTCTCATTCTGAAATGCGATTGCCCTGACCTCGGCGGATGCTCCGCCGCGCTCTCGCCGACGCGCCGCGCTGTCGCTGTGTGCGCCGTTTCACGTGCGTCCGTCGGCGTGGAGAATTTGGATGTTGACGCCGTTCACATCGGCGGCCCCTTCGTACTCCTGCATAAATTGCGTGAGTGTCAGGACATATTGGCTCGCGCGTCCTGGCGCATTGTCGTAAGCGCCGGGATTGCCCGGCGTGCCAGGGTCGCGCCCCCATGGATCGTTGATGCGAATGAACGTGCCATCCACGCTGCCATCGCCATAGATGCCGGTGACGACGATGGCGTGCAGGCCAGGCACCACGGCGCAGACCCACAACGGACCCTTGTTCTGGATCAATCCAACAATTCCGTCAACGGAATAACATTGCGGTGGTTCCTGTTGCAGGTTCCACGCCTGCGCCAGCGTCGGGATATCGGCCGGATTGAGGCCGTTGAAATAGGCCGCCCACTCGCCCGACCCCGCCGCGATGGCGAGCGGATCCACCGACAGGTGATCGCGCCATGCAACCACCATCGCAGCTGATGCCGCCCAGCAGGACATACCGGTCACTTGCGGCACCAGCGGCGTGTCCGTCCAATTCACATCGAACGACTGACCCGACATTGCTTCGATCCTCCCCGATGATTCCCCAGCGCCCCTTCTTGCGCACAGGCCGACCGCTCGTCGGTGTGGGCACGGCGCAATGCCGCCAGCGTAACCGGGACCGTGCGACCGTCGCAAACAAAATTCGTAACTGCCCAGGTGGTCGGACAGGGCCGACCACCGGGGGGACGGCTGACTCTACAACGGAATTCTTCTGTTGCGGCTGGTTCAATGCGAATCGCAGATCAGTTGTGAGCGCGGGGCCGTAAATCTTGCCCTGCGCTGATGGTTCCGCTTGGTTGTGTGAATG
>Ga0302154_10002725_pt1 | contig 13279 bp, 14 predicted proteins | sample I_Bog_N2_3_FD_193507 | JGI IMG/M metagenome (GOLD analysis project Ga0302154, IMG submission 193507) | Peat permafrost microbial communities from Stordalen Mire near Abisko, Sweden - I_Bog_N2_3 | ecosystem: Environmental > Terrestrial > Soil > Wetlands > Peat | place: Sweden: Abisko, Stordalen...
GAGGGCGTCGATCACGAGTCGGTGTCGGTGCCCGGGGCGGCGTCGCCCACGTCGACCCGTGGGGGCGGCACCGGGATGCCCGGCCCCTCACGACGGGGTGGCTGTTCGAGCAGATGGGCCAAGGTGAGTGCTCCGTCGTCGGTGGTCCCGTCGGCACCGGCACCGGCGTCGACTGCCGGGTCGGTGTCCACGGGGCCGTCGCCACCGGCCAGCTCCGGCACCTCGACCGGAACGGTGGCGGACACGTCGACCTTGGTGGTGGGCCGGGCCTCCAGGGTGTCGACCGCCGTGCGGTCCCGTGGGACCTTCTGGCTCACGACCTTGGACGAGCCGCCGGGGGCCATGGTCACCCCGTAGAGGGCGTCGGCGGCCTCCATCGTGCGCTTCTGATGGCTCACGATGATCAGCTGCGCCTCCTCCCGGAACTCGTTCACGAGGGCCAGGAAGCGCATCAGGTTGACGTCGTCGAGCGCGGCCTCGACCTCGTCCATCAGGTAGAAGGGCGACGGACGGCTGCGGAACACGGCGAAGAGGTACGCCATGGCCACCAGGGACCGCTCGCCACCGGACAGTAGTGACAGGCGGCGCACGTTGCGACCGGCCGGACGGACCTCGATCTCCACGCCGGTGTTCAGCAGGTTCTCGGGATCGGTCAGTGACAGTCGGCCCGTCCCGCCCGGGAAGAGCGACGTGATGAGGTTGGAGAAGTGCTCGTTGACGTCGGCGAACGCCGAGTCGAAGACGTGCATGATCTCCTCGTCGAGGGTGCGGATGACCTGGCGCAGCTCGCGCTGCGCCTTGCGGACGTCCTCGACCTGGGACTCCAGGAACTGGTGGCGCTCGCCGAGCTCGGACAGCTCCTCCATGGCCAGCGGGTTGACCGGCCCGATGGCAGCCAGTTCCGCCTCGAGCTGCGACACCGTCGGGCAGCTCCGGTGCGGTCACTCCGATGGCATCCTCGGGCTCGCAGCCGAGGTCGCGGCGCAAGGTCTCGACGACCGCCTCGCGACGCACGGTGGCCTCCATCAGGTCCAGCTCCGCCTTCTGCAGACGGCTGCGGGTGGCGGCGAGTTCGTGCTCGTTGACGGAACGCTGGCGACGCAGCTCCTCCAGTCGGGCCCCGCCGGCCCGCACGGCTTCGAGTTGACGGCGATGGCGGTCACGCAGGGCGGACAGGAGCGAGTCCAGTCCGGACTGGGCCTCGGCCACGACACCCAGCAGACGCTCCACCGCCGTGGCGTCCGACTCCAATCTGGTCCGGCGCTCGGCCGCCTGTTGGCGCTCCTCGGCGTGACCGGTCAGTCGACGCTCGACCTCACGGAGGCGCTCGGCCAGCACCCGCCGGCGCTCGACCAGTCCGGCCGTGCGCACCTCCCACTCGGTACGGGCCCCGGCCGCCTCGGCCAGGAGTCCCTCGATGCGTCGGCGCTCCTCCCGGGCGTTCGCCACCCGGCCGGCGGCCTCGACCCGGGCGTCCTCGAGTGCGGGCATGCCGGCGACGAGCTCACCCACGCGGGTGGCATCGCGTCCGATGCGATCCTCGAGCTCGGCGCGATTGTGACGGATCTCCTCCAGCTCGGTGGCGAGCAGGTCCCGGTCGCCGGACACCCGCTGGCGACCCACCCGTGCGGCCTGGTGGGCGACCTCGTTCCGGTCGTCGGCCCGAACCGTCTCGGCTGCGCCCTCGCGGGTGGACTCGACCTCGGCCCGCGACGCCTGACGTTCAGCGGCGGATCGGCCAACCTCGCCCTTGGCCACCTCGGCCCGGTCGCGTGCCTCGTCGACCACGGCTGCGGTGACGACGCCACTGCCGGCCCGGACGCGCCATCCCGTGGGTGAGAAGCGGTCGCCGTCGCGGGTGACGACGACCAGGTCGGGTCGGGCCAACGCCAGATCGATCGCCTCGGACCATCCGCTGGTGGCACAACACGACCCGTGCAGCAGGGTGTCGAGCACGCCGTCGAGACCCGGGAATTGACGGCCCCCCGTACGCGGCCGGACGTGCCCGCGGATCGACTCGGTGCCGGTCGGCACGGCGGGGCCGGCCAGCAGGGCCCGACCGGCGGCGGACCCGGTCAGGGCCAGGACGGCACCGGTGGCGCGACCCTGACGCAGGCGGGACAGGGCGGCACGCGCCGGCTCGCTGCCCGACACCACGACGGCGGCCAGGGAGGCGCCGGCGGCGGCCTCGAAGGCCTCCTCCCACCCGCTGTCCACCTCGACGAGGTCGAGGAGCGTCCCGAGGACACCGTCGACCCCGGCCAGCAGCTCCGCACCAGCCGCTCCCCGGGCCTCGTCGAGGGCCCGCTCCAGCGCGTCGGCACGGGCCTGGGAACGGGCGTGCTCCTGCTCGGCCTGACGGAGGGCCTCCTCGGCCACCTCGAGGCGACGCACGGCCCGCACCTGGGCGGCCTCGGCCCCGGCCCGTGCGGCCTGGAGCTGGTGGCGGGCCTGCTCGGTCTCGGCCAGGCGCTCACCCAGTTCGTGGTCCTCGCCTTCCAGCAACGCCGCCCGACGCTCGGCGGCGCCCTGGCGGGCGACCAGCTGGTCGAGCGCCCGTCGATCGCGCTCCAGGGCATGCTCGAGGGACGCGAGCTGACCCCGGGCCACGGTGACGGCTTCCTCGGCGGCTCGCAGCTCCGACCCGTCCCCCCGTGACGCCTGGTGGGCCTCGAGCTCCGCGGCCAGCGCGGCCTCGGCGACGGCCAGGCCGTCCTGTTCCGGAGCCAGGTCGACGGCCTCCTGCTCCGCGGTGGCGAGTTCCTCGCCCAGACGGGCACCCTCCGCCTCGAGGGTGGAGACCACATCGGCATCGGCGGCGGCATCGAGGGCCCGGGCGAGTGACCGCTGGCGCTCACGCAGGACCCCGGAGAGTCCTCGGGCCCGCTCCACCATCCCCTCGGTGCGCCCCAGCGCAGCCGTCAGGTCGGACTCGCGCTCGGCCGAGAGCTCGTCGGCCGTGCGTTCCGAGTCGGCGTCGAGGGCGCCCAGTGCCTCCTGGAGCTCGACCTCCCTGGCCCGCTGCTCCTCCTGGTGGTGCTGGCCCTCGGCGTGGCGGTGGTCGAGGGCGGACAACTCGGCTCCCGAGACGTAGAGGCGCACGGCCCGCAGCTCCTCGGCGAGCCCCGTGTACGAACGGGCGGCGGCGGCCTGACGCTCCAGCGGACGGATCTGGCGCTTGACCTCGCGGACCAGGTCGAACAGGCGCTCGAGGTTCTCGTCGGTGCTGGCCAGTCGGCGCTCGGCCCGTTCACGGCGGCGGCGGAACTTGAGGACGCCCGCCGCCTCCTCGATGACCGAGCGACGGTCCTCGGGCCGGGCCTCCAGGATGGCGTCGAGATGCCCCTGGCTGATGATCACGTGCTGCTGGCGCCCGACGCCCGTGTCGGAGAGCAGCTCCTGGATGTCCAGTAGCCGGCAGGGGGTCCCGTTGATCGAGTACTCCGAGTCGCCCGAGCGGAACAGGGTCCGGGTGATCGTCACCTCGGCCAGATCGGCGGACAGCTTCCCGGAGCTGTTGTCGATGGTCAGGGACACCTCGGCCCGGCCGAGCGCCGGCCGGCTGGCCGTGCCCATGAAGATGACGTCCTCCATCTTCGCCGACCGCACCGTGCGGGGGCCCTGGGCACCGAGCACCCAGGCCACGGCGTCGACGACATTCGACTTTCCGCTGCCGTTGGGGCCCACGACCACGGTCACGCCCGGCTCGAACTCGAGCACGGCCGGATCGGCGAAGGACTTGAATCCTTTGAGGGAGAGGGACTTCAGGAACACCGGGCGCTCACCCTACCGGCACCGATCCGGAGCCGCATGAGCCCCAGGTCAGACCTGACAATGTTCGCAGAAGTAGGTCGCCCGGCCACCCGACTTGACCTTCACGATGGTCGAGCGGCAGCGACGGCAGGCCAGGCCTTCCCGCTCGAAGGCCTGATGCTGGTCCTGGAAGTCGCCCTCCTCGCCGAAGAGGTCGCGGTACTGCTCGCCGGCGGACGAAGACCCGCGCCGCTTGACCGCCTCGGCCAGCGTCTCGACCATCGAACGGTAGAGCCGGCGGACCTCCTGGGACGACAGCGAGTTCGAGTGCCGGTCGTAACGCAGACCGGCGGCGAACAGGATCTCGTCGGCGTACATGTTGCCGATCCCGGCCACGAACTCCTGGTTCATGAGCAGTGACTTGAGCTGAGCGTCGTGGGACGACAGCAGCACCCAGAACTTCTCCCAGCTCATGATGTCCTCGAGCGGGTCGAAGCCCAGGTGCGCGAGCTCGGGCAGGGACGGAGCACCCTCGACCGGGGCGGCGGACACGAACATCTCGCCGTAGGTCTTCGGATCGACGAACCGGAGCTGCCCACCCTGGGTGAACGTGATCACCGCGTGGGTGTGGGGGGCCTTCACCTCCTTGGCACTCTTCACCCGGTGGAGGTGTCCCCCGGTGCCGAGCTGGATGACCAGGGTCGCACCGTCGTCCAGGACCAGCAGGACGTACGTGCCGGCGCGGTTGACCGCCGCGATGGTCCGGCCCTCGAGCTGGGCCCGGAACTGCTTCGCGCTCGGGTGGCGGCTGACCGTGCGACCGTTGCGCACGTCCACCGCTTTGATCTTCCGGCCGACGACCTCGCCCTGGAGGTCCCTCCGAATGGTCTCGACTTCAGGAAGCTCAGGCATCTCCCCCGCCTCTCTCGGCTTCCAACGTTGCGCAGGCCACTTGGGCGGCGACCTGCTCTGCGTCCTTCTTGGAGCGCCCCTCCCCCGTACCGAGGCGCTGGCCAGCAACGTACACCGTGGCCAGGTACCTCCGGGCGTGATCGGGGCCGAAGCCTTCCACGTCGTAGCGCGGGACCCCCCGTCCGAGGCGCACGGCCTCCTCCTGGAGGCGGCTCTTGTGATCGGACTCGCCGGGCTCGCCCACCGCCGCGTCGATCCGCGCACCGAGCAGGGACAGGACCAGGGCCCGGGACGCCTCGAGGCCGGCGTCGAGGTAGACGGCGCCGATGACGGCCTCCATGGTGTCGGCCAGGATCGAGACCTTGGCCCGTCCACCCGAGGTGTCCTCACCCTTGCCCAGGCGCAGGTGGTCGGGAATACCCAGCTCGACGGCCACTTCGGCCAGGACATGGGCGTTCACCACCGACGCCCGGACCTTGGAGAGCAGGCCGTCGGACAACTCCGGGTAGAGGCGGTACGTGTGCTCGGCAACCACCAGTCCGAGGACGGCGTCGCCCAGGAACTCGAGCCGCTCGTTCGATTCCGGTCCACCGTGCTCGGAGCACCACGACCGGTGGGCCAGGGACTGTCCGAGCAGCTCCGGACTCGTGAAACTGTGGCCGATCCGCTGGGCGAGCCGTTCATCCGAGGCGGTGTCGCCCGCGTCGGGCCGGGGCGCCATCGGGCGCCTCAGGCCCCCTCGAGCTTGGCGTGGACGTAGTCGACGGCGTCGCGGACGGTCTTGAGCTCCTCGAGGTCCTCGTCGTCGATGCGGAAGCCCACGGAACGCTCGCCGAGCTCCTCCTCCAGGCCCTCGACCAGCTCGATCAGGGCGAGCGAGTCGGCGTCGAGGTCCTCGGCGAAGGCCGACGACTCGCTGATGGTGGACGGATCGATCTCCAGGATGTCGGCCAGGAGCTCCCGGATGAGCTCCAGGATCTGCTGACGGTCCATGGGACCCTTCTCCACATGGGTCTCAGCGGGCACGGCGTCTCCAGTTTCGGTGTCGGAACCCGGGCCGGAACTCGGCTCTGGGCTGGACCGATGTTACCCGAGGCCACCGGCGTCGAGGTGGCAAACGTCCGGTTTGGTAGCTTGCGCCCCGTGCACCCCGAGAGCCGGACCGCCCGGCCGTCATCGCCCCGGCCCGTGGACGGGACCTTCGACCGCGCGAGGGTGGGACGCCGATGACCGGGCCGGACGACTCCGGCTGCCTCGGGATCCTCCATCTGGTCAAGGGTGGCGGCATGGCCGTCCGTGATGCGGTCGCCCGGCTCCCGGGCAGCTACACCGGACCCCAGTACTTCGACCGGCAGCAGTTCCCCGCGGCGGATCTCCTCGACGGGGCCTCCACCGACGTCCTGGCCACCGTCGTGGACGAGGACGAGTACCGGGACGTGGTGGCATCCCACCGCGTCGTCATGGGTCACGTGTCCGCCGCGACACTCCTGGCGGCCGCATGCACGGACCTGGCCGTCCAGGTCCGTGAGCCCCGCAGCCGGCTCCTCAGCCTGTACCGCTACTGGCAGTCCCAGTCCCCCGCCCACCTGGGCAGCTGGGGCAACTGGGGACTCCACGTCGTGGGTGCCGCCCAACTCCCCCTCCGGCGCTTCCTGACGTCGGAGGTGACCTGGGCGGCCACCGACGGCGCCCTGGCCCGGCAGGCACTGGGCGGCCTCGCCACCCCCTACGTCGGCCAACGGACCTGGACACCGGATCCGGCCGACCTCGACCGCTTCGGCGACCACCTGGCCGTCGCCGAGTGGAGCACCGACTCCGGGCGGTTCGTCGCCCGCGTCTGGGAGCGCCTCGGCGTGGCCGAACCGCCCGGTCTGGAGCGGGTCAACGTCACCGAGGTGACCGGCGCACCCCAGGTCATCGACGGTGCCACCCGTGAGGCGCTCGACCGTCTGACCCGACTCGACCGGGACCTCCTGGCCGCACTGGTCACCCGCGGGCTGCTCCCCCGGCGCTCGGACGCCCAGCTCGACGCCGAGTTCGAGGACACCGCCAGCCGACTCGCCTTCGCCCTGGTCTGACCGCATCCGGGCCGCGGCGCGCCGCGGCCCGGCACCGGCGAGACTGGGGCCATGGGACTCGTTCACGCAGAGGTAACACTCCGGCAATGGACCTGACCCAACCGTCGGGGACACTCGGGTCCGTGGACGACCAGAAGGATGCTGCCGCGCCCCCGGGGGGGACCCTTGCACCCCAGTGGCCGACCTACGACCCGGCTCCGTTCTACGACGAGCTCGTCGGATCCGACGGGACGCCGCGACCGTCGGCCGAGGCGCTCTGGAACCACTTCGCCGAACTGGGGCCCGATGCCCTGGCCGAACGTCAATTGGCCGCCGACAGGGAGATCCGGGCCCTGGGGGTGACCTTCACCGTCTACGACGGTGGCGTGGGCGTCGACCGCCCCTGGCCGTTCGACATCATCCCCCGCATCATCCCCCGCGACCAGTGGCAGATCATCGAGGCAGGCCTGGTCCAGCGCCTGGCCGCGCTCAACCTGTTCATCGACGACTGCTACCACGACCAGCGGGCCGTGAGCGCCGGCGTGGTCCCGGCCGACCTGGTCACCGGGTCACCCAACTTCCGGCGGGAGTGCGTGGGGGTCGACCCGCCCGGGGGGATCTGGGCCCACATCTGCGGGAGCGACCTCATCCGTGACGACGAGGGCTTCTGGTACGTGCTCGAGGACAACCTGCGGGTGCCGTCGGGCGTCTCGTATCTGCTGGAGAACCGGATGGTGACCAAGCACATCTTCCCGGAGATGTTCCGCCACTACAGCATCGAGCCCGTCGACCCCTACGTCGGACGCCTGGCCAGCACGCTGGCGTCGGTCTCCCCCTCGACGGGCGACCCGACCATCGTGGTGCTGACCCCCGGGATCCACAATTCGGCCTACTTCGAGCACGCATTCCTGGCCCAGCAGTTGGGGGTGGAGCTGGTGGAGGGCAGCGACCTGGTCGTCCTGGACGACGACTGCGTCTACGCCCGCACCATCGACGGACTCGAACAGGTGGACGTCATCTACCGCCGGGTCGACGACCTGTTCATCGATCCCGAGGTGTTCCTGCCCGACTCGCTGCTCGGGGTCCCCGGCCTCATGCGGGCCTGGAAGTCCGGACGGGTGGCCCTCGTGAACGCGCCCGGAGCCGGGATCGCCGACGACAAGAAGGTCTACTCGTACGTGCCGGACATCATCCGCTTCTACCTGGAGGAGGAGCCGATCCTCTGGACGATCCCCACCTATCGGTGCAGCGATCCGGAAGCCAGGGCCCGGGTGCTCAACGACCTGGCCAACCTCGTGGTCAAGCCGGCGAACGAGTCCGGTGGCTACGGCGTCCTGGTGGGCTCGCAGGCGACGCCCGAGGAGCTCGTCGTCGCGGCACGGGAGATCGAGGACGAGCCGAACCGGTGGGTGGCCCAGCCGATCATCAAGCTGTCGACCGCGCCGACGTTGTGCGACGACGAGGTGGCCCCGCGCCACGTCGACCTCCGCCCCTTCACGCTCATGGGACCGGACGGCGCCTACGTGACCCGTGGCGGACTGACCAGGGTGGCGAGGCGTAAGGGGTCCCTGGTGGTCAACTCGTCACAGGGCGGCGGCAGCAAGGACACGTGGGTCGTCGACTCCCCCTCGGACACGGCGCTCGCAGGAGGACCGACGTGACGGCCGACCTGCTCGGCACCGAGGACGTCGGGGCCGAGGGCCACGAGGGGGACCGAACGCACCGGACACGCCCCGAGATCGGGGAACGCGCCAGCGGGGCGATCGACGACGGGACGGGAGATCTCGAGGAAGGAAGGAGCGGGACGATGCTGCTCGCACGTATGGCCGAAGCCGTCTACTGGGCGGGACGCCACCTGGAACGCGCCGAAGGGACCGCACGGATCGTGCAGGTCCACACCGATGCCCACGTCGACCTGCCCGTCGGCGAGGACGTCGGGTGGGAGCCCCTCCTGGCCATCGCCGGAGTCGACTCCGAGTTCGCCGAGCGGTACCAGGCGGCGGCCGGGCCGGAGGACGCCCGGGCGGCCGAGGAGGACGTCATCGAGTTCCTGCTCCACGGCGAAGGGAACGACTCGTCGATCCTGGCGTCGATGACCGCGGCCCGGGAGAACCTGCGCACGGCTCGGCCCGTGGTCCCCCGTGAGGCGTGGGAGGCGTGCAACAACCTGTGGCTGTCCAGCAACGACCTCCTCGAGGAGGCGCACAGCCGGGAGGGCCGGGTGCGCTGGCTGCGCCGGGTCATCGCCGGCTGCCAGTGCATCCACGGGATCCTCCTCGGCACCATGAGCCGGGACGAGGCGATGTCGTTCCTCGTCCTCGGTCAGAACATCGAGCGGGCCGACCTCACGACCCGCGTCCTCGACGTGCGGTCGGACTCCCTCCACGCCCCCGGCGCCGACGATCCCTACGACGTCGTCCACTGGATGGCCGTCCTCCGCTCGCTGGCCGCCTACCAGCCCTTCCGTCGGGCCATGCCCGCCCGGCCTCAGGGTGGGTCCACGCTCCGCTTCCTGCTGCAGGACGACCGGTTCCCTCGGGCGGTCGGCGCCTGCCTCACGGAGGCCCGTGCACAGCTCAAAGTGCTCCCCCACTCCGAGCGGGCCCAGGAGGCCTGCCAGAATGCGTCCATGGTGGTGGCCTCTGCTCCTGTGGCCCGGTTGACCCTCGGCGGTCTGAGCGAATTCCTCGAGGATGTGCAACTGGCGCTGGTCGAGATCCACGAGCGGGTCGACGACACGTACTTCCGGCCCAGCTTCGTCGGCTGGGAGCCGACGGCCGCCTCACGGTGACCACCGCGGCACCGGTGGGCCACATCGGCCCCCCGGACGACACGGCGCCACCGGGTCCGGTGGCCGGCTACCTCGCGCCCCCCGGGCGCACGGACGAGTTCGTCGATGCCGATGGGGCCGTGCGGACCCGGTGGAAACAGGTGGCGGAGGCGGTCGACGGGTACGGCAACGACGGCCTGGCCGGCCGCCGTGACGAACTGGCCAGGCTGCTCCGCAACGAAGGTGCCACGTACAACGTCGCCGTCGACGGGCTCAGCGTGCGCCGCCCCTGGACCCTCGACCCGGTGCCGCTCGTCCTCGACCCGTCCGAATGGGCCAGCCTCGAGCGGGCGGTGGCCCAGCGGGCCGCCCTGCTCGACCTCGTCAACGCCGATCTCTACGGCGACCGCACCCTGATCACCCGGGGCCTCGTGCCGGCCGAGGTGGTCCTCGGCCACCCGGCGTTCCTGCGCCCCTGCGCCGGCATCAACCAGGCCGGGGCCAACCGGCTGTTCCTCACCGCCGTCGACGTCGTCCGGGAGACCGACAACGGCTTCCGGGCCGTGGCGGACCGGGCCCAGGCGCCGTCCGGGCTCGGCTACTCACTGGTCAACCGTTCGGCCCTGTCGCGGGTCCTGCCCACGCTGCACCGCGCCGCGGGCGTCGAGCGTCAGGCCGGATTCTTCCGGGCCATCCGGGCCGGCATCGCACGGACCGTCGCCGACGACGTGGACGAGCCCCGTGTGGTCATCCTGACCCCCGGGCCCCTGTCGGAGACGTACTTCGAGCACGCCTATCTGGCGTCCTACCTCGGCTACCCTCTCGTCGAGGGGCGCGACCTCGTCGTCCAGAACAACCGGGTGTGGCTGCGGTCACTGGCCGGACTCGACGCGGTCGACGCGATCATCCGACGGGTCGACGACCGTTGGTGTGACCCGGTCGAACTGCGGGCCGACTCGCTGCTCGGGGTACCCGGATTGCTGGAGGTGGTCCGCCGCGGCCGGGTGGCGGTCCTCAACCCCCTCGGCGCCGGGATCCTCGAGAGCCCGGCGCTCGCCGGACTCCTGGGCAGCATGGCACCGGCGCTGCTCGGCGAGGAACTCGACCTGCGGGGTCCCGAGAGCTGGTGGTGCGGGCAGCCCGACGGACTGAGCCACGTCCTTGCCGGATTCGACGACCTGCTCCTCCTGCCGGTCCAGCCGGCGGCGGGCACGCGTCCGGTACGCCCCCTCCTGCTGTCGGCGGCCGAACGGGACGCCCTACGGGACCGGGTCCGGTCCCGGCCCGGCGACTGGGTCGGCCAGGAGATCCTGGTGCCCTCGACCGTGCCGACCGTCGGCGACGACGGAGGGCTGGTCCCCCGACCTGCGGTGCTGCGCACCTTCGCCGTGGCCGACGGCCCGGCCGAAGGGTCCGCGGCGCGCGACTTCCGCCTCCTGCCCGGCGGCCTGACACGGGTCGGTGCCGACACGGACTCGCTGGTGATCTCCAGCCGGGGGGACGGCACCAGCAAGGACACATGGGTGGCCTCCGCCGAGCCGGCATTCCAGCAGAGCCCGTGGCTGCCGTCTGGCCGCACCGCGCCGGGACCGATCATCGTGCCCGAACTGCCCGCCCCGCTTCCCGGTCGGGTGGCGGCCCGCCTCTTCACCCTGGGCCGGAGTGCCGAACATGCCGAGCTCGTGGTACGCCTCATCCGCACGGTGCTCGCCCGACTCGACCAGCCCCTCGGGTCGGGCGACGACGGGGGTGCCCAGTCGCTGCAGGTGCTCCTGTCCGCGCTCGGTTCGGCGTCGGGGTTCGCCCCAGCCGCCGAGGACGACGACCTGCCGCTGCGCGGCGCCGACGCGCCGGTGGCCGGCTCGGTGGCGGAGGGCGTCCTCCCCAACGACCGCACCGCGCTCGCGCTGCTGTTCGACGAGGGCGTCCAGGGGAGTCTCGTGTCGACGCTCGGCGTACTCGTGGACGCGGCCTACTCGGTGCGGGAGCAGCTGTCGGCCGACACGTGGCAGCTCGTCAGCGACATCGAAGAGGAGCTGGGCCTCTTCCGACGTCGCCCCCCCACCCAGTTCGTCGGGGCCCAGCCGAGCCTGCTCCGGCTCCAACGGTCGTTGCTGGCCCTGTCCGGGGTGTGCGCCGAGAACATGGAACGCGATCCGGCCTGGCTGTTCCTCGACGGGGGACGTCGACTGGAGCGGTCCCGCTCGCTCGTCCGCCTGCTCCGGTCGGTGCTGGTGGAGAAGCGGGCCGATGTCGTGGAGGACCTGCTCGTCGAGTCACTGCTCAAGACCTCGGAGAGCCTGATCATCTTCCGGCGCCGGGCGGGATCGATCCTGCACGTCTCCGGCGCCCTGGACCTGCTCGTCTACGACGTGGCGAACCCGCGCAGCGTCCTGTTCCAGCTCGATCGGCTGGTCGCTCACCTGGCCGAGTTGCCGAAGCGCTCCTCCGCCCAGCGGCTGGCCAACGAGGAGCGCCTCGCGCTCGAGGTGACGACGCTCCTCCGGCTCACCGACCCCGACCACCTGGCGGCCGTCGACGCCGCGGCCGGCCGACGCGCCGTGCTCGACTCGGTGTTCGCCACTGCCGACGGACTCCTCGGCGACCTCCTCGACTCGCTGCAACGGACCTACTTCGCCCATGAGAGGCTCTCGGTGCTGGCCGGTGGCCAGCCCGAGGCCGGGGGCGGAACGACATGAGGTACCGGATCGAGCACCGCACGGGCTACCGCTACGACGCGCCGGTCAGCCGCTGCCGCAACGAGGCCCACCTGCGCCCTCGCGACACCGACCGGCAGGTCTGCGTCTCGAGTGACCTGGTCGTCGACCCTGCGCCGACGGGATGGAGTGAGCGGGCCGACTTCTACGGCAACCCGGTGGCGTCGTTCGTCGTCGACGGTCCCTTCGTGGAGATGACGGTGACGGCCACCAGCCTGGTCGACGTGGTCGACGGCGACCCGCTGCCGGCCGTCGGTCCACGGTGGCAGGAGGCCCTCGACCTGCTCACCAACGACCTCAGCCCAGAAATGCTCGATGCCCGCGAGTTCTGCTTCGAGTCGCCCCTGGTGTCGACGGCCAAGGTCGTCCGGGAGTACGCCGAGCCGTCGTTCGTCGAGGGCGCGCCGCTGGTCGACGCCGTCGCCGCACTCACCGAGCGGATCCACGCCGACTTCGTCTACGACCCCGGGTTCACCACCGTGACGACCCCGCTCGACGAGGTACTGCAGTACCGCAGAGGGGTCTGCCAGGACTTCGCCCACCTGGCGGTCGGCTGCGTGCGGTCCATGGGCCTGGCCGCCCGCTACGTGAGCGGCTACCTGGAGACCGCACCCCCACCCGGGGTGGAACGCCTGGTGGGGGCCGACGCGTCCCACGCGTGGCTGTCCGTCTTCGTCCCGGACTGGGGCTGGCTCGACCTCGACCCGACCAACGACAAGATCGTGGGGTCGACGTACGTGACGACGGCGTGGGGTCGGGACTACGCCGACGTGTCGCCGTTGAAGGGCATCGTGTTCGGTGGTGGTGACTCGCACACCCTCGACGTGGCCGTCGACGTGCAGCGCGTCGAGCCCGACCCGGTCTGAGCTGCAGCGGCGGGCGGCCGTCGAACGCACGGGACCGGCGTGGTCGTCCCGACCCTCCGAGGGCGCCGGCACCGGACGGCAGCCCATATCGTCCCGTCCACCGGCATGGACCGGACGGGGTGGGCGGAGGAGTCGCTAACTTGCGGTAATGGCTGACCACACCGAAACCTGGGACGTCGTCATCATCGGGGGCGGACCCCCCGG
>Ga0302154_10002736_pt1 | contig 13252 bp, 9 predicted proteins | sample I_Bog_N2_3_FD_193507 | JGI IMG/M metagenome (GOLD analysis project Ga0302154, IMG submission 193507) | Peat permafrost microbial communities from Stordalen Mire near Abisko, Sweden - I_Bog_N2_3 | ecosystem: Environmental > Terrestrial > Soil > Wetlands > Peat | place: Sweden: Abisko, Stordalen...
CACGCGCTTCGCTCCTGCCTGCCAGCACTGGCGCACCATCTCGGCGACGGTTTCAGGATTGGTGTTGGCGGCCTGCTCCGGGGTGCGGTCCCAGGCGATGTTGGGTTTGATGACCACCACGTCCTGGCGGCTGATGAAGCGGCCCATTCCGCCCAGATTCTCAAGCGCCTTCTCGACCAGCGCGCGCGGCTCTCCGCCCTGGACCACAGTCATCGCCGGCCATTGAGCATTGGCCGCAACGCGATGGTCGCGCCGCGCCTGCTCGGCCTGCGCCGGGACCGGCCGGAAGCTGTGTTCGCTGAGCCAGACGGCCGCGCCCGCCGCGCCTGCCGCTGCTCCGCCCACGCGCAGCAGTTGCAGCAGCGCCTCGCGCCGCGTCATCCCCTGCGCCGTGCCCTTGACCTCTTCCGGCTTCCGATCGGTTTCGCGATCCATGATCGTCCTCCCGCGTCAGACTTCCATCAGGTGAATGCGCTGCGGATCGTTGGTTCCCAGGTTATGCGCCGCATCGGCAGCGGTGGCGATGTACCGCGGCGAACGGCCCACGGCCTCCAGTTTCGGCATGCCCACCTCGGCGCGCTTGCGCTCGATCATCTGCCATGCGGTTTGGTCGACGGCGACTCGGTCCTCGCCCACGATCAGCGCGTTCGGCTGCCAGAGACGCTCGGGACGGAAGCCCGGCCCGCCGTCATAAACCGAAGTCATTGCGTCGCCGATGGTGAAGCGCACCTTCTCGCGAACCACGGGAATGCAGTTCAGGTCGGCCACGCCGGGGTTGCAGTTGTTCGGATGCAAGTCTCCGGGATTGTTGATCACCCCGTACATATTCTTCATCGCAAAGGTGACGCCGGCTCCGCTGTGGTCTTTGAGAATCGGAAGATTGATGACCATGGCGCAGTCGCGCGTAAGTATCTTCGAGAAGCGCACGCGCGCCATGCCCCAGGATTCCTGCTGCTCCTCGAAGCCGGCCACATCGGAGCCATAACAGCGGATGCGGCTTGGATCGGTCGAGATGGTCAGGCCGCAAGCCTCCAGATCGCGTGCGTTGCGGTCCCAGATCACAATCTCGCCCGGCTTGACCCCGGCCTGCTGCAAGCGCTCGCAGACAGCCATGATCAGCGCGAAGTGGGTCGAGATTCCCTTGCCGCCCAGGCCGTTCACCTTCAGGCCGATCGCCTTGCCCACGGGCACGATCTGCTTCCACGCTTCCACCGGCTTGTCGTGGCCCGTGTAGGTCGCGATGGCGTGATCCAGCAGCGCCTGCGCGCGTTTCTCGTCCAGCTTGCCGTCAGCGCTGTGCAGCGCCGCGTCGCGCGCCACCACCACCTTTGACTTGCCCGCCGCCGCGTGCTGGTCCAGCGCCGCTGCCAGCGCCAACTTGCTTTGCGAGCCTAGCAGAACGGCTCCCGTCGCTGCTGCCTTCAAGAATTCCCTGCGGCTTTCCATCGCAATCCTCTCATTCTTATCTGCCCGGCGCATCGGCCAGGGGTTCTACAGTTTCGCTTCCATGCCCCGCGCCAGCGCCAGCAATGCCTGCGGCGTCTCGGGAGTGGACTCATAGGCAACGATGCGCACCAGAGAGTTGCCCTTGCGGAAGATCACGCTCTGCGCATACTGGATGCATTCATCGCCCAAAGCAATCTTCTTCGCGTCATTCGTCACTCCGGTTTCAAGAATCTTCTTGGCGCCGGCCGCGTCCTTCATCGTGTGTACATCGACCGTCGCCTCCAGTTGGCCCTGATACTTGTAGTCGGAGGTAGACGTGGTCACGACGCCGGCGGAGATGTACTGCTCCGCGTCGCCGTCGATGTACTGCCACAGATCATTGGCCGCGAAACTGCGCGTCTCGCTGGTCTTCTGCCAGCCCGCAACCGCGTCCGATGCCGGGAAAGGGTCAGAGGCCTTCTTCTTGCAGCCTGTGCCGCCAACCGCAACAACAATCACCATCGCCGCAACGGCCCACTTCCAATTCGAGTAATTCCTCACTTCAGGTGGTCTCCTCTATTTCCTGTTCAGCAGAATCTGGCTTCCCGGCGAACGGCTTTCCCCGATGCTGGTTACGTAGACGGCCGGATGCTCCTGCAGCGGGCAGGCATACTCGCAGGCCCCGCAGCCCACACAGCGGCTCGGATCAACCCTCGGCTGCTTCAGCGTCTTGGTGTTGCCGGCCGAGTCGATCACCTGCGCCTCCTGCACATAAATCGCCTTCGGCGAAACCGGGCACCACTCTTCGCAGACGATGCAATCGGTGGCCATCGCCCACGGCAGGCAACGCCCGCGATCATAGAACGCAGTCCCCAGCCGGATCGGCTGGCTTTGCTGGCCCACTCCAACCACCCAGCCTTTTTCCTTCGGCGTGATCTGCCAGATCGCGCCCGTCGGGCACACCTCCGAGCAGAGCACACAACTCGGCTCGCAATAGCCGATGCGCGGCACCAGCGTCGGCGACCACAGCCCTTGCAGCCCAGCCTGGTCGAGCGTCGGATGCAGCGCGTTGTTCGGGCAGGCCTTCATGCACTCCCCGCAGCGAATGCAGCGCGACAGAAACTCGGTCTCATCCAGCGAGCCCGGCGGCCGCAGCAGCCGCTCGTGCCGGCCCTTGCCCAGCCCCGTGTTGGCGCGCATCAGCGGAACCACAACAGCGCCAGCCGCAACGCCAGTGAGCGCCCTGCGCCTGCCAATGTCCGTCGATGCCACCTCTTTTTCCTTGCGGAAGAACTTGAATTGCAAGCTGTCATGCGGGCAACTGCCCACGCAGTTCATGCACATCAGGCACTCCGCTTTGCGCCACGGAAACCCGCCAATTGGATCGTCCCCGCCCTGGCAGCTCAGCAGGCAGCGGTTGCACTTGTCGCATGCCGCCTCATCCTTGTGCAGCCCCAGAATCGACCAGCGCGAAACCGCGCCCAGCAGCGCGCCCAGCGGGCAAATCGCCCTGCACCACAGCCGCGTCACGCGCAGGCTCAGGGCGAGAATGCCAATGAACAGAATCCCCAGCACGAGCCCTTGCGTATAGTGCGGCTGGCGGAGATCGAGCACCGTATAGTGCAGAATCGAATGCAGCGTCTCGCCGGTCTTCTTGATTGCCGCAACGTGGCTGGTCTCAAGCGGTGTCAGCACGGCGCGCGCGCCTGCGTTGAAGGCCGGCAAAATCGACAGCCCAAACGACCGTACCAGCAGGCTGAATGGATCAAGCCACCCGATAGCCGCCGATCCAAACAGCGCGGCCACCAGCCCGGCAATCAGCACAACGTACTTGCCCGTCTGCCAGCGCTTGTAGCGGTTGGAGTCGATGCGCTGCTTGCCCCGCTTCGCCTCTGAGGGCATATTGCTGACAAAGTGTTGCAGTGTGCCCATCGGGCAAATCCAGCCGCAGAAAAAGCGCCCCAGAAAGAGTGTAGGCAGCAGAATGACGAGGCACCAGATCAGTCCGCGATAAAGCGCGTGGCCGCCCAGCGCATTCACCAGCGCCACCAGCGGATCCCACTCGAAGAAGAGCCGCACTGGCGCGCTGAGATGAATCTCTGTCCCCCCGCCCGGAAAGAGGCTCAGCCCGGTGAACAGCAGCAGCCAGAGGAAGAGCAGCAGAAAGAATATCTGCGAAATCCTGCGCAACAACGGCAACCTGGACCTGGCCACAACCCCTCCACACGCCGCGTGCGGGCGCTACCTGTATAAGAGGAATGATTGGCTCTCCGGCACACGCCAGACTGTGACCTGCGTCACCGGTTGACGGTCGGGGGACGCAGGTTGTGCGCGGCGGGTGCCCTCGGTCCCTTGTATCTATAAATCAGCGGCAGTTTCGGTGAAACTGTTGCAGTGGGGGAGTCGAGGCATCGGCTCCCCCGCGGGCGAGCGGCTCCCGTGGTCCCTCTGGTCGAATGACCGCAAGCGAGCTTTAGGGACCGCTGCCCAAGTCACGTACGACCGAACAGTCGCACGATTCCATTCGAACATACAAGGCAGGTTACCGTGACAAGAATCATTTGTGGAGTGGATGTTGGCGGGTGGCCACGGTCTCGGTGACCGGTCCCAACCCAGATGAGGGTGCCCTCGGTCCCTCGCTTTTGGGGACCGGGGATGGAAGCGAGGGACCGTGGAGGTAAGACTCAATTTTCACTGCTGTCGGATTCACAATTGGAGTATCCTTGCGGTGCATGAAAGGCGAGAGAGGTTGGCAACTGCCCGAGTGGATGCGCTACCGGCAGTCCGGCTCCTCCTCCCCGGTCCCCAAAAGCGAGGGACCGAGGGCACCCTCAGCTTGATAACACGGTGTATGAGACCAGGGCCACCCGCCGCAAAGGCCCCTTGATGCTCGTGGTCTCCCACCCCGGATCACCCCAATGACGATGGCCTGCCGTTACCACTACAACATTTTCCCTGCGCTCTTTGCAGATCATTACCCGCCGCGGGAGCAAAATAAAGGCATGATCAACAACCAGAGGCCCGGCCCATAATATTCCCTGGTCCCTAGTCCCTGGTCCCTTGCTTCTGCCCCCCCACCCCCCTATATACCGTGAAACCGTGAAACTGTGAAGGTCTTCTCACAGGTGGTTGATCAGCGAAGCGATGCACGCCGCGCCGAAGCCGTTGTCGATATTGACTACGGAAACATTGGGCGAGCAGGTGTTCAACATGCCCAGCAGCGCGGCCACGCCGCCGAAGGACGCGCCGTAACCCACGCTGGTGGGCACGGCCACGACCGGCGCGTTCACCAGGCCGCCGACCACGGTGGGCAGCGCGCCCTCCATGCCGGCGCAGACGATGAGCACCCGGGCGGATTGCAGTGAGGTCTTTTGCGCCAGCAGGCGATGAATGCCGGCCACGCCGACGTCGGCAATCAATTCAACGGTGTTGCCCATCAGCCGCGCGGTGACCACGGCTTCCTCGGCCACCGGCAAATCGCTGGTGCCCGCGCAGACCACGGCGATGGTTCCCTTGCCGGGAGTGGTTGGAGCCTGCGTGAGCGTGATGGCGCGGGCGGTCTCATGAAACTCGGCGCGCTGGTCCTGATTGCTCGATTCCAGGGCGTGAACGGCCTCAAACATTTCGCGCGACGCCCGCGTGGCCAGCACGTTGCCTCCGGCGTTCACCATGCGGGCAAAGATATGCGCCACCTGCGCGGCGGTCTTGCCCGCGGCGAAGATCACCTCCGGCATCCCGGTGCGCAGAGCGCGGTGATGATCGAGCTTGGCGAAGCCCAGGTCCTCGAAGGGCAACCCCTTCAGACGGTCGAGAGCGTCGTTGACCGCCATGCGGCCCTCGCGCACGTCGTTGAGCAGAGCTTCAATCAGGGCGCGATCCATCAGCGATTCTCCTTCACGGCCGCGAAAGCCTGCATGGCTTCTTCCATCACCTGCTTGAGCGGAACCGAATGCTCCCCGGCAATTTTGCGGCAATCCTCATACTCCGGCGAAGCGTTGGCGATCTTGCCCGAGGCCCAGCGCGCAATCTTGATGCGCACTCTTCCACGGCTCGTCTCGACCTCAACAAACTCGCGCGCCAGGGCAACCTTGTTCTCCAGCCGCCAACGCAGGCCGATGGTGGTGGTCTCGCTGAAGAGCAACTCCTGCAACGCGGAGACGAGATCGGGGCGGCACAGGACAGTCATTGCAACGCCCGTGCGTCCCTTCTTCATCTGCACGGCGACGCGATAGACATCCCACGCGCCGGCCGCGAGCAGCTTCTCGCTGACGTAAGCCAGCACCTGCGGATTGCAGTCGTCAATCACCGTTTCGATCACCGCAATGGAATCCTCCGCTGCATCAGAGCTCTCCTCGCCCACCAGCAGGCGCAGCAGGTTGGGCTGGCCCGGCGTCTCGCGCCCGCCCGCGCCATAGCCGGCCTTCAGGATGCGCATGGCCGGCAGCGGCGCGTAGCACACATCCAACATGCGTAGCACGGCCGCTCCGGTCGGAGTCACGCGCTCCATCGGGGTCCCGGCCGAGTAGACCGGCGCATCGCCCAGCAATGCCAGAGTTGCCGGCGCGGGAACGGGAAGCGTGCCGTGCTGGCAGAGAACGGTTCCGCTGCCCACGTTAAGCGGTGAAGCAAGCCAGCGGGCCACGCCCAGCGCCTCGGCGCCCGCGGCGGCGCAGACGATATCGACGATGGTGTCCACCGCGCCCACCTCGTGGAAGTGCACCCTTTCGACAGGGATGGAGTGAATGGCGGCTTCGGCCTCGCCCAGCAGTTGGAAGGCGCGCATCGAGCGGACTTTTACCCTCTCGGCAAGCGGCGCGGATCGAATGATTTCGAGGATGGTTGAAAGAGACCGATGCGCGGTGTGGGCGTGAGGTTGCTCATGCGGATGCGAGTGTTGATGTGCCTGTCCTTCGTGCGTACCTCCGCCGTGCGAGTGCTCTGCATGGCTGTCGTGCGCCTGCTCGGGCGCAATCACGTCCACCTTGGTCGCGGCCAGCCCACCCCGGCTCACCTTGCGCATCTCGAGGCGCGCGCCCACTCCCAGAGCGGCAGCCGTCTCCTCAAGGCAGGCGAATGGAACGCCCGCATCCACCAGGGCCCCCAGCAGCATGTCGCCGCTGATGCCGGAAAAGCACTCCAGATAACCAATTCGCATCGCAGTGTGATTCTAAACCGCCGGCTATGCGCCGCGCCTCGACAAAATCTCGACGGGCAAAACGGCATTCAAGGACCCTGACCGGAAGCCCGCGCAATCGAGCGTGACGTATTGAAAGCCGGCCAGCTTGAGAGCAGCTGTGATGGCGTCCAGCATCTCCATCGTGAGGGCGCGCGGCAACTCGGCGCGGGCAATCTCCACGCGGGCCAGCTCGCCGTGATGGCGCACGCGCAGCTCGCGAAAGCCCAACTGGCGCAGGCTCTCCTCGGCTTGCTCGACTTGTTCGAGCACCTCGCGGGTCACAGTGCGGCCGTACTCGACGCGCGAGGAGAGGCAAGGCGCCGCCGGGCGGTCCCAGAGCGGATAGCCGGCAGCCCTGGCCAGCGCGCGAATCTCCAGCTTGGTCAACCCGGCCTCGGCCAGCGGCGCCAGCACGGCGTGCTTCTCGGCCGCGCGCTGACCGGGGCGGAAGTCCCTGGTGTCGTCGGCGTTCATGCCGTAGGCGATGCGCTCGAATCCCAGCTTCGGGGCTAGCGCTTGCATGGCCTCAAAGAGCGTGTCTTTGCAATGGAAGCAGCGGTTGGCGTCGTTGCGCTGGTACTCGGGCCGCTCCAGTTCTTCGGTCTCGATCACGCGCAGCGGCATCTGCTGGGCCCGCGCAAAGGCGCATGCCTGCTCGAAGTCGCGCCGCGCCAGGCTGGGAGAGTCGGCGAGCACGGCCATCATGCGGACCCCGAGAACGCGATGCGCCGTGGCCGCCAGAAACGCGGAGTCCACGCCACCGGAGTAGGCCACCATCAGGCTGCCCAACTTCTCCAGGCGCGACTCCAGCGCATGCAGCTTGGCCGCGACATCCCTGTCGCCATCTGCGTGATTGGTCTCCGAAAATGCCGTGTGCGAGTCCGCCGTCATAGGCCCGATTATAGCCCTTGCGACGTCCAAATTGAATCATCGAGTTCGGCGCTAGGGCCGCCGGTAGACATCATAGTTGTTCAGTTTTCGGTACGGCAGAAAAACCTGCTGAAGAGCTGCCAGCGTAGCCTCGCGCCCCGGAGTGGTGTCTTCCTTGATTTGCAGATTGCGCTTCACGATGAGCCAGCGGATGTTGCGGCGGCGCGCTTCTTCGACAAGCTGCGCGGGCGAGTAAGGATCGGTCGATCTGTCGAAGAGAAGCACCGGAAATTGCGGAACCCGGCCGGTGGCGAAGTAGAACGGATCTTCGCCGGGAATGAGAATCAATCCATCCGAGAAGGGAATTTCGTTGGCGGCGAAATGCAGCAGTTCCTCAAAGTCCGGCAGGAAAGGCCCGGAGACAGCCATTCCCCGCAGCGCGGGAACCGCCGAATGCAGGACGTGGCCCTCAGGGAGCTGCGCGTATGAGAGGCGCTCCTCGCTGACGGTATAAAGGCCGCCGCAGATGAGAAGCGTGACAGAAATGACCGCGGCCAGGGTTGTCGCAATGAATAAGGTTTGAGGCGCAGCTTCCGCGCCCGCGCCGGCCGCCTCAATTGAAGCCAGGAAGACGATCATCTCGGCGATGAGAATCACCAGCAACGGCCAGATGGCATAGGTGGATCCCCACAACTGCTGCGAGAGGAAGGTTCCGTAAACGGCGGCCAGCAGCATTGCGGGCAGCGCGGTGCGCAGACTGAATTCTCGGCAAAGATTCCAGAGCGTGAGCGCGATGCTGAGCACGAGCAGCAGAGGCCAGAGAGCCAGAAGACTGTCGGAGCGGTCGTCCGCGTTCGCGGATAGAAAGAGACTGGCCAGCGCCCAGACAAACGGCGCGGCGAGCAGGCCCAGCGCCACGAAACGCGCCCACGAAGTCCTGGCGAGACGGCTCCGCAAGAGCGCCACTGCCGCCGCGGCCGACGGCAGCCACCACAAAAGCGAAGGCTCCGCATAGACGCTGAACATCTCCTGAAGGCCAGGCATCCGGCGCTCGCCTGCAAACTGAATCGTCCAGTGAATGTAATTGCCCAGGCCGCAGGTGAAGTGCAGAAGCAGGCCCGCGGCTATGAGCGTTGCAACTCCGCCGGCAAGCATCGCGCTCAAGGCTGCGACGCCAGGGCTGTCTTGCGATGCAGGATTACGCCTGACCAGCCTCACAATCAATAGCGGAAGAATGAGAGCGAATGCAACCGCGACAAACGGAAGGCCGATATTCTGCTTGTAGAAGAGAGGCAGAGGCAGTGCCGCACCCGCAACAAAGAACTGCATGAGCGCCCTACCGCTGCCCATGCGTGATGCGCGCCAATCCGCCGGCAGCCGCTCAAGAAGAAGAACAACCAGCAGAATGGCGAAAGCGGAGTCGCAGTCATAAGAGGGAAATGGCAGGATGCTGTAGATGCCCAGCACAATCAGCGGCGCCGCAAGGAAGAGAGAAACAGACCAGGCAGCGCGCAGCCTCTTCCGCAGCATTGCCAGCACAATCCGCCAAGCGATCACCGTGCCCGCCCCGCCGACAATCGCGGCGTAGAGAACGTGATAAAAGAAGACGCGTCCGAAGAGGCGAATGATGGCGGCCTGAACGAGAAACGTCAGCGGCGCGTGCGAAAAGGGGAAATCTCGATAGGGCATCTGCCCCAGTGCGAGGCGGACACTGGAGTCCAGGGTGTAGCTCGCGTCCCAGAGAATTGCCAGATGCGCGTTCTGCCACAAGACAACCGCCGCAGAGGCGAGAAAGAGGCCAGCCGCCGCAACAGAGTCGCGAAGGCTCCAGCAACCTCTGCGCAACGAAGAATCGAGTTCGGCCGTTCTGGAATTGCGCATGGGCTGTCGAGAGCGAGAGCCAACCGCGTCCCGCTCAATTCATTGATTCTCGCCGCTTACGGGCGGTTGCGCAAGCCTGCGCGAGTGGACCGGAATGGATGGGTTCGCGGTGATTCAGCTTGTCTGAGCGGATCTAATGGGCAGCTTCAAGTTCCGGTTGTACATGACCACTGGTCGCGGCTCCGGCGTTCCGCGGAAGGCCGAGGCTGTCAAAGACCGGGCCCAGCGCCAGCAGAGCCACCAGCAGGAAAGCCAGGTGAAAATCATGCAGTTGGGGCACCATGGCAGAGTGTCCATTCGCGTGGGCGACAAGACGAAGCGTGATGGCGCCAACCGCGACGCCCATGCCCGAGCTGAGCTGCATCACGGCGCTGAGAAAGCCATTGGCGCGGCTCATCCGGCTCGAATCGATCTCAGTAAAGGCGAGCGTGGTCAGGCAGGTGAACTCCATCGAACGGCAGCCGCCGTGAACAAAGAGAATGGCGACGATGAGAAGGACGGGCGTCGAGGGCGCAATCGTCGCGCATACGGCGATCGAAGCGGCTGTCATCACTCCGTTGACAATCAGCACGCGGCGGAAGCCGAAGCGGCGCAGGGTCTGAATGACAAAGGCTTTCATGCTCACGTCGCCCGCGAAGAGCGCGAGCAGGTAGAGCCCCGATTGAAAGGCCGTCAGCCCAAAAGCGATCTGAAACATCAGCGGAAGAAGAAACGGCAGCACGGCGACCGAGATGCGGAAGGCGCTGGCGCCGTAGACGGAGAGCGCGTAGGTCTTCATCCTGAGCGATTCGAAGTCGATCAGCGATTTGGCGGGATGACGGCGCGCGACAAGGATGGCCACCGTTCCACTGAGCAGGCTGAGGACGAGAATTGCCGCCGGAAGCTGCCAGCGCCCTCCTTCGCCGCCAAGTTCCTCCATGGCGTAAACGGCTCCGGCAGAGGCGAAGCCGCCCAGAAGAAAGGTCAGCCAATCGAAGGGATGCACCTCATTGCCGCGCACGTTTTCAATCCATAGCAGCGCCAGAACAAGGGCGAGGATGCCGATGGGCAGATTGAGAAAGAAGATCCAATGCCAGCTTGCGTAGGTGGTGATGAATCCGCCGAGAGGAGGGCCGATGACCAGGGCGGAGAGAGCCGGCCAAGTGATGTAGGCGAGAGCCTGGGTGAGCTTCTCCTTGGGCGCGGTCCGCAGAACAATGAGCCGGCCGACAGGCACCATCATCGCTCCTCCGATGCCCTGCAGAATGCGCATCAGGATGAACTGCGTGAGTGTGCCGGACGCGCCGCAGAGCACCGAAGCCAGCGTAAAGATGCCGATTGCCGTGGCGAAGATAGACCGGGAGCCGAGTCGGTCCGCTGCCCAGCCGCTGATGGGGATGAACACAGCCAGCGTGAGCAGGTAAGCCGTCATTCCGATGTTGAGGCTGACGGGGCCTACGTGGAAGCTGCGGGCCATCTGCGGAAGGGCAGTGGCAATGATCGTGCCGTCCAGCATTTCCATGAAGAAGGCGCTGGCGATCAGGGTCGTGACATAGAACGGCGAGCGAACTTTCTTCATGGCTTTAGTTTACGAAATGGCCGCACAATCCCTGTTCTTCCTCCAATCCTGAGAGGGGTTTGCGGAGCACAGCCGGCGTTCAGTTGAATCTTTGTCAGCCAGCCGCCCGCCCTTCGAAATGAGCCTCAATCTCTTCCAGCGTTTTGCCTTTGGTCTCCGGCAGGAAGAACGCCGCGACGATAAGGTAGATCACCGTGAAGCCGCCAAACATGAAGAAGATGGACGAATAGCCGTGCTTGCTCACGAAGGGCAGGAAGATCGCGGCCAGTGTGGTCGAGACGAGTTGATTGATGACCAGCGCGATGCTCATGCCGTTGGAGCGGATGCGCGTGGGCATCAACTCCGACAGCGCCAGCCAGACGCACACGCCCGGACCGACCGCAAAAAAAGCCATGAAGACATAGAGGCCGATGGCCACCATCCAGCCGTGGCGGGCAGTGGGCACCTGGCCGATGAGAGCTTTGTCGATACGCAGCGGCGCGGCTTTCGCGGCGGCCAGATCGGCAAAGGGATTCTGGAACAGGGCCTCGATCCTGTTGGCCGGAACGCAATTGGCGCGGCTGATCTGAATGGGAGCGGCGGCAGGGTCGTCGGAGCGGACGAAGTTGGTGGCCGCTGTGAAGTCGCCATAGGAGTAGATGATGGCCAGCGAGGCGCGCCCACTTTCGATCTGGCTTGCGGCACTGCCTTGGGCGGCCAGCAGTTGGTTGGCCCCAGCCTGATCGAAGCGCAGCGTCAGGTCTTGATTGGGAGCGACCAGCGCCTGTACGGCATTGCGGCTGTCCAGGCTCAGCCGCTCTGTCGAGAGAAACAGAATGCCGACGCTGACGATGGAGACGATGATTCCCGAGGTGCCCAGAACCAGCAGGAATTTGCGCCCCTTGCGATCCACCAGCATCATGCCCACCATGGTCATCAGGAAGTTGACAACGGTGAAGATCACGTAGCCCCAGTGCGCCGCAAGATCCGAGAGGCCGCTTTGCAGCAGAATGCCGGTGTTGAAGCCGATGATGGAGTTGATGCCGGTGGCCGTGTTGCAAAAGAGAATGATGCAGGCCAGCAGAAAAGGGACGACATACTTGCGGCGCAACAGAGAGTCGTGGAGCTTGTGCCCGGCCGAGCGCTCGGCCTGGGAGGGCCGGCTTGTCTCCTCCGTCGCGCGCTTCTCCATCTCACCCATCTCCAGGGCGGCCTGCTCGGGGCTGCGCGAGCGCAGCAGCGCGGCGTGGGCGGCGGTCGGTTTGCCGCGCTTGAAGAGCCACTCGCCGACCAGCAGGCTGCCCAGCACAAAGAGCACGCCGGGAGGAAACGAAACCCAGAAGATTCGCCGCCAGGCCTGATTCTTGAAGGCCAACAAAGCATCGGCATTGGCAGAGGCGGCCACCGCCGCAACGCGATAGCTGTAATACATGCCCACCAAGGCTGCCGCCACGATGCCCAGCGTGAGCATCCACTGAAAGACGCCCGTTCCCTTGCCCCGATCCCGCGCCGAGAGGCACTCGGCAAGATAGAGCGGAACCACCACGCCGATGAATCCTCCGCTGATGCCTTGCAGCAGCCGGCCCAGAAACAGAGACTCGTATCCCTGCGAAAGAGCAATCACCGGAATGCTGACGGCAAAGGCGCAGCCGGAAAGAACCATCAGCGGCTTGCGGCCCATCCAGTCTGCCAGCAGCCCGGCGAAGAGGGTGGAGATCACGCTGCCCAGCAGCACCGCCGCCACGATGACCGACAGTTGCGAGGGGTCAAGATGCGAGGTCGCTTCGAGGTAAGGCAGTGCGCCGCCGATGATGCCCACATCGATGCCGTAGAGCAGGCCGCCCAGCCCGGCAACAAGCAAAAGAAACAGGTTATAGCCGCGCCGGGCCGAAAAGGGGAGCCGGGCAGGCAGGTTGGCGGAGCCATCGGCGTTCGTGGTCACTGGAAAACTCCTCTTGCCGAGTGTATCCTCCCGATTGGGTTGCGCGATAGAATATGGCCGAAGCAAGATCGGACTCCCAGCCGTCTTCCGCCCTCAAGTGCCGGGCATCACTGCAAAGTCCCTCGGGTTGCCGTAGCAATTGATTGAGGCCATCCGGCCCGCAACATAACGGCCCGCTCGCAGCCGTCAAAGGTCTTCCCTTTTTGTGGACTGATCGCCGAGCCGGACCCCAGGGATCGGCGGAGGACGCAAATGAGCACAGAGCGCAGCAGCCGCAGGGATTTTCTCAGGGCATCTCTCCCCGGCGCCGCGCTCCTGTGGACGGGCGGCGTGGCGGGATCTCTGGCAACGGTGGAACCCGTTGCGGCGGAATCCGGCGCGGCGGCCGGGAGGTCCAGAGTCGTCGTCGCTCGCGACGAGC